>JACCED011398481.1_pt1 | contig 109526 bp, 92 predicted proteins | sample 7455021 | NCBI WGS metagenome assembly JACCED01 (sample SAMN15323456, study PRJNA562643) | freshwater metagenome | isolation source: river surface water | place: USA:Blue River Watershed | collected 2017-08-19 | reverse complement strand
TGCGGTGTTTATTCTATTAATTTTATTGTTAGATTATTAAGAGGAAAATCATTTGAAGAAATTTGTAATAATCCTATACCGGATGAAAAAATAAATAAATGTCGTATGAAATACTTTACTATTGATCCTCCAAAATAGATACAATAACAAAATCATAAATATGTAAGATTTGGTCTAGGTTACCGATAAAATCCACGTCCTTCCCATCAATATAGTATACTAAACCAAGATTAATTACTCTATTAAGTTTAATATGGAGATTAGTATTATTAGTAAACCAAGAACAATTTTTTAAGTGGTCAAAATTTTTAATAGATTCAAATTTTGGGTAAAAATAATTTTGAAGAATTTCATTAATATGAGTTATAAAATCTTTACGTGTTACATCAATATTATCTTGAAGATTATGATTGATGACTTGTAATAACTTATAGTGTAAATTATTATTATGGATAAACCATTCCTTTGTTTTCAGGTAATCGAAATTTTTAATTGCATATTTAAACTTTTTAAAAAGATTTTCTTTAATCAAGTTATTAAGATGATTTAAAAAGTCTTTATGATATACATTAATTTTATAACCAAGATTGTAACGAATTAGCTGCCCAACCTTTTCTTGTATAACCTTATTGCTTGTAAACCAAGGTTGGGTATTTAAATAAGTACCATTTGGAACACGAGATAAATCCATTATTATTTATAATTATTTTTAATACTTATAAATATATTTTCAATTTTTCTTAATAAAAAAAGATATATTGATTCTATTTACATAATACATACAAAAACTCATAAAAAAATCAATAACACTTAAAACAAAAGATCATCCAAATGCTCGGCAAAATCAGGGTTAAAAACATCGACCTCGTCGGCACCCCCCTGAATTGTAATCAGCCTGAGCTTTTCTTGAAGTTCTACTGACTCTGTAAACCAACCGCATTCTTCCAGATAGCAAAAATTAGGCACATACTTCCGGAAAATATAAAAGCGGCAATCAGTATAGATAAGTTCTTCAAGATGGATGCTAAGGCACGGCACAGTCACATTAATCTTTGCACCGTGTCCCATTTCGATTGCCTGATAAAGTAGCTGGTCTAGACTACTCATTTCCCTCAAACCAAGACGGCCCAAATAAGGGGCACCTGGAATATACTTGGCATAAAGGGGGTACTTGTTGGCAGCATCGCGATAGAGAAGACAGTCCAAGTGGAGGGCGAAATCGGGGGCAACTACATTGACATTGTGCCCAAGACCCTTCTTAATAACTTGGAGAAGCTGGTACTGGAGTTTAGCATTCTTGCAGAACCAGGCGCGCTCCTCTAGATAGGAAAAATGACGCACCGATGCCCGAAACTTGTTAAAGATGTTCTCGCGAAGAATAGAATCGACGTGTTCGCGAAAGTTCGGGGCAGCGAAGTCGACGCGGTCCAATAGATTGTAGCGTGCGATCCGCGAAAGCTTGGCAGTCAGCTTGGTGTCCATGAGGACTTGTTTGGTGGTAATTGCTGGGGTAAACATATTGGTATCCATTGTTTATACTTCAATTATCAAATACTATGAGCTTTACAGTTATTTTTTACTTTCAAATTTTTTTTATTAATAATTATAAAAAAATAATTTTTTTAATATATTAAGTATCTTTTAATATTTATTCCAATTTTATTAATTTATATAATATATACACACAAATAAAAATAATTTTTATTTAAGAACTATAAAGAAAGAAACTACCGGAAAAAATAACACTAATAATGACCCGCCAACTTCAGAATGTAGTCCAGCTCCCTATTAAAATCGCTAGCCTTTGGGTTAACAAGTTGCCCAAAATCTGACTTAACGACCAGGAATAGCTTTTCCTGGAGCTCCTTGGATTCCGTAAACCAAGTTTGCTTTTCTAGGTACTTAAAGCCGGATACGTACTTTCGGAAGAGGTAGAAGTGATCATCTTTATGGAGAAGGCAATCAAGGTGGACGCGGATACTGGCGGCGCCCACATCAATTAGGGGACCCAAGCCCGCCTTGATTGCATCATATAACATCTGGTCGAGCGTCGGGTTATTGTAGAGGTGAAACCGGCCCGTGTACCATGAGTTTGTGATGTACTTCTCATAAAGTTTATCCTTGTTGGGCATATCGCGGTAGAAGAGGCAGTCCAAGTGAAGGGCAAAATCGCCTGCGGTGGCGTCAACGTGTTGCCCGAGTCCCTTGTTAACGACCTGGAGGAGCTGGTGTTGAAGCTGCGGATTTTTGCAGAACCACTCGCGCCCCTCAAGATAGCTGAAATTGGGGACTGCCTTGCGGAACTTGCGGAAAAGGTTCTCGCGGAGGATGCCGTCGACGTGAGCCCGGAGATTGGGGGCATTCATGTCGAGTTTGTGACCGAGGTTGTACCGCATGATTCGCTGTATCTTATCCGACAACTTCTTGTCCATGTGGACTTGATTGCTGTTAATTGCTGGTGTAAACATATTGATATCCATTGTTTATACTTCAATTATCAAATGCTATGGGTTTTACAGTTATTTTTTTTTTTCAATTTTTTTTTATTAATAATTATAAAAAAATAATTTTGAAATATTATACTACTTTAAAAATGAACCATAAAAAAATAACTACTTAAAAATCACTCATCATCAAAATCATAACACATAATGCGGTCCAGGTGTTCGCTAAAGTTCCCGGCAATAGGATTGACAAAAGAGCCGAGGTCTGCTTTAATTGCCCTGAATAACTTGTCTTGAAGGGGCTGCGAATTCATGAACCAACTCCGCGTTTCCAGGTACTCGAAGCCTGATACGTACTTGCGGAAGAGATAGAAATGATCGTATTCGTAGAGAAGGCAATCGAGATGCACGCGAATACTTGGGGCGCGCACGTCAATCTCGTCACCAAGGCCTGCCTTAACCGCATCATAGAGTAGTTTATCGAGGGTCGGGTTTTGATCGAGATGAAACCGGCCCATATACCACGCATCAGTGATGTACTTCTCGTAGAGCGGGAACTTGTTGGTGACGTCGCGGTAAAGAAGGCAGTCCAGGTGGATTTCGAAATCACCGGCTGCAACATTGACATCACGACCGAGCCCCTTGTTGACAACCTGGAGGAGCAGATGCTGGAGCCGTGGATTTTTGCAGAACCACGAACGCCCCTCAAGGTGGTAGAAATGGGGGACCGCTTTCCGAAACTTGCGGAAAAGGTTCTCACGCAGGATGGCGTCGACATGAGCCCGGAGATCGGGGGCGTTAAAGTCGACGCGGTCCAATAGATTGTAGCGCGCGATCCGCGATAGCTTGGCCATCAACTTGGTGTCCATGAGGACTTGTTTGCTGTTAATTGCTGATGTAAACATATTGGTATCCATTGTTTATACTTCAATTATAAAATATCATGGACATTACAGTTATTTTCTTTTTTCAATTTTTTTTATTAATAAAACGAAACCGAATATATTACATAAAAAAATCTTTTGTTGCTCCTTTACTGAGTTCATAACCTAAAAATACACCTGCATGAAGGGGAATAGCCCTTGCAGCTGCAAAATGGAAACCTTTATAAAATCCACGAAGTCCATTATCTTTATAAATCTTATTAATAATTTCATTAATTTTTAATTTATTATTTTTATCTTGTTTAATTGTTTTTACTAAATCAGATGGATAGATAAACATCCATGCAAGTAATCCAGAAATACCTCCATAACAAAATGTTTTAATATAAGAATTATCTTTATTATAATTATCATTTAAATAATTATAAGAAGTAAAGTAAATTCCAAAACCAGGTGTTTCGCGGAATACTGTTGGTAAAAATCCCCTATAAATAGTTGATAATTTTAGTGATTTTAAATCAATACTATTTTTATTTTGTGAATTAATTTTAAAATATTCAACAGGTGTTACAATAAGAGTACTCATAAAACCACCCACAATACCACTCCAAAAATTATTTAATCCATAATTTTGGCTTAAATTATAAAATCCAAAAACAATACCTTTTTCGAGAGGAATGCCAAGTAAAGGTGCGCGAATACCACTATAAAAGTTTTTCATTTGTAATGCTGATTTAATATTCGCTGCAGAACCAATTTGAATACGCGTTTTAATTGTATCAATTGGATGACTAATAAAGACACCAGCAAGACCACCAATACTACCTGAAATAAAGTTTTCCATAATATATTGTTATAATATTATATATATTTCTTATTTAATATATCAATTTTTTTTAAATTACTTAATTATTTTATTATATTAAATTATATAATGAATAATTCAAATTGGTTTTTTTATATTGCTTTCTGTACAGAAAAATATACAAATAGTCAAATTGTATATGTTGATGTTATTAAAGACATAAATAATATTTATATTAAACACCAAAAGTATGATACTATTATTAAATTACATACAAATGGAATTAATTCTTATAATGAAATTCCTATAAAATTAAATCCAATGACTAAAGAAAATGCAGAAATCTATGCGCATTTATTTGCATGTATATTAAAATTTAATTTACCTCAATATAAATTTTATTCGCAATTTTCTACAAATGTAAATAATGATATAACAAATAATATTATTATAAATGATTTTGATAAAATATTTAAATTTAATTTGGATAATACATTTTATGAAAATTTTGAACTTTTTTTAAATATAGTTATTAAAAATGAAATTCAAATTGGCAATGATAAATTTAAATTTATTATGCCAACAAGAATTGATTCTGATGGTGATGTAATTATGTGGAATTACTCTCAAATTTAAATGTCATTTTATGTGGCTTATTATAAAAATTAATTAAATCATCTTCTTTAGTTGGTCTTCTTTTAAATTTTAATATCATTTCTTTTATTTCACTTATTGGTTTAATAAATTTTTTCGATAATGGTGTTACTTTTCTACTTTTAAGATCAATTATTCCAAAAGGTTCATTATTTGATATATTATCAATATATAAATATATTTTAGATACTAAAGTATGTTTATTTTCAGAAATATATACTTTTTCTCCAGAATATTCTTCTTCTGTAAATCCTAAAACCTTACCCAATGAATCATTTTTAAATGAAAACTCATTTTCTAATGATGATAAAACAATATGTTCATTATCATCGATATCTATATTTATTTTCATATCTTCATCGTCAAATGCAGCTTGAAGTCCTTCTGTAATTTCATCAATAGAATATTGACCATCTTCTAATTCTATTACTTTTTCTTCATTATCAATCATTATAACTAATTTATTATTATTTTCAGTTATAAAACATAATTCTTTTGGAAAACTATAATCAAGAACTTCTATACCTATAATATTTTTTAAATTTTCAGGTAAATCTACCATATAATCATTAAAATATTCTGGTTCTGTATACTCTTCAGCATTTATTGATATTAATTTTGATTTTTTTGATTTTGAAACTGGTTTTTCTTCAAGTTCTTTTTCTTGATCTACAAATTTAACATTTTTTTTGTTTTGTTTTTTTGGTTTTTGAACAGGCTCTTCGTCATCAGAAGATTCATAATGATTTTTATGTAATTCTTTTGCTTTTTTTAAAAGACCTAATAATTTCTTTTTATCAGATTTTTCTATATTTTCAGAGCCCTTATTTGCTATTTCTTCAGCTCCTAACATTACATTATTCTTCATTTTATTAATTACTTTATCAATTTCTGATGAACTCATTGATTGAATTTTTTTTAAATCAATACCATATGATGCAGCAACACTTGTTTTGGCACTGCTTATTTGATTATCTGAAAACCCCACCATCCCACCCTTTTGAAAATTTTGATTGTTAATTCCAGACATCATTTGTTGATTTTGTTGCATATGTGGAGATACCATTGGATTAAACGTTCCTTTTTGTACATTTACAGAACGTCTATCATTCATCATATCTCCTAATTTTTTTTTTAAATCCATTTCACTAATTTTATTATCAGAAAAATGTTGTTGTTGTTGTTGTTGTTGTTGATGCATTTGATTTCCCATCATTTGATTACCCATCATCTGATTTCCCATCATTTGGTTACCCATCATTTGGTTCCCCATCATTTGATTACCCATCATTTGGTTTCCCATCATTTGATTACCCATCATTTGATTACCCATCATTTGGTTCCCCATCATTTGATTACCCATCATTTGATTATTTTGACCCATTTGATTGTTTTGACCCATTTGATTTCCCATTAATCCCATACCAAACATATCAAAACCCATTCCACCTCCTCCCATATTACCGTCAAAACCAGTAAAACTATTCATATCCATCATATCACCATTATGCATATTTTGACCACCAGTTGCTTGGCGCATAAATTCTTCTTTTTCTTTTGTTCTACGAGTATCACCTCCATCTAATGCAAAATTAATTTCAGGAGGTCTTTGATTTCCACCAAAAGGATTTGGATTATACATCATATTTTGTCCTCCCATATTACCGCCAAATGAATTCATATTCATAGGTCTACCTTGATATTCATTTTGTCTTTCCATCATACGTCTTTCTAAATCATCGATACCACCTTTTTTATCCATATAAGGATCATAATTGTCTCCACCTCCATTATTAAATTGCATTCTAGAACCCATTTCTCCAGAAGCACTAATAAATTCACCTGGACCTGAGAATCCAGATACTGGTGCATAATTACCGCCAGCCCCACTATCTAACATACCAGGCAAACCATCATCTCTATTTACACCAGATGTATGACGTGGTCGTGAAGTCATTACTGGTTCCCTATTGCCATATATTTCTCTATCTCTTGAAGCATTCTGACCCATATCAGTTTTTTTTCCTGTTTTTAATTCATATAATTTAATACAATCTTCAAGACATTTATTATTTAATTTTTGTAAAAATTCAGGAATGGGCATTTTCTTTGGTTTTTTATCTGCATACTTATCAAATACACTTTTCATTTGTGTTTCAACAAATTTTCGACATGCTCTTTTAGAATCAGGTGTATTTTTGATATTTAATACTTTTCCCAATTGTCCTGTCATGCGCTCTATATTTTCTTTTGAAAAATAATAATTATCCATTTATATATATTCTCTATATTATATATACTCTAAATAATTTTAAATTTTTAACTCAGGCCTATTTTTATATTTTTTTATCTAAAATAATTACATATATAATGATAAGATTTAATCAACCAACATCTGGTGGAAATCCATTTGGTAATTTTGAATCAATGACACCAAATAATTTCAATAATTTTAATAATGCATTTTCTGTAAATCAACCTTTTATTGAAAAATTCGATTATAAAAATAGAAATAATTATCTTCATAATAATGTTAATGATAATACAATGATTGAACAAATTATCGAATATACCATAAATATTGATAGTCAAGATAGAAGTTTAATTGCATATCCAAATCAATTTGCATTTACTGTCACTTTCGGCGGTCATGCTAATATTACTGAAAAAAAAACATTTGTAAAAAAAAATTTTAATCAATCATATACTATAAACGAAAGTAAAAAAGAATCAGTTTCTATTCAATATGAAGGAACTCCTGGACCTGTAATTGATAGAAAATTTAGAAATGTTAAATTCTTAAGAATAGATTATATAATATTACCAAAAACAAATATTGTAGCTAAAGAAAATAATCATATTTGTTTATCTAAAGTAGATAGTGATAAATTAACATTTAAATATAAATATTTATTATTAAGAATTAATGAAATTAAATCAGATAAAATTTTAGGAACAAATAAAAATTTAGAAAATGATGTTTTTATACTTTATCCAGATAAAATTATGGGAGATAATCATATTATGTGGTTACCTACTATTGGTACTAGAACATATAAAAATTCTATTCTTGAAAATATAAATAAATTAACATTTGAAATATTAACCCCTAAAGGAGAAACTTTATTTATCACTGATATTAATGGAAAAAGTATTAATACTGAAGAAATAAAATGCGTAAATGATATTGCTCAAGTTAATATTGCACTAATAATGGGTGTCGTTGAAAATGAATTAAATACTAATACAAAATTTGATTAAATTATAAAAATTATAATTTTATTAATTAATAATATAAATAATGTTTTATATTATAATAATTATTTTAATAATAATATTTTATGGATATCAATATAAAGAATTATTTCATCCCTTTTCATATGGCAATGTAAATCCAAATAGTTCATATATAAATAATTCTAATTTAATTTATCCAAATCCATTTAAATTTGGAGAAATTAATATAAATTATAAAAAACAAAAAAATAATAAAATTAATAATTATTCTTGCAACTGTTGTCAAAATTAATAATTATTCTTTAACTTCTTCATCTATCATAGGTATTGGTATAACTCTATCTATTATATAAGTATCTTTATTTAATTTCTTTGGTATACTATTTTCATCATAACCAACTTTACCAATTGCATAATATAATTCTAAATCATATACTACACCTGTTTCTGGATTAAACCAATATTCTGCTTCTTTTGAATATAATGGTTCTTCTCCATCTGTACCTTTTGTTAATTGTTTTACTGCTTTTATTTTTTTTACTCTTATTCTTACAGTTTGTGAATTAACGCTATTTAAACCATTTGCATTTTTAATATCATCTTGTAAATCATCTTTATATGCTGGTCCAATATAATCATCAAAAAGTGAAGGTTCATCAAATTGAAAACATTTATATTCGCCTTCCATCATATTGTGTGCTTTATATAATTGACAATCAATTGCTGTTTCTTTTAATGTATTATAAAAAGATTCAATTAATCCTTGTTTAGAACGTGCAACGTTTTCAATATATTGATCAGTTGTTTCTTTTTGTTTTTTTGTTCTAATAGATTTATATCTGTAAACATCTACATGACGTTCTTTCATTGGTAAATCTTTATGATAGCAAGCACGGATAGCACGACCAATCATTTGTAACATTCTTACTTCATGCCAATATGGTTCAAATAAATGTACTTGTCTAACATTTCTTAAAGATAAACCTTCAGCACCTGCAGGAGAAATCATAATAATTTTACATATCTTTGCATCAAGATTTTTAATATCATTGAAGTCATTAATAACTTCTTTACGTACTGATTTTTCAATCATACCGTGATATTCAGTATATCTAAAGTAATCTTCACCTTCAATATGTCCACCCTTTTTAGCAAATGAAGTAAAACCAAAATATTTCAAATATACTTTAAATATTTGTATACCTTCCATAAGTACATAGTTGCTATAAAATAAAACTGGGCCCTTTGATTTCATTATATTAAAAATACAATTTAACATTTTATTGGAACAATGATACATACCTTCAAATAATGTTGATTTTTTGGTTTCTTTCTCAAAAAACTTTTGATAATCACTATCATGCTTTTCTAAAAATGCTTTAAGATCATCTTTAATTGTATGTTTATTTTTTTTATCTTGTTCGTCTCTTTCTCTTAACCAATCATCAAATGATTCAACATATTCTTCGAGGGCTTTTTTATATTTTTGAATATTTAATGCAGTATCTGAACCTTTTTCAAATTTAAGTTTTGACTTTATTTTTTCTTCCATTTCTAAAGCATCGGCTTCTTTTTCAGATATTTTAAATTTATTGGGTCTTGGTCTGTTTTCACCTGTTACTCTTTGATTTATAGCTGGAAATACAAAATTCATTGATTGTCTAGTATATGATTTATATGTCTCTGATGATGATTGACGTGCTTTCTTTTTAGCAGCCATTACTTCTTCAATTTCTTCAAAATAATCATAAATTTCTTCTTGATAATCTGACATAGGAACATCAACATAATGTATCGTTTTTCTAGCATATAAATCTGGTGTAGAACCAATATAATATGAAACTAAACCCATAATTCTTCTTTGAAATAAGTTTTTAGTTAATGGATTTATTGTTGGAAATGCACTTTCAGTTACATACATTTGATTAAATTGAGTTTCACTCTTAGGAAATGTACCTGGTCTTAATAAATTAAATAATAATGCAACTTCAAATGGTCTATTAATAGCTGGTGTTGCAGATAATAATACTACACGTACACCTTCATTTTCAGTTTTATCTTGAATAATATAATCGTAAATATTTTGTGCACGACGACCTTTTCTTGAACTTATATTGGAATATACGTTAGAGATAAAGTTATGAGTTTCATCAAAAATATATAAATTTTTCTTTGTAGTATCGGCATTTTTAACAGCTTCTAAAAATTGTTTATCAGCTATAGGAGAATCATATGAAATAAAAGTAATATTTTTCATTCTAAATTCTTTATCTTCAGCTTGTAATGCTTTTTCTAAATCTGTCATCCAAGGATGGTCTCTTAAAGTAGCTTTAATTAATATAAAAACATTCCAGCCAGGTGTATAATTGTATAACATATTATAAATATTAATTGCAGAAATTGTTTTACCTGAACCAAGACCGTGATAAATTAATATATCTTGATAAGGACTTCTATAATCCATAAATTTACTGGCAAATACTTGATATTTTCTTAATTCTATTTTTGATGTTTTTGTTTCACAAGGGTCAACATCATCTCTAGTTATAATTTCGGGTAATTTAAATTTTTTAAAATTAGCCATAACCCAACTTGGAAATAATCTTCCATTTACTTTAAAATCAATATATTTTTCTTTTCCAAAGTTTTTATGCTTATAAGACATTTAAATTTATATATTAAATAAATATAAAATAAATTTTACTAATATTTTGTAATAAAAGATTTCCTAAAAGAACAAATAACAGTCCCTCTTTTTCCAATTCCGTACATTTTAGCTATCTTATGTTTTATATCACCATCAAAAAATATAATATTGCCCTCTTTTGGTTTATATTTACCAAAAGGAGGAAATAATAATTCACCGCCATTAAGTGTTTTATCTAACTGATAATAATAAACTGACGTCCAACAAGGATTACCGTCATCGTTAAAAGAATCTATATGTAATTTTCCTTCAAAAATTTCATTACTTAATATAATATCTCTATTTTCAATAAATATGTATTTATTATCTATATTTACATTATATTTTCGATATATATTTATATTAAAATCAATTAATGGTTTAAATACTTGACATATTTTCTTATCTTCATTATATAAATCATAATATGATGTTAAATGTTGACCAACATCATTACCTATTGGAAAAATAGCATCTTTTAATGAATTTTTTAAATAATTATTTAAATGTATATTATTAAATTTTTTTATAAGATACATTTATCTTTGTTTTTATTTTCATTGTTTGTTTTTTATTTTCAATCTTTTTCGGTATATATTCATTAATATCCAACTTTATATAATTAATTAAATTATATATAAATGTATCTTTTGATAAATTTAAATTTAATTTATGAGTTAATTTATAAACATGACTTTTAAAACAATTTATTAATTGATTAAAATTACTATTATAATTATTTAATAAAAAAGAAAATTTCACTGCATTCGCATTTGATGGTTTTGGATTTTTATAAAATAATGAATTATATTGCTGGTCCTTAATTAATAATGAATTAAAAATAATATAAAATTCAAAATATTCGTGTTCTTTTAAATTAAAATCCATTTTATCAATAAAATTATTTTTAAAAGTATTAATAATATAATTATCTTTATGGCATACAATAAACCAATTTGATGGTACATTTGTTTTATTATTTACCATAAACATAAATATATCTTCACTATCATTTATATTAAATGAATTATATAACCAATTATCTAATGGTTCTACACAAAATAAAGTTGCATCAACCCATACTCCTCCATATTTTTGTAATAATAATGTTCTAATTATATCAGCCTTTATTTGAATTGGATTTATATTCCAAAAATTAGGGATATTATTTATATCTATAAAATCATTAATATTAGTTTTTTCCAAAATATTTATTTTCCAATTATCTTTATTTAATTTTTTCCATGAATCTAAACAAATTTTACATATAGTTGGTGCATTTTTCCATCCCTGTTCCCAATATATCCATATATTTTTTTCAAAAGTCATTATAAATTATTATATAATGAATTCTTAAAATTATTATTAAAAAAATACAAGCTAATTAATTTCTTCATATTCGTCACTTTCTTCATCTGAATTTTCATTAATTACATCAAAATATAATAATGCATTTCTTGCTGCTTCTTGTTCTCCTTTTTTCTTAGAAGAACCAGAACCTCTACCAACTTTTACCCATACAATTTCGTCATCATTATCTCTTAAATATCCCTTAACATACATTTTAAATATTTTCTTTCCATTTTCATCTGGTCCTATGGTTTCTTCTAAACCATATTCTGGGTCTTCCCATTTCATTTTGTGATAATATTGTAAGAGTAAATCTTTAAAATTTGTTTCTTTGTAAAGTAATTGTGAAATATCTACTTCTTTCTGAATCATTGCTATAAGAAAATCCTTACAAGTATTAAAATCAGATTCTAAATATAATGCTCCTATGAATGCCTCAAAACAATCTTCAAAAATATTTATATTCTTTTCTCTTCCACCTCCTTGTTCAATATTTCTAGCAATTATAGCATATTCATGAAAACCCAATATATTTGCTAATTCAGACAAAGTTTCACCATTTTCTATTTTTGTTCTTAGGCGAGTCATAAAACCTTCTTGTTCGTCTTCATATCTATTAAACAAGTATTCTGCCAATATGCAATGAATAATTGAATCACCCAAAAATTCTAATCTTTCATAAGAATCTTTTTGTAAAGGAATTGCTTTTTTTGGATCATCGATTGGTTGTAAATTCTTTTCTTTTATAATTTTAGTAATTCTGTCATTTTTCAAATCACGTTCTATATAAGAAGAATGTGTCATTGCTTGACGAAATCTATCTAAATTTTTCACTTTATGATTTATACCATAATTTTTTAAAACTTTTTCAATATGTTGTTTTGGTATTAATTTATTATGTTCATTTAAAACATATAAATATAAATCTTCATCTTTAATATTAATATTGGTATTTATATTAATATTAGTATTACTATTTGCCATTATAATTATTATAAAACTTTAATTTTAAGTATTAATAAATCAAATTTTTTAAGATTCATTTACTATATCATCATTATCTTTGCTATCTGTTTCTTCTATTTCTTCAGTAATATCTTCTTTAAACAATTGTGTTCTCTTTGGATTTTTTATAATATTTCCAGATGAATTTGAAAAGATATATTTGATAATATGTTCTGATTCTTTTTTATTTGATGGATCATATGTGAATAAAAATGGCTTATTTTTCTTCTTTCGTGATTCACCAATCATTTGTCTTTCTTTATCTGCTGCTAATGTTGTTCCTTTACATTCTAGTGAAAAGTCTTGAAATGGACTTTTTTCAAAAATCGTTTTCTTTGTTTTCTTAAAATAGAATTTCCTCATTTCAATTAAATGAGATATCGCAGTATATTGCATATTTTTTGATTCTTCATCTTTATCTGTTTTATATTTTATTAATGTTGACAAATTTTGAAGTAATAAATAGTTAAATGTTCCGACAAAATATTGCTTGTCATTTAATTTATAAATCTTATAAGGAACACATCTATTATTATAATGATAAATTTTACATAATAGTGTATTATTATAAAATATTTTAGCAGAATATCCAAGATATTGAAAAAAAGGATAATATTCCTCTACTTTTAATTCTTCTGGATTTTCTAATTCTGCTTTTAGTTTTGTAATAAGTTCTAACACATCTTCCTTGTAATTTATACTGATAATTTCATAATTATAAATATCAAGCATTTTAAATTTTGTTGATGGTTTATCTAGCATACTACTTTCTTTCAAATAATAATTATATGCAAAATTACCAGTGTGAATTAAAGTATCTTTATTTTCTGTATTTGTGAATTCTAAGATGACACTTAATAGTTTTTTTACAGTATCATTATATTCAGATGGTGAATCATTAGCAAGTAATTTATTACTATAAGGTAATGGATGATGTGTTTGTAATTGATAATATCTCTCAAATGTTTTTTTGTCTTTTAGACGCCAATAACTAACATACGGGTCTGTAAAGATTCTTAAATAATCAATAGTCAGAAAATGAGGATGAACAATATTTAGATCATGAAGAGTTTTAAAAGGAATTGAATTAAAAATATTTTTTGGAACATAAGTAATATTACAATGTAATCTATTATTAACATAGATTGCATATGTTTCTTTATGAATTGCTTCTTTTCCTCGTACTGATTCAAATTTCTTTTCATATAATTCAGTTGTTATTTTAACTAAGTCATTAATTGGATCAGGGGAATAGAAGTCAATATCCGGCCGTTCGTGTTCTTCATAAATATTTACATCTGTGTTTTTTTCATCCAATAAATATTGTAAGGCAATGCCACCATAAATTTTTCTTTTATTATTTTGAATAAAAGTAAAAATAATTTCATTTACCTTATCTATTTCCTCAAAACGAGTTTTATTTACTTGTGCAAGTAATGAATCAATATTATCATTAAATTGGTCTATATGTCTATCTTCATATAAAGAACTCATCTTTTATTACTATAATATCAATATATGACTATTTTTAACTCAATTTTTTTTATAAAATAATTGAAATTATAACTAAATTATGTAAGAATTTATTAATATATACATATAATGGAACTCTGTTTAGAAAAGCCTGTTAATAAAAATAACTTAGATAAATATAAATTTATTACTGAAAATTCAAAAGATTTAGATAAAAAATTTATTAATTTTGCTAAAAAAAATTTAGATAGAGCCAAATTTATTCTAGAACTAAGTGATATTTTAAATAACATTCAAAAAGCAATTGCTCTTGAAAAAGGAATATTTGAATTCTCTTTAATTCATACTTTTATGAATAACTTACAAGAAAAATTTGTCATATCAGTATATTTAGATAAAATAGATGATATTAAAAATAATATTAATGGCAATGAAAAAATAAATAATGAAACTCTTAAAAATGCAATTTTATCAGGTGAAATTCGTCCTGAACTTGTTGCATTCTTATCACCTCAACAAATGCATCCTAAACGATGGGCTGAAATATTAAATATTAGAAAATATCGTGAAGATAAAGAAAATAATATTGCCACAACTGATCTATATAAATGTAGAAAATGTGGCGAAAGAAAAGCTAAAATTAGTCAAATGCAAATTAGATGTGCAGATGAACCTACAAGTACTTTTGTTACTTGCTTAGTATGTTATAATACTTTTGTTATTTAATTTTGCCAACAAGCTTCAATTACCCATTTTTTTAGTGGTTCAACTTTACCATCATTATTAATAGTCTTTAGTTTTGTTGTATTAATTAAAGATGATTGAGTATCATAATCTTTCTTTATACGTAAGTAGTCAATTAAGTCAGCATTATCATTAAATGTTCTTGCTGGATTTACTACATTATAAATATCTTTAGGAAAGTTCTTAAGATATACTAATGGTTTAAACATATTTGAATTAATGTTTTGAGAACCAAAAAATTTAGCAATACTATCTTTATTTTTAATATTTACACTAAACATATTATTCCATTTATTATTAAGACTACCGTTATAATAAATCATATGTTGTTTTTCAGTATCATTTAAAATAGTACCAAATCCTCGCATTCTATATTTATTAAGAATATCAATTGGATCGCGAATGCCTGCAAAATATTTGTAATCAATATTAATTCCAGTCATCATTGCTGTAACACAAGATGGTAGCATATAAATGTTACTACCTGTATAAAATGCACGTACACAAGGTAAGTGGAATCTTGCTACAACACTAAAAAAGGAATCACCTTTTACTCTAAATGCTTCAATACTATGGAGCATTTTATTTGAGTGAATCTTAAATTTAATATTTTCACTAATTTTAAGGATCATTTTATTTTTATCAAAAGGAACCTTGTTATCTTCACTTCTAAAATCATTTAGATGAAAATATTTTTCACTATCTCTTGGTACAGTTGTATCTTTATCATATGTATTATCTACAATGTAGATATTCATATCATCAATATGTGTTACTTTATAAAAGTGTTCGTAAAGGATATTATTATTTGTATATTTTTTACGTTGAACATTATTATGTTCTGTTTTATAATCTGTATAGATTTTGTAAAAATACTCTTTTACTTCTGGAGCAGATAGATTATCTTTTAGATCATCATATGTATATTGTTTATTAATAGACTTATTAATTTCAGATAATTTCTCATTAATATAGTCAACGTGAGCAACAATTGCAAGTGTTTTCTTTGGTTCAATAATTACTTGAATTTCATCTGTCTTATAGACATTTTTATTTACTACTTTGACAACATCTTGAATTTTATCCATAAATTCAAATACTGATTCTTTGTTACACATTAAATCAATATCTGAATCTGGGTAATAGTGACTATAGAAAGTAACTAGATTATCGTTTTCACTTTGTTCTGGTTGACTTACTAGACTAATAAGTGGTGATTTCTTTTGCATACAAGCTGGAATTACCGAACCTGATACTGCAATAGAAGTCCAATCAATACCATCAAAGATGTTTTTATTAACATCGCCTGTTGTAAATAGATTAAATCTACGTTGAAATTCAGGTAATGTAGTAATTCCAAAATTCTTATCAAAATTATCAAAATCCATTCCAATTGATAGACAATTATGTTCACTATCAAGTACTTTTTTAGAAACAAGTGATGTTAAATAAGGATTCATATGTAAATCTTTGTTAACAATTGGAAATACTGGAAGTTTGCTAGCTGTATTAATATCAAATACATAGCGATTATCATTTTGTGTCTTTGTTTTGAAAATACATTCTTCTGTGTAAAAACACATCCAAGCATATCCAAAAAGATACCGGTAAAGATGATAATATTTATTAATAAGAGGTTGCATTTTATCAAGAACAACACTATTGTTTAGTACTAGATGACAATAATCTTTTGAAATAAGTAGAGTATTAAATAAGTCATATAATTGACGTTCGTGTAGTTTAATATCAAGTGATTGAAATAGTTCAGTTACTGATTCTTTGTTAAATACCCTTTGTTCAAGTTTATCATTTGGAGTTGCAAAATATGTACGCTTTTTATTATCTTTAAGAGCATCCATTGCATCAACATAGACTTCACGACGATAAATATGATCAAGATAGTTATTATCTTTAACACCTTCTTTTTCAAGTTTTTGAATTACTTCTTTAACTTGAGTATCTTGTGATCTATCAATAGATGATGCTTTTGCAACAGCTTTAATATGTGAATCAATTGTTACATCATATTCAAATTTTCTGTTTAAAAAGTGGTCATTAATTGTAAAGTTACAATTATAAGGATGTGTCCAAAAATCAGCTTCTTTGATATTTGTAACTTTTTTATTTAATGCACTGTAATTTGGATTATAACCATCGCGATTATAGTAAGTATCAAGAAGAATAGATTGTAAAAGACCTTCATTTTCATCTTTGGTATCATATTGTTCTTTATAGATATTTACAAATGTTTCAGCTAATTCAATCATTGGAATTACAATTTCATTGAAATTTTCAAAAGTATAATTATTATGATTAAAATATGTTAAAACATTATTTTCTTGTGTTGTTTCTACAATTACTGCTTGGTTATAATGTTCTTTGTTTTTAAGAATTTTTGAAGATGCTTCTGTTAATACGAAAAATTGTCCTAATTTAGAAAAATCATCTTTATCAACAACACGTTCAAAAATATTCATAATCAAGTCTTGTTCATCAGAGGAAAGTTCATCTTGATGAAAATCATTTTTAATACAAAGAATATATACTTTTTTATAGTTAGAGTATAATTCTTTATCTTCAATATTGTTTAACATTGATTCTCCAACTTTGAGATAAAATGGATTTACCATTTCATTCTCGCCCAAAACTTCTGGAGCAGTGCTACAAACTAAATCATTATATGATTCGAGTTCTTCTTTGTTAACAGTAAAGTCAAGTGATTCTAATTCAACTTCCATTTTATAATTATAATTTTAAATAATTATATTGTATATATTTCAACTTTTTTAATTTTCCTTTTGTATGTTAAAATATGGAGCTATGTATTTATTAATATTTTTTTCTAAAATTTTAGAATCAATGCTTTTAACAACTTCTATTATATTTTTTACAATTTCAGAATTCTTAACACTATAATCATTATTCATCTCCATATTATCTAAAATTTCTCTTTGTCTATCCAATAATATATTAACACATTTTTTTATAAGAGGACTTATTATTTCTTGACATATTTCAATCCCATTTTTATCATAACACCATTTACTCAATCTATCATCATCTAAATTTTCAATTAATTTTCTTACAATATAATTTAATCTTGATACATCCGTTGTATGAAAACTTTGATCTTTCGGATCATCCTTTTTATAATATTGTATTATATGATCTCCTAATAATATATGTAATGTATTCATATTTACATGATAAATTAAAACTTCTATTAAATTTTTTCTTTCATCAATATTATCATAATCTAGTTTATTTATATTAAAATTATTTAATGGTACTAAAGGAGGTGCATTATCATAAATTTTATTTGCATATTTTAAGGCTGATATTGATAATTCATGAACTGTTTTTGCATTTGTATTTGCCAGACTTGATGTATTATTCATCATTTTATCTGTATTATTTATATAAATTTTCATAAATTCTGTTTTTTCAGAATCGAATTTTTTTATTAATTCATTCTCTTTTTCTAATATTTCCATTTTTTTTATTAATTCTTTTTCTTTTTCTATTTCCTCTATTTTCTTTTTTAATTCACTTAATTCATTTTGTGTTTTTTTTGAACTTACTATAATTTTTTTACATTTCTTTTTGTGTTTTGATAAACCTGATTTATACTTATACTCATGATTGCACAATTCACAAATATATAAATTATTCTCAAAAATTGTTGTTGTTGTGGATAACTCGTTATCCGTTGTGGATAATAAGTTATCCGTTGTGGATAACAAATTATCCGTTGTGGATAACGAGTTATCCAGTGTTGTGAATTTGGTCCTGATATTAACTTTTTCTTCTGTTATTTTTAAATGACGTTTGGATTTATTATGATGATAAAAATTAGATCTATCATCAGTATGATAGTCGCAATTTATACAGCTGTATTTCATATTTAATATAAATTTATATATAATTTTTTTAAATAAATCCAATATTTTGTTGTAGTTTTGTTGTGAATTTCTTTTACTGATATACTAAAAATATAAAAAAACATTATTTATTAAAATTATTTTTAACAAATTTTAATTATAAAAAGTAATATAATCTCTAAATTAATAACCTATAAAAAAATTAAATTTTTATTTTCCTAAAAACTACAACATTTTCCACACACAATGGTAAACCGATGTGTGTAAAAATCACGTTTCCCATGAAAAAATTTATTATTAATCATCGACATCATCTATATCATTTTCATTAGGATATAAAATATCTTCATCTTCATCACTTTCATTATGTTCTTCATTATCAAGATCATCTTCATCTACGCAACTATCTAAATCATCTGAATCATTATCATCGTCAATAATATTATTTTCATTATTAGTAAAATTTATAATATTTCCATTAATAGAAATTCTTGAATCTGAATTTGTAATATCACTAAATAGTGTATCAAAAAATTTGGCAGATATGGTTGTATTAAAATAATTATTTATATCATCAATTATTTTATCTTTTGATACAGACTTTTCAGTAATAATTTTAGCTAATACTTTTGCACGGATTTGTGTAATTGATGGTATATTTACCACTTCTACTGTTTCTGTTTTATTAATTTTCTTTATTTTTTCATATACATTAAGAAGTGAGATATTACTATCATTATGAGTAAATTTATCATTAATATAAAATGTTGCATCTGAATCAGTTGCACTTGTGTTTAATTCTCTGTATATTAATTTAGAAATAAGAAGACTGTTTAGAATACTTGATAATTCTTGAAGATTAATCTTCATAGTAGTACTTATTTGATTTGCACTTTTTGGTGATTCATTTAAATAGTAAAATACAGCCATTTGTAAAATATTTAATTTTACATTGTAATGTTTGTCAGTATCAAATTCAATAACACCAACACATTTTTCATAATCCCAAAATAATTGACGTTCATTGAATCTATCTTTATAATATGCTCCAAAAATATCAGTATAAATAGATAAGTCTAATGGTAAATTATAGTTGTTATATGAAAAATTTTCATAATCCCAATCATATGAACGACATACACTCATATTTACTTTGGTTCTATCATATTTACTAATATCAATATTCTTATATTTCTCAGAATTGCCACCAACTTTAAGTTGTTTAAAATACTTATTATGTTGGGGATTTAGTTTAGCATCATTAATTTGATTTTTAATTTTAATATAAATATCAATATCATTTTGGGGATTTAATGATTTAATAAATTCACCTTCAATATCTGGATTAATTCCCATAGATAGTCTTTCAGTTAATGCCCTTTTATACATTATCATGAAAATATTTTTATTGCATAATTCCGGAGAAATATCAATTAAACGTCTAATATATTTAATTTCTTTTTCAACTTCAGAAGAGTCTAATGTTTCTGTTTTTGCTAAACTAATAATTTTTGTATTAATTATTTCAATAATCCGTGTCATAAATCTATTAGTAATGTCTTCAGATAATACTAGTTTTTTAGAAAGTTCTGAATTAAAATATTCAACACCATCGTTATTCATGTTGTTCTTAACAGAAAATGAAAATTTATTATAAAAATCATAGATGGTAAATACTTTAATAATTGTTTCAGTATCAAAGTTACTTTCAATTTCTTTAATAAATAGTTCATATAAAAACACTTTTTCAGTGTTATAATTATATTTACTATTAATTACACAATGATATGACATATAATTTTTAATTAAATTAATAAATGAATGTTCGGTACGTTTACCATCTTCATTTTTATATGAGTAATCAATAGTTGATAAGAGGAATTTAATTTTGTTTAATTTCATATTTAATTCATTATAAAGTTTGCTAAATTCTTCAACCGAAAAACTATTATTATCGATTAAATCTTGAATATCATTATGTAATTGTGTATAGTATGTTTGAAATAATTTAATTAATAATGTTGTTGTATATCTATAGCCCTTTGCAATAATATAAACTTGAATTTTATTTAGTAGTAATTTATTTTCTTTATATTTTGGTTCAGTTATAAATTTATGACAAATTTCAAAAAACTTATCTTCAATTTTAAAGTTATATAATTTCTCTAAATTAAGACCTGTTATAACTTTTTGATTAATTGGAATTGTTCGAAAACTATTCCAGCCTTTGAAATTAACAAATGTATGTGCATCAACTTGAGTTTCCATTGTATTTTCCATTATGAATAATAATATTACAAATTAAGTAATATTATTCTTAAAAAATCAATTTTTTTAATGTATTAAAATTTTCTTAAATGCTATAAATAATACTGCTAATAAAAATCCATATATTAATATTCCAATAAATGGATATTTACCACTTTCATTTGGATTAATATAACTTATATATTCACCTACTGTTCTTTTTACAAATCCTAATGATAATATGAAATATATACCCATTATTAATAATAATTCTTTTGTATCATTGCTTAAATATTTTGTCCATTCAAACATTGATGCATTATTATTTTCATCTGTTTCTTCATCTTCATCATTTAATTCTTTTAATTCCATTTTTCTTTTTTTCTCTTTACGTTTTTTTAATTTTCTCTTTAATTTTTTTCTTTCTTCTTCTTCATCAGTAGAAGTTTCTTCTTTATATTTTATACTTTTTCTAGATTCTTGACTTTTATTTGATAAGTCAAAAGATACATTATCTAATTGATTATTAATATTATTTACTAAGTTTCTTATATCTCTAGATGGTTGTTGAAATAATGTACTTACTGGAGGTTGTGGTTCCATCATATAGCCTCCATTCATATTATTATAATTATTATTATAATTGTTATTACCAATTAATTGGGTAATTGGTGTACCCTCAAAATCTGCTCCAACAAATTGATTCATATATTTAGTATTTAATAATATGAATTAATAAAAAAATTTTTTACTATATTTCTGATTTTGTTGTTGTTTTTTCAGTAATTTCATTTAATGTAAGAATATCATTTTCATATACAGTATCTTCATAATTATTTTTTTTATTTTCATATTTTGCATATTCTTTTTCTATTAAATTATAAAATCCTTGATATTTTTTATCTTTATAATTATAATAAAATGGTTCTTGTTCTTTTGAAAAATCATTAAATTTAAACATAAATAGTATTTTTTGTAATGTACTAATTGTAATATCTATATAACTATTTTCAGTATTACGAATATCATCCATCTTATTTCTAACTACAATAAAAACATCACCTACTATTGGATTCTTTCCCCCATATAATAAATTGGCATTTTTATTTAAATTATTATTTGTAGGTTGTTTTTCTATAAAAATCATAAATACTTTTCCTAAAAATTCTACTTCGTAAAATCTATAATTATTGCCTTTATTGGGGTCAACCCAACTTAAAGGATGACCTACAAATTCAATTTCTCTCATTTTTTCATTTGATTCTACTAATACACCCTTTTGTACTTTTTTATTTTTAAAAATATCATAAATATTACTTTCTGTAATATTATCTTCTGTTATTGAATTATCAGAATTAATTTTTGATTTTGTTAATAAAACTGAACTGTATACTTGATAATTATTATCACATAACATATTAGCAATATTATTTTTTTTCCGTTTAATAATTTCTGCATTTATTTCCTTAAATTGTGCATCAAATAAAGCTAAATGTGTCATTTGATAGACATAATTATTATCTTCATTAACAACTGTAGAATGAATAGTAGTCTCATTTGTTGGATTTATTTCTTTCATTAATAAATTAATAAAGTCTGTTTCATTAGATGGGTTTTTAATTTCAATATAATCTTCAAGATAATCCTCGATTTTTTCTTTTGTAAAATTTGCTAAATAGTTATCATGTTCCGTAAATGAAATATCATTCGGTTTTAATATACAAACTTTTGGCATATATATTAATATAAAAACTATTTTTTAAATTTATTTTTATTATCTTAATAATATATAAATGAATAATAAAGATTATTTAGAAATTTTATTAATAACATTGGTAATTATTGCTATTATTTTATTAGCATCATTCTTATATAATGGTTTTTATAATAATAATCAACAAATATTAACTGAAATAAGAAATTTAAAAGTCCAAAACGAAGAACAACAACCAATTATTATTAATAAAACCATTAACCCACCCCCTACTGTAGATCCTTCACCTCCACCTCCAATTTTATTAGAAGATCCATTAGTTAATTTAGATAGAAGAGTAGTTGACGATCCCTTAATTGAACCATCAAGACGTCCTCCTCGTCATGTTATTATGCCTATTGTTGGTAATCCATATTTTAATTATCCAACAAGAGGATTTACTGATTCATACTCATTACAAGGATATTTAATTAGAGATAATGATAGATATGAACAATTATCAAATACTAAAATAAATAAAATTAATCAAGAAGGTATAGAATCTGAAAAAAGAAAAGACGATGAAGATAAAGATAATAAAATATTAAAATTATTTGGAAGAGAAAAGTATCCAAACTCAACTGAATATGAATATTATGTATCTGTTAATACTGGATTTAATGATAATATTAAATACTTTTTAGAAAATCAAAGAAAGGAACTTTATGATGGTGATTCAGTATATATTGATATTTTAAAATCAAAATATAGAGTTAAAATATTAAAAAATAGAACTTTTGAATATAACCCATACTTAATCTAATATTAAAAGAAAATATTCATTATATGATTCATTTTCATATGTTTTTTTTACGTTATATAATTCTAAATCATTATGTACAGTAATATTTTTTTTATTAATTAAATCGTTATATATTTTATAACCAAATACTTGTGGATTTTTTGATAAATACGCTCCAATTGATACATGTATTTCTAATTGAATTGGATTAGAAATTTTAAATCTGGATGTAACAAGTTCATTTTTTAAATATATATTATTATTATCCAAATCAAAACCATAATTAAATATTTTTTTTGAGGTTATTACATTATTTTTATTTAATTTAGCAATTGACCATCCCCATGTCCAAATACTATTTGAAGAATTAAATACACCTAAAATTTCATATTTAGACTTTTTTATTAAATTCTTGTTTTTATCATAAAATTCAATATAATTATAATCATTATAATTATTACCTTGAGATTTTATAATATTTATATAATTAATACTATTATAAAATTCTTTATTTAATTCTAAGTTTTTATCATAGTATTCTAAAGAATTAGATATTATATTTAAATTTTCCATATATTTAATTTAAGATAATTATTTTTATAATTCAAATAATGGTTTTTTTTCTGATTTTGCTTTTAATAAATCTTTAATATTAACTGACATATCTACTGATGAAAATTCGCGATTTTTATTGCTTTCTATTTCTTTTTTTAATTCTGGATTAAGTAAATATATGGGAGGAAATCCTCCTGATGGTTTATGAATAGTATCCATTAATATATAATATTAATAGATATTATATATTAATCAAAATCCAATATAAAATTATCTGAATTATTTTCATCTTCTGTGTCATCTTCTTTAATTTTACTATCTTTTTTTTTTGCTTTTTCAAAGATTTGCAAGCTTTGTTGTGAAATATTTTCTGAGTTTATTTTATGAAAATGATTTATGTTACAGCATATACCCTTATTTGGGCAAGTGAACTTCAAGTATTCATCATCAAATAATGGACCTTTAAAATTACTATATAATAATCTATGTAATGCATTTTTTTTTTGTCTAAAATAAAAATTTATATACATACCCTTCTCTTTTTTATCTTGATTTGTAATATATCCGTTCCATATTATACATTCATTTGTATTAAAAATACCTTTTGGTAAATATTTAGAAACTCTTAATAAATCAGAATATGTAAATTTTTTAGTAACATCCACTTTTTTAATTTGATTAGATACAAGTTCACTCAAAACCTTATCATTAATTTTACTCATAATAAAATTAATGAATATAAAAACTATATTTTAATAATTATTTTTATTTATAATAAATACTTTCTATATCATCGGGAATTGTTTTATTTGAAATAAATGTAAATTTAAGAACAATATATTTACTCTTGTTTTCTACTAATTTTTCTACCTCTTTTGTTTTATTTTTATTTTCATAATAATTATATTTAAGACCATTATTAAACACATATATTAATATATCATCATCATCATATACTAAAATGGGTATATCTTCTAATCTATTTAATATATATAATTCGACAATACAATTTGTTAATATGTGCATATCATTACCTAATTTAACAATAAAATCATTAATATAATCTTTTGACTTTTTCTTTATATCCATATATTTTAATAATGTATCTTTTATTTCATCAGCATTATTTGGATCTTGTAACCAATCAATTATACTACTCTTAAAGTAATTTGCAAAATCTGTTTGGACTGGATTATAATAGCCTAAATTTCTTGTAAAATCATCATAAAAGTTATTTTTAATCCAATAATAGCAATTTACGTATGCTCTAAATAAAGTAATATTATTTGGTATAATGTCTTGAATAATATGATCTCCTAAAAATCTTGGTGGATTATCTTCATTCAATTGTTGATAATCTATTTCTGCATTTTTGATATTCTTTCTTCTTCCAATTCTTGGAGTATTTTCTTTTCCAAATAATTCTTGTAATACTTTTTTAATTGTTGATGAACTACTCTTAACTATTTTTTGTCCTGGATATTCTTTATATGTATTATAATCAACTATATCTGATACAAAATAATCACCTATTCTTAATATTTCAAATGCCTTCAAATCGTATTCAACTAATTCTTGAGCAACTTTATTTATAAAAATAATTACCATCTTTTTAGTTATTCCTAAATAACAATTATTTTGGTAATAAGTACAATGAGGATTAGCTGAACATTTATCACGTCCAATATTAACTTCACATACTTCTCTTTCATTAGATAATTTATATTTTGTTAAATCTGGTACTTTATTTGTAACGTGAATAAGTTTTGTTCCGCCTCCTTCTTGTGTAGTATAATCTTCTGATATTTCTTCAGAATTTTCTTTTAATTCATATTCCTCAGATAATTGAATATCATCATCATTAACAGAAGATAATAATTTGTATTTTTTGTATAATTCTTTATCTATTAATCTGTATAATAATAATTTAAGTTTATTTATTTTTTCTTTATCTTCTAATGGTTTTTTATTATCAACTATATTGATTATTTTATCTCTAATTTCAGGATTTTTATTTAAATAGTTGGATAATTCTAATCTAAATAATTCATATGATTCGTTAAAATATTTATCATAATTAACTTTATTAATTCTATCGTCAACCATAAAATTATCTTTACCTTTACCTATTTCTTTATCTAATGTATCATATAATGGTTTATTATACATAGTTAATTTTAATTTTTCTATTGTATCAATATCAATATTATCTGTAATAATTGGTAAAATATCTCCTGATTCAGTAATAATTGCTGTAACTTTAGCTTTGGATTTTTCTTTTGTATCATAATAAATACCAGTTGGTTGAGTTTTTAATTTATTATTTGTTTCTTTTTTAATTTTTGTTAAAAAGTCAATTGTTTCTTTAAATGAATGATAAAATTTGTCTGGTGTCTTATTTATTTGTATATTATATATTGAACCTGATGTTCTAACTGGAATTAAGTAATTATCATCAGTAATAAAATATTTGCATTTATTTCTAACATCGACAATTTGCATTTTTGGTTTTTTATTAATTTCACCTAATATATGAAGAGTTTCAATTGAATTTGGTGAAGAATTCTTATGTAACATTTCATCAAGGAATGGATTATGGCAATTTCTATAATAAAAGTCTAATATATGTTTAATTATATTATCTTCTTGTTTATCGTGATATCTAAACTTTTTAACTAAATCAAAATTCTTAGAGTTTTCATCTAATTTAAATGCCATAATAATTGGAAAATAATTTTTAGATTCTTTTAATAAAAATATAGTATCTTTATTTGTATCAGTTATACTAAATCTATCTTCAGGATTTTGACATAAAATATAAAAATCATCTTTAGTTTTTTCTTTTTCAAGTGTTTTTTTAATAACTAAAGTTTGTTTATAGAATACAATTATATTTAAGCCACCTTGAGTAATTACTCCTGGAACTGATAGTATATTATTTACTAAATCAAAATCTAAATCATTATATTTAATAAATTCAATGTAATTCTCTCTTGTTACAAATTGTAATTTAATTTCACCATTATTAAGAGAATTAAATATCAAGTTTGATTTATCATTTTCTAATGCTAATATTATTTTTTCTTTAATTTCTTGTATAGTTAAATCTAATAAAACACTTAATGAATTTAAAAATGGTTGTACATCTTGGTCAACACCGTATTTAAACATATAACCTTTTTTTGAAATAGATAAATAGTGTTGTTTAATTATTCTATCTTTTTCTAACATAATATTCAAGAAAAAGTCTAAATATTTTGGTAAAAATCCCATTCTTCCTGTTTGGATTTTATTTGTGTCTTGTAAAATATATAATTTATCAAGTAAATTTTGTTGTTCTTGTGTTTTTGTTAATTCTACTTTATCATCTTTCTGTTTTTCTCCCATACATTTTTTAAAGAAATCCATTTTTTTCTTGTTATTTGTAGACCCTAAATCTTTCTTAAAACAACACGGCATACAGTGTCCAAAGGGATTAATACATCTTGTAAGAAATCCAACGTACATATGTTCTCCGTTATCATCAGGCCCGCAAGCATAATGTATTTCATTACCAGTTGGATTACCATCAGCATCCATATCAGGTAATTTAATTGTTTTTAAAACAATCTCTTCTTTTTTACCAGTTTTCTTATTTTTTAATTCTACCTTGCGTTCCCATTCTTGTGTTTTTTTATTAAAAACATAACCTTTCTTTATTAATTCTGCTAAATTTGCAGAAGAATATTGTTGTGGTCTTCTTCTTTTATCTTTACCAGAATTTTGACAACATCTTGTCCATTGATTTTGATCCTCAGTTGGTTTAAATCCTAATCTTAATTTATCCATAGAAGTAATTTGTTTAATTACAATATTTTCCTTAGAATAATTAACAATATCATCTACTTTACCTCTTCTCTTGGCAATATTACTTAAACTCTTTAATTTGTCTTTTATATCTTGTCTTTCAGATTTTTTATATAAATATGTTTCTGTATATAAGTAAATTAAAATATTCATAAAAGTTAAAATTCTGTCTAATTGTTCTTTATCACGTGCACCAGAAACTCTAATTTTATAATTTTCTCTTTGTTTACCTTGAATATCTATACCGATACCTGGAGGTTTGTATTTTGGAATATTTTCGAGTCTCTTAAGAATTTTTCTTGATTTTCTAATATTAGGATATCTTGAACGTACTTTTTCTAATTCTTCTATTGATCTTTCTTCAGTAATATTAAATTGTTTAGATATTTCATTAACTAATTGGGCATCCGAAAATTCATAATTTCTCATAAAATAAATAATTCTTTGTTCTATTCTAGCACTATTTTCATATCCTGTAACACGTTTAAATCTCAAATATGTACCAAATTTACTTTTTTCTTCAATCTTTGATTCTTTTGATAATCTCTTTCTTGGTTCAATTTGTAAAGCAACATATGGATAAAAGTATCTTGAAAATTCTGATAAATCATTATGATTAATAACAAAATTTTCTGGTAACTCGAATTTCTGAATTGTATTTATAAATGCATATCTAAATTCTTCATCTTCAGGAATGAATGCATCGAATCTATTATTTTGTTTATTTAATATTTCTATTAAATCCTTAATATAAGAATATGTATATTTAATATCTTCTATAGTTGCCATATCTTCTTCTTTCCATTGTGTCTTATATTCAATACGTCCTTGGTCGTTTAAATTAATAGCCATAAATTTTTCAATACCTTTTTCATTAATCTTTACTTTAAAAGAAATACCGTATGGTGCATTTTCAAACCATTTGGATAATAATTCAGAGTTATTTTTGTCTTTTACATAACTATTAATATTATCTTCTTTATATTTAAATATAATTTGGCCATCAGAAGTTTGGAATTGTACAAATGGATATTTATCATTAGGTGCAAATTCGTTAAAAATTCTAAACAAATCTAATTTAAATTTATCATCTTTTTCTTGTCCATTTTTCATTTTTAAATTAACATGAATAACTGATTGAGTAACGTAATTTTCTTTAAAGATTTTTTTATATTTTGAACCTGTTTCTAATTTAACATCTTCAACTATATCAACAATTTCATTTTCCATTACTAAATCATTATAAATTGTATCAAATACAACCTTGTTTTTATTTGATTCTACTTTTATATCTCCATTAAGATAATCTATAATATGTCTAAATTCTTCTTGTTTAATTTTTGGAAAATATAATTTTAAATATACATCCATTAAATTCTTTTGTAATTCTGAATCTGCTTTTCCTGCATCATTATCTGAACCATATTTTTTACCAAATTCATTATATACATCAATCATAAAAAGTTCATTATTTGTATAAAAGTTATCATAATCATAAATTAATTTATTTTCATCATCTTCCCTTCTAATACGATTACCATATCTTTTAATATTATCTCTTAAATTTCTTAAATTACCACCTAATTCTTCATAAATTCTAATATTATTATTTGGTTCTATATCAACATTAAGTAATTCATTACGACGAATCCATTTTTGACCTATCATAATTTTTTCTAATTTACCATTATATAAATATTCTGACCATAAATATAATCTAGAAGGAATAATATGGGCATTTTTTTCAAATTTATCAGAATTCTTAAGTGAACATACAATTTTATTCTTTACAATTCTAATTGTATCATCTTTAAAAATAAATTGTGATTTAACATAATTTTTAACATATATATCTCTTAAATTCATATCATGTGTTGAATTTTCCTCAGAATCATCAAATGTTGTTAATAAATTATTTTTTTTATCAAATATTTTATCGTCTTCAATTGCCTTTTTAATGAGTTCTGTTGTTTTATCTACATTTTTATCAGGATCTACATCAACTTCTTTATATAATTGTTCTATTTCTGCTAAATCCATTTCCTCTTCATCACCCATATATTCGTCTTGTTCATGACCTTCTCCAAATGGATTTTCATCTAAATCAATATCTCCATCATCTGCCTGTTCGTTATCTTCGTCAATATCTCCTGCACCACCTTTCATTAAAATATTTTGTGATTTGATACCTTTACTTCTTTCAAGAGTTTTAAAAAATATATTTTCGAGTTCTTTTTTAATTGTTGTTTTATAGTCCATATCAGTTTCGTCTTCAATTGATCCAATTTGTCTTTCTTTTTTCTGTGTTTTTCTGTCAACTTCTGTTTTAATAATTGATTCATATGAGTACAATATTTTTTTTTCCATTATAACACCATTATCTATATGTGTAATTACCCAATCTTTATCAAATTTATCAGTTAATTCTTTTCTTTGAATTTTATTTTCTCTTATACTTAATAATGTTGCATTAATATGATAAGTATTAAAAAAATATCTATACCAATATAAACCATAATATTTTTCTAATACATTATAATCTTGTTTTGATAATTTAGCAAATACTTCATATAATGTATAATCTTCTATTGTTTCTAATGCCTTATTTACATCTTTTGGAACAGTACCAATATATATGTAAATATTATATTGAATTCTCTTATTATTATTCTTATATTTCCATATTACTTTAATCGGTTGATTATTCATTTAATATATAATATATAATGATTAAAAATTATATAATTAATTTTAATAAATATTAAATTATAGAATCTGATATTGTTAAACCACAATATTCTCTATTATCTGTTTTAAAGTCTATTTTTTTGTAAATATTTATATTAACAGCTTCTGTTGTTAAAAATGCAAAAATATCTTTAAATAATTCAGTATGTCCATATTCTGGACAAGCTACATGAGCCATTTCATGTAAAACAACATACATTAATAAATTTAAATCATGAAGTTTATTTGTTGAATCCTTTCTTGATCTTAAACAAAATACAATTTGTTCTCCTTTATTTATTGAATATGATGTGTAAATTCCATTATCTGTACTTTCTTGAATCTTTGTATTTTTTAACTTTGTATTTAATTGGTTGACATATGGCTCATATTTTGTAAATTTACTTTTATTATTATATAAGTAATTACTTAATTTATTCATATTTATAGTTATTTTTGCCAACATATTTGATGCATATTGCTTATCTGGTGAATCGCGAACTAAATAATATTTAGAATCTATATCTGATTTTACTAATTCAACCTTATAAAAATGCATTCTTTCGCGATAATAATAAATCAAAAAAATAGTAATTATAATAATCAAAAAAATAACTATCATTGGGTTATATAATTATTATATAAATTTAAAAATAAAAAATATATAAAATATTAATTTAAAAACTTTATTGAATTTATTTTCTATAATATCTATATATAAAATAATGGGCTTAACTCAATCGTCTTCCCAAAATACTAAAGATTTTACAAAATTAAGATCAAGACATTTATCAAAAGAAGAAATTAGAAGAAATATTAAAGTTTTATTATCTAACAAAAATTTACCACACTTCACCGATAATAATGAAACTCTTAATTGGATTACTGAATCTATTAATCTTTCTGAATCCATGAAAGGTGGTTCAGTTACATCTGACAGTGAAAATCTTAAAAAATTAAACAACTTTATTAGAAGTCTTGAAAGTGAAACAAGTGAAAATAACTTTGGTGCTTATAAAGATGAAGTTAAAGATTTAGAAAACTATATTAATCAAAATGGTGGTTTTGAAAAATTCGAAGGCAGACCTCTTAATATTGTTTACTCAAAATATCTCGAACAATTAGGCGGAGTTGCAAATGAAACAGAAAACAATGAATCTAGCGATGATGATCTTGATTTAGAAACCAACACTCCAATGAATAATGAAAATGCCGATTGGAATAGCGAAGTTAAACAACTTGAAAATTATGTTAACCAAAATGGTGGATTTGATAAATTTAATGGCAGATTATTAAATATCACAAACTCAAATTTCCTTGCCAAATTAGCCAAAAATCATAATAATGTCAATAATACTGAAACATCAATTTCAACTATTAATATGTCCGAAACTATTCAAAATGGTGGCGATTGCCCTTGCAATGATAATAGTCTTTTCGTTAGAAATAATAAATCATCAATGATTGGTGCCGGCCTTAATACTTTATCTGCTACATCTGTTAACTCAATTAAATTAAGAAACTCTATTAAACTTTCAACCACCAGCCATTCATCTATATTAAGTCAAAGAGGTGGAAATATTGATACTATATCTGCAACTTCTAATAATAATAACACAATGATTGGTGGTAATAATGATACCGTTTCTCCCACATCTGTTACAGTTACACAAATGAAAGGAGGTAGTGTTAATACTATTTCTCCAACTTCAACAAATGTTACAATGGTTGGAGGTAATTTACCCAATTTTTCAGACACATCATTTAGTGAAAATGTTATGAATGGTGGTGAAAGAAAAGAAGAAGACAAAAGAAGAAATAAAAAAGATAGAAGACGTGATAGAAAAGAAACAACTTCATCTGAATCAGAAACATCAGAAGATGAAGAAATGGAATTAGAAAGTGATTCTGATGAAGAATCAACAGATGAAGATGAGGAAATTATGAATGATGAAGATTCTCAATCTACTGATGATACTGTTAAAATGGCAAGAATGATTGCAACACATAGAATGTTATCAAGTGAAAAATCACAAAGCGAATCATCAACTAGTGATTCCGAAGAAGATTCAGATGAAATTTCTGATTCTGATAATTCTGAATCATCAAGTTCAGAAACACCCAAAAAACATAAAGAACAATCAAGATCAAAAGGGAAAAAAGCCAAAAAAACAACAAAGAAAGGTGGTAAAAAAGCATCAAAAAAGGCATCAAAAAAATCCAAAAAATCAAAAAAAGTAATTAGTGAAAATACCTTATCTGCATCAACTGAATTTAAAGCCGTTCCTTTCTACTCATCCGAAAACTCAACAGATTTCTATAGAACATACCAAAACAGAAATAGATTTAATTAAATTATTTCTTTTTTTATTTCTAAATGGTTTTTTATTAATTCATTTGACATATTAATAAAAATATCGTCATCATCATCTAATACATATATATTATTATGTATTAATATATGATATACGAGTGAAGAGAATATAACTTTAGGAGTATATTTTAAATGAACTTTATCTCGTAATAATATTTCTAATAATATTTCTAAATCATCAAATAAATCTATTAATATCTTATAATTAAATAAATTATTTTTATATAAATTTATTAAAAAAAGATAATTTTGAATTCCAGGTGTATAAATATATAAATTAAAATTAAAAGTATCTATAATTTCCATTTCTAATTTACTATACAATTTTAATTTATGACTATTTATTAATTGGCCAAATCTTTCATATAATATTTTTTTTAAATCACCTGTATCATTAGTAAACATTTTTATAAATAAATAATACAAATAAGTAGATATTTCTTCTATAGTAAAATGATTAAATAGATCGATTATATCTTTATTTATTAAAAAATAATCTAATACATATATAATCCATTCAATTATTATTAAATTAATAGATGATTGTTTTAAAAAATTAATAAGAGTATTTTTGTTATAAGTTAATTTATTTTTATTATCTGAACCAAAAAGTAATTCAAAAAATAAATGATTATCTGGTTCAATGTTAGAATAAGTATATTCTTCAAAATATTTATGTTTTAATGCTTTTGTGCAATCAAAACGTATTATTGGATTATATTCCAATAAATGTTGTAATAAATCAATACCATTTTTATCAAAATTCATATCATATAATATATCATAAATTTCTTCAATACTTATATCGGTATTAGTATCAATATTTTTCTTCATTGTATAATTTGTTAAAGGTAAATAATCATTTTTATATTGCATCCAATTAAAATACTTATTAAGTTGTTCTTCAGACTTACTAGATGAAATATAACCATTTTTGTTCATTATCATATCTAAAAATATTAATCCAATACTCCACATATCTATTTTAGAATTTGTATAATTATATTTAATAAATATTTCAGGTGCTCTATACCAAATTGTTTGTACTTTTTCAAAATTTCGCGAATATGATGTAAATAAATTTGTATAATCATCCCTAAATAAATCTATTCTTGATAATCCAAAATCAATTAATACAACTTCATTATTTTCATTTAATAAAATATTTTGTGGTTTTAAATCACGATGTATTATATGATTTACATGACAATATTCAACTGCCTTTAATAATGAATATAATATTGGTTTAATTTCTTCGTTAGTTATTTTTGGAATATGTGAATACAAAGTACGTTTATAATACTTCATACTAAATCCAAAATTATCAGAATCATCATTATAAAATAAATAATCTAAATTAATAATATTGTCATAATTTAAATATTGTATTGCACTCAATTCACGAATTATAGATATATCTATCATTTCATCTCTGACATATGTTTTAAACTTTTTATATGCACTACCATTATTTAATAAAAAAATTTCTCCATAAGTGCCCTTTGATATTTGTTTTAATATATTCATGTCAATTTATATTAAATATATATTTTAATTTCCTTATAAATGAAAATCTTCTTCCTCTTCTTCTTCAACTATTTTTTGTTTACGTGTTACCCTTACTTTATTTTTTTGTTTGTTCTTTTTATATTCATCTAGTTCATCATCGAATTGATTATCATCATTCAAATCAATATCATTTTCCTTTCCATCTAATGTTTTCAGAAAGAAATTTACTGGTTTAAATCCTTTTCTTCTATTTTGTTCTCTTATAATATATTCTTCAAATATACTTTCTGGATTTCCAACAAGTAATTCCAAAAATTGAACTGCTGGAATCATAATTTGATTTGTAATATAGAATAGGTAATCTAATTTCAAGTTATTTTTCTCAATAAATTCAGGATGTTCAACACGATCACCTTGTAATTCAACTTCTTTATCTACCTGAATAAATGCATATGGTATACGGTCATTTGGTAATGGTTTATTACCAGGGTCCCGTTTTCCCATTCTATCAGCTAGCACTGCATGAGTAATTCTTGTTCTATCTGCATATTTTTCTCGAAGTGTTTTTGTAATAATAAATTTATCAATTGGATATTTATTCATTAAAATCTGTTTAAGTGTTTTCTTTGTATATTCTACAGCACCTTTGGCGCTCTTTTTGTTCATGATTTCATTAATAATACCACCAACAACTACTTTAACTATAGGTGCATTGTCACGACGTTTTAATACAATACCCATAGATTTTTGATAATATTTATTTGGATCTTCTTCATATAAGTTACCAACATAACGTTTCTTTGTTAAAATAGCAAATGGATATAATACTTTTTCATATGCCATCTTTTGAGGGTCTGGTAATAATTTACATAATGCTTCACTTGTCCATAATCCTAATTGAATACATATTTCAAGTGATCGTTTGTCTTTTTGTACTTCTCCTGTTTCAATATCGGTTATTTTTGGGTTGAAAAATACGGAATCAGTGTTATGCACAACAATTTCTCCAACACCTGCAGCAAAATGATGATTTTCAGTTTCTAAATCATATACATAATCATCAATTAAACCAATATTTGTCATTTTCTTAATAGCATCCTTATTTTTTCTAAATGTATTATTAGAATATGTTATTCTAAATATGTTTTCTTTATCACTTCTTGTATTAAGTGAAGCATTATATCCGAGTGATTTAACTATTAAAAATAATCCAGCTGCACTAATTTGACTTTTTGTTTCTATTATATCACAATCTAAAATTTTTGCATCATTTATATTATGTTTTATAGCATCACAATAGCCTTTTAGAAATTGTATTTTATCATTAGAAGACCCATTAATAATATCATTATTAATAGTATCGTTTATATTTTTTCCAAATTGAATTCCATAAATATATGCTTTTTCTGGTGTAAAATTATCTTCTTTTTTGTTAATAATTTCTGGATATGAATGTAATAATTCTGTACCAACTACACAATCTTTTGGTTTAATTTCTACTAAATCTTTTTTAACTAATGAATGATCTTCAGTTACACGTACAAATCCAGTATGGGTTAATATTTCATATATATGTTTTTTTGTTTTATGTCTAATAATTTTATTAATTTTTGTCCAGCCTCTTTCAGTCCATACATCATAATTATCAACAGTATTAAATTCTTTATTATCAATCTTATAATCTTTCCATTCAGAGTTCAAACTATCAATTGTTTTGATTTCTAATGTATTTGTTGTTTTATTTTTAACTATTAAAGGTGTATCTCCTGTAACACTGTCCCCGTATATGATTTTTGGGTCAATTGAAAATTCTTTATTGTCCGGTTTTAATAATTTATTTATTTCATCATAAAATTTTTCAATAAATTCGTCTTTGTTATTATAACCTCCTTTAGGATTTATCCATCGTTTTTCTGGTATTTTAACATTTGGCTCAATGTGTACTTGAAATTCAGAACCATAAGAATTAATTTTATATGGTAATACATCAAATACTTTATTGGCAAATTTAATATATTTTTTTTTATTTGTTAATGCATAATTTACTAATGGGCCAAATTCTTCTTCTATAAAGTGTCGTGAATATTGCAACATTTGTCGACCAGTTGCTGTAGTTGCAGCAGCAATGTCTTTCATAAATATTGGTGATACTGGACTACCAGTTTGACCATAGAGTGAATTTGCAGTAACTTTATAAGCTAATTGTAAACCATCTAAGATAGATTTTTTAAATGGGTCTGGTTCTTCTTCCATATCATTTTTATATTTTTTTCTTGCCGCTAATAGACCCATTAAAATTTGTGGAATAATACCCTTACTACCATCTGCCTTTTCTGCAAATTTACATACTTTATAAATGACTATTTTTTCACTTTTATGCGAATACTCTAGTTCAATCCAAAGTCTTTTCTTTTTGAAAATTTCTGTATAAATTTCAAAGGTTTTCTTTTCTTTATTGTTATTAATTTCCAATGTTTTATTTAAAAATATTTTAGATAATCTCACAATATTTACCATTATAATTTTTATAATTGCACTTAGATTATTATAACTATCTTTAATAAGATATTTAATACTATCTTGAAGTTTTTCATCACGAATAAGTAATGGTTCTTCAATATATTCACCATCTTTATTATATTTTGCAATTATATTATTTGTTTTCTTATTTTGTTTTTTACCATTATGTGTATTATGTGTACTATCTGTACTGCTTAAATCATCTTCATCTAAAACATTAGAATAGTCTAATTTAATTTTTGGAATAAAAGTACCAAGTATTAATCGTAAAAAGTCAATATATACATTGTCACTTTTAAATTCTTTATATAAGTCACTAAATATATAACTAGTATTATAAGTTACTTCGTGATATTTATGTGAAGTCAAATATCCAAATTTTTCATCTAATTCATCAAATACATTACATTCGTGTGATAAATTTCTTTGTACCATTGAATTTGGATATAGACTATTATAATCTAATACAGGAATAGGTTCAAAATATACTCCCTTTTTAGGAGGAAATACAATTGCTCCTTCATATTTGTTATCTTCATCATCATCTTCTTCATGGTCTTTGTTTTTATTGTTTAATTCATCAATAAAATTATCTAAAAGTTTCCCATCTTTCATATCAAATACATTTTTATTCTTTGTATCTTCACTAGATTTGGGTTTTTTAAGAACTGGAATTAAATGATTTTCTTCTCTGCATCTACGTGAAACCAGTGAAAAGATTTTAACTCCTTGTCCTCTCATAAAGAGATATGATAATGGAACGTGACATACATTAGCCATACCAATATTATTAGTTAGTACTTGCAATTTTGCCATTAATTTACTAACTAATTCACAATCCTGAATACAATATTTAGCAATTTTACCACGATATTTACATTTTTTAGTTAATGGAGATTTCTTTTGATAGTCGAAAATATCTTGCGGGGAAATATCATCTTTAGCTTGACACCAAAAAACTTTATATCCCATACTCATAACATCATCATCAATAATACCGTCAACAACTATTTTATTATTTTCTAATTCAAGAATTTGAAATTTCTTGGCATCCATATGTTTATTATCAGTAATACTATCATTATAGTAAATAGTAATATATTGGTCTACTTTAACACCATAAGTACTCTTTGTTATAATTGTTGATTTATTATTTTCCTTATCAAGTATTAGTTCTTTAATACCTTCTTTGATAAAAGAAGATGCAACATTATCTAGTTTATAAGAGGCTAATTTAAAGTCACGTTGTGCTACTTTCATCAAATCAATAATAATACGACCGGTCATATCATAATACTTTAAAATGTTATCACCTAATGCACTTGAAGCTAATTTTTTTTCTTGCCATTTACATTCTTCGCCATTAATTCTAGATAAGCGCGAAAACTTTTTCTCAATACCTAATTTTTGCGCCCGTTTCATCATATATTCAAAATCGAAACCAAAAATATTGTATCCTGTTAGAACATCTGGATTAGTACGTCGCATTAATTCTGTCCAAGCTAATAACATTTCTTTTTCAGTTTGATAGCATTCAACATCAACTCCTTCTATTTTGGTACATTCACCAAAAGTAATCATGTGTTTATAATAACATTCCATTTCACCAAATCTAGAAAATGTTGTACCAATCTGGATAATATAATCTTCATCGCGTTCTGGTTGAGGGAAACTACCATCTTTACTAACACATTCAATATCGTAAGATGCTATAACTAAAGGCATAATTGTTCTGTCTTCATAACGATTAAGAGCAGTATAATCACACGCAATATTAATTTCAGAACAGGTTGTATTGTTATCAAGTGTTTCAAATTCTCCATCTTTAATTTCTACCCATCCAACAGCATCAAGATTTTGGATATGCATACAACGTAAAAAGGGTTCAATGTTTGATTCATATATATTATACTTTTTATTTTTAATTGATTTATTAAAAACTCTTTCAAATGAACGATATGCTTCATAATTATGAAATATTAATTTTAAAAATGGAAATTTAGTGGCATTTGTAAAACCATAAAATTTATATTTTTCTTCAATTTCATATTTCATAAATCCATCTACATTTTCTTTTGGATATACTTTTTTTTTAACTTCTTCCATCAAAAGATTAATCTTATCCTTTCTCATTGTTCTATCTATTTCCACATAAAAATATGGATTAAAATTATTCACTTTTACATATATAGTTTTATTTTCTTTAGTTCTTCCAAATAATCGTATCTTATATTGCTTAACTCCGTCTTCATCTTCTTCATGGAAATAATTCCAATCTACTATTTGAAATAACATTTTTATAATTTTTTATCTTTATAAATTTTTAAATTCAATTTTTATGCCCAAATTTTAAAAATTCTATATTGGAAATATTAAATTCATTACTTAATTACTTTTAAGACATAAATCCATCCTAATAAGTTGGGGTAAAATTTCTCCATGTAAAATTCATGGGCGCGCGCGAAATTTCACACACATATTTTGGAAAACTTTGTGTGTGAAAAAAACTGCAGTTTTTATTTGTGTCTAAATTTTAAAATTTTTTAAAAAACTACATTTTCCTCAACTTTTTTATTAGCCAGCTTATATACCAAAAAGTTGAGGAAAATTTTTTGTGTCTCAAATTTTTAAAAAAATGGTAAAATTTCATAAAAATATAAAAGTTACATAGTAGCCGAAAATGCAGTGAAACTGCAGTGCATAAAAAACTGCATTTTTTTCTGCAGTAATAATATATAGAAAAATGTCATATTATTGTGAAAAATGTAATTATACCGCAAAAAATTCAAGTAATTTTGCAAATCATAAAAAAACCCAAAAGCATCTACTGCAGTTCACCACTGCAGTCGAAAAAAGTGAATGCACTGACGAAGAAAAATCGTCAAGTATCAATTTAGTATCACTTAAGTATCAAACTAGTATCATTGATGATACTGCAGCTGCAGTTTTTGTTTGTGAAACCTGTTCTCGTGAATTTAAACATAAAAATAATTATTACAGACATAAAAAAACGTGTATGGCTAAAAATTCTGAGAATCAAATTGAGCTTAAATTAAAACTACAATATGCTGAAAAAGAGAAAGAGATGTTTATGAAACTTGATAATGAAAAAAATCAAATTATAAAGGAAAAAACAGAATTATTAAATAATTTTATGGCAAATGCTAATCATATTATAAATAAAGCTCAAGATAATACCAAAATTACAGCACAAGCTATGCAAACAGTAAGTATTAGTGCACTTAAATATGCAAATGATAAGTTTGATAATGCACCGCTATTATTGCCTCTACAAAATTTTAATATAAATAATTTAAGTTTTGATAATGAAGAAGATAGAGAACAGATAATAGAAACACTTATTTATAATGCCAAACAAAAGTCTCTTGATAAATTATTAGGTGACCATATAGTTAAGTGTTATAAAAAGGATAATCCAGAAGAACAATCTTTTCATACAACAGATTGTTCAAGATTAAATTATATTGTTAGAGATTTGATTGAAAATGCTTTATCTTGGGCAGTCGATAAATCTGGAATTAAAATATGTTCTTCTATAGTAAAACCTCTTATTGAAAAATGTATTAATTTATTATTAGAACATCAAAAAGTATTAATAAATGAAATGGCAGAAGGAAATTATAAAGATAAAGAAAGAGTACATATAATACTTAATTTATTAATGACTATTGATAAAGGTTCTTTAGAAAGTGATATAAATAAATATATTGCTCCATTTTTTAATCTTAATAAAAATTGATTTTAATTTGTTATAAGTAGAATTTAAATATATAAAAATGATACAATTAATAAGTTTTATTACATCTTTTATAATATTTTATGGTATAGATTATACACTACATAAGTATCTAAATATGGCAAGTAATCATATTTATTTTCTGTTGCATTTTATTGTAAATCTATTTATTACAATAACTATTTTACAATTTTTTGCTATTTTTTTTCAAGACCCTCTTGGAATCAGAGATGAATATTATAATTCTCAATATAATAATATTTATTTGTGTTATCCAATTCTTGCATCATTACATACATTTCATTTTGTTAAATCATTAAAGAATATTAAAGCTGATGAAATAGCTCATCATTTATTAACTTATATATTTTGGTATCTTGTATATTATTTTCGTCATCCAATTTATATTTTTAGTCTAATCACAATGTCTGGTATTCCAGGTGGAATAACATATTTAATGTTATTTTTACAAAAATGTAATATATATTTTACTCCAAAAAAAGAAAAATATTTTAGTTATTTACTAAATAAATGGATACGTTCACCATTAACAATTGTTTTTGCAACAATATATTTACTTCGTTACGCATATATTGATTATGAATTTATTAATTTTGCATATATTTTATTTGTATGTGCATTTACAGTTATAAATGGTATTCATTTTGCAGGAACTATAACTGAATCTTATTATAAAAATAATTAATTTCTATTTTATTTATATATATGTATTTTTGTCAATATAAAGATATTTTTGGTAAACCAAATGAAGGAGCTCATTCTTATAGATTATTCAATGTTGCAATTGTTGATGTTATTTTAACTTTATTAGGTTCATATTTTATTGCAAAATATTTTAATTTATCACTTTTATATACTACTATTGCTGTTTTTGTATTGGGTATTATAATGCATTATTTATTTTGTGTTGATACAACAATAAATAAATTATTATTAAAATAATCTAAGGATTTAAAAATATTTAATTATAAATGGAACAAAAAGTAATTTATTATGATAAATTATTTCCAAATTTTGATAATGATAAAGATATATTAAAAAAAGTAAGAATAGATAATGATTCAATATCATATATTTCATCTCCAATATATGCAGAAAAAATCTCTAAAATTATATTAAACCATACAAAAACAAATAAAATTAATATAACAGATTGTACTGCTGGTTGTGGAGGAGATACTCTTTCTTTTTTACATAAATTTAAAAAAGTATATTCAATAGAAAAAAATCTAGTAAGATATAATTATTTATTGAATAATATAAATGTATATAAATTGTCTAAACAATCCCGAATTTATTGTGGCAATTTTCTTAACATAATAAAACAAATTGAAGATCATGATGTTTTATACATTGACCCCCCATGGGGCGGACGTAATTATAAAAAATATAGAAATTTAAAACTATCTATTAATAATATATCTCTTGAAAATATATTAATTGATTTAGTAACAAATAAAGAAATAAAAAAAGTACCTAATTTTGTAGTTCTTAAATTACCAAATAATTATGATTTAAAATATTTATATGATAAACTAAAAGACTATGGTAAATTATATTTTTATAATTTAAAAAAAATGTTAGTAATAGTATTTGAACTTAATCAAGAAATATCTTCATCTGAAGTAAATCCATCATCTTGAACTGTTTCTACAGTACAAACATTATGAACATCCTTAACATTTTTTTTGTAAAATAGAATATATGAACCACCATTGACAATTTCTTTTTCGATAGAATCATCAGGGATATGATGAACAGAACTATCATTAAAACGATACCATTTATTATTCATTGGATTTTTAGTATATGAAATATAATGACCACCGTGTAAATTTCCCATATGATACACTACACCATAAAGATCATATTTATAATCTCTAGTACGATATTGATGATAATTATCATTAAAAGTTAAATTTTCAAGAGGAAATTTAATTGTTTCTCCATTTTTTCGTGTAGCGCGGCCCATATTATTAAATCGTTTTAATTGAATAATTAATAGTTCAGGTAAATCCCAAATATATAATTTCTTTTCAGCATCAACTTGCTTTTTACAATGTTCACAATTATATTTATTATTATCCCTTAAAACTTCTGTTTTACTAAATTCTTTTAAGCAATCATTTAGAGTTGATGTTTGTTCAGGTATTGATAACGGAAGAATATTAAATGGTTCAAAACTTTGTGATTTTTTATTACAATTTAGACAACATACTTCACTCATAAATAGACCAGAAAACATATCAATAATTGGTGAATAATTTTTTTTAATATATGAATCCCAATATTCTAATGATTTAAAAATTGTTTCTTCACGTGGATGTTTATTTACAAATAGTTCAAGGTCCTTAATTTTTGTTTCAAGATAAATAGGATTTTTTTCTTTTTGAATTTTTTCACAAATATTCTTTCGTTGATTAATGTATGTAACAATATCTTTAGGAACATTTTTATATTTTAATGATACTTCACATTTAATTTCTTCATGAATTTTATCTAATAAAAAGTTAATAAATTCTTGTGAATCTTGTTGGCTAAAATTTCGAAAAGCGCTACAGTGTTGTCCTAAATTTTGTTTAAAAGATTTTGGAGTTACTGCAGAGTTTGTTTTCCACATTGCTTTAAAAAGTTTGTAACTGTTATATGTCATAGATGCATAATAATGTTTTTTGATTTCTTTTAAGTATACTGAGACATCATCATCATCCTTAATATCTTCTCCTTGATTCCGTTTTTTCTTCCTTTCAATATCTGCTAATTTTTGAACAATATTTTCTTTTAAATCACTAACAAACTTCTTTTTAATAAGATATCCAGTAAATATATTACTGGCTGATAAACATTGTAATGCCGAATTCATATAACAAGTATTTCCAATATTATTGAGACCGGAAAGGCCCCGAACTTCAATCTTATCTTGAGGGTTATATATATCCATTTATATATTTTAATATAAATATATTATTAAATAAATATATTTTCAACTTTTATTATATAAATGGCTAATAATAAAATAATAAGTGAATTTGTTAAATTAACAAAACAAATTAAATTTGATATGGATGCTACTAAAAATAAAAAAGAAGAATTAGCCCAATCATATAGGCTTTTAACAATTCAAAAAATAATTAAAATATTAGAAAAATTTCCCAATAAAATCACAAGTACCGACCAATTAAAAAATATAGATGGTATTGGAAAAGGAACGCTTTCTCGTGTAGATGAAATTTTAAAAACTGGTAAATTATCTGAAATCAAACAGGAAGTACTTGATAATTCCTATTTAAAATACTTGGAAGAGCTTGAAGATGTATATGGCATAGGTCATAAAACAGCATTAGAATTATTTAATAAGTATAATATTAAATCAATTTCAGATTTAAAAAAATTATATAAAACAGGATTAATAGAATTACCCCCAAATATTGTAAAAGGATTACAATATCATGGTAAAATTAAAGAAAATATTCCCCGATTAGAAATAGATAAAATAAATAATTATTTATTGGAAATTTTAAAGAAACTAGACAAAGAATTATTTGGAATTATTTGCGGTTCTTATAGAAGATTAAAATTAACATCAAATGATATTGATATGTTAATTGTACATCCAAAAATAAAAAATAAAAAAGATGCGGAATCTTCTAAAAATAATTATTTAAAACAATTTTTAGAAGTTTTAATTAAAAATAAATTTATAGTTGATTCTTTAACTGATATTAACGTTCCAACTAAATATATGGGTATATGTCAATTTGAAAATAATCCGATGAGAAGAATAGATATTCGTTTTATTCCATATGAGTCTTATTATTACGCGATGTTATATTTCACTGGCGGGAAAGAATTTAATAAAAAGATGAGGTTAATTGCAATTAATATGGGTTATACTTTGAATGAATATGGATTGTTCGATGAAAATAATAAGATGATTAAGGCAAACTCAGAAAAAGATGTATTTGACTTTTTAGGTATGGAATATGTTGGACCAGAAAATAGAAATTAATTTAATTCTTTTTCCAAACAAGTAATAATTTTGTCCATTGTGATATCATCAAAATTACTACTATAGTAATTATCTTTTGGTATTTTACATTCTTTTAAAAATTCATTTTTCATTTTGTCTAATTCTTGAGAATAATTTCTAATATAATCAAGAACTTGATTTGATGTAGATTCTTGTTTATTTAATATATTATTAAAAGCATTCTCAACTAATTTTTCTGATGATACATTTGGATTTTTTAATCTTAATTCCAAATACCAAAAACACCAAGCCATACAATAACCAACTGGATCACCTGTTTTTTTATTATCTGGATCTGAATCACTAGAAACTAATTGAAATTTGGTTTCATTCATAAATAATTTAGGTGATATAAATTTAACATCTTTATTAAAGATTTTTTTTGATAATTTTTCAATATATTTATTTAATTCAGATTCATCAATCATATCATTTGGTCCAAATGGTTCAAATCTTTCTAAAATATTTTTCTTTTTATCATAAATTAAAATATTAGCATGAGTACCATTTGCATTTGGTATAAGTGAAAGTTTAATTATAATAAAATCTATATTTTTTTTACTTAATAATTTTTTAACATAACTCTTTAATTTTGGATGATTATAATGAATATTTTTTGATTGCCATAATATTAAATGGGGTAATATAGTATAGAAATTTTCAAAATAAACATTAATAATATCTTTAACTAAATTACCTTCTGCACTTTTATAATTAGCTAAAAAATTAAATTCATCATAGTCTTTATTAAAATCTTCTAATTTATATTTTTGTTTTGGAATAGCAATATTTTTATATTTACGGAGTATCATAGCGGTGTATATTGCATTATGTAATATATCAGAATTAAATAAACTAAAGTTTGTATTTTTAAGTTTAGGCATAATTATTTTTGTATCTTGTGTTATACTAGATTCTTTTATATTTTGAAATAAACTTTTATTTTCACGTGATATATAATGTAAAGGAGTTTTATTTGTTGAATCTTTTATTTTTAAATCTAACTTTTTATTTTTTATAATTTCTGAATAATTATTTAAATTATCTATATTTGAATATCTTGCAAGTAAATGTAAAGGTGTTGTATTTTTAATATTTGTTTGATTTAAATCAGATTCATATATAAGTTTATACAAAGTTGAGGGTTTAAGAAAATTATTTTGAATTTGTACTCGTAATGCTTTATGTATTGGAGTTTCTAAATTTCTATCTTTATGATTATAATTAATTTTATTTCCTCCATATTTTTTGTTTAATAATAATTCAACCATTTTACTATCTTTATTTTGAATTGCTATATCAAGTGGTAAATGGTCTTCTTCAGGTCCAGCATAATTAACATCAGCTCCATATTCTAATAATTTTTTAACAGATTCATATGAACCATTTTCAACTGCTTTTATTAAAGGAGTCATTTCCAAACTATCTTTAAGATTTGGATTCGCACCAGCTTTTAATAAAGTTTCTGTAACAGCTGTTCTATTTAATTTAGATGCAACAACTAAAGGTAAATATGGCGATGGTATATTTAATTGAAATCCTTTTGATATTAATTTATTAATAAGGTGTAAATATAAATCTTGCCCCTTATTAAGTTTTATTAATTCAATCATTGATTTTAAAGATTCGATTTTAGATGCATCCATTTCTTTAAAATATTCTGGTTCTAATAAATTAATTAACCATCCCATAATTTGTGGTTCTTTAATAGTTAAATCCAATAAATTATCTCCATTTTTATTTAAAAAATGTATTACTTCAGGAAATTTTGGTAATAACTTTTTTAAGATATCATAATGTGAATATTTTGCTAATAAATGAGCACAAGTATCTCCTTCACTATTTGCAACATAAAAAAGTTCAGGATATTTTAATAAATAATAGTTTATTGCTTCAATTTCTCCTCTCGAACAAGCAAGATGCAATAAATTATTACCATTAATTTTAATATCTCGTGGATTTTTATATAATTCTATAATTTTTTCCCAATCTTTGTTTGATAAAAGTTCAAGTAAATATTCTTCATCATATTCTTTATCTTGAGGTTCTTCTTTATTTTTTCTTTTACCTCCATATTGTATTATATTATTATCAAAATAACAAAGTTTTTTTACTAAATTGTTATAATTATTCATTATATATTATGATTATAATATTTTTCTATAATAAAAGAAATTTTTATGACGAACATACATCGCATTCAGATAGTTTAACTCCTGGTCGCCATTTGCAAATTTTTGGTTGTTCTGAAGTTTCCATTTCTTTTTTAAGCTGATTGATTTCTTCTACATCAACTCCAAAATTAATAGGATCAGTTGCTGGTCTGGAGCGTAAATAATACATAGCTGTTTTAAGTCCACGTTTCCATGAATGAATATGTGCACTATGTAATTTATCCATATCAGATTCACCTAAAAATAAGTTAAGTGATTGACTTTGGTCTATAAATGCACCTCTATCAGCACTTTGGTCGATAATATCTTTTAATTTAATTTCAAAAGCAGTTTTATAAATATCTTTATATTTTTGTGGAATTTCAGAAATATTTTGTATAGAACCATTTTCAATAACAATTTTCTTTCTTAATTTTTCAGTCCAAATACCTTCTTTGATTAGGTCTTTCATTAAATTTTTATTTACTACAATAAATTCTCCTGCTAAAGTTTCCCTTACAAAAATATTTGAATGGTATGGGTCAAATGATTCACAATTGCCCATAATTTGTGAAGTTGAAGCTGTTGGCATTAATGCAGTAAGTAAACTATTTCTTGTACCAAATACTTTAATACTTTCAATTAAACTATCCCAATCATAATTCATTAATAAATCTTTATTAGTAAGTCCCCATAAATGATATTGTAATAATCCTTTTGAAAATGGAGAATTATCAAATGATTCATATGGACCAAATTCTTTAGCTAATTCATTTGATTCAAGTAATGCACCATAATAAATAGTTTCGAAGATTTTTTTATTAAGTGTTTTAGCTTCATCGGAACCAAATGGATATCCAAATATATTATATACATCAACTAATCCTTGAATACCAATACCAATTGGTCTATTTTTTAAATTAGAATTTTTGGCAGCTGGAACAGGATAATAATTAATATCAATAATTCTATTAAGATTTCTTGTACAAAGACGTGAAATTTCTAATAATTTATCGAAATCATAAGTTTTATCTTCTTTAATAAATCGTGGAAGACAAATTGATGCTAAATTACATACTGCAACTTCATTATCATCTGAATATTGTACAACTTCCGAACATAAATTTGAACTACGAATAGTACCTAAATTTGTTTGATTTGATTTATGATTTACATGATCTTTAAATAATAAATATGGAAGTCCAGATTGAATTTGACATTCTAGAATTTTTTTCCATAAATCTAATGCTTTTACTTGTTTTACAAATTTTCCTTCATTTTCGTATTTAATATACAATTCTTCAAATTCTTTACCATGAGTACTTACTAATCCTGGACATTTATCAGGACACATTAATGACCATACACCATCTTCAAGCATTCGCTTCATGAATAAATCAGGAACCCATAAAGCTAAAAATAAATCTCTTGCTCTCATATTTTCATCACCAGTTGGTTGACGTAATTCTATGAAATCAAATACATCTGCGTGCCAAGGTTCAAGGTACATTGCAATAGAACCATTTCTTTTGCCTCCTTGATTAATATATCTACCTTCTTTTTCAATCCATACACATAAAGGTATAATTCCGTCAGATTTTCCATTTGTCCCGCGAATAATTGAACCCTTAGAACGGATACTTGATAAGTGAATTCCAATACCACCAGCCCATTTAGAAATATATCCTACATTAGTTGCAGTTTGGAAAATACCTTCAATACTATCCCCCATACCTAAAAGAAAACAACTACTTAATTGTTGTCGATTAGTACCACAATTAAATAATGTTGGTGTAGCATGAGTAAAATATTTTTGAGATAAATTATCATAAGTTTCAAATACACGTTCCATATTACTACCCCATAAAGATAATGCAACTCGCATAAAAAGATGTTGTGGTCTTTCTAGAATACGCGTTTCTTTATTATTATCATGAACACGAATTAAATATGAACGTTCTAATGTTCTAATTGCAAAAAAATCAAATAGATAATCTCGCGAATAATCTAATTTATCTTGAATTTTATTTTTATTTAAAAGTACTGTCATATAAAGTTCTTCATTAATTAAGTGAACTGTTTTTGAATGAAATAAATCATGAACAATATCATAGTAATTATCACTTGTTGTCTTATGAAGACGTTCTACAGCAAAATAAGATGCGATAGTTTCAAAAATAAAATGATTTTTTATTTTATTTGCAAAATAATCGGCAATATAATAGTATAAATTATTTGGTGATATTTTTTCAGGTAATTTAGAAAGAATGTCGTTAACTGTGTCTTGAATATTAATAATGTCTAAATAATTATTGACTTCTGGATATTTCTTTTGTGATTCATCTAATAAATTATAAATTTCAGAATACGACCAAATTTTATCTTTATAAAATTCAGTATTAATATTGACATTTTGTTGCTTAACATTCATTTTACGTGTTTCTTCTAAATATGACATTGAGTATAATCTATATTTTAGAAAATAAGTTTAAATAAAAAATTCAACTTTTTATCTCAAAAATGAGACAGAACGTGTCTCAAAAACTCAGTATAAATTATTCTTAATATAAAAAAATTGATTTAAAAAAATAATCTTTCATATTATTACTAAAAAATCAATGGATTTAGATACTGAACCTCTTCTAGATGAAAATAACCAACGACTTACAGTTTTTCCTATTGTTTATCAAGATATATGGGATTTATATAAACTACAATTGCAAGCATTTTGGAAAGCTGAGGAAATAGATTTTTCTAGAGATTATGAAGATTTTGCAGAAAAATTATCGAATGATGAACAATATGTAATTAAAATGATTTTAGCATTTTTTGCAGGTAGTGATGGATTAGTTAATTTAAATCTTAGAGAAAGGTTTTTAAATGATATTAAAATAATGGAAGCTCAAATTGCATATTCATTCCAAATGATGATGGAAAATATTCATGGTGAAGTTTATTCTTTAATGTTAGATAATATTATTAAAGACCAAGAAGAAAAAAAAATGTTATTTAATGCTTGTAAAGAAATAGAATCAGTAAAATTAATTACTGATTGGGGTCATAAATGGATTAATTCTGATAAACCATTTAGATATCGTTTAATTGCTTTTGCAATTATTGAAGCAGTATTTTTTTCAAGTGCATTTGCTACTATTTTCTGGTTTAAGAAATATAGAGCTTGTGGAACTAAATTTCTTAATGGATTAATTAAATCAAATGATTTTATTGCTAGAGATGAAGGAATGCATGCAAATTTTGCTTGTCTATTATATTCTCATCTTAAAACAAAAGTTCCACAAGATGAAGTATTTGAAATGATGGATGATGCATTAGTTATTAGTAAAAACTTTGCAAGAGATACAATTAAGTGTCAATTACTTGGACTTAATTCTAATGATATGGAAAATTATTTAGAATATATATGTGACCGGTTACTTGTATCACTTGGATATATTAAAAAATATAATTCAAAGAATCCATTCGATTTTATGGAAACAATTGGATTAAATAAAAAAACAAACTTTTTTGAAGCACGTCCTACTGAATATCAATCTGCCTATACATCAGGTGCAACATATCAATTAAAAATACTAGAAGACTTTTAGAATTCATATTCAATATTTACTTTATAATCATTAGCACATTTTACAAATAAATCTTGAATATATTTATAATCTGGTTTTTCATCAAATGATAATTTTCTAACATAATCAACGTAATCATTAAAATGATATGGTATGTCTTTGCATAATGTTTTTACGCTTGTACTTAATTTAACTTCTCCAATTAATTCTAAATGGTCAGTGTTTTTTTGTTTTTTTAATCCTTGCCAAGGTAATTGTCCTTTTAAGAAATATATTAACATATATCCTATTGATTCCAAATCATCTCTTCTCGAAGGTTCGATTCCAAGATGTATATTAATACTTGTATATCTTGCTGTGCCAACTAATGATTTATTTGTTTTATATTCAATATGTTTTTTATTTTTATAAAATTTTTTAGAAAGACCAAAATCAAGTATATATAATTCGTATTTTTTACTACCAACACCAAACATAAAATTATTTGGCTTAATATCTCTATGTATAAATCCACAATTATGGACTTTTTCTATTAAACCAATTATTTCTATTCCTAATTTTAAAACAGTTCCTAAAGTAAATATTTTATCAAAATTATTAAATATTGTTTCTAAATTTTCACCTAATAATTCCATAACAAGTACATTAAATTTAGGAGTTTCATATATTGAATATATTTTTGGAATTCCCTTTCTAACTCCTTTTAGTTCAAGTTTTTTATATATTTTATATTCATCAACTATTTTACTTGTCTTTTTTTTAGAATTATCTTTTTCTTCTATTTTCGATGCAACAAGTGCACCATTAGTAAGAATTTTTGTTAAATATACTTCTCCAAATGAACCACTACCTAATTTTTTAATGATTTCATATTCATTTGAAACTAAATTTTTATTATTATAAGATTCCATTTAATATTACTGAATATAAATATAATAATTATTATTCTTTAATATATTATTATATTATATAAATAATGGAATTTTTTTCAGGGTCTAAACCTAATTTAATATCGAATAATACTTTGAATGAAATAAATAATTTAATTGGCGGTAATGATTTACCAGTAAAAGAAGTTAAAATTAATAATGGTGTTTCTAATTTTTATAAAAATTATATTGAACATAATTTATTTTTTATAGCACTTGCCATATTATTTTTATTATTTTTATATTGGCGTTATGAAACTAAAAATTCTGAAGAATTTATTTTAAAAGAAAAACCAAAAAAGAAGAAAGAAAAAAAAGATAAAGTTAATGAGAAAATTATTGATGACTTAATTGATTCATTAGAAACAAATACTGAAGAAAATAATTTTGTTGCTCATTTTAATCCAGCTGTTCCAGTTAATGCACAACAATCATATACCAATTATATGGATGATCATGTACCCGTATTAATAAATGGTAATAAAGTAAGTAGAAGACAATTTTATAATGATACTGAACCAGAATATAATTATTTACCACATATTGAAAATAATATAAATAGAGCAGATACATATACTGGTTTATTTAATAATTATAATAATTATCAAGATCAAAATTACCCTAATCCTTATGGATGGGAACAAAATTTTAATCAAACAACATACGATGCAATGGAATTTGCAACACAAAAAAATAGAGATAGTTTAGCAATGTTAAATCAAATGACAGATAATGCAAATAATGAAATAATAAAAAATATTATGTAATTTAATTATATAAATGTTAGTTGATTTGGAATTTTATCCAAAATATTTTATATTAGGATTATTTATAACATGGAGTATAATTTATTTAAATTTACCTGAACCGGAAATATATGAATTAAAAAAAGAAAAGTTTAATAATAAATGTTTCTAATAAAAATCTATTTATATAATATATAATGGCTGATTTGCAGAATCAGGAAAATTTTAATAAAATCTTTTCCTTTTTTTTAGGAATGATATTAGTAGTTAGTACAATATCATTAATTAATAAACAAAAAATTATTATTGTAGAAAATACAAATTTTTAATTTTCAATATCTAATACTTTTAAGAATTTATTTGATGAATCATCGTCAACTGCCTTAACAATTCTTAAAATATCTTTAATTAATCCTCTTTTGAGATTACCATCTCTATCATCTTTGCTTCCAAGATCAGGACCTTTATTAACTTCCATAATTTTGGCATTTAATTTATCATCAATAGCAACATCTAAACCAAATAATTGAAAAGACATATGGTTATATAATTTTTCACCATTACCTATTTTACCATAAAATGCTTTAAATACATCTTTAACAAGTTCATATATATTATTAAATACATGAGTACTTAAATTTGTAGTAACATTCTTTTCTGCAACACTTAATGGTCTCTTAGAATCAAGATATTTTCTAAAATCTTCGTGTGTTAAAGGATGTACGTCATAAATCCATCTATCTACATAACCAGTAGTAATATTAGGACCCATTTCAATAGAATTTTGTTTAAATAAATCTTTGGTATAATACATAAATCCATCTTTATATGCATAAACTTGGTATTTATTTTTATGACAAACAACAAGAACATAAATTCTTAAATTTATTTTTCTACCCTTAATTAAATAAGGATCTTGTAATAATTCTTGTGCTAATATATATCCTCCTTTGTTAGTGAAAATTTCATCTTTGTTATTTGAAATTTTTAATCCTTCTTGTCTTTGAATATTTTTCTTTAAAATATATATTTTATTAGAATCAAAATCTTCTTGTAATCTTCTAATATCATTTTTTTCATATAATACATAAGTATTTGGACACATAGTTAATGTTTTATCATATCCATAATAAGCATTGAGATTTTTCCATAATCCATCTTTAGCTACAATTTGATCAGCATTATGAATTATAAAAACTCTATTTTCTTCTTCTTCTTTTAAATTCATATTTTTAATTTCTTCTTCGGTATTATCGTATGTACAAGGTAAATATATAATAGAATTTTGAATATTTGTATTTTTATTTTTTAATGGCATTATTTTATTTTCTTCAAATACTCTTTTAATATTTTCTGGCATAATGTATTTACATTCATTAATAGAATAATATATTTTAGTTTTTGGTACTCCTGATATAGCTTTAAAATATTCAGATGTATTAATAAAATAATAAACACATAACATAAATATTACCAAAGCTATTACTGTTATAACTCTCATGTTTCTATATTATTATAATAAAATAATTTTATTTTTTCATTATATATAAAAATATGGAAGTACAAGAAATTTTATTATATACAGTATTAGCAATAGTTTTATTATATGTTCTCAAAAAAATATATAAATATATGAATGAAAATTTTGTAAATACTAAAAAAGAAAAGTTTGCTTCTGATATGATTGAAGAAACAATGGATATTCCAAGTGATATTTCTCAAAGACATAATGCTGCTTGCACTGTTTGTCAAACAGATTTAGATGCTGATACTTATATTAGAAAAAGATTATTGGCAGGAAGAGGATTATGCAATGATGATAAAAGATTATCAAATAATGAATTAAAACAATACAGAGACAAACATTTTGCATTTAAAAATAAAGTATGGCAATCTTCAAGAGATGTCGATATGGTTGATAAGGTTAACTATATGTATTTATCTGGTAATGAAGATTTAACAAGAAATCATAAAGGTGTTCGTATTTCTGATTTATTTAATACACTTACTAAGAATGATGATATGATTGCACAAGATTGTTCTTTATCATCAGATAAATCAATTGAAAGACTTGTTAAGGAAACTTCAGATAAAGTAGAAGGTCACAATGGTCAATTATTTAGTGATGCTAAATGGGAATATAATAATGAAAAAGTTATGAATGGTGGTAAATTCTATGGTGATATTCACCCATATTCAGGAACTTGCAATTTAAACCAAGCTGTTTAAAATTGTTGAAAATTCTATTTAAAAAATAGAATTAATATATTATATATAATGGATTCTAATAGAAATGATACAACTAAATATGAAATAAATGAAAAGAAACTTATTATTGACTATATTTATTCAAATGTAAATATTTCTAAATTTAAATATAAACTTCTTGAAAATTATAATGACTTATCTAGTTTTCAAGACTCAAATAAATTCTATGCTTCGGCAAATTTTTCTGGTTCTAATTGCCTTCTTGTTTTTTGTAAAATAAAAGGGAAAAATTATAGTTTTCTTGTAGATAGAAAAACTTTAAGTTTTAATGCAGAACAAATAAAATACGAAAGTGTAAATATTACACCAATTAATATTAAATTAGATAATTCAATTTATCAAGGTACAATAATTGACGGAATTTTTATAAAACATGATAAAAAAAGAGAAAAGTTTTTTGTAATTACTGATATGTATATGTTCAGAGGAGTTTCAACTGAAAAGGATAAAATTAATATGAAACTAAGCAACATTGAAACTTATTTAGATTACAATATGAAATCATGTCAAAATTTAATTTTAACAATTAATAAATTATATGAAATAGACTCTATAGATAAACTTGTAAATGAAGATATTAAAAAAACTCATGATTTTCATGTTAGAGGATTATCTTTTTATCCAGAAATTTCTGGAACCAAATTAATATATGTATTTAATGATGATAAAGATAAGAAATTTTTAAATAAAAATAGTTCAGACAAAGAACCACAAAAAGAAATAATTCTTGCTCCAACTAAAAGTACATCTCAATTGTCAGAGACAAAGAAAATGAAAATCAAATATATTGTTAAAGAAAATTGTAAAAAAGAAGATATTAATTTTGTTTTAGAATTAAGAAAAACAGAAATAGCAGATGTATATAAATTATTTGTTGTAGAAGAAGTTATGAAAGAAGAAAAAACAATATATAAAACAAAGAAAATGGGAATAGCATATATTCCAACAAAAGAATGTTCGCAATTATGTAAAGATGTTTTTAATAAAACTGTTAATAACAGAGCATTATTTAAATGTAAATTTGATTCAAATAAAAATAAATGGATACCTCTTGAAGAAGCAAGAAATGTAAAAGTTCCAAATAAAATTAATGAAATAGAACAGAAATTAGAATTAATTGAAGAACCAGATAGCGATTCAGACTAAAAAGTAAACAATAATTGTAAGATTATCAGTTGAACCTTTATGTAAAGCATATTCAGCCAATTTTTTGGCAATATTATTAGTTTTATTTATACGAGTTTGTAAATCGCTATCATAACATTCATTTAATATAAAATTGACAACATCTTGATTTGATAAAACATCCCATAAACCATCACAAGCAAAAACAATAAATTTATCATTTTTATCTAATTTATATCTAAATACATCAGGCATATTTGTTAAATATGGTTCTGCATCAAAATCTCCAAAGGAACGAGAAACTGATAAATCTTTAATACGCCAATCATCTCCGTCAAAATATGGTGTTCCTCCTAATTTTTGAATACGATGTCTTTCTTCTGGCCACATTGGTTTATGATCTTTTGATAATGGAATAGCAAAATTATCACGACATAATACACAACGTGTATCACCTGAATTTATAACATTTAAATAATCTTGATCTTGTTTTTTATAATGAATTCCTACTAAACAAGTCGAACCACAATGTAAAGCTTTGTCGTAATAATTTTTTTTAAGAATTTTTTGTTGTAAATATTTAAATACCTGATTAATATAATCTTTTGATATTGGGTAATTTATTCTTTTATCTATAAATAAAGAAGGTAAAGAATCTGCTAAAAATCCAGATACAAATTTTCCTCCATGTCCATCATAAACACCAAAAAAATTAATTGGAGCTAAATTATGGTCGCTATTATCTAAATTTGAAATTATAGAATGTCTATCTTCATTTTGGTTTCTTATACCTTTAATTGATACAGAATGAATATTCATCATAATATAATATTAGTTTTATTATATTAAATAATTATAAAAAAATAACTAAATATTATAAATATTTTTGTTAACCCACATTAAATGATAATGTCCTTTACCAAATTTTTTTTGTTCATTTCGATATTCACCATACATTTTTAGAATTGGAATATTATTATGTAAAATATAATTACCATTAAAACTTAATTCTAAATTTTTAATATCATCTTGAATAAAAAATTTATTTAAACATAACGGTCCTGTTACTTCTAATGGATTAGTTCCATAAAAATTATTTTTAGTATTTTCTACAATTTTATTTATACATTGAATTAATATTGGATTATTTGGAGTACTACATATTAATGCATTATATATACCATATTCATTTTCTATCAATCTATCACGAACAAAATAATTTTTGTTAGTTAAAGATAATAATTTAAAGTTGGTAACACAACTATATTTAATATCTAAATAAATTCCACCAAATTTATATAAAATACATAATCTCCATAAATCTGCCTTATATGCTCCTGGTTTTAATTTATCAAAAGCAGTTAAAACATCTGATGAAAAATTATTTTTTATAAATTCATGACACATTTCATCGGTATATAAATAATAATTAAATTCAGGATTTTGTTCTTGTAATAATTTAATATTATTATACATTTTATGTGGTAATTTATCTGTATTCCAAGTTTGAAATATATTTAATGGAATTTTATTACATAATTGCATATTATAAACATTCCTATTATTCCATAAAATTCCATAATGTATTGTTCCAAATTTTTTTTGTTCTAATCTATATTCTTTATACATTTTTAATATTGGAGTTTTGTCATAATAAATATAATTACCATTAAAACTTAGTTCAAACTTTTTAATTTCAGTTTGTGTAAAAAATTTATTTAAACATGTCGGTCCTGTTATTTCTAATGAATTTGTACCATAATAATTATTTTCTACATTTTCAACAATTTTATTTATAATATCCATTAATAACGGATTATTTTTATCACTACACATTAATGCATTATATATACCATATTGATTATATGCAAAAAGGTCGCGTACTAAATAATTTTTATTTGTCAAATATATTAATTTAAATTTACCAATACAAATATACTTTATATCTAAATAAATTCCACCAAATCTATATAAAATACATAATCTCCATAAATCTGCTTTATATGCTCCTGGAATTAATTTATCATATGCATTTAAAATATTTGATGAAAAATTATCTCTTATAAATTCACGGCACATTTCATCTGTATATAAATAATAATTAAATTCAGGATTTTGTTTCTTCAATAAATTAATATTTTCATACATTTTTTTTGGTAATTTATCTGTATTCCAAGTTTGAAATATATTTAATGGGATTAAATTATCTATATTTTTAAATGAGTTTAAGAATTTATTATTATTACTATAAGTTTGATTAATATTTGGTTTAACTAATATTTTATGCATAAAATACTACTTATATAATTACTTAATAAAAAAAACTTTCTTTACCATTAATAACTTTACCTCGTCCACATATATTTAAAATATTATGTTCAAAATTGCTTATAGTACAATAATCATTAATCTTTACACATGCAGGTTTATTAATTAGTTCAACAAATATTTTATTGTCTTCTTGTTTAATAATTTTAGCATTACAATTACAAGAATTAACATTAATTAAAATATTTGTTCCAAGTTCAATATTATCATTAAATTTCTCAAATTCAAGTTCTAATTCTTCATATACTTTATATTCATCGTTATATGAATTATCTATGAGCATTGAACCAACTAATCCATCATCTGCGCATAATCCTGGGTCAATATCTAATTGAACTCCAATTAAACCTCCTGAAATTGCACTTTCAAGAGTTGTTTTTTCGGAATTAATGGATAATACCTTTGAACGAAGTGGTAAATATTTAAATCGGCTATTACCATCAGAGCTTTTTGTTACATAGCCGGGTTTAATTAAAATTTCATCATTGACTTTTAATGTTCCTCTAATAATAGAACCACCAATAACACCCCCTTTAATATGTTCAATGTTACATCCACATTTATTAATATTAAATGAACGGACAATAATCATCTGTGCCTTATCTTCATAATTTTTATTAACTGGTTTAATTTTAGATAATATTTCAGTTAGCGCATCAATATTTAATCCAAGAGAAGCAGAAATTGGAATAATTGGTGATTCTTCTGCTTGTGTACCAACTAATTCTCTTTGTAATTGGAATAAAATTTTACGAGCATCTTCTTTTTTAATTAAATCTAATTTATTTAGACAAGTTGCAATATTTGGAATCTTAGAAATATTTGTACAAAGTAAATGTTCTTTAGTTTGTGGTGCTGGCATTTCTGTATTGGCAATTGATTCAATTAAAACAGTATAATCCATTACATTTGTACCATTCATCATTGCTGACATAAATAAGTTATGTCCGGGTACATCGCAAATACTAATATGATTTACTAATTCCATATCATTAGAACAATATTCACATTTCATAATATCTTCATTTGACCCACTTGCTTTGTAGCATTCAGGTTCTTCGCATTCATTACATTTATAAATCTTTGCATTTGCATATCCTAATTTAATTGTTACATTTCGTTTTTTTTCATCTGAATGTTTTTGTGTTGCAATGCCAGTAAGACATTTAGTTACTGAGCTTTTACCATTGGATACATGACCAATAATCCCGATATTGACTACTGGTTGATTTTTCATTATACTTGATAAATCCATTTTTTATAATAAAATAAAGGTTAAGTTTATTAAAAATTCAATTTTTTAGAAATTCTTTATCTATTTCCATATTATCAATATTAAATCCTTGATCGCTTTTGTCTAGAACGATAATAGAATCGAAATGATGATTATATTGGATAATATTAATTATTTTTTTATTTTGTAGTTCAGAATATTCTTCATCCATAAAAGCATCAATAACATCTTTATCATATTTATCTAAATCAAGATTAACGAGATTAACACATTGTTTATTTTTAAGAGGAATCCATATTGATAATACAATATTTTTATTATCAAAATTATAGGCTTCCATAAAAGTCTTTATCTTTTTCCACAAAATAACAAAATCATTGGCAAAGTTTGTGTATAAATTATTTTTATTTTGTGGATAAATATTTATAATTAAGTCTAATATATGCGGAAATGTTGGATATATTTTTTTTAATCCATTATAAAAACTACTTATAAAACATACGTTATAATAATTATTTAAAGATATTAGTGAACGATTTTCGATAGTGTAATTATAAATTGGTTTACTGTAAAGGCAATTATATGGGTCCATTTTTTATTAATATTATGGTATAAATAAATAATATTCAATTTTTTACATTTTTTTAAATAAATAAAATTTCTTCCTATTATCCATATGCTCAATAAAATGTTCATACATAATTTCTTTAATTTTTTCTTTTACTAATTGACTTACATCATTTAATTTATTATATATATTAAGTTGCTGTTCAATGTAATAATTGAATAATTGTTTTTTATAATTACTATCTAATTTATCAATGCAATCTAAATATTCTTTTTTATTATAATTAATAGCTTGAAATACAATATGTTTATGTTTATTAATTACTTTCATAATATATTTTAGCAAAATTTTGTCTTCTTTTGTATCCAAATTATTAATAAATTCTTTATCAAAATTATTAATTAACATTATTTTTTTTCTAAATTCCTTGGCCATTTCAATAGCTTTATCATATCCATAACGTTCTATAGAATAATATTTGGAAAATTCTTTTTTTTCTAATTTAGTTGCAACTTTAATCGCATCACCAAAAATAGTAGATACTTTTTTATATCCTTTTACATCAACATGACGATTAAAATTATTAATTGAATAATTAACAGGTCTTAAATTGGAAAGTCTATTATCAAATGTATCACCATTAATATGGTCGACAAGATAATTATTATTATACATTGTAATTAATCTGTGAAATTTGTATTCAATATTATTAATACAAGTACTAACATAATAAGTTTCACTATCCATTGATTTTGTTTTATGTAAATATATTTTTTGTATTAAATTTAAAAATATTTTATTAATCTTTGTTGCTTTATTATCAATTAAAACTTCAATATAATCATCATGAATTTTAATTAAATTTTTTGTTACACCTAATTTATAAGACATATTAATTTTAAGCTTTTCAGCTTCTTTTTTTGCTATTTTATGAGAATTATTATAATCTTTTATATTAATAGTTTTAACGTGCTTTTTATTATTACTATCTGTAACACAAACTGTGTATATATCTGGTTCACCATTACGATGAAAAATTGTTCCAAGTGGTTTCCCTAAAATTAATTTATTTTTTGGAAGTTCATTATATTTTTTTAATTTAAATAATTCAAAATACTGATATTGGTTTTCCAAATCATAATCATCATTTGCAGCTATTTTTGGCTCTTCTATCTCACCACATTCATATACATTACTACTTCGTAAATCTAATGTATTATTATTTTTGTATCTTATATTTTTATAATTATATAATAAATCAGTAAGAGGAAATGTCTTTTTTTTATCTTGACATAACACATAATATTTTTCCCCATTTTTGATTTTCTTTGTTTTAATATTTATAGGATATTTTTCAATTTGATTAATAAATTTACTATCAGTTAACATAGTTTTATCTTGTGTTAATTTAACTTCAATTGTATTATTATCGATATATCTAATTTTATTTCTTGTTACATCAAATTCATCAGATTTTTCCATTTTTAGTAATAGGCAATTTGCATATGCTTCTTCTTTTGATACATAATCTTTATACTTTACATAAATATGATGTAATTGACCATTATTATCAGTTATTGATATTTGATAAGCTGTAGGATTTTCTTTTATTGAGCCACGAGGTTTACCCAATATCCATTGATTTAAAACGAGTGCCATAAATAATATAATTTATTTATGTTACCAATTCTTTAAATCAGTTTATCAATTTTTGTAATAAAAAAATATTAACTAAAATCCGCCTCGAAGTCTAAGAACTAAGTGCAGTGTACTTTCCTTTTGGACATTGTAATCTGATAGACTTTTTCCGTCTTCAAGCTGTTTTCCTGCAAAGATAAGCCGTTGTTGGTCAGGAGGAATGCCTTCCTTTTCTTGGAGTTTAGCTTTGACAGTTTCAATATTGTCAGATGGTTCAACATCAAGGGTAATAGTTTTGCCTGTAAGAGTTTTTACGAAGATTTGCATTTTATATATACTTTCATTATAGACATTCATTTCAGACCCTTAATTTTTCAACTTTTTGTTTCTAAATCTAATATATAATATTAATATATAATGAATACACTATTTATTATATAATATTAATATATAATGAATACACTATTTATTTATTCCTTTTTAATAGTCCTTATGTTTATACTATCAGGTTATTCCAAAACACAAGATATAAAAGGAACAGCCAAATTTTTACAAAGTAAGGTACAATTAGACTTGCCATTTAATCTTTATATTGTTGCTATACTTATGGTTATTTTTCTTCAAATAGTTGGCTCTTTATCAATTTTATACAGTGCATATACCAATAAAAATAGACAATATGCATATAATTCAAGCATAGCCCTAGCTGGATTTACTGTATTGGCTACTTTAATATTCCATATGCCTCCAACAGGAGATAATTATTACACTGTCACAAGAAATGTATCAATAACTGGTGCATTATTATTACTAGCGGACAGATTCAAATATTAATTTATTTAAATATAATAAAATGGATATTAATACAAAATTAGATTTAATTTTACAAAAATTAGATGAATTGCTCGAAAAAAATAAAGTGAACGATGAAAAAATTAATAATTTAGAATTTTCATGTAATAAAATGAATGAACATATAAATTTTGTTGAAAATACATATTCAACTTTACAGGCCCCACTTAGTTTTGTTAAAAAAAATGTAGAAAGATTAATGGGTACCAATTATCAAGTTACAAATTTGCCATCAATAAAAGACAAATAATAATAAAAATAAATAATAATAATTCTCTTATAGTTAGTGCTTCTTTTATTATATAATCATTCTTTGATTCCGGTATTAATTCATGAACTAAATTAATTGCATTAACTATACTTGATTCTAATGATGTAAAACTATAGGAACTTTTTCCATTATGTACACCACAATTATATAAATTTTTAAACACTGGAGAATAAAAATCAATATAACCATATTTAGTAGTCATAAATGCTGTATGTCTTGGAACCCATTTATTATTTAAATAATAATTTTGGCTCATTATAATATTGTCAGGATCTGGTAAATCATTATAAATACTTTTCAATTGTCTAAATACTTCTTTTATTAAAATATTTTTATCACTAATTTCATTTGGTGTTTTATGTAAATAATCAGATTTATCAAATTTGGTTATTAATGCGGATATAACTGTTTTAGATCTATCATCTTGAAAATCCATATAATCAGATAAAACAATATGACCAACACCCCAGCTAGTAGACGGATAACCCCAAATTTTTTTTAAATTTAATTTTGTTGACCAATGAAAAGTAATAGGAACATAAGTCAAATAATTTGTTTTTTCACTAAAATCAGAAAAATTATCTCCAAAAGCATTATTTAAATTTGTAATTTGAATTAATTCATTGATTGAATATGGAGGCATTGCCATAATAAAGTTATTTGCAATTAATTCATTCGAATTTGTAATTATTTTAGTTATTTTATTATTATTAAAAGAAATATTTTCTATAATAGAATCAGTATAAATATCAACACCGTTATTTACTAAATAATTTTCCCAAATGTTTATAAAACCAACATCATTTGGTAATTTAGGTTGATATATTTTATAAAGAAAGTTCTGATTTAATATTTGTAAAAAGCTATAAAGAGTATATTCATTAGCTGTTCCTCCATCTGTCAATCGTCCTAATCTATCTAATAAATCAATTGAACTTGGAGAAAAATGTTTGAATTTCATAAATTCCATTAATGATATTTTTTTATAAGAATCATTTAATGTTAAAAAGGCAAATCCTAAATGAAATAATTCACTATATGATAATTTAGAAAAGACAGTATTAAAAGTGTCATATTTGCCAAAAGAATATGGTACAAATAAATCATCAAATTTATAACCAATATCTTTTAAAATTCGTTGAAACATTAAATAATTATCAAAATAGATACGTGGCCCGTGTTCTGAAAATAAATTATCAACTCTTTTTACAGAATGACAGCCACCTAATTCTTTTTCTTTTTCAATAATAGCAACTTTTTTATTATACTTTGATAATAAATGAGCCAATGTCATTCCAGTAGGTCCTCCTCCAATTATTATATAATCATAAGTAATATTCATTTATAACTTATATAAATATATAAAAATATTTATTAATTATAATGTCACAAAAAAGATATTTTATAACTTTTGGAGGCCCAACAGTAAATTTTCATAATGCTGTTAAAAGAATTTGTAAAGAAGCAGAAGATTTAAGAGTCTTTCATGAAGTAATAGGAAAAACAGATATAGATATTAAAAATGATAAAGAATTTTGGGATAAACATGGTAATTTTATTGAAAATAATAAAAGAGGTTATGGATACTGGTTATGGAAATCTTATATTGTTTTAAAACAATTAGAAAAAATTAATGATAATGATATATTATTATACTGTGATTCTGGTTGTCATTTTAATCCAAAAGGATTATTAAGAATGATAGAATATATTAAAATGATAAATGAAAGTGAATTAGGTGTATTATCATTTCAAATGGAACATTTAGAATATATTTGGACAAAAAATGATGTATTTGTAGAATTAAATACACCAGAAGAACATAAAAAAAATGGTCAACATATTGCAACTACATTTATTATTAGAAAAACAGAAAAATCGATGAGTTTATTCCAAGAATATTATAATTGTGTTTCAAAATATAATTTAATTAACGATGTACCAAGTATTACACCAAATCATAGTTCATTTAGAGAACATCGTCATGATCAAAGTATATTATCTTTACTATTTAAAAAATATGGTACTATTACATTAACAGATGAAACATATTTTGAAAATTGGCAAAAAGATGGTATTAAGTTTCCTATTTGGGCAGTTAGATATAGAAATGGCTAAGTTATATTATTAAAATTTAATAATATAAATAAAAAAATTAATCAACTTCATCTGTACTTGGTTTAACTGCTTCTTCAGTAGGTTGTTCAGAAGCTTGACCTTGTTTCTTTTCATATGCGAGTTTAATAAGTGGAAGAATCTTATTTTCAGCTTCTTGTTGTTTTTCTGAATATTGTTCTTTAGTTGCTTCAGGATTATCATCAACCCATTGGATATATTCAGTAACAATTTCCATAAGTTTCTTATGATTATCTTCACCAAGGTTATCCTTAAATTCGGGTGCAGAGCTTGATGTTTTAACATTATGTAAATATCCTTCAAGTGAGTTTTTAGCTTCAATTCTTTCACGAACGAGTTTGTCATTTTCAGCATATTTTTCAGCTTCATCTAACATTTTCTTCTTTTGTTCATCAGAGAGACGACCACTCTTGTTTTCAATTACAATTTCTTTTGATTTACCAGTACTTTCTTCTTTGGCACTAACATTCATAATACCATTTGCATCAACTTTAAATTTAACTAAAATCTTTGGTTGACCTCTTGGCATAGGTGGAATACCTGTTAAATCAAATGTACCAAGTAAATTGTTATCTTTAGTAAGTGCTCGTTCACCTTCAAATACTTTAATTGTAACAGCTGGTTGATTATCTGAGTAAGTACTGAAAGTTTCTTCTTTTTCACAAGGAATTGCAGTATTTCTCTTAATAAGAGTTGTCATAACACCGCCTGCTGTTTCAATACCAAGGGATAAAGGTGTTACATCTACAAGTACAAGTGAATTTGTTTTTTCATCTTCTACACCGCTTAATACAGCAGCTTGTACTGCAGCACCATATGCAACAGCTTCATCTGGATTAATATCCATACGAGGTTCTTTATTAAAGAAGTCTTTAATCATTTGTCTTACTTTAGGAATACGTGTTGAACCACCAACAAGTACAATATCATCAATCTTTGATTTATCCATACCAGCATCTAAAAGTGCTTTTTGTACAGGGTCCATACATCTTTGAAATTCGGCTTCACATAAACTTTCAAATTTAGCCCTTGTTACATTTACTTCTAAATCATTGCCATCATAAAATGAATCGACACTAATAGTTGCTGTTGTGCTGCTAGAAAGTGTTCGTTTTCCATTTTCACATTCTTTTTTAAGTCTTGTTACTCTTGGAAGGTATTTTGGATTTTTAAGAATATTAGTTTCAACTTCATCGCGAGTCATACCATATTTCTTTCCAAATTCATATGCACAATAGAGTTTAAGTTTTTCATCGAAATCTTCACCTCCAAGATGTGTATCACCACAAGTTGATTTAACTTCAAATACACCATCATCGATAGTTAAAATTGAGATATCAAAAGTACCACCACCTAAATCAAAAATAAGTACATTACGTTCACCTTTTTTATCAAGACCATATGCAATAGCTGCAGCTGTTGGTTCATTAATAATACGAACAATATTAAGACCTGCAATAACACCTGCATCTTTAGTTGATTGGCGTTGTGCATCATTAAAATAGGCTGGAACTGTTACAACAGCGTGTTGAATTGGTTGACCAAGATAAGCTTCAGCTGTTTCTTTCATTTTAACAAGAACTGCTGCAGATATTTCTTCAGGATAAAGTTGTTTAGTTTCTCCTTTAAAAGTAACTTCCATTTTAGGTCTATCATTGCCATCATTTACAACTTTGAATGGATATCTTTTAATTTCAGATTGAGTAACAGGGTCAGAAAATTTACGACCCATAAGTCTCTTTGCATCAAATACTGTATTTTTTGGATTAGATGAAACTTGAGCTTTAGCTGCATCACCGATAAGTCTTTCAGTGTCAGTAAATGCAACCCAGCTGGGTGTTGTTCTATTTCCTTGATCATTTGCAATAATCTCAACTTTACCATCTCTATAGAAACCTACACAAGAATAAGTAGTACCAAGATCAATACCAATGCAAGGGCCTTTTACTGATTTATTTGCTGACATTTATTATATTTATGATTAATATTTATTTCTTTAAATTATTTATTCAATTTTTTTTAAAAAAATTGAAAAATTAATATAGTATTATTAGAATAATTATATAAAAATGGATAACCAGTTAACTAATTACGGTAATATTGATAAAATGGAAAAGGGAATTCTCTATGAGCAAAATTATTACAATGTACAAGATAAAGAAAATCATTGTTATGTTAATATTTACGATAACGGAAATTATTACTATAACATTAATAATAATCAAGAAAAATTTTATGATAAATTAATTAAAATTTTTAAATTATTTTACGAGTAGTTTTAGTTTATTAATATAATCTTTAATTTTATTTATTGCCTTTTTGTTTTCTGAATCTTTAATATAAAACATACTAATATATTCTTGATGTAATTTTGGAACAAGTAATGAAACATTATTAATATTAATTTTTTTAACATCGGGAATATCTTTTTGTAACATCGACTTTGTTGAATAAGAGTATATACTATCAAGTGGATGTTGTTTATCACCTGATACTAAACCAATTTTTGTTTGATAGATAATTAATTCATCAGCCAGAATAGTTTGACTTTTTTTATCTAATTTTTGTAATATTGATTCAACTGAAACTTCTAATTTTTCTTGTGTTATAATAGAATCAACAAAATGATATGAATTATGATTATTTATTTTTTCTACATATTTTAATGCATTTTTAATATTTTCTGGAAATTCCTCATCTTTTTTTAATAAGTATAAATTTAATATATCAAAGATAGTTGAATCACCAATTAATATAAATTTATCTAAATCCTTAATTGACTCTGATAAATTTAATTCTTTATCAACAAGTTTCATAATTTCAATAACCAACATTTGGGAACTTACAACTGCTTTATGATTGTAAACCATTTTATGTAAATTATATCTAAGATTAAACATATTATAAATTTCAAATATTACTTGTTCTGGATAGCATATATTATTATTTACAATTACAATATCATCTACTAATCTGGATGCATCAAATGACAGATTAAATCCTAATACACGTGAATCTCTAATTAAATAATCATATTTATCTACATCAAGGCCATTTAAATAATTTGAAACAATTTGGAATAAAAATCCAGTATCTTCTTTCGTTGGATTTATTAGATGTTTAATAAATTCAATTTCATCATCAAGAATTATCTTTTTTAATAATTGATCTGACTTTATAATTTTTTCAATTAAATTTGCAGAACGTTCTTCATGAGTTATATTTTGAATTTTATAATAATCTACATTATTCCCATCTGAATTATACACCGATGGTAAAAATACATCATCAAATAGATGTGAAAATGGCCCATGACCTAAATCGTGACATAATGCTGCAATTTTGACTAATTCACAAATATATTTATCTAATTTAGCTCTTCCATCATATTTACATTTATAATAATTTTGTAAATATTTTATTTTAGATAAGTAATCAGAAATATGAGATAATTTTGAATTTTGCATAATACAATTCATTAGCCTTGATGCAAAATTATATGTTCCTAAAGAATGTTCAAAACGTGTATGTATAGCATTTGGGAATACATAATAAGCCGTTCCTAATTGTTTTTTATTACGTAATTGTTGAAAATATTTGCTATCTATTATACGAATAGCATAATTGCTGACAGGTATATATCCATGAATAGAATCATGAATCTTTTTATAATTAACTACAAGAGGTAAATAATATCTCTCTTGTTGTTTCTCTTCAATAATTTCATCATCTGAACTTATATTATCCATTTTTATATTAATAAGTTTATCATTAATATAAAAATCAATTTTTTATAAAAATTGTAAATATAAAAATATTTTTTTCCCCACGTAATAAATATTTTTTATATACTTATTGTATATATTCAATGAACGAAATAGAGTTAATTGAAAAGTGGTTATTAATTATGTTAAGAACCATCAGAGATTCAGGTTTAGGGCCAACTTATACTGCAAGATTGCAATATTTATTTTCAACTATTATTTATTATACATTAGCTTGTTATGCAAATAATAGTTCTCCTACACCCAATTATGTAAAAAATACCTATTGCATTGCTGAACCAGAATTAAAATTACAATTATTATTTTATAATGAAAGAAAAATAAATGTTATTGATAGTGTAATATTTGACTCTATTAATTATTTATATAATTTATTATCTTATAATAAAACTTATGTTGTTGCAGAAAAATATACTGATACTTCAAATGGTAAAATTATGTTTAATAACATTAAAATGTTTTTAGACAGAAGAAATTCTGATGGTTGGAGTACTGCAAATGTTCAACCTATATTACCAAATGGTTCAGCATTTATTGATGTTGAAAACGTCCAAGATTTAAATACTTTATTACAAAATAAAGAAAAATGGACACCATTAAAACATAAAAATGCAGCAGGACCACAAAAATATTTAACTCCAGCATGGGGAACAGTTGCTCCTGTAGAAAATATTAATATTGATAAATATCTTAAAATAGCAGATGAAAATTTTATTTTAACTGAAAGAGAAAACGAAATTAAGGAAGTTCTTCATATTTATGAAAATTTAAATGATTTCCAAAGAATGATAGCAGAATTTTTCCAAGGAGGTCAAGTTACACCACCTGGTATTTGGAATGTATTAGCTGTTTATACTATTAAAGGTTCTAAAATTCATTTTGTTGATGCTGCTCAATTTTTATATTTATTAAATAGTGTAATGTTTGTAGGAAGTATTACTGCTTGGAATATTAAAAGAAAATATATGCAATCTAGACCAATTCAAGCAATTAGATTATTACCAAGCCAAAATGTTACAACTTTTGATGGTATAACTGTAAATAATAATATTTGGAAACCATTTCAACAACAAGATTTTCAAACACCACCATTCCCAGATTATATTTCTGGTCATTCAACATTTAGCAGTGGCGCTGCTTGCGTATTTGAAAAATTCTTTCCCTTATCTATGACACAATATATTTTTGATAATTTTAATAATGAATATGGTACAATGATATCTTCTTTATTAAATAATAATTCATATGATAATAATGTTAAAACTACTATGATTAAAGCAAATAGTAGTACAGTTGTACATGATACTTCAGACAAAAGATTTCCATCATGTGCTGTTAAATTAACTTTTAACAGTTGGAAAGAAATGGCATATTATAGTGGAATTTCCAGAATATATGGAGGTATTCACGGTAATAATGCAAACAATGTTGGTTTAATTATAGGAGAAATGATAGCAAATGATTTATTAAATTCACGTCTTAATAAAAAAAATAATTAAAATTTACTCAACTAAAGTTGTTAAACATGCAACTAATTGAATGTCTGTTGCAAGACCTTTTGAAATTACATATGCATAATAACATACTTTTTCTAAATAATTAATTCGAACATCTTCTTTTAACGATGGTTCTGATTTTAAAAATTGTATCATACCAAGTATAATATCAGATTCACTATAACCAAGTTTTTTTAATTCAAAAATTACATTAGTTGCTTCAATAAAATTTTTATTTATACAATTATCAAATATTCTTTTTATAAATGTTGGTTGTGGTTTTGAACATACAGTATAAATATTTTCTATTGTAATTTTAGTACAAGAACGATACACTAATTGTAAATTATTAATTGCACTTCTTAAATCTCCATCTGTAATTTCTGCAATTACTTCTAATCCTTTTTTACTAATTTCGACTTTTTCAAATTCACAAATTTGTTGTAATCTGTTTATTACTTGTTCTTTTTTTAATCTATAAAAACGCAGAATAATACATCTAGATTGTATTCCTTCTATAATGTCCGAGGAACTATTACAAGTAAATGCAAATCTTGTAGTTTTATTATATTTTTCCATTAAATTATTAATTAATCTTTGTGCCTTATTTGTCATATTATCTGCTTCATCTAGAAAAATTAATTTATGTTCAGAATATTTTCTTCCATCATTATTACCTCTATCATTTAGGTCCATTTTCTTTTTACAAAAAGTTACTATTTTTTCCTGAACAGATTTAATACCTCTATCGTCAGATGCATTTAATTCTAATACAGCTTCATCAGCATATTTTCCATACAATGCGCGTGCAATACATTTTATACTTGTAGTTTTTCCTACACCTGGTACACCAGGTAAAATTAAATTCGTCATATCTTTATCATCAATAATTTTTTTAATCTTTTTATAAGTGTTATCATCTAGAATTATATCTTCTAATTTAGAAGGTCTATATTTTTCTATCCATGGTGTTTGATCATATCTAGACATCATAATACATATATAATAATCTATAAACTTTAAATTATTATTTTATCAAATTTTTTAAAATAAATAATCTCCAAATCCACTAATTTCTTTAACATTTTTATCTAATTTTTTATTTTTCTTTATCTTTTTATTAGAACTATTTGAATTTGTATCTGTTTCATTTTCTTCATCGGATTTTTCTTTATCTTCTTCAGTTTCTTCATCTGAACTTTCGCATACTTTATTTTCATCGTTTGCATCATTTAAAATATCTTCTAATTTTGGTACTATTTTATCTTCTGGTTTTAAATATTTTTGTATTTCCTCATCTTCGAATTCTTTAATTGTTTTCAAATATTGTTCATGCGAAATAAATTCATCTTTATTCAAATAATATACTTTTACTTTATAATGATTATCGTTATAATCACTAATTCTCTTTTCTGTTTGTTTTTTAAATACTGATAATTCATCTGAAAAATCTATAATTATAGGTCTTCTGTCGCCTTTTTGTAAAACTTTTCTCATAACTCTACCAACTGATTGGATAATACTTTTTTTAGGTGTAGACAATATAACAGTATTTAATCTATCAATATCAAGACCCTCGTGTGCCATATCATAAGATGCAAATAAAATATCTGCATATAATTCAGCTTCACGTCTTTCCTTTTCTTTTAATTTTCCAATATAATAACAAGTTTTTACTTCATCCTTTTCTAATTTACCATTTTCTACATCTTTTTCTATTAATTCATCTATTTTCTTTTTCATAAATTCAAGATGAGCAATTCTTCCTGATAATATTAATATTTTTCTTTCTGGAAATTGTCTAATTTGATTAATAATATTTATTAAATGAGTGTTTCTTTCTTGTAAATCTACTAAATTATTAATCATTGTTGGCGTATGTGCTTTCATTTGACCTGCTTTATATATTGTCTTTTCAACAAATAATTTATGTTTTGTATTATATTTAAATACATATGATAATACTTGTTTATTTGGTCTTGTAAATTCTCTATATAATGTAGGACCTAAATACCAATCCATAACTTTTTTTAATCCATCTGTTCTATCTGGCGTTGCAGTTAATGCCAATGTATAATTTGCACCTGTTTTATATAATGCTTTTGAAAATACTTTTGATGCACAATGATGTGCTTCATCGTAAATAACAAATTTAAATTTATCAAAAATACTCATATCATATTCTCTCATTGATAGAGATTGAATCATTGCGATAACAATATCTTTATCTTCTATATCTATTTTATCTTGACGAATTACTCCTATTCTTGCATCAGTAAACTGTTTAATTCTTTCCATCCATTGTTCTAACAAAAATGTTTTATGCACAACAATTAATGTAAAAGCTTCTAATTTATATGCCAGATAAATACCCATAACTGTTTTACCTCTTCCACAACCAACTGATAATAAACCGCCTCCATCTTTTTTTATTTTATCATAACAAGTATTTGTAATATCAATTTGATAATCTCTTAATTTTGAATTAAAATTAAATTTTCGAGTTTCCCCAGTAAAAGCAATTTTTGCAGGTTCGCCAATTTTTTTTAATCCCCAATATCTGGGAACTGTAATGGTTTTTTTTGTTTCAGTAAATACTTCAAATCCTTCTTCTTCGTCAGCAAAATCACCTAAAAATGGTTTTACAGTTAATTTTTCTTTAATATAATTTAATTTCTCTTCTGTTAATTCTGATTTTCTTAATTCTAATCCTCTATGTGTTAATACAGATTTTTTCATTTATTAATAATAGTATTAAATTTATAAATAATATAATTATCATTTTTTTTATTAACTTATAAATATATAATGACTTATGAATTAATTGAAAATATATTATCACCTATTGATAATAATATATATGTAAAAGGAGTTTTATTAGTATTATTAATTATTTCTGCTGGATACTTTATTCCTCATCCACTTTTTCCAAAAAATACTGTTAATTTAATCAATCAATATGTTGCTATACCATTTTTATTAACTTTACTATTAGCATATTTATTAACAAATAATATTAATGTAAGTTTAGTTGCAGCAGTTCTTATTTTTGTTCTTTCATATATTACCAGAAGAACTGAAACATTTGACAGTCCAGAATATGTTAATTTATTAGTTAATAAATATAATGCCGAATTAGATAAAGAAGAACATCCTACAAATGAAATTAAAAGTGTTGTACAAAAAGAACCAGAAGTTATAATTGAAAAAGTAGAAGATAATTTTGATTTTTCTGCAGATAATTTAAAATATCTTACATATGATTCCAAAAAATTAAATAAGTTTCAAGAAGATGTACTCAATGACCAATTTACTGGAAATCAAGTTCAACCATTTTAATTTATTTTTATTTTATATTATTAAATTATAATAATATGATATTTATACTATTTATAATACTCTTTATTTTTATTATTAAATTTACTTTTTTTGACAGAACTGAACCATTTGTTCCTTCTGAAAATATAAATATAAAAGAAAATATAGTAAATTCAGAAGATGATAAGTTTGATGATATTGATGATAGTGTATTTTCAGAAGTTAAAGAACTACAAAAATCTGTTGAATCTCTAGAGGAACAAATAAAAAATACAGAATATAGATGTAATTCTGAAAATGTAGAATATAAATGTAATAAATCAATAGACAAAAAATTTTTATTTGGGTGTCAAAATATGAAACCTTTTCCAGTAGAAGGTTGTAATTTAAATAAAGCATTTAATGATCCATCTGAATATTATAAAAAATTAAATCCTGTTCGCGGATTAATGGATAAGTTTAATAATTATATTGGTTATAATATGCCAGAATATTCAAATGTTGCTAAAATAGGAGAAATTGGAAAAATACCATTAGATATTAATAAAGTTATACCTGTTCAAAGAAATTTTGTATTTAAAAATTCTGCTGCAATGGAATTCATATAATTTTATAATTATTATATATTTATTTAATATATAATGAACAATAATTATTTTAAAGAACATTGTAATAATTACGAATATATACCAACAGTATTACCTAAAACAAGAAGAATTATTGCAATTGGAGATATACATGGTGATTATGATTTATGTATTAAATTATTAAAAATTGCAAAAGTAATAGATAATGAAAATAAATGGATTGGAGGTGATACAATCGTTGTTCAAGTAGGTGATCAAATTGATAGATGTAGACCATATAATGGTATGACTTGTAATAATAAAGAAACTACTATGGATGATGAACATTCTGATATTAAAATATTAAAATTTTTTACAAAATTAAATAAAATGGCCCAAAAAAGCATTCCACCTGGAAGAGTAATATCTTTATTAGGTAATCATGAATTATTAAATGTACAAGGTTATTTTAACTATGTTTCATATAAAGGTATAAGTGAATTTGAAAAATATAAAGATCCTGAAAATCCAAATATTATTTTTAGATCCCCAGAAGATGCAAGAAAATATTCATTTAAACCTGGTAAAGAATATGCAAGATTTTTAGCTTGTACAAGATTAGGAGCTGTTATTATTGGTTCTAATCTTTTCGTTCATGCTGGAATTATTGACCATTTTATTCGCCAATTACAATTAAAAAATGTCGAGGATTTAGAAGATGTTAATATTAAAATACAAAAATGGTTATTAGGATTATTAGAAAAAAATTATATTGATGATATTATATCTGGTAATAAATATTCTATGTTTTGGAATAGAATATTAGGCAATATACCAAAAAATGTAAGTTTTAGTGATCCTCAATGTTCTAATTATTTAACAGAAGTTGTAAAATTATTTAAAATTAATTCAATGGTTATTGGACATACTCCACAATCATTTATATTTAATGATACAATTAATGGAACTTGTTCTAATAAAGTATGGAGAATAGATAATGGATCATCAAAAGCATTTAATATTTTTGATCATCAATATTTAAAAACAGGAGAAATATCAGATTCAAGAAAACCTCAAGTATTAGAGATTATTAATGATACTGAATTTAATGTTTTATTTTAAGCAGATTTAGCGGCTTTTTTGGCAGCTCTTTTTTCTTCGAATTTTCTTTCGGCTTCTTTGTACATCTTTTCAAGATTGCCTTTCTTCTTTTCTTCGTTATATAATTCCATAGCACCATTATATAATTCATCAGGTGAGGCATTGGGGTGGTTGGCCTTGAATTTATTCCAGATCATGTATGAAAAAGTCATAAGAACGGGACCACCTTTAAGATTCATGTCTTTTTGAACGTGTTCTTTGAAGGCGTTACCTTTAACAATTGCGGGAGGTAATTCTCTTGACATTTTTCTTGAACCTTTTTTGCTTGATTTTTTGCTGGCTTTCTTGCTTGATTTTTTAGTTCTGGCCATATCGTGAGATATTTCCATGCTGACTTCAACAGCACCGCCTGTCATTTTTCTGGATTTTTTGCTGGCTTTCTTGCTAGCTTTTTTGCTGGCTTTCTTGCTGGCTTTTTTGCTAGCTTTTTTGCTAGCTTTCTTGGCACCACCAAAGATATCTTCAATTAATTTTCTTGATCCTTTTTTGGATGATTTCTTGCTAGCTTTTTTAGATGCTTTTTTGCTTCCCTTTTTCTTGGCACCACCTAATTGTTCTTCTAAGAGCATTTTTTTGGATGATTTCTTGCTGCCTTTTTTGGATGATTTTTTGCCTTTTTTAGCACCGCCGTTAATTTGGTCAACTAAATTGGTAATTTCATTTTTAAGAGTTTTACCATTGCGGGAACCTTCTTTTAACCAAGTTGGAACAGCTGATGTAGCTGATAAAACATCTTTAATACTTTGAACATCGCTATTTTTGGGTAAAAATACGCTATTTGACATTTTAAATATATAATTATAGTTAGATTAAAAATATTTCTATATTTTTAAAAAAAGTGAAAATATTTTATTTAAATAGTTATGAATATATTTAAATAATGGGAGTACCTGGATTTTTTGGATGGCTTATTAAGAATTATAAAGAAAAGAAATTTATAGTAAAAGAATTGCCAAATAAAGCAAAAGTTTTATATATTGATTCTAACTGCTTATTTCATCCACAATGTTTTAAAATTCTTGACCATTTTCCAAATATAACTGATTCGGAAAAACTAGAAAATTATATGTTTAAAAGAATTATGAATTATATTAATTATTTAGTTGGTTATGTTGACCCTGAAATAGTGTATATATCTGTTGATGGTGTTGCTCCACTTGCTAAAATTTCGCAACAACGAAAAAGAAGATTTAAATCAATTGAAGATAATTTAGCACGAGAGGCTATTAAAACAAAATATAAAAAAGATTTTAATAATAGTTGGTCAAATGTTAAGATTACACCTGGAACTAAATTTATGGAAAATTTACATGTTAAATTAGATACAATGTTTAAACAAAAATCAAAAGAGGCAAATAATAAAGTTAAATATATTTACTCATCATATCATACACCTGGAGAAGGAGAACATAAAATATTAAATGATATAAGGTATAGAACTAAACATACTGAAAATAAAGATGATATTTATGTTATCTATGGTCTTGATGCTGATTTATTCTTCTTATCTTTAGCATCGCAAAAAGAAAATATTTACTTACTACGAGAATCTTCACATCTAGATAATAAAACAAATAATCATGAATTATTTGATCCGGTTGATGATGTTGCTGAAGATTTAAAATTTGTATCTATTGATTTAACAAAGGAATGTTATAATATTCAGATAAATAAAATAATTAATAAAAAAATAGCATCGAGTGACAATAAAGAATTAAAAACAGAAAATGTAAATTTTATTAATGACTTTATCTTTTTGTGCTATTTACTCGGAAATGATTTTTTGCCACATCTGCCATCAATAGACATTAAGAAAAATGGACTTGATTTTTTGCTAGATTGTTATTCAGAGACATTTATTAATACAAATGGATTAAATTTAATATTTTTAAAAGATAGACATTACAAAATTAATTATATTGTACTAACTGAACTTTTAAGATTATGCTCATTAAAAGAATCATTTTATTTTTCTAAAATATTACCAGAACATCTTGAGTCAGTATTAAAAAGAAAATGTCCCTCAGATGATGATTATCAAAAGGAAATTTGGGATTTAGATAATTTAAGAAATATTCATATCGATGATGTTATTAAATTAGGAGTAGGTAAACCAGAAGAATGGAAATTTAGATATTACAGTCATTATTTTAAAGATGTTACTTTTGATAATATTAGAGATGATAATTGTAAAAATTTAATAAAAGATTTATGTTATAATTATTTTGAAGGATTAGAATGGGTAACAAAATATTATTTTGAAGGATGTAAATCTTGGCAATGGCAATATAAATGGACACATTCGCCATTTGTATCTGATTTATATTTTTACTTAAAACATAATTTTGTTCAAATTAAATTTAGTAAAGATGAACCATTAAACCCTTGTGTACAATTATTATCTGTTCTTCCTCCATCTTGTTATAAAGAATTACCAAAGAAATATCAAAAACTTGTAACAAGTAAAGATTCTCCTATTATTGATATGTTTCCCGAACCAAAATATATTGAAGTTGACTATATATATAAAGAACAATTATTTCAATGTATTCCAATGATTCCTTATCTTGATGTTGATAGAATTAAAGAAGAATGTGCAAAGTATAAATTAAATAAAGACGAAGAGAAATTAAACAAACAATTTGACGATATTAAATATTAATGCGTTAGAAATATTTTTTTACTTTTATTAATAATAATATAGTATATATGTCCAAAGATAATAATTCCAGAAATACCCTTTCAGGGTTAAAGGACAGAACTAATAATAATGATAGTATACCTTTTAGAATTAATTTTATTAAAGAATTATTGGATTCAAAAGAGTTAAAACCTCTTGTAAATTTTGATATTACTGAAACTGAAAATTTTATTGGAAAAAATGCTGTTAATTCAGATGGTTCTGATGAGAAAAGTTATGACACCCGTAATAATTTAAATAAAAGATTACTTGATTTTAATAATATTATTTCACAAATAGGTGGAAAATTATTATATATTAAAAGTGGTTCAACTGGTCATACATTTAAAGGTATTATGGATATAAATAATGATAATTTAAGTTATGCAGTAAAAGTCGTAGCTTATCCAAAAAAGGAAAATTATGGTGATATTTATGATACAAGAAGACCAGAAAATGCAGAACTTATGATGATTAAATTATTAAGTTATTTTGTAATTAAGAAACAAACACCACATATTATTTTACCAATTGCAACATTTTATACAAGTATTACACCATTTGTAAATTTGATTAAAGATGATATAGTAGATGAAGATAATAAAAAATATAAGGAATTTATTGAAAAATATCAAAATAAAGAATATAATGATAATGTATCTATTTTAATAAGTGAATGGGCAACAAGAGGCGACTTTTTAGATTATGTTCGCAAACATTATAAAAACTTTAAATTAATTCATTGGAAAGTATTTTTCTTTCAAATTATTTCAACTCTTGCAGTAATTCAAAGTAAATTTCCAGCTTTTCGTCACAATGATTTAAAAGCTAATAATATTTTAATTACAAAAGTACCAAAAAAAGAAGGTTCGTTTTCAATTTATAAAGTTAGTAGTTCAGAATATTATGTTCCAAATATTGGTTATCAAATTAAATTTTGGGATTTTGATTTTGCTTGTATTCCAGGAGTAGTTGATAATGCAAAAGTATCTTCAGAATGGACTAAACAAATTAATGTTATTCCTGAAAAAAACAGATATTATGATATGCATTATTTTTTTAATACTTTTATAAAGAAAGGATTTTTTTCACAATTTATGGAAGAAGATATTGTTGCACAAGAAGCAAAAGATTTTGTTAATCGTATTGTTCCTAAAAAATTTCAAGAAGGTAAATATGTTCATAAAAGAGGTCGTATATTAATTAAAGACGAATATATTTTACCAGATGATGTTCTTAAAAAAGATCCATTTTTTGCACAATTCAGAAGAGACAAAAATGATATTAAACTTGTTAAAAAAAAAGAGACATTAGATAAAAGAACAAGTGTAAATAAAGTTCGACCAAAAAATTCTGAATTTAATTTGGTTAGTTTAGATGACCTTTTAGTAGACAGTAATTCTGATTAAATTTTTTTATTAATTATTTATATATATAATGAATAATTATGATGATTTAAATTTTTGTATTAATTTAATTGATGATTTTATTGATAATAGAACAAAATATAAAGTAGAACCTATAGTTATTAATGAAATTAAATTAAATAATATTTTAAAAGAAGAAATTTTTGATTATAAAAAAATACTTGATAATTTAGAGTTTTATAAAATAGTAAATGATAAAAATGTTTATTTTGCTAAAAATTATGAAGTTCATATTTCTAAATATACTGGAAAAATAACAAATTTATCAACTAAACAAAATATTGGAATATTGTATAATTATATTTTTAGTGAATTTTTAACCCAACATAATTTGGATAATATTTTACTTAATTTAATGAATTTTACTGTAGTTAAAAATACTCTTAAAAATGTATCTAATCTTGATAATTTTGATGATAATGACGAATTACTTATTTCAATATATTATAATAAATCTGAAACTTTGTCTGATTTTTTAAAAAGTAATAAGAATAATGATAATATTAAAAAAATATTTTTTATAGTTTTATTTAGTTTATACAAATTTTCATCAAAACTTAAAAATTTTAGACATAATAATTTAAATTTAGATTCAATTAGAATTACAAAAACAAAATTAAAAAAAAATACTTTTAATATTGGGGATATTAAGTTTTCTTTTGATTTTGATTTCGATGTTAGAATTACAGATTTTGAAAATAGTTCTAGTACAAATATATCAAATTTTTTATCAATTAATAATCGTAATGAAAATCCATTTTATGACGTTCATTATTTTTTAAGTGCGTTTATGAATTTTGTTCATAATAATAATTATGATGTAAATGATAAAATTATACATTTTATTGAATCAATTATTCCAGAAAAATATAGAAACTTTAATGACAATAATTTTAAATTAGATGAAAAAGTTTTTAATTCAGATGAGACACATTTTATTATACCTTCTGATATATTAAAAAAAAATATTTTCTTCAGTGATTTTATATTAAATAAAATGGATATTACTGTTACACCTATTTCATCTTTAAGTGAAAATAGTTTAGATAAATATAGTAAAAAAGATAAAAAAATAAATTATGATATAGAAATTAATTCTTTAACTGAAACATCAAATAATAATTCTAGAATGATCGCAAAAAATATTAAATATAAAAATAAAAAAACTTATTCTAATTATAATAATATAAAAGATTCTATGATTAAAGGTACTCGTAGATTATATGTTCCCACTAGAAATAATCTTAATGAAGGTAATATCTCTTCTGATGTATTAGCTACTGTTGAAAAAGACAGAAAAGAAAGAAGAGATAAAAAAGACAGAAGAAGAGAAAAAAAATCTGAAGAAGAAGAAGATAATAATGAAGTTGAAATAGATGAAGTTGAAGATGAAAGTTCAATTGAAAATGACGAAGTTAAAATGGAAAGAAGTAAAGGTAAAAAATCCAGCAAAAAAAGCAGCAAAGGAAAGAAATCCAAAAAAACTCTTAGTGAATCATCTTTAGAATCATTAAGCAGTGATGGTGTTGATACTTACCACCAAAAAAGTATTACTGGAACTGAAGTAGAAAAAAGAGCTGGTAGAAAAATGAAAATGGAACCTGAAGAACAAAATGATATTCTTAAAATGTTACCTGAAGGTTATTCTGGTCCAGTTCCTCAATCATTATGGGCTAATATGCAACAACCCCAACAAACTGGTCCCAAAATTAATTCAATTGGTAGAGCATTAGGACATAGTGAAGCAGATATGACTCAACCCCAAGGTTTACCCCCTGCGCCAATTGGTTTACCAGAAATGGGTATGCCAAATATGGGAGGTATGGATATGAGCCAAATGATGGCATCTCAACAAGCAATGCCACAAATGGGTATGCCACAAATGGGAATGCCTCAAATGGGAATGCCTCAAATGGGTATGCCACAAATGGGAATGCCACAAATGGGTATGCCACAAATGCAACAAACACCCCAAAGTGTTCTTTTAAGCGAAGGTTCTATGATGCAACAAGCTCAACAACAATTACAAGCATCACAAGAACCCGTTGCCGCACCTGCTCCAACACCAGCACAACCACAAATGACATTTCAACAAGCTCTTCAACAAGGTGGTTCAAGACAAAAACGTATTCTTAGCCTTAAAAAGGATTTTTTTTTTTAAATAATGATGAAGAAAAATTACATAGCAAGCCAACTCAAAGAGGCGGTGAGAGAAATATACCACTTTTTAAAAAACCAGCAGAAGGTCCATTTGCTCCTGAACAAAAAAAATCATATGAACAACAACCATATCAACAACAATATCAACCACAACAACAATCAAACAAACCACCAATTGGAGGAATGAATCCAATTGTTAATTTACAAGTATATCAACCACCTAAACCAAAACCCAAAGATTTTGTTGAACAAGATATAAATAAATTAGATGCATCTATGTTTTTACCAACTTATATGGCAAATCCATATTTACCACCACAATGGGGAATGTTAAATGCTGCTACACAACCAATGGCACCAATTGTACCAACCATTGTAAAGAATTTTAATATTAATACAGCTAATCCTGTTGCTATGCATGAAAAATTTAGTTATGTCTTTGAAGATATGTTACCAACTATTAATATTCCTGGCAAAATAACTACCCTTAAAGAAAGAAATTCTTTACAACACTATTTAAGATCTATTTTCTTTCCAAGAGGTGATGGCGAAGATATTAATTTAGATGAAAGAGGTCATTCTCTTATGCAATATATTTCATATATGGATTTAAATCCCTATAATACATACAACTTAGAACAAAATCCTTATAAATCCTTACCAGAAGACTTTTTAATTTACAGAAGTTGTTATCCAATTCAAAAAGATAAAGCAACTTCTACTACTAAATGTGCTGCAAATTCAATTGGTATGAATTTAAGAATCCATAAATTAGATAATGCAGCATATAATGTTCATAAACCTGTAATTACTCTAGATGCTTCTGGTAATCCAATTGCTCCTACAGTTGTACCTAAATACACTGACTTTGAACAATGGAGAGAAATGAAATATTATGAATTTGTTAGAGAACATATTATCAAGAAAAATAAATCCCCTAATTTTGTTAATTTATTTGGTTACTATATTAACGAAAAATCAGAAATAGATTTTGATAAAATAAATAATATTATTAAAGGATTACCAGCAACTGCCAGCAAACCTGCTGGTACAACTGGACCATTTACTATGGTTGCAGTTAAAAATCCAGTTGATTTACTAAGTGTTATTAATGGACCTATTGCTGTTCCTAGTGCTAAAGCCTATTTTGGTAAAGCACTTATTGCTCTTACAGAAGCTCCTTTATATAATTTATTAGGATTTTCAAGTACTATTTATGCAAGAGACGGAAGCTCAAAAGTTATGACTAGTACTGGATTTTATAATGAAAACGTATGGTATTCAATATTATTTCAAATTGCTATTGCACTTTTAATATTACAAAAAGAACAAATATTTTTTAATAACTTTGAAGTAGAACATAATGTATTTATTAAAAACTTAAGTTTACACTCTAATTTAACAAACTTCTGGAAATATAAAATAAATAATGCCGAATACTATGTACCAAATTATGGATTTATTGGATTAATAGATGCAAACTTTAGAAATAGTGTTAGTCACGATGCTTCAATTAAAAATAGAATATGTGGTGCACCATTAGGTGATACTATTCCTAATATTAGTGATTTAATTCATGATTATATGTTTAAACAAGTATTTGACCCTAGTATATTTAATCAACCAGATATATTTATTAATAGAGGTGGCATTAAACCTCCACCTGAAATAATGAACTTATTGGGTAAAATAAAAGGAGATACAACTTCTAAAGATATTACATATTATATTGAAAAATACTTCCAAAGATTCTTAAATAACAGAATTGGCACATATCTTAAAGAACTTGAAGTACCAAATATTAGAAGAGACGATGTTAACTTACAAGTAGGTCAAGTTGTTGTTCATGAAGTTGGCGCAAATACATATAAATTTGTTCTTATTAAAAAAAGAGATGCTCTTACATCTGATATATTAACTAAGAATGATGCTACAAAAGATTTTGAAGATAAATTAAATGTTTCCAATACTGGTTTATATGGATATTCCAAAGCAGAAATTATTGAACAAACATTTAAAGTTAATGAAATCAGTCTTAATGAAGATGATTTATTAGAAACTTATGTTATTGCATAAAATTTTTTTATCTATTAATAATATAAATATTATTAATGTTTTCAAATATTACTTCTAGAATTACAGGATATAATAATGCAAATGGATATAATTCAAATTATGAATCTGTAGCATATAAAAAATTCGAACCTGATTTTCAAAATCATATAAAAAAACCTGATAGTCAAGCAGCTCTTGCTATGAGACATATTACAACTAAGGGAGCTGATAGTAATGATGTCTATGATGATTTATCAAAAATATTTTATTCAACACAAAATATGAATAGAATCCAAAAAATGCTCAAAAAGACTATATTTGAAAGAACTAAAGGAAGTTTTAGATTAGATGATGATCAAGATGAAAGTGATTTATTAGTTGCAATGAGAGCAGTATTTTTAGAACACGCCAGATTTTTACCTTTTAAATTAGTACATCAAGTAAAAGAATTAAATAAAAGAACTGTTGAATATATTGTTCCTGATATGATTACTGAAATTAAACAATATTATAGTCATATTAAAGAAATTAATGAACCAATTAAACCCATTCCTCGACCAATGAATGTTAATAATGCCGGTAGAAGAACTTTACCTGCTTTAACATCCGCTTGGGGATTTTAAATGTTTTATATAATAACTTTTTTTTGTTATTATATAGTAGTTATAAAAATGCCAAAAAATTGTTCATGTGGTTTTTGCTTATTATGTCCTTGTATGTGTCATAATACGCAAAATCATTGTCATTTATGTTGTAAAAATAAAATTTGCTGTATAATCTGTATTAATAAAATAAAAAAAATTTTACAAGGGTCACAAGGGTCACAAGGTGAACAAGGTGAACAAGGTATTCAAGGACCACAAGGTATACCAGGTATTCAGGGTATACCAGGTATTCAAGGACCACAAGGTATGCAAGGCATCCAAGGTATTCAGGGTATTCAGGGTCCAACTGGTACAGGTATTACTTTTAAAGGTGAAGTTGAATTCGTAGAAAATTTACCAGTGAATGGTAATACACAGGGCGATGCATTTATTGTTCACGCTGAAAATGATTCTTTATATATTTGGGATGGAACTGACTGGATAGATGGTGGTCCATTAAGAGGTCCACAAGGACCAGTCGGACCAGAAGGGCCTATAAATACAGAAGTACAAGTTTCAACAAATGAACCAATGGGTCATCGTGATAGAAGTGAAACAACAATTAGTTTTAATCAAACAACTCGCGAATTTAGAATAACACCATTATCAAATCCACCCGCATATGAAATATGGGTTTTAGGAACGAAATATATTAAAACTTTACAAGAAACAACAACTATACTAAATAATTCTGGACTTCATTATATTTATTATGGAGCAGGAGGTAATTTATCATCTCAGCAAACATTTTTTACTTTTAATCAACAAGCACCAACTGCATATATTTATTATAATACATTGCATCCAGAAGAATATATGTTATTTGATGAACGTCATGGTATTACTATGGATTGGGCTACACATGAATATTTACATAGAACTCGTGGTGCTCAAATTGCAGGAGGTTTTCAAATTGGCGGTAATATTACAAAACAATCTGCACTTTATTATACTGGAAATGCGGGTGGAAGCACGGCGACTATTGCAGATGCACAAATTAGTATAACAAATGGTACATTTTTTGATGAAGATTTAAAAGTACAGATTAATGATACTAATAGTGCACCAATAACAGTATGGTCGCAAATATTAACACCAATAGCTCAAATACCAACTATTTATCGTGAAAATGGTTCTTGGCGTAAAACAGCAACTAGTCAATTTCCATTATATAAAGCTACAAATTTTCCATATTATAATAAATTAAATGGTGTTTGGACATTAGCAGAAGCAACCACGGGTAAATATGTTATTGCTTGGATTGCTGCAACAAATATGGTTAATACACCAATTGTATCTATAATGGGGCAAGATTTATATGATTCATTAACAAATGCAGAAAAAGTAACTTGGGAAGATTTGAATTTAACCGGTTTTCCTATAACAGAATTTAGACCGCTATGGAGAGTAGTGTACCAATGTGGAAGTTATGGTAATACTATTAACGCAAGAATTGCATCTGCAACTGATTTGAGAAAAATAGATAATAGTATTTTAACATTATCATAATATTGTATTTTTTAATATTTAATTATACTAAAAAATTTAAAAATTTAAGCTTTAACAAAGACAACAATTGTGGCTGTTGCTTTGGTGGTTGAGAGGTCACCGGATTGTAAAGGTTGGATCATACGTGTTGCACTATCCATGTAAAGTGGGTCATATTTAACAACTGATTTGGCAAGTGTTGAATATGTACCAGCAGCAGGAGCAGGGAATGCAGCACTACCATCGCCACATTTAACAACAGCACTGCAGCCAGTGATAAAATCAACATCTTTGCTGGTACCACTATAATCTTTAACACCTGTAATTTTTTGTTTTTCAATTGAAACAACTGATTTAACAGTGTAATTATCGCTACCAACAGTTACATCAGCAAGTGAGATTGGGCTAGCGTTGATGCTTTCGTAACCTGAGATTGAGAATGGTAAAACATTGAATTGAGGAATCATAGCATGTGTTACTAATTTGCTGTGGTCAAGGCCAAAGTTTCTTCTGTTAACATAGAAGAAGAGAACGTTTCTTGAGTAGACAACTTCTTTGGTTTTAGGAACAATGACTTTGTTTTCAACATAGAAGTCAGGTGATGATAAGGATGTAGCAAGAGCAACATCTGATGTAGCGGTTTGTGTTGGTAATCTGATGTTGATGATTGGTACAGTTGTAACTTGGGTCATTGAAAGAGTGTTGATGGGAGCAGCAACGGAGAATGGTGAAGCAGCAGCAAGAGTTCTAACAGCAACGATGGTTGGTCTGTATGAGAAGACAGCTAAGAGTCTTCTGAGAACTGAGCCTTCATCTTCAATGTAGCTGAAGTCAGGTGAATCGTACATGTTGTTTTTGCAAGCTTTAAGAGCAACTAAGAAGTTGGTGCATTCGGGTGAGTAGAATTTACCCATTCTGAGGTCTCTAACGCATTTCCAGAGTTCGCATTGGACTTTAACTCTGTTTCTTAAATCAACGAGTGGTGATTCTCTGTTGTTGGCGCAAACAATTTCATTAGGATCTTGGATAAGATCGTGGTATAAGAGCCAATCAGGTTGGGTTTTGAATTGTGTACCGTTATATCTGGCAGCAACAATGCCAGCAATTGAACCTAAGAGCATTCTGTCTTCAATATCTTTGATTTTGGGAGCAAAGAGGGCGAAAACAACTGGGTGAACATTTGAATACATGTTATCTCTTTTGGGGTCAAACATTTCTTTCTTGTCCATGGTCATATAGACTTTGCATTCTTCAGTTGATGAATATGTTAAAGCTTGGATAACAACTTGAGCGTGTGTTGCACTGCATTCTTGGTGTAATCTGAGAATATCTTGGAGAACATCAAGTTCGTTTGATTTAACCATCATCTTAACTGGTAAATCAATGGTGTGACCGAGAGTTCTTGAAAGAGGAGTGTTGGGGATTTGGACATTAGCGCTTGAAAATGATTTATCAGATAAGGTAATGTTGAGGAAGGCGTTGAATTCGTCATCTGAGAATTCGTACTTCTTCTTGTATTTCTTTGCCTTTTCTAAAATTCTTTTGGGGCCGAGGTGGCTGTATTTGGTAAGAATTAAAGTGGCGAATTTTTGGGCCTTGCGTCTGATTCTTGACATTTTTTCGTCGTATTCAGAGAAAAGTTTGTTGACTAAATCAACATCGTTAGGATATTTGCTTCTGAGGGCAGCTAAAACTTGAGCATCAGTAGCGTTTTCTCTGATAAGTTTGCTGATATCAACACCCTTACCTTCGTTAGTATTCCCTTGATAACCTCTGGAGTCGTTTAAATTTGACATTGGTATTATATTATATTAATTATAAAAAAAAATTAATTTATATTTTTATTAAAATCTATATATTTTAAAAAATGGTTTGAAAAAATATGAAATTTTATATATTTATTTTTTTGCTACAGTTGTATCTTTTTTCTTTGTGTTCTTTTCTATTTTTGATGTAATATTTTTGTTATTCATGAAATAAGAAATTTCTTTTTTGTCCTTTGATTTTAAATTTGTTTTAGAACATTTTATTTTATCTACTTTTAATAATCTTTCTAAAATTTCTAATTTAAAATCTTTATAACCCTTAAAATTTTCAACACATTCTTTAAATTCATTATCATTAATTTGTTCTTTTATTATTTGATTTACATATATATAATCATCAATATCCATATTATCAAATACTCTGTTTACATTATCTATATTAATTTTATTTATTCTCTTAATAGAATATTTATTTAAATCTAAAGGATATACTAAATTACTATTTCTATTTTTTGTTAAATGTTTTTCTAATAAATATGATGGTTCTATGCTACTATATAATGCGTGTGAGATATTAATATCCCAACTCATTTCACTATGTATAAAATTTTCTATAATATCTGCTTTTGAAATTAAATTGCTAATTTTTTCAGCTAATTTTAATTTTTCTTTAGAATTATTATTTTTTGTATATTCATTAATACATGTAATATAATTTTGTTGTGTCATTAATGGTATAGTTGTTTTATCAATTTCATAATATCTCAATGACTCATCAACACCATCATAAGTAAATAATAAATTACGTGTTGCTTTATACAAATCAAAATCTGTATCTTTTTTTTTGGCTGTAATTAAATATTCATCTATTAATTCTTCTGTTATTTTAACATCCCCGTATACAGTTTTTATATCTTGTAAAATCATTATCAATTTTCGTAAATCTTTCTGACAAAATTCAATTATTTTTAGCATAACATTATCATTCTCTAGTTTCATACTATTCTTTGAACAAATTCTTTTTAATAATACTGCAATATCTTCAGGATATGGTTGCCAAAATTTAATTTCATATGAAATCTTTTTAATATCTCCTAATAATTTATTATGTTGATTACTTGAAATAAATACAATTGGTTGTGTCCAATATAATTCATTGTTTTTTATTAATGCTGTAATACAATCTTTCTCTGTCTGAGAAGCTAATGATTCTAATTCATCAATAACAATAACTATTTTTTCATTTTTCTTATTAAACATATTATTAATAATATTATTCTTATTTGAAACTCTATCAATAATATCTTTTATATTTTTACTTGTTTTAATTCTAGAAAAATTTACTACATTTATAGTATAACCTAAATCATTTAAAATTGCATGCACTGCACAAGTTTTACCAACACCGTGATTACCAGTAACTAAAAGACAAGAACTTTTTTCATTTGTTCCAGTACCAAATACAGGAATTTTTATATCAGATTCTTCATTGTTTTCTTCATTTTCGTTCTCATTTTCATTTTCATTATTTTCCATATTATCAATATTAGTTGTATCTTCTTGAAATTCATCTACATTATCTGAATCTTTTTCTTCCTTTTTCTTTTTGGATTCTTTTTTCTTCTTTGATAATTTAAGTGTTTTTATTTTTTCAAAATATTCTTTTTTATTTTTGTCAAAATTTTTAATCCATTGAATAATTTGATTAACAGCTTTATAATTACCAATTATTTCATTTATTTTTATTGGTTTATATTTATCTATCCATGCTGAATTATTTCTATCAACAAATTCTATTACTTCCATTATTAATTATTTATGGTTTTTTATTTAAATATATTAATATTTAAATAAAATATCATTTTTTTATTAATCAAAAATTGATTCATCTAATGATGTATCGACAGATGAAATTTCATCAAAGTTTACTTCAGATTCATTTAAAAGATTTTTAAAATTATCTGATAAAAAAAAATCATCATTTATTTCAACACATTTTGGAACATATATTCCATTAGGTTTTTTCTTTTTTTTATTATCATTCTTATTAATATAATTAAATCCTCTTCTTGTTAAATGAACCTTATTGCATTCAGTATTTGAACATTTACCGTTCATCATATCATCGCTACAAACTTGTAAAAGAGGAGTATATGTTCCAAATTTGCAATTAACTCCTCCTGCACAATTTTTTTTTATACATTCTTGACAAACTTTTGTTAATGTTTGTAAATTTTTTAATATTTCATAATTGTTCTCATCGTTATTAGTAAAATCTAAATAAGACAAATCAAATTCATTTTGAATAATATCATATGCTTTTTTTCTAATTTTATCCATTTTTTGTTCTTCATATGAATGAGCATATAAACATTTACTATCATATTGACATTCTTCATTTTTTAAAAAACTATTACATAAAATTTTTTTTTTATTATAATTTTCTTCATAAACAAAGTCATCTTTTTGTTTATGTTTAATTTTATTTTTTTTATCTACTTTTATCCACAAATCAGATTTACTCATTAATTTAAATATATATTTAATTTTTTATATATGTAAATTATAAATGGATATTCTTGATAAAGTTGAAGAATATTATAAAATGAAAAAAGATAAAATTTCTAAATTAACAAATGGTAAAATTACAGATTTTAAAGAGTATCAAGTTATTTTTGATGATAAATATTACTCAAAAGATTTAGTTATATATGAATCCAATAAAAAAATACTTATTGGTAAATATGAAATATTGGGTTATTCTAATAATAATGATTGGATCTGGGCTTCTGATAATAAATATATTGAAAAATATTTAACTAATATTTCTAAAAAAGTTCAGGAAAAAATTAAAAACAGTGATATTTTAAAAAATCCTGAACTTTTACTAAAATATTCTTTATATTATTCCGATAAAATTTGGATAATTAAAAGAAATATAAATTTTAACTCTGATTTAAATGAATATATTATTATTACTGATATAAATCAAATTGTTTAAAAAATTTTTTATTACTTAATTATAAATTATAAATGAATATTTTAAAAAAAGAAAATAATAAAATAGTAAAACTTGAATCTTATTGGAAAAAATCTAAATCTGACCATAAAAAAGATGATTTAGATAATGAATTTCCATATCCAGTTTCTGGAAAATATTGGACAGATAAAGAACAATTTTTAGATAAATTAGCAAAAGTCGAAAAATATGTGTTATTCCGTAAAGGATTTCATAAATTTGAAGAATCAGAAAATTGTCTAATTTGTAAAGAGAGTAAAGAAAGCAATAATCAAAATAATATAGTAAGTACTGGATATTACTATTTGCAAAATATTATTTGGAAAAATTCACTTATACATTATATAAATGAACACAATATAAAACCATCTAATGAATTTATTGATTTTATTTATCAATTTGATTTTCAAAAAGATTTAAAAAAAAATAAAGACTTTGATATTTTAAAAATGGATGGTGAACAATTAATGATGGATAATATGAAATATTTAAAAGTAAATAAAAATCAAATATTAATATTAGATGCATTAATGATTCATGGAGGCTATAATAAAAAATATTTTGATAATATTGTTGATAATAAAACTAAAAATTTTAGATATTCTGAACATTCTGGATTACTTGATTTTGATCAACTTGGATTAGATAAAATAATTATTTCTGCAAAAACATCAAGAGTAGATGAGGGTGACGATGAAATATATTTGCCAAAAAATATGAAAGAGGCATTTGATTATGAATATATTTTTCATACACATCCTCCAACTCCCAAACCAGGTTCACGAGCAATTTATGGAATATTATATGATTTCCCTAGTATCAATGATATGTTACATTTTATTGATCATTTTAATATGGGTAATACACAAGGTAGTTTAGTTATAGCACCTGAGGGATTATATAATATTAGAAAATATAAATTTGATAATGAACAAATAAATATTACTGATGAAGATGATATGATAAAAAGATTATCAAGAATACATAATAAAATCCAAGAAAATGCAATAAAAAAATATGGAGTTAAATTTACTTTAAATAAATTTTATGATGATATTGCACAAGATTTTACTTATATTGATGAATATAATAATGTTCTTCATGAATATGAAATTCATATAGATTATTTTCCAAGAATTAGAGATAGTAAAGGAAATTGGTATATAGATAGTATATATTTACCAGTGATGGTAAAAGAAAAGTTATAAAATTTTTTTTTTATTTTATTAAATATATAATAAAATATGGACGTTAGAAATATCAATCCTAAACAAGCTTTACTTGCTGTACTTGTATTAGTAGTTGCATATGTAGTTTATAAAAACTATATTCAAGAACCATTTGCTGAAACAAAGCCAAAAAGAGTTTTAAATGTCAACCCATATGATCCAGTTAACCCAACCGAATTAGTTGAATCTGACAGAGAACTTGTAATTCCACCAGCTCACTTTAATGCCGATACCAGAACAATTATGGCTGGTTCTGGTTTTATTCCTCAATCAGAAATTATCCCTGCTTGGGGTGGAAATAATTACGGTTTAACAGATGATCTCGATGATGGTGAAGGTGGTGATATGGGTTTCCACTACAATTTATGTTCACCCGCTTGCTGCTCCGCTCAATACCCTACCCCTCATAAACTTGATAATGACCCAATGGTTTGCGGCAGTGAATCAGAATTCACACCAACAAACTACTTCTGTAACAACGCATGGCAAAATTCTGGCTGCTTATGCGCAACTAATAAACAAGTTGATTTTTTAACTAATCGTGGTGGTAACGCTAATTAATCACATAAAGGACAGCACTTATAATTTTCTCCAGAATTAGTTTTTTCTTTTTTGCATGATCCACAAATATTTACCCCACAAAAATAGCAATTTTCTAAATTATTACTAAAACTATTACATTCATCGCATAAAAGATTTACTGTGCTTTTTTTAATATTATTAATAAGTTCATGAAGTCCTCTTATATAAATTATTAATTGTTCCTTGCTTAAATTTTTTAAATTATCGTCACTCAAAATAGTCATTTATATATAATATTTATTATATTTGTTATTTTTTACATCATTTTTTTTAATTTTAAATATCGTTCTTTATATTTTAAATAATTATTTTTATTCCCTCCAACTAAAAAATTACTCGTATCCTCTTCTTTATGTAAATCATAACCATTTTCATAAACAAATTTAACATCTGGGCTAACTTCATCAATAGTTAATGGTTCATAATATCCTAAATTAAAATTATTAATACCCAAAATACTTTTATTATCGCACAAATTATTATTTAAACATTCAAAATCCTCAAAATTTTCTCTTATTTTCATAGGATAAAAAGAAAATCTGATTTCTTTACTTATATTATTGCCATTAATTATTTGTTTTTCGGTCGATACTTGTGTATTCATCATTTCGTACATTTGTTGATGATTTATTTTATAATATTCTGGATTTATGTTTTTCCATATTTGTCTAATTACTAAACCATGTGAATATGCAGCTATTTTTAAATCAGATTTATCTCCAACTTTTTCTTTTAATATTGGAATTACCTCTTTATAAAACATTTCTAAATCTGGCTTTTGTGTATTATTATATTTATTTTCAAAATATTCATAAATACTAAAATCTACAGATGGACATCTTTTAAATCTACGTAAATCAGAAAAAATTTTAGAATATTTATCTATAAATAAATTGAAATCTTCATGTAAATCTTTATCTTTTATTATACGAATAATAAAATCTTCAATATTATATTTTTCTTTATCTTTTTTTAATTTTATAATTGAATCAAATTCTAGTTTATATTTGTGATTTATTAAATTAGGATTATTAAATAGTTCAGTTAAATCTGTCATTATTTCAATATCATCAAAATTAGTTATCCAGTTTTTCTCAAGCCAATCTTTAATAAATCTAATTCTTTTTTTTAATATATTAGATGGTACTGCTGTATTTTGATAATCTATTCCAGTAATAGAACTTATATTCGAAAATTCATTTATATATGGAACAACATAAATAACAGCATCTGGATTATGTCTTAATGATAATAATGCTGTCATAATAGTACGAGTCATTCCTGAACTAATATAAATATCATGCTTATTATTATTCATAAAATATCTTCCAAGATTAATCGAATGACATATTCCAATATAAGATAAATTTGGTTCATAATATAACATATTTTTAATAATACCGCCAAGATTCATTGTTTTATTCCAGACATCTGATAATATAGAATCCGAATTAGATTTACGTATTATAGTTAATTTATCATAACCAACTTTACGGTCATTTGAAGGTTTATCTAATATATGACCTTGCATAATATTACCACATGATTCACCATGTCTAATCCAATCAATTGTAATATTCATTTAAAAATTATTCTATATACTTGTATTATAAAATAATATGGATTTATGTCAAAAATGTCAGTTAAATAAGCCCTTTCAAAATGACCCATTAGTAATTATTTTACATAACAATACAAATATAACAAATTCTTTATGTTTTCAATGTATTAGTAAAATTTATTGTAGTAATTGTAAATTACAGCCATATGATGCTAACGAAACGTATTATTATTCATATAATAAGTTTTTTTGTAATAAATGTTTTAATATTAAATTTATATAAATTAGGACTCTTATAGATAAAGCAATATTATTATAGAAATATTTTGGTAGAGTAAAATTAGTCCATGTAAAATTCATGGGGGCGAGCGAAATTCCACACACATATTTTGGAAAACTTTGTGTGTGAAAAAAACTGCAGTTTTTATTTGTGTCTAAAATTTAAAATTTTATGTAAAAATTAACTTTTCTTCATCTTTTTTATTGGTCGGCTTATATACCAAAAAGTTGAGGAAAAAATTTTGTGTCTACAAATTTTAAAAAAAGTTATAAAAATTATATCGATACTCTAAAAATGCAAAAGTAAAGAGCAACCGAAAATGCAGTAAACTGCAGTACTAGCTGCAGTGCAGGAAAAAACTGCATTTTTTTCTGCAGTATAGTATATATAAAAAATGTCATATTATTGTGAAAAATGTAATTATACTGCAAAAAATTCTAGTAATTTTGCGAATCATAAAAAAACCCAAAAACACCTACTGCAGTTTTCAGACTCAACACTAAAAAGTGCATATACTGATGAAGATATAGCATCAACTAGCCCAAATATAGCAAAACATAGCATTAACATGCTAGTAAAAAACTGCAGTGGTTGTAATAAAATTTTTAAACATGACTCTAGTTATTATAGACATAAAAAAACGTGTACGTATAATAATTCAGAAGACCAATATGAGCTTAAATTAAAATTAGAATTTGCTGAAAAAGAAAAGGAAATGCGTATGAAATTAGAAATTTCAGAAAAAGAAAAGGAAATGTTTAAAAAATTAGAACAAGAAAAATCTGAAATACTCAAAGAAAAAACCCAATTATTAAACACTTTTATGGCCAATGCTAATCATATTATAAATAAAGCTCAAGACAATACAAAGATAACGGCTCAAGCTATGCAAACAGTTAGTGTAAGTGCATTAAAATATGCAAATGATAAATTTAAAAATGCACCTGAATTGTTACCTATAGAAAATTTTAATATAAATGATTTAGATTTTGATAATGAAGAAGACAAAAAACAATTAACAGAAATTTTAATATATAATGCAAAACAAAAATCATTAGATAAATTATTAGGCGACCATATAGTAAAATGTTATAAAAAAGATAATCCAGAAGAACAGTCTTTTCACACTACAGATTGTTCAAGATTAAATTATATTGTTAGAAATTTAATAGAAAATGCCCTTAATTGGGCAGTAGATAAATCTGGTATTAAAATATGTTCTTCTATAGTAAAACCTCTTATTGAGAAATGTATTAATTTATTATTAGAATATCAAAAAGAATTAATAGATGAAATGACTGAGGGAGATTATACCAATAAAGAAAAAGTTCAAACAATATTAGCACTATTAATGTCTATAGATAAAGGTTCTTTAGAAAGTGATATAAATAAATATATAGCGCCATTTTTTAACCTTAATAAAAGTATTATTTAATAGTTTATTTAAATATTATAAAATATAAAATTATATTATAATATAATGACTCATTATTATGAAAAAAATATAGTAGAAATAAAGAATGAATATACTGAATTTTTATTAAATATATTAACTCCTTTATTATTTGAAGGTATTAAATCTATTTATGATAAAGCAGTAAATATAGAAGAAGGATTTAAACAAAGACAATTAGAAGACCCGTCTGTTGAAAATCCAGGTGTATTCAAAATTTTTCAAATATGTTTACGCGATATAAATAATTTAAATACTGCCGCAATAGAAAGTGAAACCAATAGAATTAAAGAAAGATCTAAATGTTCTGAATGGTTTGATTCTTTAGTAAAAAGCACAATTAAAAGTCATATTGTATTACTTACTTTTAATTCTAAAAATAAAAAATCTAAAATAGTAGAAGATAGATTTCATGAAAAGGTAGATATTAATTTATTTATTCATAAATGTTATATTGAGTGTTCTCGTATATTTTTTAATTATCCAGAACTTTTTTGGCATCATTTTTCTACTTTAGATATTAAACGTAATCAAAGAGAAATTTATGATTTAATTAAAGATGCTGTAAAAGAAGCTATTAAAAAAACTTTACCTATTAAATTAATATTAGATGAATATTTGAAGAATGATTATGATTATGAAGATGATATTAAATCAGATGAAAAGTTTATTAAAATTAAGAAATTATTGCAAAATGAAAATAAATATTTTGAAGAATCTGTTCCAGAATTATCAACAAAATCATCAGGAACAGAAACTGACGATGATTCAGAATCTGAAACATCAACAGAAAAAGGAAATATTATGGGTGTAAATAAAATTCTTGATTCAGATGAACAAGAAATTATAGATGAAGAAATGAGAAATATAGAAAATGATATTAAAAATAGTGAAAGAATAGAAGAAGAGGGTGATGAATTAATGTCACAAATATCTCAATCTGTAAATATTAATAATTTAGTTCTTAATACAAGTGTAAATGAAGCTGATTTAAGCCAACCAGTTATAAATCCTGTTATAAATAATGTTGTAGAAGAAAAACCAAAAGATCAATATTTAGTAAGTTTTCAAGGTTCAGGAAAGAAGAAAAATGAAGTAAATTTTTTTAAAGATGAATTATCAAGATATAAATTAAGTCAAGCTCCAACAAATAATCAATCAAATAATCCACCAAATGTTCTAAATAATGAACAAGATAATATAAATTTAACAGTAAAAAAAAATATAACTACAAGAAGTGACAAAAATGAGTTTTTTAATTCAATGATGAAATAAAAATAATATTTTTTTTCCGAAATAATTATATAATAAAATGATTGAAATAATTAAAAATCCTGTAATGATTGGATTAACTATTGGGGTATTAGTATATATTTATTTAAAATGGGAACAATCTCAAAGACCCGAAGAAAAGAATAAAAGAAAAGATACAAATTTATTAATTCCATTAGGTATTGGTACTGCATGCTGGTTTATAGCTCATAATTATTTTGAAAACTATAATTTTACAAATGATAATAATTTTAATATAAATGATACTAAATTTACAAACGATATGCCTTTAAATATTCCTGATAAAATTGATTTAAGTGATACTGTAATGATGGGCGGTGGTGCAAATTTAGTAAATAATATAGGTAATAATTTTGCACCAAAAGCATCTATTGCTCCATCATATCATTTATTAAAGAGAGGTGTTACAATTCCTACTAATATAAATATGCCAGAAGTATTGTTAGATAATTATTAAAAAAATTAATATATATACTTAATATATATTAATGTCAGAAGCTGAAGATATAAAAGATAAATTTCCAATTAATGAATTCAAATTTGAGTATTTAGTAGAGAATCCAGCAATAGTTATGATAGCAAAAAGAGGTTCTGGTAAATCAGTTGTATGTAAAGCATTATTAAAACATTTTGAAAAAATTCCAGTTGGAATTATTATATCAAGAACTGATAGAGTTGATCCATTTTTTGCTAACTTTTTCCCTGACAGTTTTATATATTATGATTATAAAAGTGAAATTATTGAAAAACTTGTAAGAAGGCAAGAAATTATTATGGAAAAATATAAAGAAAAGAAAAAACAAGGAAAAAGAATTGACCCGCGTGCATTAATAATTATGGATGATTGTTTAGCATCAAAAGGTACTTGGATGAGAGATCAACCTATCTCAGAATTATTATTTAACGGTCGTCATTTTTATATTATGTATGTATTAACAATGCAATATCCATTAGGTATTACTCCTGAATTAAGGTGTAATTTTGATTATATATTTTTACTGGCTGAAGATTCATTTTCTAATATAAAGCGTATGCATGAACATTATGCAGGTATGTTTCCAACTTTAGATGCATTTAGACAAGTTTTTATGCAATTAACAGAAAATTTTGGTTGTATGGTTATTAATAATAGAGGTTCACGTAAATCAATTTTTGATAAAATTTATCATTATAAGGCACCGATTTATAAGGATAGTGAAATAAAAAGCGGTTGTTATCAATTTAGAAAGTATCACGAAGAAAATTACGACAATGATTGGGCCAAGAAAAAGAAAGAATTAGATTTAGGTGAATATTTTGCCTCAAAAAAGAAAAATAAGAGTTCTGTTAAAGTACAAATTCAAGATAAAGATTCCAAAAAATAAATTTATATTTGAGAAACAAAATATTGGTTAATTCCTTCTTTCTTTCTTGTATCTAAGTCATTAATATTTCCAATCCAAGTTGATGGTTGAGTAAACATTGCTGCAAATATTTCTGATGGATATGCTTGGTCATTTTCCTCTTCTTCTAAAGTTCTTGGAATATATTTATATACAACTCTTTCTACAGTTTTTTCACCCATATTTTGTGATATAGATGATGTAATAAATATAATTCCCAAAATAAACAATATTAATACAAATGTTTTATACATTATATAATTATAATATATAAAAATTAAAAAAAAATAATTAAGCAGTATTAGTTGCTGATACTGATTGCTTTTTCTTTTGTAAATCTGCATAGAGTTTCTTCATTTTTTCTAGATTTTCGTCAATAGTTGAAATGTTTTCATTAAGTTTTTTAACATTTTCTTTCTTTGTTTTAACATCTTCTTCTGTTAAATCAACTGGTTCATTATTACTTGTAACTGATTTTTGTACTTGTTTTGATACACTAATATCAGCTTCTGTTTCATTTTCTGATTTTTTAGCAAGTTTCTTTCTTAATCTATCTCTAACATCATCGCCATTTCTTACTGTTTTCTTTTTATTAATTTCTTCTTTAATTGCTTCTTCAATCATATCTCTCTTACGTTGTGATTCTACTTGTTTGGCTTTTTCTTGATTTTCTAATGTACCTTTCATGAGTTCTTGTAATTTAGGTTCATAGTAATTATTATTATCTTTGACAAGATTAGGGTCAGGGTCAAATGCAGTCCATTTAAAGTTTTCACCTACAAATACGTGAAATGCAGGTTCTTCATTGCGGATTTTTTCAGCATGTGCACTTGCTTCTTCATAAGAAGAAAAGTTACCTCTATTTTTAAATGCTCTAACATTGCATCCTTTAATACCTTCTGGTGATAAGAATGAATATACACCGTATTCTTGACCAGGAATTGGAGTATCTTCAGTTAAATAATCTACTTCTACTTGATGAGTGTCTTTTGACATATTTATAATTTATAAATAATTTTAAATTCTTAAATAGTTTTTATTTATAATGTTGGATGCATAAAATTAATTAAAGTTACAAGAGTAGTAATTAATAATGTTTTTTCAATAATTTTAGGGTCACTTTTATCTAAGAAATAAAGAGAACCATAAACACTAACAAGTATGAGTAATAGTTTTAATAATTTTTTACTTGGCATTATATATATTATATTTAGAAAAACTATTTAATAAAATATATAATTGCATTAGAAACATCATAATCAACATAATTTGAAAAAATTCTTCTTCTTTAAAATTAAGAGTAATATTTTTATTTAAATCATTAGTTACTTTTAGATGAATTTTTTTATTATTTTTTGTTGTAATAATAAAATGTGTAATATTATTACTTTCATTATTATTAATAATCACATTATTCATATTATAATAAACTAGGTCAAATGACATTTAAATTTATTATTAAATAATGTTATATTTTTAAATAAAAAATTGAAAATATAATCTATATATCTTAATAAAATTATAAAAAATGGAAGTTTCGAATAATATGGATCTTTATAGTGATATAGGGGCTCTTGGATTAACGATTGATGATTTTGATAATGATTCTGTAATTGAATTAGATCCATCTAATACTATTGTTGGAAGTTTTCTTCAAGAGATTGTAAATAATATGGAATCTATTTTAAATGGAAGTGAAAATAATCAAAATATTAATGATGAATATGATAATGCAACTAATACAATTAATCATTTTATTGAATCTCCATCTAATAGTACAACAACAAGTATTTCTGGTGATTCTTATCTTATTTCACGAGAAGAATATGCTATGAATAAATTTATCGTTTTTCGCGAAGATGTTATTGATTATTTTTCTACTATTTTAAAACTAATTGAGAAAAATAATATTAAGACTAAAATTAATTATAAGAAGCGTCTTGATAAAATTATTAAAGACTTTCTTATACGTAAAATTCTTCGGACTATTAATTATCTTGTTAATGATAAGGCAATTAAAAAAAATGTAGAAGTATACAAGAATATTATTATTTATATTAATAGTATTCTTGGTTTGGAAATTATGAAATGTACTCTTGCAACAAATCCTAGTTATAAATATTATTTGTATAATTAATTTTTTTATATTGATGGATAAAATGGCCAATTAAGTTCGACACATATTTTTTCCCATGAACAATCAGCTTTTTTAAGTTTATCACGTGATTTTAGAAGGGGGAAACAATCTGCAAATTCAGGCATTTCAAGAATTTCAAAAAATTTATGAAAAACATAAGAATAATTAAGATAATTTTTTCTATCTTTAGGACAATGTTTAGCAAATGGTTCTTCTGTTTGTTTAAACATTTTTTTAATTATTTCTTCTGTTTCTCTTGAAATAGTTGGAGCAGGTTTATTTGTTATTTTACTTAAAATAAATGGAACGTGTTCATAATAACTAGTAAATCGGAGTTTTTTTAATAGCTGTTTGATAAGAATTTTTGCTTTTGAATATTTCATAACAACTAATTCATCATTTGTAATTTTAAGTTTTTTTAATTCAGAAATAATACCATTATATACTTTAGGTGGTATTTCAGTGGATTCTTTTGCTTGAAATTGATTAAGGGTTTCAGCCAAATGTGTTTGTTTTTTATACGGAGTTCTTGGTTTTTCATTTGTTGATTCTTTATGATTTGGAATTTCTGATTCTATAATTACATGTTCAACTTCACCACATTTAGTACATACATATAAACCTTCTGATTGAATAAGTGTTTTTTCTAAATTACAATTATTACACATTTTAATATATCCTGATTTGGTTTTTTCACAAGCAAATCTTTTATCAAGTATAGACATATACATTTCAAATAAAGATGCTCTATTAGAAACAACTGTTTCTATTTTATTTTCTATTGGAACTTCTGATTCCTCAACAGAATTATTATCATCATCATCAATATTTTCTTTTATATCTTGTTTTGTAGCAAAAAAAGATAGAATATTTTTAGAATTTTTATTACTAATATCTTCCATATTTTTAATTCTTTTTTTAGTTGGTTTTTTTTCTTTTCTTTTTGTTTGACTAATTTTATTAATCATTTGTAATTTTTCATTTGTTTCAGTATTATCATCAAATTCTTTATTATTATCGAGAGAAATATTAATAGTATTTTTAATATTATCATCATCATTATCTAATAAATTATAATAATCCATTAAAATATCACTTGTTTTTGAATAATATTCAATTTCATCTCTTCCATTTTTAATATTATCTATTTCTATTTCTTGTTTACGAATCATATCTTTAATATTAGCTTTTTGACGAATAATTTCATCTGTAATTTCTACTAAGTTAGAATTAAAATATTCTAATTCTTTTTTTAATTCATTTAATTTAGATACTTTTTCTGGCAACATATTTCTATTTTCATGGAACTCTGTGGCAAATTTTTGATGAGTTTCATCTAAAGTTTTTACAATATTAAGATATTTAACCTTATCTGGTTTATATTTAAATGTAGCCATTTTACTATAAATATTATTTAATCAAAATTCTTTAAGCAAATTTAAAAATTAATATAAACTTATTTTAAAAACCCTAAAAATTATTTTATAAAAACAAATATTTTATTGCGATGGTTATTTCTTTTTTGCTGTGTTTTTAAATTATTCGCACTCAATTTTATATATAAAAAAATATAAAAAATATTTTTCTACCCAATAAGTATATACATAAAATGGGTGGCGGATTAATGCAATTAGTTGCTTATGGTGCTCAAGATGTTTACCTCACAGGTAACCCTCAAATTACCTTCTGGAAAGTTGTTTACAGAAGACACACTAACTTCTCAATGGAAGCTGTTGAACACACACTCAACGGTAACCCTGACTTTGGCAGATCTGCTACAGTCACTATCCTCAGAAATGGTGACTTAGCTGGCAGAACTTGCCTCAAAGTCGAACTCAAATCAGTTGCCTTAGCTACTGCTTTCAGTGGCTGCGCTGATGAAGAACCCAAAGTTGCCTATGTCAGAAGATTAGGTCACGCTTTAGTTAAAGAAGTTGAAGTCGAAATCGGTGGCTCAAGAATCGACAGACAATACGGTGTCTGGCTCGATATCTGGTGGGAACTCACCCACACAACCTCAAAAGAAAGAGGTTACAGAGCTATGATTGGTGATGTCCCTGCTCTTACCGAATTAAACGGTAACGACCTTCCAGCATACACTCTCTATGTTCCTCTTCAATTCTGGTTCAACAGAAACCCTGGTCTTGCTCTTCCTCTTATTGCTCTCCAATACCACGAAGTCAGACTCAACTTTGAATTCGAAGATATCAGAAACTTACTCGTCTGGTCAGGTGCCACCTCACCTGATTACAGAGCCTTCGGTATGGCCAATGCCTCAGTCTTAGTTGACTACATCTACCTTGACTCTGAAGAAAGAAGAAGATTCGCCCAAGTTGGTCACGAATACCTCATTGAACAACTCCAATTCACTGGTGTTGAATCAGTCACTGGTGCCAACACCAAACTCAAACTCGGCTTCAACCACCCCTGCAAAGAAATTGTTTGGGCTCTCAGAAACGGTGCCTTCAACGGCTCCAACCTCAAGAGAAACGGCAACAGATTCTTAGCATACACTGATGCTGAATCATGGGAAGGTGCTCTCCAAGAAGCTGCTGACAACCTTGCCAGAGGTTTAGTTCACCCTGACCAATCTTTACTCAGTGGTTTAAGCTCATCTGAATACCAAGCTATCACTTTACCTCAACCTAACGAAGCCCCAAGCTGCACTGTTCTCGAATGGGGAGCTCACAGCCTTAAAGTCAACGTTGTTGTCTCAGACTGCGGCTCATCAATTGCCAGCTCATTACCTTCATCAGTTGGCTCACAAGGTCAATTCTTTGTTGTTAAAAACGCTCTTGCTGAACTCAATGACGCTAAATGCCTCGTCAGAGAATTAGGTGTCAACAAACTCCACGAAATCACAGTCTCAATTGACTTAGATGCTCAAGGTGGCTGGAAATGCTATGGTGCCAGAGCCGATGCTCACTCACTCAGTGTTGCTGATGTATCAGTTCCAGTTTCATGCTTCGTTGTTGATCACAGATCAACCACCAAAGGTGGCGTCAACCCCTATGATGTATCAGTTGTTCAACTCAGCAACTATGGTCTCAGACTCGATGGTGCTGGTAACCCAGTTGAATTAGCCAACATCCAACTCAACGGTCACGACAGATTTGACCCCATGGACGGCAACTACTTCAACTATGTTCAACCTGATGCCCACCACACCAGAACCCCAGCTGATGGTATCAACGTATACTCATTCGCTCTCCACCCTGAACAACACCAACCATCAGGCACTGCTAACTTATCAAGAATCGATAACACCCAACTCAATGTTACATTCGCTGATAACATCAGAACTGAAAACGATGTCTGCTTAGACCTCTTTGCTGGCTCACTCTTCTATGTCTTTGCCACAAACAACAACGTTCTCAGAATTATGTCAGGTATGGGCGGTTTAGCATACGCAAATTAGGGACAATATGTTGTTACATTTGTTTTATTATATTACTTTTTATTAATAAATTATAATAAATAATTTATTAGGGACAAAAATGTTACTTTATAAAAAACTATTCTGGATTATTTTCCATTTTCTTTTTTAGTCTATATTCTTGAATTCTTTTTCTATTATATTCTCGTCTTTCTTCTTCAGTTGAACCCTTTTTAAATACTGGTTTTTCTGGTGTATTTCTATATTTTTGTTTTCGAAGCCTTTCATATTCTTTACGCTTATCATCAGTCATTTTACCAATAAATGTATTTTGGTATTCTTTATTTTTAACTTTTTTATCAAACTCGCGGATAGTATTAATATCATCTTTAAAACTAATCAAAGGATTTTCAATATTATTGTCTTTAAAATAGTTATTAGCTTGTTCTACTGCTTTAGGTTTAATAATAGTTTCAATATATTCTTTAACTTTAGGATTTTTTCTATTATCTATATTTTTGGAATATTCTTCTACTTTTAATTTAACTAATTCTTTATCACTATTTGTCAAAAGAAAAATATTATCTTTTACTTTGGTATCATAATCTCTAATAATATCTTTTGTTTCTTTTGCCAATTTATTAGGATTTAATTTTACAGTATATTGGTCATTAATTTTAGGAGACTTTTCTATAATATTATAATTTTCTATTATTAGTGGTTTTAAATTATTATAAATTTCTTTTAATTTATTCAAAAAATAATCAAGCTTATAGTTATTTTTCATATAATTACAATCCTTACAACAAGCCCTACAATTATCTGTAGAGTATTCCTTATCAGAGTCTACTCTATCAATACCACATATAAAAGTATCAGAAGGTTTACTTCCACAAATATAACAATTATTTTGTATAATTTCAAAATATTCATCTTTTGATAGATTAAATATAATATCTCTCTTTTTAGCAGAAGATTTATATAATGAATAATTACTATTTTTTGATTTAGCAAATTGGAACATTTGATAATTTAATAAATGGTCATCAATATTAATTAATTTATTATAACTCAATATATGAACTATTTTTGTTAAAAATATATCATGTGGTATTGTATTTTTAATCATATTACATACGGCACAACAAGGTACAACATTATCTAAATTATAACCAATATCACAATTACAATCTATTCTATCAATACCAATATTTAAGTTATCTGATTGTTCACCACAATAAAAACACTTTTCATTAAACAATTCATTGCATTCTTCTTCAGACAAATCAAAATTAAGACCTTTTAATAAAGCCGCTTGTTTATAATAATAATATTTATTAGTAGAATCCAACTTTTTATTTTTATAAAAATCATTAATTAAACCGTCATGTTCTTTTCTCCAAATTTTTGCATTTTCTGCACATTTTTTGCGATATTCTTCTATACCAATTTCTTCTATTTTTTTATTTCGATAATCTGTACAATATTGGACCAATTTAGTTTTATTTAGAGATTTCCAAGATTTTTTATATTCAACCCGTTTCTCTGATTTATCATATTCTTTCCTATATTGTTTACGCTCTTCCTTTTGTTCTCTAAGATGATCTTTTTCTCTGCATTTTGCACATTGTTTATATAAATCACTTTCTAAATTTTCATCATCTTTTAAGAAATAATTAAGATTAAAACTCATTTTGCAATTAGTACATATTAAAATATCATTTATTGACCTTTCCTTTTTAGATTTAACTAATATTTTTTTATTAATTTTTGTTAAATTTGCTGTTTTTTCATGATTCCTCATCTTTTCCTTATCTCTTTCATTTTCTCTACAATTAAGACATCGAGTAAATTCTTCATCTTCTAAAATATTTCTACAACCTCTAATAAAATTGGCACAAACTTTATCTCCATCTTTTTCGGCTTCTTGTTTCCAATAATATACTTGATGTTTTCCACAATAACCATTTTTTAATTCAGAATTTTGTTTAAACTCACATGCTTTATCTTTTTCTTTATCATAATATTTACACAAAATTATATTTTCCTCATCTTTTTCTTTATATTTAATTTTTACATTTTTTATTCTTTCTTTACAATTTTGACAATTACCTGATGTTTCAATATATTTCCATTTTCTACATCCAGAACATAAAGTCAAATTATTTAACATATCTTGAGTATAATCTTCAAGATATTTATGATTATCACAATATTTATCAGTACAAATTTTGTTACATAAATTATTAGTTCGTGTTTTACCTATACATTTTAAAATCATAATATATAATATTTTTTAATATCTATAAAATTTTAATATCAAATTTTATAGTATACATGAGTTTAAATATAGATTTTAAACAAAAGACAAATTCTGGAACACGTAGTTATACTAATGTATTATCATCAGATGATATTGAGTATATTTTAAATCTTCCAGAAGTAATAGCTGAAAAAGTAAATATTGATGCCAAAAGTAATAGTGGTTCTGTTTATTTTTCTATTTCTCTTGAAGAACATATAAAAAAAAAATTAATGGATGTTTTAGGACTTGATCTTTCTAATATAGATAAAGTTCCAATGAGATGGATTAAAGGTGATATAGGTTCTCATATTGATAAAGGAAAAAGTAATTTTAATGATACATTTTTAATATATCTTACAGATAGTACAGGAGAACTTATTGTTGATAATATATCATATCCAATTTTAAAAAATTCTGCATATATCTTTTCAGAAGGTCTTGAACACAAAACTATTAATACCGGAACCGAACCCCGTTTATTATTAGGTCCAATGAGTGATAAAGGATTTGCAGTTGGAGATAACTTTTCTGAAATTTCAGGTGATGGTGGAACAACCATTTTTATATCTCAACAAGATACTCAAATTAAATATAGTTCTAATAAAATAGATTGGGATGATTTATTTTTTCCTTGTCTTGTATTTAATGATGCCCCTGAAAAGGGAATGTTAAAAATTGAATTTATAACTGATATATCAATAAATAATAATAATAATAATTTTATTAATTTTTTTTATGGGAGTGATAATATTCAATTTGGTTCTGATACATTAAGAGCAGATGGAACTCGTCCAAAAATTATAATTAATGATGTAGAAGACTATTTTGGTTTAATAAATAATGTTAACTTATTTTTTTTCCTAGAATTTGGATTAATAGGTTTTAATAATATTCATATTTATAATTTAGATATATTATCAAACAACAGTAATCTTTTTAATATTGATAATTTTGAACTGGAAATACCCATTGCACCTGGATGGCTATGTGGACCACTATTTGGTGCCAATGGGCTTGGTAATTATATTATTAATTGTTCAACTACAGGTAATGCATTACAATTTGGAGGTTGTTTAATTGGAGCATTATGTTCTGGCGAAGTTACTGTAATTGGTTGTTCTAGTAAGGGAAATATTGGACAATATGGTGGTGGTATTATTGGTGCACTTTGTGGTATAACCTTTGGAGTAGATGATATATTTCTTAACAGTACAATTACTTGTATTGATTGTTGGAGTGAAGGTACAATAGGTACTTCTGGTGGAGGTATTATAGGAACACTTGCAAGTAGTAATATAAATATTAGTAATTGTTATAGTAAAGGTAAAATTGGTTATGGAGGAGGCGGTATTATTGGCGGAGGATTTCAAGAAACTGGAACATTTGAAGTGATAGCTGATATTAATTCTTGCTATAGTTTGGGAAATATTGGAACTAATGCTGGTGGTATTATTGGAAGATATGCAGGGGTTATTTTTCTTCCTGAAAATGGTGATATTCCTACTGTAACAAATAATACAAAATCTATATTTAAAAATAAAATTAATAGAACAAATATTAAAGAATTTTTACTTGCAAATAAATCAAATAATATGATATCCATATTTAAAAATAAAATTAATATAACAAATATTAAAGAATTTTTACTTGCAAATAAATTAAATAATAATAAATTAAAAAGTAGTAAAACAATAAAGCAAGGATTAAATAAACAAATTGGAGAAAATTCTTGTATTACAATTAAAAATTGTTATTCTACATCAAATATTAATAACGGTGGTAGTATTTGTGGAACAGATTATGAACCCAATAATATAAAAATAGAAAATTGTTATACAGTTACATCAAATAATATAAATGATATTAATAGTTATATTAGAGTAGATAAAGATATAGATTATGTAAATTATAATAATAATTTCGATCCGAATGGATATCAATCACAGTTTTTTAATGGTATGGCAGATTTTATAGAAGAAAATATAGTTCAGGGAGATAAAAATACAGATGATAGACTTCGTGCTTCTTATTGGCATTCTTCAAGTGTATATGGTAGTTATGATAATTTTATTTTTGATATTTTTGATAATTGGGGATTTTTTTATTTATACGATGTTTTAACTGGTAAATATTATTTTCCATTATTTGATGAAACATATGATAATGGTATAATAACTACTCAAGAATTTAATGCTTTTGGTCGTACTTTTACTATTAAACATGGATGGATGACAAATGGATTATTTCAATTTGATATTACAGTAAATGATAATAAACCATTTCGATTTGGCGCATATGGTACTTTTGATTCAGAAGGAGATTTACAATCTGAAAATTTGGTAGAATCATATTTTATTAGTAATTTTAATTTAAAATTATATTATCATAATCATGAAGATTTTATTTTACCAAACGATAAAAATAAACATTTATATTCATATTTTATACCCAAAACAATAACAGAAAATAATTCACAAACATATAGCGTATCTTATGATGAAAATAATATGAGTATTAAATCTAATGAAGTTACAAATGGGTTAATAGTGTATTTATCAAAAGTAAATAATGTTAAAAATTTAATTATAAATAATTTAGATATTAATACTGATACCAATTTGATTATTTTAAAATATAATATTTATGTATATGTAGTAAAAGATATGGGAAATAATGATTATAATGCTGAATTAAATCCAAATGATTATCAAGAAGATTTTTTTGCCGATATGGCAGATTTTACAGACAATAATATAGTCCAAGGAGATAAATCTGAGGATGATAGACTTATTGCTTCTTATTGGGATGATTTAGGTGATGATATTTTTGACGATTGGGGATATTTTTATTTATATGACGTCGAAACAGGTAAATATTATTTTCCATTAATTAGTCCACAAAATCAAAAAAATGGCGTAATAACAACTCAAGTATTTAATGTTTTTGATCGTACTTTTACTATTAAACACGGATGGACAACATTAGGAATATTTAAGTTTGATATTACAGTAAATGATAATAAACCATTTCGATTTGGTGCTTATGGTAATATGGGTTCTGATTTCGACGAATTGTCAGAACAGTTGGAATACAATTATTCTGTTAATGGTACTAATTTGACGTTATTTTATAATAAGGATTCTCAAAAAAATAATGCTCACGAAATATTATATTCGTATTTTATACCTAAAACACTCGCAGAAAATAATACTCGTCCATATGATATAAATTATATAGGTGACAATATGGGTATGAAATCAAAAAATATGACAAATGGTTTATTAGTT
>JACCED011282783.1_pt1 | contig 112993 bp, 138 predicted proteins | sample 7455021 | NCBI WGS metagenome assembly JACCED01 (sample SAMN15323456, study PRJNA562643) | freshwater metagenome | isolation source: river surface water | place: USA:Blue River Watershed | collected 2017-08-19 | reverse complement strand
GCCGCAATCTTTTTTGATGAGCTTGATGCAACAAGTGCGTTAAGACTAGACGGCAAGTCTGTTGTTACAGAAATTACACCCATAGCCGGTGACGGTATTAGCATAACCAACTTGGTTGGAACTGGCCCTGACTCTAGCTTTACTGTAAACAACACCGGTGTTCTGAGTCTAGTAGCTGGTGCCGGTATTACTCTATCAGCCAGCACTGGTATTATCACTGTCAGTGCCACTGGCGCTGATTTTTTGAACACCATTGGCGTCACCAACAATTATACTGCAACAGCCACAGACGAGTACATTGGAGTCAACAGCACAAACTTAGTAACTGTGACATTACCCGCAGGCATTGAAGGTCGTCAGTATATTATCAAAGAAGAAAGAGGCACAGGTACAGGAAAAGTAAATGTGCAAGGAACTGCAAGCGAAACCGTTGACGGAAGTCCATTTAAGCAGTTAACCGCAAATGCAAGTTTGACAGTAGTCTTTCGTGCAGGCCAGTGGCGTATAATTTAATAAGGAAATAACATGTATAAAAGATCAAACTATTATGCAAACGGAACCAGAATCCCAGATTCTCTTCCGGAAAGCTATCAACCATCTGCATTAGGAAACGCACCAGTTGGACAGAAATGTTTGACTTGCAAAAATTTTAATGCAACTACCTTTCAGTGCTCGCGCTGGAATGCTCCGGTTAGACCACGCTGGTGGTGTGCTGTCTGGGAACAAGGACCTGTTTCAGTGGCGCCAGCCATGTTGACTAAATCTAAATTAGGCCCTTACAAGCGTGTTGCTACTTCTATTGTGGAAGAGCATTTCTCTAGTCAACCTAGACTGGGCGCAACACCCACACCCAATGAACCCGATATTATTCAACTCAATGTACCTCTCATGGTTCGTTTACTTGAATATGCTCGAGAAGATGCAAAAACTGACATGGACTTACACATGGTTGCAGAGAACCTAATAGAACTGTCAGAAGAAGGCGAAGTGCTTGATATGGAAAGCTATGAAGACATAGTTGACATCAACAAAGACTAAGGAAAATACCATGTACAAAAGAATAACTCACTCGATTGTGGAAGAACATTTTGGCCATCCAATGGCCAGTGAAATCAAAGAAAGCTTAGACAACAAAAGTGTCACATTGAAATATTTTATCGAACCAATGACAGTTGATAAATTTAGATCTGACATTTTTAATTACTACAATTCGCTGACTGGCAAACTTAATTCTGCTTTTAAAGCCGTTGAAAGCGGCAACGAAACTCAGCTAATGGAAATTGAAAAAACTTTATTTGAAAACATTGACCAGTTAGGCAATTTATTCAAGGCACTATATGGACTTGAGTTTGGTGAACGATTTAATCAATTCAATCGTTCATTTGTCCTGGGGGCTTTGTCTATTGCCAAGAACCTGAAAAACAAGTTGGACTTTAGAGATTGGCGTAATCGCTTAGATATATTTAAATTTGATTTGGCTGCTATGCTTTTCAATAATAACAATTTATGGCGACAACCCGACACACAAACTCTGCTGGGACAAATCATTGATGTGCTGGTTCAACACGAGCAGGCAGTTATTAATAAAGACAGCACAGGCGAAACTCAGACTAAAGAAAAGCTTACTAATCTTTGGTCTTCACTGGCTAGCACACTGGCTTTTGGCGCTTCTCAACAACATCCAGCTAAGTTTGTTAACTAATGTCAAGTCGTTGCAAATATCGTGTAAAGCCAGACCGGGCTGATTGGCGAGATCGTTATTATAACTATGTTCGCAGCACGATTCGCGAAAGTGTTGACCTACGCGACATGGCTCGTGTTGTGCAATCCCAAAGTGATTTAGGAAGTTGCACAGCACAGGCCATTGTTGCTGCCTATGAGATACTTTTAAAGCGAGAATACCCCAGCGAATTTGCTGAGTTGAGTCCGTTGTTTGTTTACTATAATACACGCATGGAAGATAACACAATCAACGAAGACACTGGGGCATATCTACGAGATGCTATCAAAGCACTGGGTCGTTACGGTGTTTGTACAGAAGAAGCATGGCCATACGACACCAGTAAATTTAATGTAAAACCATCTAGGGATGCATATATTAGCGCAGACAAATACAGAATCAAAGAATATAGAAGACTGACCAGTATTGACAATATTTTAGATGCCTTGAGCAATGAACATCCAGTTATTACAGGAATCATGGTTTATTCAAGCTTTGAACAAATAACCAACGAATCTGTTATATTATCCATGCCACATGATTTGGAAAAAGAGCTAGGTGCCCATGCATTACTTTTGGTAGGTTACGACTTATCAAAACGACAGTTTTTGGCTCAAAACAGTTTTGGATCTCGTTGGGGCGACAATGGTTATTTTTGGATACCCTTTTCATACCTAGAACAAGAGCTAACTGATGCATGGATCTTTGATATTTTGGTAAAAACATTGACAATTTAAGCTAAATCTAGTAAAATTATCAGCACAAAATTTGCTAAATGCATAATTACATAACAGCTTAAAAGGAACCACCAATGCCAGACATTGTAGATGACGCACAAGAAGCAATGGAAATTGCCGAACAATTGCGTAAACAGACTGCTCAACAATTTAAACCCGTTAGAACAGGTAGTTGCATTGAATGCGACGAGCCTACAGAATTTACATTCTGCTCCGTAGATTGTAGAGACAGCCACGCCCGCCGAGAGCGTATGAGAACTATTACGGGCAATTAAAATAAATATGGGTATGCTGTACGCTACCCCATGTAATTTACACAAACACGCCAAAGTTGAACAGGCTCTGGGAGAAGAACATTTCTATCCCAAAGCCTTTTCCTATTTTGATCTAGACGGATTTGCACTCAATCCTTTAGAGCAAGCATATTACCGCTGTAATGAAATCCCTATCACCGAAGTATTAGGTGTATGGGCAGCACAATATCCCTGGTTAGTGCTAAATGATCAGCCTAATTTCATTATGGATCATTGCTTTATAGTCACACGGTGTTGTTACACCAAGCAGGCACAGGAGCAGATTCATCAACATGCCAGCGACTATCCTCAGCTACGAAAGATGCTGATGTTAAAGCCTAAATGGGGGCTGGACTTTGCCTTAGAATACTACAACGATCACGATTATATAGAAGTCCTGCACATTGAACAAGACTACAGCAGTTATGACCAGGCACAGGACTGCAAAGAGAAACTTGAAATTCAACTATTAAACACTGACTGGAAGGATTTTGCTCAACAGGTACTCAACCGCAAAGATCAATGGATTGGTCTCGAAGGCATGGCTAGAAATGACTGGAAAGCTCGCTATTGGGGACTTGATCAAGCAGAACACACCCTTAAGGCATTCTGACTAAATATCCAAATAACCAGCTTTGATGTTGGCACATTGTATTGGAAAACTAAAATGAAACTTTACGAAGTTAAAGGCACAGGCAAATTACAGGGCATGACTGTGATGAGTTTGGATGCTTTTGTCAAGGGTGTAAAACCTGAAAAAGAAATGGACGAAAGCGATATCAGCGGATTAATCCATGCCGCCAAAAACTACAACAAATCTTTTTTAATCACTGCAGACTGTGACGATGGTAAGCGAAGAACCTATCGTGTAAGAGCACAAAGCGAGCGTGTGGCACGAGAAAAATTTACAGTACATCATGCAATGGCCAAAATTCTCAGCGTCAAAGAAGAAGGTGTAGTAGAAAATGTTGATATTAAAAATTATGCCAAAAATCTTAAAAGACTAGTGGTAGTTTTACAAAATTCTGGTTTAGAAAAAGATGTTAGAATATTTTTAAACTGGGCCATTGACAGCGGACAAACTACTTTAGAGGAAGCATTTAGACTTGCTAGTCAAATTGATTTATCGGAAGTAGAAGCAGACTACCCTGGTGTTATTGCAGGACACGAACGGGCCTACGAATTATATCATAAAGTAGCCGAAGGCAAAGCCAGACTGCCACAACCCGAAGACTTTGACAGTGACTGGGATTATCAGGAAGCACTAGATGCGTATGAAAGATCCCAAAGTGGCAATGACGATTATGACTATGAGAACATGATTGACGAAGCTGACACAGAAAATCCAGACAGAATTACCATTGCCAGTCAGGGCAAAGGATACATCGTCTATCACAGTTTCAACAGAGATGCCTATACTGCTCGTGGTGTTGGCGAATGGAAAGGGCAAATTCAACCTGAATGGTTCTACTCCTTGGCCGATGCAGAAGATCATGCCGAAATGGAAATTGCAGGACATGACGAGCACTATGGCAAGATTGATGAGCTGACATTCAAAGGCAGCACCTGCACCAAGGATTGCTCAGGTCACGAAGCTGGTTACAACTGGTATCAGCGCAAAGGCCGCGTTCCAAATTCGCACAGCAAGAGTTTCAACAAAGGTGCTGACATTGCTGCCAACGAATCTGTGAACGAAGCGCCTGGCGACTTTGGTCTTGGTGCAAACTATCGTGACATTCCTGATGATGAAATGCAGGCATTCTTGGATCGTACCAAGAACAAAGAAAAAACCAAGCGTGACAAGTATGACTATCCTTATGTACATGCTTCTAGTATTCAAATCAAAAACGAAGAAGGTCGTGAATATGATCTAGACAGTCTTAGAAAAGAAATCATGACAAGACCAGCCAGCATCCTGGGACAAAATGCCAAGATGCAACACAGTGAAACTGGAACCGAAGCAATCTTTGATATTGGGTTGCCAGCCCTTAAAGGTCTTGCTGTAAACGAAAAGACCGGCCAGTTTGTTGTGGTAGACACTTGTCCGGGTGCTGGTGCTTGTAAGACCTACTGCTATGCCATGAAGGGTAGTTATGTAATGTTTAAAGCAGTAAGCATGGGTCTAGCTCGTATGCTTAACTTCTTGCTCAATGACCCAGAAGGATTTAAAAACAAGCTAAATGCAGAAATTGCTGCCGCAAGATCTAAAATGGCCAAGAAGGGTGCTCGTGTTGTAGTGCGTTGGCATGATGCTGGAGACTTCTTTAGTCCTGAATATCTTGACATGGCCTATGGTGTTGCTCGTGACAATCCCGATGTGGGCTTTTATGCTTATACCAAGATTGCAGATGTGGCCACTGGCGATCGCCCCAAGAACTTCAACATGAACTTTAGCCAAGGCGCACTTAGTGGACAAGAAAAGAAAGTTGACTTCAAACGAGTCAAGCACAGCAAGGTAGTGCCCAAGGACATGTTCTTTGATCTAGTGGCGCGAAAAGGATTAAACCTAATCAAAGATGCCAAGGGTCGTATGCAATTTGCCAGCCCGGGGAATCTTGAGGACTTTAAAACACGCATGGCCAAACACTATGCCATTGACAAAGACAGTATTCTTACATATGATCAGATGATGGACACTCCGGTTGGTGATACACCAAAGTGGAATGTGATTGTCATGCCTGGAGACGGTGATAATTCAGCTAACCGCAATGATGTGATTGGCAGTTACCTGTTGTTTCACTGATGAGATTGCGTGATATACTCAGCGAAGTGCCTATGGCTGATTATCAGCCTCTGGGCGACTTTGACAAACCTGGTCCTTTTAGAGGCCCAGATAAAAAGCTAGTTCCACATCCACGCAATCGTATCAAGGCTGAACGGTTCTTTGAACAAACACCTTATGATTTTCGCTTGTTCTTTAGCAACATATCAGGCACAGGTCGCTACAGTGAATACGGACCAATGGATCCAGAGACTGTGAAAATCATATTTGGTAACGACGGGGAAGAAATTGTTCGCGGACACGAAGATGCCATTACCATTGTGTTTGTTGGCAACAAGGGTGATGCCAAGCGTATGCTTACCCCCTGGTTAATGGCACACAGATTTGGTCACGCTATCACTGCTGGCAGCAGAGGAAAGCGCGATGCAGGTGGTGCATGGCAAGAAGCTGAACGACATTTCTTTAGCAATATCAATCAGATACTAGGGGACTTTTATGGCCGGACTGGCAACCCAGGCGGGCAATTAAAGTTTGAACTTAGCAAAGAGTATAATGCTTTATTCAATGCCATTGGTACTCAGCGTAGTAGTCGCGAAGGCGACATACGCAGACCTTATGAATTCCTCTATGAGATTTTTGCACAGTACCTAGGAACAGGACAGATTACTCTCAACCCGTTGCCTGTCAGCATTGGCTATGGTCAACAAGCCTGGGGGAAGCCTACTAGAGTTATGTCTGTACGATCAGCAGAACTGCGCGACGAAAATCAAAGACGCCACACAACAGAATTGCTAGCAAGAGACATGGAAATCATGTTCAATGATGTGCTTGGTGATGCCGTTGGCAAAATTTATATAATGTGAGGCGCCATGACAAGAACTCCGGGTGAATATGTTTATCATGCAGGTTACTTGCCGCGTGGTTTAGAAAGCGTAAAGAGAAAAGGACTAATTCCCAGCCAAGACGGTTATTCGGGTCCTGGCGTTTACTTTGCCTATGAGCCCGACGAGGGTTTTTATCATGTTGATGAAAAAGACGCTACAATTTTTCGTGTACGCTGGAGTGATTTAGTAAACAAATTTGGAGTTTATCCACAAAACCCAGATGGTATTCAAAGAGACGACAATGAAATTATTGTGCCTGGTGTAGTACCAGCTGCAATGTTGGAAGTTGAATATTTTCCAGGCGAATGGTGGGACATTTCTTCGGCAGTAGCAGCCGATCGCGGACCCCCAATGAACGAAGCCCTGTTAGTCACAGATGTGCCTAGAGAAGAATGGCTTGAAGATAAGATTGCTTATGCTAAAAAGCGCGGACGCGACAGCTTTGGTGTACCTTATATGGGCAGTACCACTGGTTATGTGCGTCAGCCTTCTCACGTGGTGTTGCCAGTAAGTACACTGGCTCGTATTCCAGGTGCTCGTGCCGAACAGAAAAATATAAGACATGAAGACCTTAAAGCCATTATGCAGATAATGAAGGACACTGGCAAGCTGCCATTGACCAGCAGCGGTCAGGAGTATGTTCCTTTTATATGTGTAGCATGGAACGGCGAACCCTGGGTCATGGAAGGCAATCATAGAATCATGGCTGCTGAACGCCTGGGTTGGGAAACATTACCTGTTGAACTGAAATATTTTGATGGTGGCGAGAGAGTTAAATCCGGACTGTTGTATCCAGGTAAAATTGGATTGACTGCTCCTGCTCCAGGTACCTCGGTTACCATGAATGAACAAACCATAAAGCTAGGCAAAACTGATACAGGCAAAGCTCGAGAGTTCATTGATGCAGTATACACACGCTATCCTCATACTTTTCAAAACAATCATGTGATGAGTTGGGGCTCAGGAGAAGAACAAGAAATTGCCATGTTTGAACTTGTTCCTAGCTTTGGTAAACCTAATGCTGTGGAAATTAAATGGATACAGGCCTATCCGCTGAGAAAAGGTGTAGGCAGTCGTGCAATGAAAGAATTACAAGGCATGGCACAAGAACATGGGGTATCGTTGACCTTATTCCCTTGGGACAAAGGTCGTGTTAGTCAAGCCAAGCTAATGAAGTTTTATCGCAGTCACGGTTTTCAGCCTACAGTCAAGGGTGCTAAGAATATGATATGGCATCCAGAAATGGCAGAAGCTAGTATTGCAACCATGCGCGATTACTTTGCAGGGAATGACAAAGCTCAGGATCCTACCAAGCTGTCCGTAATGCGTAAGTATTTTGATCAAGTTGATGGCACATCAAATATAAATCGCTCTCCAGGAAAGACAGGAAAAATTCCTGCAGGTATTCCACCTGAAATTCAAGCCTTGGTTAACAAGATGTACCATTCTGGAAAGATTTCTCCTCGTGAATATGAAATTCTAAGAAAGTTTCAACAACAAACAAAAATTAATATAATGGGCATTAAAGAAGCAGAAACAGGTACTGCTCATGCTCGAGATATTTCAAAAGAATTCCGCAAGCTAGGATATTCAAAAATAGGCAGCGGTGCCGACAGTACAATTTGGGCTAAAGACGACAGTCATGTAATCAAAATTCTCATGCCTGAAGATGCAGGTAGTCGTGCTGTAGAAGTTTTTAAAAAGTTCTATGAATTCTGTCAAGCTAGACCAGACATACCTTGCTTGCCAGTGTTTAATGAATACAATACCATTGATGTCTTAGACAAAGAGTATATTCAAATTGACATGGAGCGGTTGTATCCTGTTAAGAAAAACACCTTTGAAGAAGCTATGATTTGGTATCTCAGTGACTATGTGGCCAATGGCGCCGGCTGGGAACAAGTAAAACAAGAACTGTCTGATCCACACCCATGGATTAATTCGCACTGGCCATCTAAGGCCAACAAGCTGGCTCAAACAGTTCAAGGATTGTCAAGTCAAGATGAATCGGCTTGGAATCTTTTGTATTCAGTTATGGCTATGCTGTACAAAACTGGCCGTATCAACAAACTTGGTTGGGACCTGCACACAGAAAATGTCATGCGTCGCAGTAACGGTCAACTGGTAATCATTGATCCTTGGTTTTCTGATGCTTCGCTTATCAGCGAAAGCGTTGATATAGAGGAAAATTTTGCCGACGGGCGGAAACCTGGCCGCAAAGGTCTTGCCAAGCGCATGGGTGTAGATTGCAGTAAAAGTGTAACAGCATTGCGTAAATTAGCCGCTGCCAGTTCTGGAGAAAAACAACGCATGGCACACTGGTGTGCCAACATGAAAGCTGGTAAAAATGAATCGTTGGAACTAGACCTGACTGAAGCTGAGTTGACTGGTTGGACAGCATTAGAAGTAGTCAAAAGCATACTGGGCAAAGATCGTGTAACAGCAGATGATGACGAACTAGTGCAAGGCATGTATTATGTGTACGAAAGCAGTAGTCCTCCTCAATTCGAAGACACAGAAGAACCAGGCCAACCGGGTGGTGCAATTCGGTTGCGTGACTTAAATGCCACTGACCCCAAGGCCATAGCAGAAGCCGCACACGAAGCATGTCATGCTTATGCTCACAGCAAATCCACCGGCGGCATGCTGTATACAAATGAAAAAATCATTAACAGTCTGGCTGAGATTTGGCTTAAAAAGAACCTGTCAGGAACTAGTCTACACTTTGCACTAGAGCACATCTTAGGAAGCAAACTGCATTATGGCTCTAATCACATGGCAAGAGGAATGCCAAAAAGAATGGCAGAAGCTCGTGTTAATCCAGAACAAAATACCAAGTACGAGTCGGGCATGAAAGAATTAGTGGCTGTTGCTGACACCATTGCAGATCCTGAAAACTGGGCCATTAGTATGACCAGTGAAGACAAGTTGGGTATCAATCCGCAGGTGGGCATCAGCGAAGACACACCCAAAGGCATATACTTCTATCCATTGAACTATGCTGTAGACCTAGCACGCCGTGGTAAAAAATTACCCTGGGGCAATGACTATCCTTATATTCAGTTGTTTCAATATGACCGTTCAGGTGAAATGACGCAACAAACTGAAGTTGATATTGAAAAACTTACGCAAGCATTACGCCAGTATTGCTCTGATGAGATTATACAACAAGCCTTAGACGAACCCGAATACGATGGCACACCATATTATTTCATCTATGACTGTTTAAGTAGACTAGGCAAAAGCGATGAAACTAATGTTGTTCGTTGGAACAAAGTCCTGCGTGACTTGGGCTTTACCAGCGTATATGATCCAGGTAAGGGTTGGATAGCACACAATGAACCAACACAAGGTGTTGTACTAGATCCTAGAATTATCAAGCAACTAAAGACTATTCCAAATAAGCAAGAGTCAAATGTAGTTACACCTGCTCTTATCGAAAAGTTATTATTTGACGAAATAGATATGGAACTGACCAGTAATAGGATATGGCAATTATATGATCCAGATGGTAGCAAACTTAAACAGGCTGTTAAGAAATATGCCGCGGATCCTAAATTCAAATCATTCATTGGTAAACCGGGCAGTCAAGAATTAGAAGATAAAATAAAAGGCTATAGACTATACGGTGCAAGAGAATTAACAGATATTGCCCGTGAATGGTATAAAGCACAACAGCCAAAAACTGAATCAGTTATTACCGAAGGTGGTTGGGCCAGTACAGCAACACAGAATACCAAGATCACACCCGCAATCATTGATGAAGCTGTGGGAATACTAAAAGAATTTGAAACCGAATTTAATCAGTGGCAAGCACAAAAAGGTCTTGATGTTGAAATCAAAATGGGTCGTCCTGTAGGGTCTGGAACTTATTACAAACGCGACCTTGCACAGGATCCTGAACGAGAATACGGAGATGTAGATGTCATGTGCTACATTCACGGTCGTGAAGGAGTGGGTGCTGCCCGCCGTACTGCTGAATATGCCGCAGCCGTAGAAGAATTTACACAAGGCCATTCAAAATACAGCACCAGCAACGGTACCAATGTTATCATGGATACTTCAGCTGGACCTGTACAAGTTGACCTAATCTACACCTATCATGAACATGCTAACTGGGCACGAATGCTGGCACCCGAATATCGTGTCAAAGGTGTTATCAATACCAGCTTGGTCAGCAGTCTAGCCGAAGTGCTAAATCTCAGCATTGGCGTACAAGGTGTACAAGTAAAGACTCGTGCAGGTCGTCCAGTTAGTTTCCGTCAAAGCAAAGACACGGAACTTGCCACTGTAAGCTTAGATCCAGAAAATTGGGGTGCAGATATCTATGCTTACTACTATGAACTAGCGAATGGAACTAAACCCAAAATTCCAGCCAACTTATCTAAGCATGGCGGACTCAAAGACGAACAGCGCATCAGCGACATTGTATTAACTATCAAGGCTCTGGCCACGGACATGGAACAGGCCAAATTGCTTGGCGCAGGTGCGCTAGATCATATTGCCAATAAACAAGACATGATGCAACAAATAGCTCGTGTGCTGGACGCAAAGTTTGAAAAAGTAATCAATTCCAGTAAATTTGACAAGGCTGCAACACCTGCTGCTGTTGAAAAGGCCAATAAAACCAAGCTTATGCTTGCCAAATACCGCAATGAAATAACAAAATTGCTGTTAAATTAGGCGTCCGCTAAAAACTAATAACACTAAATATATCACTAATGGACGAATAGATTCGTCTATGAAATACTAAAGGAAATTAAAATGGATTTTCTAATCGTAGCAGCAGTAGGTGCCGTAGTTGTTTGGTGGTTCTTTATTAGAAAAGAAGAAAAGCCAGCCGACGAGTCAACTGCTCCATACAAGGTAGAAACACCTGAATCAACAGAAAAAACAGAAACAGTGGCGCATGGCGTTGGTGGATTAGTTGTAGTAGATACTGTTCCAGTCACTGAAGCTCCTGCTCCAGCTGTTGAAGCTCCTGTTGTTGAAGAAGCTAAACCTAAGAAAAAGAAGCCAGCTTCTCCACGCAAGAAAAAGGCAGCGCAGTAATAATGTTATTGCGTGAAATTACATCAACTCTGCGAGTTATCAAAGAAGGTGGCAACGTCTTTAAAAATAAAGACGGTGAAATTCTCACGCAACGCATTAATCAAGCCGATGTAGAACCAACTGTTCGTTGGCTGGAAAAAATTACCAGCTACGAACATGTACCTCACATGCTAGGCACCACTGGTAAAAAAGCCACCAGTGGTGACCTAGACATTGGTATGCCACCGGGTATTAGCAAGGACGAACTGATTGCCAAACTCACTGCCTGGTGCGGTAAAAATAACATGGATGCCAAAGACTGCATTAAAAAGAGCGGAGTCAGTGTACATTTCAAAACTCCTATTGGCGGAGCGCCAGACCGTGGTTATGTGCAAACAGATTTTATGTTTTTACCTAACCTCGAGTTTGCAAAGTTTAGCATGGCTGCTGACCCTAACAGCAAACACAAAGATGCCAGCAAACATGTAGTCTTAAGTTCAGTGGCCAAACATGCAGGCTATAAGTGGAGTCCTACAAATGGACTTCTTAACAGAGAAACAAATGCATTAATCAGTGATCAGCCAGATGAAATTGCTCACATGTTATTTGGTGAAGAGCACGATCGTGCTGCACTGACCAGTGTTGAATCTGCGCTGTCTGCACTTGAGAACAACCCAGATGCAGATCAAATCCTGGCAGACGCTAGAGAAACCTTAGGCAAACAAGGAATTACAATTTAATGTTGTTGCGAGAGCTGTTTGTAGTTGAAAAGAATCTAACACCTGCTGAGCTCATCAAGCACAGTGGCAAATATCTACGCACACTTATTGATCTAGTTGATGCTGAAAAGCCCTTGCCTATTGATCCAGAATATAGAGGTCGCTTTAACGAACCCTATGCTACAATTTCCAAAGACCAAATTCCAGCATTGCAGTCGGCTCTGGACAGCGGTGATATCAAGTCGTCATTGCCTAAAAAGGTTGTTATGACCATTGACGGCGAACAGCAAGAACAACCACTCAGCATCTTGTTTAAAGGCTCAGAATTTACCAGTCTAGAACAGAAAAAAGATTATAATGCAGGACACTTGGCCGAATTGTTTATGGGTCTGTGTGTTGCTGCTAAGTTTTTTGCTTTGGGACAAAAAATAACCGCAGATCAAATCATGGATATGATTGGTCATGTTAATTCTGAAATTGATGGAAAAAATTATGTTTTTACTGTTAGTTCTTCTATTCAATATCCAGACCTAGGAGCAAAAACTGATACCTTAAACTTCCTTGCTCGTGTTCCTGCGCGAAGTGCTGAAGCATTTTTAAAACAGGCCACTGCTAGAAAATTTGACTCTGATCTACAGGCCATTTTATCTAGTACTGTGAAATATGTTAATGATTCAGGCAGCGTAAAACAAAGCACTGAGCGAGTTCGCAACGATAAAAATAACAATCATATTGATGTGGTCAGTGATGGTACCAGCGATGCTAAGGGTACCAAGGCTGACCTAACACTCAAAGTAGATGGTACTAAACTAAACCTATTAAGTTTAAAAACCTATAGCAGTGATACACTAGGGCAAGCATCTGGTCTGAGCTTTGAAAATCTAAGCAAGTGGTTTAAGACTAACTTTGATCTTAATATCAATGCACACAAAGAACAATTTGATCCGGTGCAAGGCGAAGAAACTGTCTACAACAATCTATTAAAATTTTATGACGATGTGGTCTTTCCTTATGTACAAGAACACATTGAAAATCAAAAGCCTGGCACAGAAGCTGCCATTGTTAAACAGCTTGCTCGTGCTGCCAACATCTATGCTCGTGGTGACACCTTAGAAGATGTTGAGGTAGTCAAGCTTGATGACAAAATTAGTTCAGGTAGCTATAAGGTTCTTAGATTCAGCGATAACCTACAAGAGGCCATGAAGCATCTAGACCTAGATGTAAAATACATCAACAAAGGCAACAGTCGTACTATTCAGATATGGACTGTACCAGCCGAAGGCGAACAGGTTGCCAAAGGTGCAAATAAACTTTGCCAGTTCCGCACTACCAAGATGGGCGGATATGCTCGCAACTATTTTGAATCAGGGCCAATGCTTGAGGCCTTGACTGCTGTTAACACTCCCGTTGACACTGAAACCACACCAGCCGGTGTATCCAAGACTGTTACTTCCAAGACTAGACAATTAAAGTAATAGTTATAGGTTAAAGCACCTTTTTAATTTTTCATACTTTCCTTTTAAATAAAGTCATACTATAGTGGTATGAACCCACTATAAACTTTAGGGTTAGTCTGTATGAAAATTAAAAATTGTCTTGTTGTTACTGCGGCAATGTGCGCCATCAGTTCCGTAGCGGCAGCTGAACTTCAACATAACTTCAACAGTCCTTCATTCTCTGGTATTGGCTGGAGCAGCCATGTGCTGACACTAAAACAATTAGAAGATCAGCAAAAAGATAAAAACAAAGCCGCAGCAGATGCAATTAAACAGGCTGCGGAAAGAGCAGCCGCTAATACTCCACAGGCTAGATTCCAAGCCAGTATGGAAACAAGAATCTACAGTGAATTAGCCAAGCGCATCACTGACAGCTTATTTGGTTCATCAACTGGTTCACCAATGTGTACTCCTCTAAGTGCAGGCGGCCCATGTGGCGACATTGATCTTGGTGGACAAAATATTACTTGGCGTATTGACGGTAACAACATTGTTGTGAGAATCTCAGAAATTGCCAATCCAAACAATTACACAGAGTTGGTAATGCCTTATGCGGCATTTAAGATTTAAGGATTTTAAAATACTATGAATACAAAATTAATTTCAGCCGCAGCACTAACAGTATTGCTTTCAGGATGCGCCACAGGTGAATTTATGCGCGAGCGTATCAGTGGTGATCAATATGAAGAACCAGTTGTTGACCAAGGCACCTATTTGAAAAAGCAGTCTGACAAGCTAAAACCACCATCAAGTGGCCCAATTCCTGTTGCAGTCTATGGATTCTTGGATAAGACTGGACAGCGTAAAAGCTTGCCCAATGTGGCCAGTTTGAGCAGCGCAGTAACTCAGGGTGCGGAAAGCTATTTGATCAAGGCATTGCAAGACGCTGGTGAAGCTCGTTGGTTTACAGTATTGGAACGAGTTGGTCTAGACAATCTTATCAAAGAGCGTCAGATGATTCGTCAAGCCAGAGAACTTTATCAAGGCAAGGATGCTAGACCACTGCCACCAATGGTGTTTGCAGGTATTATCATTGAAGGCGGTATTATTGGCTATGATACCAATCAGCTTACTGGTGGTTCGGGTGTAAGAATCTTTGGCATTGGAGCACAAACACAGTATCAGAGCGACACAGTCACAGTCAATTTGCGTACAGTAAGTGTGGCCACTGGGGAAGTATTGACCAGTGTTACCATTACTAAAACAGTATTGAGCTATTTGGATAAAGCCGGAGTGTTAAAATTTGTTGATAGTGGTACAATGGCAGTGGAAGCAGAAACTGGTGTTGGCATCAACGAAAGCATTAACAAGGCAATAAACATGGCAGTTCAGGCAGCAGTTGTGCAAACTATTCACGAAGGCGCCCGCAAAGGACATTGGTCTTTTAAAGAAGCAGCTCTGCCAGCACCGGAGGTAAAGAAAGATGAGTTGGTTCCGCCACAAACCTCTGCGCCAGCACCAGCTGCCGCGGCAACAGATCCTTCAGTCGCAGGAGACAAAAAATAACTTAGTTGAAAACATTATTCAACCAAAAACTAGAGTAGGGCCGGATATGAATCCGGATTATAAGGGGCAGCAAGCCCAGGAGTATAGGCAAAAAACAAAATAATTTGCCTATAATGTAAAAATGGTATCTTATAAGAAATTAACACTTGCAATGATGCTAGGGCTAGGCACACTTGTACCACAGGTTGTTTTTGCTCAGGCAGCAACTGGACCAAACAAGGTTTACATTGAGCAAGTTGGTAACTCTAATACCGTAACACTACAACAAATAGGCGGTAGTAACAACATTGGTGGTGTTGCAACTACTGCGGCAAAGTCTGTTGCGGCAACTGGTGTTACAACATTCTTTCCAACCGCACCAAGCAGTACGAACTATGCTACAATCACTGGCAGCTCAAATACCGTTGCAGTGACACAGACCGGTAATAGCAACAGTACTCGTTACGACATCCAAGGAAACGATAACGCATACTCAAGCACAGTTACTGGTCACAGTAACCTTACCAACTTGGTAATTGGTGACGCTAACAATGCTGCAAATTTACGCAATACTGTTACCGAAACAATCACTGGGGATTCAAATTTAATTCTACAACAAATTGTTGGCAGTGACATTACCAGCACCATAAGCATCACAGGTGACAGTAACCAAATCACCAAAGAGCTTAAGAGCTCAAATGGTAGCAGTACTGTTAGTATCAGCGGCAGCAGCAATATTTTTAATGTGCAACAAACTGACGCTGCCGGAGCCAATGGACATGTGCTAATAGCATCTGTCACTGGCAATACCAACAGCATTACTACACAGCAACAAGGCACCAACGACACCACAGTAAATATTCAAACAACTGGTAGCAACAACACTATTACAGTAAGAACCAGTAGTAGTGCTATTGTTAATCCAGTAACTGCTATTTCGAGATAAAAATGTGGAAGTCACCATTAATATTGGTGCTATCACTTCAGCTGAGTACCGCTTTTGCTCAATCCATTGGGGTTGTTAGCGAAAACAAAGGTACTCAGTGTGAAGTGCAACGTGGCCGAGCAGTTTCATCTGGTGTTAAAGGAACCAGCATTGAAAGCATGGATACCTACAGAACACAGGCCTGTGCTAGTTCTATAACATTTAAAGATGACACCAAGGTAAAGATAACTGAAAATTCCAAATTGGTAATTGATGACTTTGTGTTTGATCCTCGCAGATCTGACGCTGGTAAGTTAGCCATGAAGGTCAGCATGGGTACTGTGCGCTACGCCAGTGGTCAAATAGCCAAGAACAATCCACAACAGGTTGCAGTGAATACGCCAACGGCAAACATTGCTGTACGCGGCACAGACTTTTCAATGACTGTTGACGAAACTGGTCAAAGCCTTGTAGTACTATTGCCTAGCTGCAAAGACGAAAAAGATGTCAAGCAATATGAACTAGAAGAAAATCGTTGCAGAGTAGGACGAATTGAGGTTACCAATGCGGCTGGTACTGTAGTACTTGACAAAGCATTTGAATCCACTTACATTATTGCATTTGATACTAGACCAACACCTCCAGTAGTTATTAATACCATCGAAAGCAAAATTAATAATCTACTAATCATTTCTAGGCCACCCGAAGTTGCACAGGCAGTAAAGCAGCATACCCGCACTCGTCGCGAAGAACTAGAAGCAGAAATAGAAGCCGAAGCGCAGAGAAGAATAAGTCAGCGCATACAAGATACCAACGAAGACATAGAAAGAGCTAGACTATTATTACTACAACAGGCAGCAAGTAATACTGGATGTAATGCCAGTACTCATGTTTGTGTTGTATGGAATAACCCAGAAGCAGCTGACATTCAAAGTCGCGGTCGCGGCATTGCTTTTCGATCCAACGAAGACCACTATGCCGAAGTCAAAACTCAAGGTTATAGCAGTAACACAACCGTTACTATTGTTCACAATGATCAAAGTGCCACTGAAATAATTGGTGCAGGTGGTGTCAGTGGTAATACTGTTTTTATTAAACAAAACGGCGGAGTATTAAAACGATGAGAAATATTCAACTATTTCAATTAATGTATCAGCAATGGATTCAAGAAAACGAGTATTATGTGTCGAGATGGAAAGATTTCATTGAGCTAGCAGTACGAGAAACTAACTTATCAGGTTCTGAGATTCTAAATGAACTTGAACAAACAACATGGTTTGAAAGAACTTATGATTAAAAATCTAATAGATTCAGCTAGACCAAAATACTGGGCTTGGCTGATTGTTGCAGTAGTTTTAATGTTGGTCGCCAAGTGTGCATCTGCACAGGCAACTGCTTTTACTGATTTGCAATTTGGTCGTTATCAAGTAGCGGACAGCCAGTGGAATGTTTCGGCTTGTATGTACTCAGCAAGCTGTCAAATTTACAGTACCAATCCGGGTACTATGTATAAGATACCATGGACTACTGGTCAATGGTCGTGGCAGACAGGACAATATTTAAAGTTTGTAGCATCTGGCAATGCCAGCTATCCCTATACCGGTAATGTTTATAACAGCGATGGGTCATTGGCTGGAACCATTGGCACAGGTAAAGTTATCAACATGGGTACAGACGCCAATGGTAAAAGTTTCTTTTTCTTCATGGGCAGCGATAACAACACAGGGCAGTTGTTTAGTACCAACACCGGAATGACTGGCACCAGTGGATACTCATGGACTGGCACACTGAATCCAACCACCACTCAATTAAATACATTTGCCGCACAAACAGGATCAACAACACCACTGGCATCTGGACAGACTTATACTGCTGGACCTCCTCCTCCTGCACCCACACCAATTTACAACAGCGGTGTAGCAGCAGGTGCAACGACCTATATTACCAATCACTATCCAACCAGCAACAACAGCCCTGGTGGCGAAGATGCTGCCAAGGCATTTGATAACAATCCTAATACCAAGTATCTGAACTTTGACAAGTACAATGCCGGTGTTACTGTCAAGCTAAATGCTGGTCGAGTTGTCACAGGCTTTAAATTGACCACTGCCAATGATTTCAGCGGCCGAGATCCTACCAGCTATAAACTATACGGCAGCAACGATGGCACAAACTGGACACTAGTACAGCAAGGAAGTCTAAGTCTAAGCGAATCAAGATTCTGGACAAGCCCAGAGATCACTGTAACAAACACAACTGCTTATGTGTATTATTATATTTTCTTTCCAACTACCAAGGCTGGCAATGGTTGCGGATTAAATTGTGACAGTATGCAGATTGCTGAAATTACCTATATCTATGATGCCAACAGCACTACCACATCCACTGCTACCGGTTCAACTATTACCAACCCCGGCGACCTTTGCTGTGGTGGCAGTTCAACTCCCTTTAGTGCTAATCCAACTAATACAGGAAAGGTTAATAATTTCTTAGCTCGTACTACCAATGACAGCAAGGTTTACATTGAGCAGGTTGGCAACTACAATACCATTACCGTTCAGCAAACTGGTACTCGACAAAATTATACCGAGTATTACGGAAATGGATCTGGCAATACGGTTAACATTACCCAGTCTGGTACAGCAAACACCCAGGTCAATTACACTGATCTTAGAGTACTGGGCAGTAATAATACTGTAAACATAACTCAACAAAGCACCGGTGGTGGCAAAGGAGTATTTGCCACAGTCAATGATAACAATAATTCTTTGACTATTCAGCAACGAGATTCCGGCAGTCACTATGCCGAAGTTACACTGAGTGGTGGAAACAAAAGTGTAGACATTACTCAGCAGGGTAGTGCCAGTCATATGGCCAAAATTAACCTAAGTGGATTGCCACAAGAGCTCATTCTCACTCAAAGTGGAAGTACTCAGCAATTCTATTCCATTACCAGTAACTGTGCCACAGCAGGCGGTTGTGCTAGGATCACTGTGAACCAGGGACAGTGATCCTAAATTTGACTTCGCTAAGTAGTTCCAGTACAATAATTGTTGCGAGGTGAAATTCACATGAAAAAGTATTTAAAAATGATACCCAGCGTATGGAGTGTGACCTGGGTAGCTGTTACTGCCGCTTTGTTAATCTGGCTCAAGATTTCGAATCCAACAGCAGTACAAAGTCTACAGCTCAAGGGCTTTGATACTTTGTTAAGCAGTGAAACGGTTACTGCCAGTGACGAAGTTGTGATCGTTAACATAGGCGAACCCAGTATGGCACGACTTGGTCAATGGCCCTGGGACCGCAGAGAACTAGCACAGGCCATCAAGCGCATACAAGAACTTGGTGCAGGCGCCATTGTTGTTCCTATTCTCATGACAGAAAAGGACAGATTAGGTGGTGATGCCGAACTGGCACAGGCACTGAATCGAGCTCCTAGTGTTATTGCACAAACACCTACTACACAAAACAAAAAGCCCGATGCTGTTCGTCGTGGTGTTGCTGTCATGGGCGGCGATCCTTATATTTGGTTGTTTAACTGGCCTGGCGCACTGAGTCCAAGACCCGAGCTGGCGCAGAGTGCTCGAGGTGTTGGTACCACTGTTGCGGCCCCTGAAGTTGACGGTGTTGTTCGTCGTATGCCATTGGTGGTGACTGTAAACAAAGAATACTACCCAAGCTTGCCCATTGAAGCACTTCGTGTATACACCGGTGAGCAAAGCTATCAAATGAAAATGACAGAAGCAGGCGTGGAAAAAGTACGCATTGCTGGACAGCCTATTGTAGACACTGATGCCAATGGTCGCGTATGGCTACGCTGGAACAAGGAGTTTGCCAACTACGAGCTGGGAGATCTTAGTCGTAGAGACATTGATCTCAAAGGCAAAATTGTAGTGCTGGGTCTGGCTGTAGAAGGACTTGGTGGCATCATTGCCACACCTCGTGGCGAAACTTGGGCGCATAATTTACAAGCACAAGCTATTCAAACACTGATTGACGGTGAAAGTCCTGTGCGCCTAGCTTGGGCTAACTTGGTTGAGCTTTTGGTCATTGTGCTGATTGCTGCCATTGTTATTTTTGCCATGCCTAGAGTGCCATTCTGGGCGGCAATACTGGTGCTGGCTGGCCTGGTTACCATTATCGTACAGGGCGGGTTATATATGTGGTCAACTCATAGCCAACTCTGGGATATGTATTATCTTGTATTTGCGGCCGTGTTGCTATATGGTCATGCCCTGTTCGCTAGATTTGTTATTGAATTTAAGCAAAAGCAACAGATCAAGAAACAGTTTGGCACATACTTGTCACCAGCTCTTGTTGCTAAGTTGCAAAAGAACCCAGAACTACTACAACTGGGCGGTGATGAACGCGAACTCAGTATTATGTTCACTGATGTACGAGGCTTTACCACAATCTCTGAACACTATGGCAAGGATGTACAAGGCTTAACCAAGATCATGAACCGTTACATGACTGCAATGACTCGCAAAATCATTGACAATAACGGTACCTTGGACAAGTACATTGGTGATGCACAAATGGCATTTTGGAACGCACCCGTGGACGAACCACAACATGCACACCAGGCTGTTAAGACAGCACTGGAAATGATGGGAAGTTTAGATGCATTTAATGCAGAAATTGCGGCAGAAGGCGTACCACCTTTTGGTATGGGTCTTGGCATTAATACTGCCTCCGTTGTTGTGGGTAACATGGGCAGTGATCAGCGTTTTGATTACACTTGTCTTGGCGACGGTGTTAATTTGGCGTCAAGACTCGAGGGCCAGTCTAAGCCGTATGGTGTCAAGATTATTCTAGGTCAGCGTACAGCAGAGCTTGTGCGAGATGAATATCCGGTTGTAGAGCTAGACTGCATTGCTGTAAAAGGTAAAACACAGGGCGTAAAAATCTATACCTTGGGCAAGACTAATCCAACACAGCACGATATATATTTGACAGCTTATTATCGTGGAGATTGGACTCGCGCTATTAAATCATGTGAGAAACTTATCAAAGAAGATAACGAATTGCGCCAATATTATGAAAATATGCTGGAGCGCATGAATGAAGGGCTACCACCAAATTGGGACGGTACCTATAGAGCCACAAGCAAATGAGAAAATAAATGACACAGTTTGATGAACTAGAATTACGAATTAATCAGGTAGTTGAAGAAGTATTAGGCATTCAGGTTGACAATATTCATACCAATTTCAGTGACATGGACATTGATAGCTTGGATGCTGTTGAATTAATCATGGCATGGGAAGATAAATTTGGTATTGAAATTACCGACGACGAAGCTGAAAATATTAGAAATATGGAAACGGCCTATAAAATCTTGAAAACAAAAATTCAAAATTAAAATGGGAGCAAAGAATTTACTCAGGATAGATCCTTACAGCGATGCTGTGGCCAATCCTGAGTATTTTTATCCACTGGCTTTACGCATGGAAGCCAGCGAAAAACAAAAATTCGTTCAATATGTGGATCAAACCTTTCAAGAACAAACAGCTCGCGGTCGCGAATTAGTAAGCCCAGCAGCTGATGTAAAAAAATTCTTTCCTCTCACACATCAAAATACCAATGAATTTTTAAAACCATTGGGCATTGAATGTCGTAATTTTACTTTATTTGTCAGCGGCGCCCTTGGAGAAAATCTAAATCCGCATGTGGATGGCACTCGTTTACCGTCGGGGGAAAGTGTCATGCTAGAAGCTCGTCTAAGCTATTATGAATTGGCAGCAAGTCCGGGCATTATTCGCTGGTGGAATGTGCCGGTTGATGATCTAGTAGCATACGAGCGAGAAAGCCACGGAGTTTATCATAATCACTGGAATGTACCTTGGTATCAAGATCTAGCAGAAGGTCGTGTTACTTGGGCAGAGTGCCCAGATTTTGATTTTGAAACTGCTAGTAATGTGCCCAGTGCGTTGTTGAGAACAAATAGACCACATCTAGTACTGCAAGGACCCGGGAGAAGAATTACAGTAAGTGCTCAGCTGGTATGGTCAGACACAAAAAGCCCACTGGGTGTTTGGCAACACATTGTGGACAATTTCCGCTTATTGGGTTCGTAGTTTAGCTAGTCCTAATAGGCACAACAATCGTATATAAAACCACCCAATATCAAACTCAAACCAGCGCCGACTTAGTCGGGGGTTAGCAGGGTCAAGATGATGGTTATTGTGAAGACACTCACCACCAATAATAATACCCCACGGACTAATATTTCTGCTTCTGTCTTTGGTTTCGCCATTTCTATATCCCCACCAATGTGCTAGACCGTTGATTACACCAGCGGCCCAAAATGGTATCCAAATCATTTGAATCACCCATATCAATAATCCCCACCAGCTAAAGCAAAGTAAATTTACAAGCAATAGCAAGACAATTCCTAGTCTACTGTAACGACTATAGACATTTCTTTCTACCCAGTCATCGGGTGTGCCTCGACCATAAGTTTCAACCATTGTTGAGTCTTTGGCTGCACGATTATAAAGCAAAGCCCCTTTGATCAGTACTGTTTTAATACCAAATACATGAGGGCTATGAGGATCTCCTTCTTGGTCGCTGAATCTATGATGTTTTCGATGGGCGGCTACCCATTGTTTTGTGACCATTCCAGTTGTAAGCCATAACCAAAAGCGCATGGCATGACTTACAATTGGGTGAAAGTTTACACCTAAGTGCGCCTGACTACGATGTAGATATAATGTAACACAAATTATGGTTAAATGTGTGACAACAAGAGTGTAAATTAGTAGCGCCATTGAGTATAGTTAGTTAACCTTCACCAGCGGCTGCGGTCTTTTTATCGTCGTCAGTAACGGCCTTTTTAAATTTGGCATCAGCTTCGCTGTCAACTTTTTGGGCTTCTAATACACGCTCGCTTTCAATGATCTTTCCGCGAAGGTGCAGGGTAGTATTGACCTTTTGTTGCAAACGAATAAGATCGTTGTCCAACATGCGAATACGGTCAATGAGAGCAATTAGAGTAGTGTTGGCTTCTCCCAGCACGGGCTTGATTTCTTTGGTAGCCCAAATCCACACATAGTACACCAGATAACCCATGCCGCCAGCGGCAATTACAGGAAATCCGTATTTGTTAATCATTTCAGCAATATTACCTACATCCATTTTTAGCTCCTTAATCCAAGCACATGATCGGTTTCGTCGTCAACTCGTGGACAAACTGATCCCCAGGTCAATAAAAATTCTAATAATTCTGGCCCGTATGGAATCCAAAATCTTGTACGATTTAAATGAACTTCAGCGCGAACATTGTTTCGTTTAATCCAATTAATTACTTCAATGAATTCGTTGCTTTTTGTATAAACAGCAAATTGATAAAGTTTATTACAGTTAGATTTTATTTCAGCGGCTTCTTCAGTGACCAATGCAGTTAAAGAATCAACTTTTACCAATGCCTTACGATTTTCATTTAGATCTACCACTTTCCAAAAATCCCCTGTTTTCCAATTTAGTTTTTCAGTGTTTAATTCAGCGTCGGGTATCATTGATGTTGGTGTCAAATCCCAATTGTAATCAATATATAACATTAGAAAATCACCGCCCCAAGAAAAAATCCAATGGCCAAACCCATTAATCCAGCTCTAAGTAAATCATTGTCATGCCAAATTGGCTGTGACTTTAGATATTCCTGGGTTTGTTTGGGCAAGTTGTCCCACCATATATCATATTTGTTTTCTCGAAATATTTTCATTTTATTTCTTTCCAAACACCCCAAGGATCCCATACTTTCTTTTCAATTGCCCTGGGCTCTCGATAATACCAGTAGGCTACTGAAATCAATACAGCACACTCGATCAAATAAAAAACCATAAATGCTTCAAAGAGCAAACTGGTGTTCATATCAGTCGCGTCGAGCGTCATTTTTACCGTCTGCTCTTGCAATACGGTCAACATCGGGTTTAAGTCCAAGTGCATTGCTAACCACTGTATCAATGCGAATCACATCATGATTCATAGTTTTAACACGATTATCCAAGGCTCCAATGATGCTCTTGATGCCATTAACACTACTGGTGACACCAGCCAGAATAAATTTCAATGTTAAAAATACAAAATAGCCTGCGGCAATAGCAGCCGCAATTGGGAAGCCGACTTCGGCTACTAATTTTAGAAATTCTCCCATCTTGGGTCTCCTATTAATAATATACACATATTTAAAACCATTGGCTTCATTTATTAACACTAACGATTATGATAAGTAAAGTAGTCAGTTAGTGTTGACAAAAGAATAAATACTCGATGCGATTTAGACAAATTATTACCACCGAAGAAGCCGACGCCACTTCTACCGTTGCAGGAGATATTGCGTCCGTTTCATACCCCTTATTTGTTGCAGGGCGCACACGCAAACAGCGTAGACGCAATGCTCGTAGGGCAGTTGGTCAAGCCGCAGATTCTGCACCAAGTTACATTGGCAAAGGCGTATACGAACAAGCTGCCACCGAAGCACATACACTAAACAGCGATAATGTAATCTATCGCTTGGATCGTGAAGATCCAATGAATGCATCTGAAGTATTGGTACTGGGTGGTGCAGGTCGTTACAGCCTGGCTGGTCTCAGAGATAAAGCTCGTAGAGAAGCGCAGGCATTAGCAGCTGATCTAGAAAGCAATCATGGCAGCAGTTTTCGTGGTGCTGCCCATAATATTAAACAATTAACCAACACCTTAAACACCATCGTTGCTGCTTACAATGAACTTCGTCGAATTCGCAGTAAAGGTGGTCGAGGCAGCAGAGGTATCACTGACGAGGATGCAAATTTTATAAGAGAATGCCTGAGCATTGCTGAGCAATGGACACAGCGTTATGTTGCTGAAAATGGCCGAAACCCAGGACAGCCTATTCCATTTCCACCTGGTACCACTGAAATTGATGTAAGTGATACCACAGATTGGTATAGATTAGGTTTGGAAATCAGCGACCTTGACGATGCACGGCCTGAAGAATTTAACCAAGGTCCTCCTCATACAGTAATTACTTTTGCCAATGATGAGGTAGAACAGCCTTATCTCAAACAATTTAAGCGATTGGGTTTTAAAGTCAATGACATTGACGAACCCAAAGACGCAGAAAAATTTTCAAAACAGGAAAAGAAATCATGATTCGAATCCAACTAGTACATGAAGGCCGCGTGGTTAAGCAAATTAGCAGTCGCCTGCATGAAAGCGTTATTCTTGAACAGGTAAAACGCTACCAAGATCCTGTTGACACAATCGTTATTGTAGAAGGTCAACTCAGCGAAGATGCTAAAGGTGTTTTAAAACATGTAGCTAAAAAGATTATTCCAGCTGCAATGGCTGCTGGTATTGCTCTTGGCAGCGCCAGTTCAGCACAAGCCCAGGGAGGTGCAAATCCTCATTATCCGGGACTTAATCACAGCGTTGGATCAGTACTCAGTGATATTTTTAGTCCTAACTATCGCGAGCGTGTTCGTCAACGCGAATATGAAAAAGAAACTCAGCGCAGAGAGTGGAATGCTCAAGCCCAGGTAGATCGTCAAGCTAGAATTGATGCGGCCAGGGGAGCGGCAAGACAACAGGTTGGTGCTAGTAGTGTTAAGATTTATGACCAAGCGAGACTCAGTCAAGATGGCAAATCTTATATTCTATATGACATGGAAAATCGTGTTACTCGCATTCCTGTACAGGGTACAGAATTCATGAATGGCGACAGTCAGCGTTTACCTCACTATATCACACGCAACGGTTCAGTTTATTATGTGCGTCATGCTGCCACAACTCAGCCACTGCGTCAAAGTCAATTCAGCGAGGACATTGGTACTGTTGGTACTATTCCAGCTGCTGGCGCTGCTGGCAAAACAGAATTTGCTAAAACAGGCACTACTACCCCAACAAAGTTTAATAGCAAAGGCCAGCTGGAACTAGACACTTCAGAACTAGACGATGAAGCTATTGACGCATTGAAAAAAGCCGGAGTTGAAATCAAAGAAGCCAACAGTTCAGAACTTGCTGCTATTCTTGATGCATATCCAGAAGCAGTAAAGGCATTTAAAGAAGGCGAAGATTTATCAGACTTTCCTGATTTTTATGATGCACTCTTTGAATACTATTTCAATGAAATGCCCTATGGTGTTGCCAAGGCACGCGACGGTGATCCAATTAATTGGATTTCAGATCGATTACAAGCAGAACTAGATCTGCATCAGCCAATGGAAGCCCGTGCCGATGATGAAGACATGGATCCAGATGCTGCCACTGCTACTGACCAAGCCACTGCTGACAAAAACATTATCATGCAAATCAGAAAAGCCGCAGATTATGAAAAACCCATGTCATTGAGTTTAAGCGACGGTAGCACACAGAAAATTGATGCTTTGCTGGCCAAGAAAATTTTAGGTTTGTTTGATGGCCTTAAGCCACAAAGCAAAGAGCTCATGCAAAACATGCTGAACACACGCGAAGGCTTTAATAAAATTATTGGGCATATTAACGAACAAGAAGTAAAAGAAAGCCTAGCCGAAGTTAATCAAATTGCCAATGGCATGAAGCCAGTTTTGGAAATGACCAAACAGGCAAAGGTACGAGCTCGTAGCATCATTGATGCTGCCTATGCACAAGTGAGCAAATAAAATGACAGACAACGACTCTCCAGTACTAGGCGCCATTATACATCGTATCATGGTTGGCCGCACAGATTTATTGGCCAAATATGGTCCACAATCAATTTTATCAGCAGCTGAAGATGTTGCTGATTGGGTTGGTGATGTAGAGGAAATTGGCTCCAGCGATGTCAGCGGTTGGGTTAAACAGGTTGAGCGTATGCTTGAAGAAAATCCACCTGAAGCCTTTGGCGTCAAAGAAGATATTAATCCTGAGGATGTGGGCGAGTATGATCGCGAAGGCGACATGGCCAAATCAGATCTGCGTTCCATTATGTTAAATGCCAGTCGCTTGCATGACATGCTAGGAGACGGCGACAACTTACCAGAATGGGTACAATCAAAATTGACTGTAGCCGAAGACTATCTGTCAACTGTGGTCAACTACCTGTCTGCACAGGCAGCAGAACCCATGGCTGACATGCCCGAAAGTGCAGTAAACGAAGGCAACAATAGTAGTTTAGATAATATTTTAGCAAGACATGCTGATGCCGTAGAGGAATTCAAGAAAGGTGGTGACATGGGTTATGATTTGGAATCAGACCTATGGGATTATTATTTCTCTCAAGGCGATATTCGCAATTATGATGCTGATGCCTCTGAATGGCTCACTCAACGACTAGCAGATGAACTTGGGTTAGATGAGCAGGCTGTGGCAGAAGGCAAAACAGGCAATGCTGGCTATGACAGCATGTTGGCTGTAATGAAAGCAGTTGACGCTGGTCAAGATGCAACATTCGACATTGCAGGAGAACCAATTACACTGGAATATCCAGAAGCTCGTTTCTTAGCAGGAAAATACAAGGCTTTCTTAAAAGCTGGTCGTCAAGAAGAATTCCTCAAGTACATGGAAAATCCTGTGACATTTGATCGTCTAATGAAACAGCTACGAGATCTTATTGACAAGCAGAAAAATTTTCGTGGTAGCGTACCTGGCGAACGCGGTGTAGAAGAAGCCCAAGGCAATCCAGCAACACATCCTGTGTTTGCAGAGTATGGTATCAGTGATGCCGATGTTAAAAAAGCTGAACAGTTTAGAAGCCCAGAAGCAGGCACAGAACAAGATGTCATTAAAATCATTTCTGGCCTTCAAGGTGAAAATCCCAAGCTAATCATGTACCTTATGATGAACGGTAAAGAAGTAACTGACAAAGATCTTGAAACCGCCAAGCGCAGAGCATGGGAGCAAGACCAAAGCACCTATAAGGAAATAGAAATTGGACGCTTGCCAAATCGCATGTTCTTTTGGGGAATTAAACCCGAGAAGTATGGCATGCCTACAGTGGCCACAATGAGTACCAATGAAGCTGCTAAAAATCCCTATGCTATTGGCATGGCACAGGCAATGAAATCGACTGGGGACACGCCACCACTAAAGAAATCTACTATTAAGAAAGCACACAAGATTGCCGATGCAATCAAAGCCAATGAATCACTGGCTGAAAACGAATACTGGTGCGGCATTGACAAAAAAGTTAAAGCAGTACCTGAGGGCTACAAGAAACTAGCCTCTGGATATATCACAAGGATTTAACATGATCAAATTAACACTTGAGCACTTACAGGCCTGCTTGCCCGATGCGAAAAAGGCAAACTTGGAAAAATTTGTCACTGGTTTCAATGAAACATTTGAAGACTTTGAAATCAACACCCCTAAGAGAATGGCCATGTTCTTAGCTCAAACAGGACATGAAAGTGGCAACTTTGCAACCACAGAAGAAAATCTAAACTATAGTGCCAAGGGCCTTTGTGGTATTTTTAAAAAGTATTTTCCTTCCATGGAGTCTGCTGCGGCATATGAGCGCAAGCCAGAAAAGATTGCCAACCGGGTCTATGGTGGACGCATGGGCAACGGCCCTGAATCGTCAGGCGAAGGCTACAAGTATCGCGGCCGTGGTATTATTCAGTTAACAGGTAAAGACAACTATCGCAATTGCGGTAAGGCTTTAGGCATGGACTTGCTAGCTGATCCTGATTCTGTTGCCAAGAATCCTGTTGCAGTACTCAGCGCAGGCTGGTTCTGGAACACACGCAAACTAAATGACTGGGCTGACAAAGGCGATGTATTAACAGTAACCAAGAAAATCAATGGCGGTACAATTGGCCTAGAAGATAGAACCAAACACTATGAACACATTGTAGAAGTACTAGAATCCATTTTTGAAGAAGAAGGTCACAAAGAAGAATAATTCTGGCTTAAATAACTTTAACACGGCCCTAACCTCTGCGGACTGATCATCCTGGCACGTTAGGGTTTTTCTTTGACTATAAGTATCGCATGATTACTTTTTATGCTGATGTCATTGCCAACAACCTAAACGATCCGCATATTACCAACAGATACCTTTGCCAAAACATCAACTCATCTACAGATCAAGAACAGGATTTCACTGGCCATGCTCAGTTGGATTTTTCTGTTTTTAAGTATATCAAACAGCCTGTACAATTTTCAACCTTTGACAAATATCAATTAGGTCAAAATGTTGTAGCTGTTGGACTGCACGGTGGTTGGAGCATAGAAAAATTAGCCAAGCTCAAGTCTTGGTTTGTGTCAGACAGCCAAAGACGACGGGCCTGGGCAGATCCTAATTGTTTAATATTGTTGGACTACAGCGAAGAAGGATTCACCACAGAAGTATTTGATGATCTGTGGTTGTGGATACAGGAAAACAATCTAATAGACCGTGTGCTTTATGTTTCCAGCAGCTATAATGTAACCGGAGAATATAGAGAATGGTGTAGAAAATATCAATTAGGTGAAAACATGCGTACTGCATGGTATGGATTTTTTCCAAATTGGTTACTACGAGATCATGGTTCAATGACGGTGTCTGCTGGTCAAGCTGCTTGGAACCGTAACAAACGATTTATGTGTTTGAATCGTAGACCACATCCTCATCGTATACTACTGACCACATTGTTGAAATACTTTAAAATACTTGATCAAGGTGCAGTTAGCTTGCCCAAACATTTTGATGAAAAAGAAATAATCTGGAAACCACAAGATTGGGATATTCCTTATCAATGGAATCTGTTGCGACACAGAGCCAATGGATACATAGAATATCTACAGCCTAGCTTTGAACAATTGTATCAGCAACTGCCGCTGATTGCTGACACAGATGTATTTTCCACAAACTATGCACTAGATCTTAACAAGGATTTTTATCAAGATTATCCTATTAATGTGGTCAGCGAAACTTTATTTTTTACCGGTGCTACTTTTGCCAGCGAAAAGATCTGGAAGCCCATGCTCATGCAACAGATATTTTTTATTATGGCTGCACCAGGATATCTCCAAGACATGCGTGACATGGGCTTTGCAACATTTGATCCTTACATAGACGAAACATACGATTTGGTTTTAGACCCACTGGAGCGAGCCAGCGAAATGGTTGCTAGTTTACGGTCAGTGGTCATGCTCAATGATTTAAAATTTCAACGATTGTTGTATCAATGCCAAGAGCGAGTTGAGCATAACAAAAATCTACTATGTGATAAGTCCAGACTTGAGCGTATGATTAACAGCAAAGTGGCTGCGGCAATTGAGCAGTCCTGGTGCTGATCTGGAATATAAATACCCTAGCCATTAAAAACGGATATAATTTAATGAACCCAAATCAACATCTTATTAAGATACACAAGGAACTAAGCCAGGTAAGTCCAACTTACTGCGTGGCCAAATGGCAGCAGGTAACCATTCACCTGGCCACTGGACAAACCCACAGTTGTCACCACCCTGGTACACACAAGATTCCTGTAGCAGAATTAGAAAATAATCCCAGCGCCTTGCATAATACCAATTTTAAAAAGGGACTACGCAAGGAAATGCTAGAAGGCAAGCGACCCAAAGAATGTGACTATTGCTGGCGTGTAGAGGATGCACCCGGACAGCACTTCAGCGATAGAATCAAGAAGTCAGCAGATCCAGTCTGGGGCAAGCCATTTTTAGAATCCAGTGCCCAGATGCCATGGGATGCAGATGTTATTCCTGCCTATGTCGAAGTCAGCTTCAGCAATGTGTGTAATTTTGGTTGTGCATATTGCAGTCCCGAAATCAGCAGTACCTTGATGCAGGAAACCAAACGACATGGACCTATTCCACTGAGTCAAGGTCATCAAGAACATGATTTGACATTTCTCAAAAGCATTGGCAAGTTTCCTATTCCACACAAGGATCCTAATCCCTATATTGATGCTTGGTGGCGTTGGTGGCCAGAACTGTATCCTAAGCTAAAGGTTTTTCGTATTACTGGTGGAGAACCCTTGCTCAGCAAAGAAACATTTCGTACACTAGATTGGATCATTGAACATCCTAATCCAGAACTGGAAATAGCCATCAATAGCAATTTAGGAGTAGACGACAAGCTACTAGAAGAGTTTCTGCAAAAGTGTAATTATATTGTTGAAAACAAACTGGTTAAGAAGTTGAAGATTTTTACCAGCTGTGATACACATGGTGAGCAAGCAGAATACATTCGTAAGGGATTAAACTACACACGCTGGTATAATAATCTTTGGAACATCATGCTAAAGTACCCAGCACTGGAAGTTACAATCATGGTGACTTTTAATCTTTTGAGTATTCCTAGATTTGAATATTTCCTCCGAGACATCTTGGCCATTAGGCAAGCTGCTGTGGTTAAAAACACAGAAAGCGGATTGCGTGGTGTGATGCTAGACTTTCCTTATCTAAGACATCCACGCTACCTTAGCGCATTGATTGCTGACACCAGTATGTTGGTTAAGCTGGCCAGATGCGTTGACTTTATGAAAAGAAATATATCAACCTACAATGAAGTCACATATCACAATGGATTCTACCCGCACGAAGTTGAAAACCTTGAACGAGTTTATAATGTTGCTGTTGCCGAATGGCCAATGAGCGATGAGAATCTCAGAGCCCGCGATGATTTTTATCTTTATATCAAAGAAACAGATCGACGCAACGGCACAGACTTCTGCAAGGTATTCCCAGAAATTGCTTATTACTATGAAAATGCTGGCAAATACTATGAAGAAGCCAAAGCAAACCAATTAGCAGCCGCAGCGGCCAGCATTGTTGTCAATGAAGAACCAGTGGTAGAATCTGAATCAGTGACCAATGTCAATTAAATTTGTATTTCAGCATTGGGACAGCGAGCTAAATTATTGGTTACCCAATACTGTTCCATTGGATTATCTAGATAAGAGTAACTTGCCTACGCACGGCAGGCAACAAATAGATCAAGATTTTTTAATGTCTCATCCAGACATAGAATGTGGCGGCCTAGAGCACAATTTAGGTAAAAAATATATTTTTCCAGTTCAAATTCGAGACAGCCATTATTTTGAAAGACATGAACACACTGGCTTTAATTGCATTGACCCTAGAGTAATTCACGATGTTCATAATAATCTATGCAAAATAGTTTTGATATTTCCACTGGAAGGTGACAGCGGCTACGGTCGATTTAATCGTGATTATGAAATACTTGACTCTTGGTGTAAGCAGCATCAGTTAAATTCACAACAGGTTTACTTTGTACATGGTAATCAAAATATCAACAACACACAACAACATCGGTTTACCAAGGTTCCGGCAAATATGTTTTTATGCTGGAACGAACCCGTCAATGACCTTGTGAATTTTGAGCCAGTTGACTTAAAAAATCTCTTTTTAAGTTACAACAGACGAGCTAAAGAACACCGCGCACTGGCATTGGCCCACATAATCAATGAGCAGTTATTTGATCGAGGCCTAATTAGCTATCACGGCGATGGTGTTAAAAACACACACGAAGTGTTGCGTACTGTGTGGCGCACCAACCTATCTCAAGCTGCTGATACCATTGATTCGCTGATACCCTTAGAGCTTGACATGGATTTGGGAGTAAATAATCCGGCTTATAAAAATATTATGCTGGCCCACTATGCCAATACATTTTTAAGTTTGATTGCCGAAACGCATGTTACAGAAGGAGTACAGTTTTTTTCTGAAAAAATATGGAAACCCATCAGTGTAGGGCATCCTTTTATGCTAGTTGCAAGTTCTGGCATGCTAGAACTGTTAAAATCACAAGGATATAAGACCTTTGACCAATGGTGGAATGAGGATTATGATAGAGAAGCTGATCTAGATCAACGAATAAGGATGATCCTTAGTGAACTAAAACGGTTAAGTATGTTGTCGTTGGATGAATTAAAAAGAATGAGAATGGAGATGCAACCAATTCTGAAGTTCAATCAAGAATTGTTCAACGAACAATGGAAAAATTTGTGCTGTCCTAGAAACGACGAGGTCGTTTTTAAAATTATTAAAGATATTTGGGATTCATTTTAAAATGCAAGCAAAACCTAAAGTGGCCATGATTGGCTGCGGCAAACTAGGACTTCCCTGTGCAGAAGTCATGGCCGAACACTATGATGTTGTTGGATACGACACAGTCAAAGACCCTGAGGCTCAGATACCATTGATGGACAGTATTGCTGAAGCAGTTGCTGGCCGCGATATTATTTTTGTAGCAGTACCAACACCTCATCATCCTGCATTTGGTGGTGATGCTCCAATAGCACATTTACCTCCAACTAATTTTGACTACGGCATTGTAATCAGTGTGCTGGGAGAATTAAATCAAGTGGTCACCGACGATCAAATGATTGTACTGATCAGTACTGTGTTACCCGGAACTACAAGAACACAACTTTTACCATATCTAACACGCGGTAGATTTGTTTACAATCCTTACCTTATTGCCATGGGCTCAGTAAAATGGGACATGGTCAATCCAGAGTGTATTATTATTGGTACTGCTGATGGAACTTTAACCGGTGATGCTCAAGAACTCATTGACTTTTATCAGCCATTGATGGAAAACAGTCCTAGAGTAAATGTAGGAACCTGGGACGAAGCCGAAGCTATTAAGATTTTCTACAATACTTTTATCAGTGCCAAGATTGGACTGGTTAACATGATACAGGATGTGGCTGAGAAAAATGGTAACATCAATGTTGATGTTGTCACTGACGCACTTAAAGCTGCTACACAGCGCATTACTGGTCCGCGTTACTTAACGGCTGGTATGGGTGACGCAGGTGCTTGTCATCCTCGCGACAACATTGCTCTACGCTGGCTTTCTCAGGAACTTGATCTTGGTTACGACTTATTCCAAGCCATTATGGGTAGTAGAGATGCACAGGCCTTTAACATGGCAAGACGCTTGGCAGACCTTGCTCAAGAGCACAATCTGCCAGTGATCATTCACGGCAAAGCTTATAAACCCTATGTGCCCTATGAGATTGGCAGTTACAGTCTACTGGTAGGACACTATGTTGAACACACAGGCGTTCCAATCAGTTATTTTGATCCTCTCACTGGAGACACAACAGAACCCACTGGACCAGCAGTTATTCTATTGGCTCACAATCCTACTGTAACCTATGCTGGAACCGGAGTAGAAGTCACCGGAGATGAATTCTATTTTAAATTTCATCCAGGCAGCGTCATTGTTGATCCGTGGCGTAGTGTAAACTCTGTGCCCGGCTGTCGTGTGATACACTACGGCAACCCTAAATTTAACAAGCCTCGAATCAATGGCGCATTGCTATCACCTGTGCATTGTGGTAGCATTTTTAGAAGAATCAATGATGCTTTTAGATTTGAGCTTGACGAAACTAAACCAGCCATCTATATTGCACAGGTAAAGGTTAACGAGGTCAATTTTGCTGAGCAAGCAAAGCCGATGATTGAGCGCATCAAGTCTCAAATATCACTGAAGCCCGAAGATCGCATAATCTTTATCACTCAACACGAAGGTATCATTGCACATGGAATTATGTTCCGTAATCAGCTTCGTGAGTTTTGGCCCGAAGTTACTGATGATCAGTACATTTATGCCAATGAGCTATTGTCTTTCGAGCAAGCACTGAAATCTAATAACATAGTTGATCCATATAAGAATCATCTAAGCTTTATGAGCATCAACGAGTGGATTGATCCACGAGAAATAAATGTTGAGCACGACTACACCAAAAAAGACAAATGGTTTTTAAACTACAACAGAGTACTGAGAAGCCACAGATGTCAACTGGTGTCAGAACTACGCAGACGAGATTTGGATCAGCACGGCTTAGTGAGCTTTGTACCCGAAGGCGAGTTTTACGATGGATTTAAGCTCAGCCCAGCTGATGTCTTGGCCAGAGATCCTTATCTTGACGAAGAGTCTCAAGCATATTTTTTAGAGTACCTAGACAAACCATTGGTCATTGACGAATACGATGTTACTACCAATGGGCCCATGGTAAGTGACCATTATCAAAGAACCATTTTGAGTGTTATCACTGAAACCACATGGAATCAAGGCGAAATCTTTATTTCAGAAAAAACATTCAAGGCCATTGCACACGGGCATCCTTTCATTGTAGTAGCGCCTGCTGGATTTTTGAAAAAATTAAGAGAGCTTGGTTTCAGAACCTTTGGTGGTATACTCAATGAGCATTATGATGAGATGGAAAATCACAGAGACCGATTAAATTCTGTGGTTGCTGAAATTCAGCGGTTATGCAATCTAGATCCAATTACTCGTGGATTGACTTACGGGCAGTTAAGTTCCATTGCCTTTGAAAATCAACGCATCTACAAAGAACTAAAAGATACACACTTGCGAGGAACCTTATTTAAGTTCCTCAATGACGCTGCATCATAATTCTTTAACTAAGTTTTGAACAATAGTGTTTGCTGGTAAGATTTCAGTTATTTGATCTATACCTTTACCAGCAAACACATGGCCTCGAGTTGGATCTTTGATACCTTCTTTTAGGCCATAGGTGTTGTTGATACCAACTTCGGTTACATCCTTACTAAACACCAGCGCACTTTGGTCGGTGAATTTATTTGAAGGGATCCTGGATAAATCTGCTGATGTTGATTCAATCATTTTTAACTTGGTTGCTTCTGAAATTTTGCTTTCCTGACAGGCAGCAAACAAGGTTCCGATGCCAATGGCCAGTACGCCAGGAAACTGCATATAATCACGCACTTGTTCGCTGGTACCAATACCACCAGATAAAATAAGATACTTGTCAGCAAAATTGATTCTACTTTGTTTGTATAAATCAATCAGTGGAGTTTTTTCAATGTCTCCGCGACCAGCACCTTCAGATCCTTTAAGTATGAATCCATCATAAGTGTCAGCAAATGATTTTGGAACATTACCAACATTTTTTAATATTTTAAAAAATACAAGCGTGTTATTTTTTCTAAGTTGTATAATCTTGTCGTTAACACGCTGATTATCTTCTTCACTGATCAAACGATCTGGGCGTATTATTTCCACAGCCTTAATTTTAAAATCAATCAGTATAGATAAAAATTCAGGTTCCAGCAGTCTAGTTGATTCTGTGCTAATTAGAATAGATCCATCACCAAAAACAGCACAATAAGCTTCAATGTCCTTTTTTAATTCGTCAACACTCCAAACGGCTGTTTGCGTGTGGTGATCAAAAGACTTGATATAGTTAAATGTGGATAAGCTTGGTAAAGCGCCGGCTTGTCTAATAGCACAAGCCAAATTTAAATCAGAAACTTGATTCATTGCCATGGCAATGATAGGATAACGACAGTTAAAAACTTCAGTAAATAGTTTCATACTAATACTTAGTGCTAGAATTATGGAAAAATATGCCAATGAAAATAGTCTTAATAACCGGCGGTTTTGATCCAATACACAGCGGACATATTGCCTATATAACTGAAGCCAAGAAACTTGGCGACCTATTAATTGTAGGTGTCAACAGTGATGCTTGGCTTGAACGCAAAAAGGGACGAGCCTTTTTACCTATGCACGAACGGCTGGCAATTGTAGCCGGCATTCGAGGCGTTGATCAAACACTTATCTTCAATGATAATGATGACTCGGCCTGCGATGCCATTCAAAAAATAAAAAACAGCTACAGCTATGCCGAACTTATTTTTGCCAATGGTGGTGATCGAACCTCAGAAAATATTCCCGAGATGAGAATTGAAGGTGTGGAGTTTGTGTTTGGCGTAGGAGGTTCAAATAAAAAGAACAGCAGCAGTTGGATCTTGCGTGACTGGAAGCAACCTAAAACAGATCGGCCCTGGGGTGAATATCGTGTGCTTTACGATCATCCAGCTGCTGGCTCTGCTACCAAGGTCAAAGAACTTACTGTAGAACCAGGAAAAAAACTTAGTCTACAACGACACAAAAATCGTCACGAATATTGGTTTGTGGTTGAAGGCCGTTGCGATGTGTATGGTGCATTGCCCGGTGGCTATGCAATACCTCCTAGAACTCTAGGTCCACATGATACCATGGAAATCAACGCCGGAGAATGGCACCAGCTGACCAATCCTTACAGCGCACCATGCCGGCTCATTGAGATCCAATATGGCTCACATTGTGAAGAAGCCGATATTGAACGAAATCCTGGTTGACTTATACCGTCCAGTACTGTTATACTCAGTGGGTAGTTTATTACTCATACCATAGGAGAATCAAATGAGTTTTTCCCCCGAGCAGATCGCCAAGCTTACCAAGGTGATCCAAGAAGGTGTTCAAGTCAAGCGTGAGATTGATGATCTCAATGTTGGACTCAAGGAAACTGTTGCGGCTATTGCTGAAGAAATGAATATCAAGGCTGCTGTGCTTAACAAGGCCATTACCAAGGCGTTCAAGGGCGACTTTGACAAGGATCAAACTGATCTTGAGGCCGTCGAAGAAATCTTGATTGTAACTAAAAACAAGGCCTAAACATGTACATCGATGATGGTTATAGCTGGACTCTGGATGACAGTGATCCTATGATCATTGTAATCAAGCAACACGGATCTACCATCATGCGTATATTTTTAGGTGAGGCCATGGAGTCAGCAGGCCGTGCGCGAGTAATGTCGCATGTTCGTGAATGCGATCGTAGCCCTTGGCTTAAACAATGGCGCGAACACGCAGAACGCGAAATGATAGAGAATTTATCAAAATGAAATCTCTACTGTTAAGTGTTCGTGATTATATTCGAGAGGATTGGCGAGAAAATCCTCTACGATGTGTGCTAGAAATTTCTGCATGGTTTCTCAGCATTGGTTGCGCGATCACCATGGCCGTGACTCTACCTAATCCGCCGTTTTTAATCCTGTATCCGTTGTTTATTACCCAATGTGCTATCTTTGCCTGGGCTTGTAAAACACGCGGTAGTACAGGATTGCTTGCCAACTATCTGTTGTTGGTTACCATTGATTCTGTAGCTCTAGTGAGATTGATAATGCAATGAAAGACGATTGGTCATTTATACTGCTAATCATCTTGTTGATGCTTTTGTTTTGGGGAGAGCCAGATCTGTTTGATGCGATTCGGGCATATTTGATTCAATCTCTTCGATGAAAACTGATCAGGTTGCTAAATTCGTAATTATACCAATAGCACATGCTTATCATAGTCCTACATTGTTTGTGTCAGATTACAAATGGTGGTGTAGCAACCAAGAAGAAATTGAAACATGGATGAGAGAAAACTTACCCAATGGTACTTCGCACCTGCAAGGTATGGTTCTATCATTTGATTCGATAGAAGATCGTGCTATGTTTTTACTTAGATTTGGTTTATGAGTGCTGGCTATGAAATACGAAATAAAAAGCATGTTTCGATTGCCATCGGGGAGATATATTCCTCGCGGCCTTAATATTATTGAGCAACTTTGGTGGCAATTTATGCCTGGGGTTGTCATTAATGTAAAGTGGCCTAAAGGTGCAGTGGTAGTTGGACCAAATAGCAGAAGCTGGGACGGTGTTACAAATCCTTGTGTGCGTCAATTAGTAGAAAGTACTGATCCAAACGATCACTACCGGCCTTGGTTAGAAAAACATGTGGGCCGCCAAGGACGAGATTGGGATTGGGGCTTGACCAATAATGATGCCACTGACAACAGATTGACCATAAAGATTAGACAGAAGCATCAAGACTCTGCCGTAATTGCTAAACTACAATGGTCATGAAAACAGCAACACAAGTCTTAGAAGACCAAATTGCAGAAGAGTTATCTAGACAATTGGCAGAAGAAATTGACTTTGAAGTATTGTGCAGTTTGCTTGTAAAAACAGGCTGGGTACAAGTTAAATTGGAAGATGTGTTGCAACCAAGCAAACAAACAGTTGACATGGTTAATTGGCTACACAACGAGTGTTCTGGTTACTGGAGGCATCGTGGCAAAACATTTGTATTTGAAAACAAGGAAGACGCTGCCTTATTTAGATTGACATGGTCATGACAGTAACTTATAAACCAATGAATATGTTTCCGGAGATACAAATACCTGTATTGCACAAGGTAGTCTACGCCAAGACTACAGACGGTGTACAGGCACAGTGGCAAATATCTTATAAAGACTACATTGTAAATCAATGGCTTGAAGATAACTGTAAGCATGGTTATTATCACAGTCCTGGTTATCTTAAAGAAAAGTTTATCCAGTTTGAATGCGATGAAGAAGCGGCGCTGTTTGCGCTAACATGGGTGTAATGATATGCGGCATCTTAAACGAAATCTTTGGCCTTTTAAAATTAAGCTAGATGTGGTAGATTTAACTCTAAGCATTGATGATGTTGAACTTTGGTTAGGTGAAACCTGCGGAGCATTTAAGTCAAATTGGAATGCAGTATACCATGCTAACTATACCGATTTTTATTTTAAAAACGGAGAAGACGCCATGCTTTTTAAACTACAATTTGGACAATAATATGCACAAGCTTGTAAAAATGGATAAACGACATGCCGGCCACCCGCACTTCACATATTATCTAAAGCCGGCTAGCTCTGAAGATAATTTCCACAACCTAAGGGCGTGGTGTTGGGAAACATGGGGACCAAGCAAAGGACTGCACGACTGGGAAAGAGCCAATGCAGATCTTAAAAACATACTGTATCCTTATAACCCTGATTCAGAGGATCGTTGTCAAAATCCTCACTGGTGTTGGCTTGAAGATCAGTACCGTCGTCGAATAATGTTTGCAGGCGCAGATGAAGTAGCTCTATACAAGTTAACTTTTGGGTCATGAGCTTACCTAAAATAAAAGTTCATTACTGGCGCTACGAAGACGGATTTGTTTCAGTTCCGCCTTTGTTGCGGTTAACTAGTTATGAAGATCCAGAATTTCGGGCTGAATTAGTGGGCTGGCATTGTTGGGTTTACACCAATGACTATGATGGTTTCTTTTTATGGATGGAAAAACATTGCCCCAGCGCGGAATGTATTTCAAGGTTTAACAGCGGCGATCCAATGATTACCGTGCATATCGCAGATCAAGAGGAAGCTGCATATTTTAGATTACATTTTCAAACATGAAATGGTTTTGTGCTATCCATGTTTGGCGTAATGGTTGGGGACATACTGTGGTGTTGAAAGAAAATCCCAAATATAGTTCTCCTCAATACTATGGCACTACTGTTGATCCGGATGAGATAGAAGAGATAATAGCCTGGACTGATGAAAATGCCCAAGCTCGACGAATTTCATATGATACCTGGCAATTCAAGTCTCGCAGGGCAGCAGAGGAGTTTATCATGCTGTATAATCTTAGGTGGGTCTAATGCCCCTAGAGGTGCATAAAAAGCAACTAACTGCAAAATTTAGCTGGATAACTAATGCTGAGATAGATGAATTGGGGTATGACATTAACAATGTGCCTTGGCTATTTGACATTTTGCTATGGTCTGATGCGTGGTCTTGGGAATGTACTACCACTATTAACAGCAAAAACGACAACATCCAGTGGAAGTTTAATTCCGGCCAGGAGCTTGAAGAATTTCTAGTATTGTTTGCACTAAAATGGGGGAAGATGACACATGTCCGATTCCTGGACAATGACTGATGCCGATGGCCGAGCATTTGGTATTGATATTGTTGCTTCTCGACGACTAGGCGATCTTTGGATATACTATTGTTTCCCGTACTACATGCCAAAGGGAGAATCTTCTCCACCGTATCCTGGATTTGAATGTTTGAAAATTTGGCTCACATTGAACTTTCCAAGTGCCGCATATGATGTGACAACCAAGCATCCAGCTACCAAACAAAACTGGGCAACACTAGAAGTGACTTTCAACAATCAAGAAGAAGCTATGCTGTTTAGGCTAATGTGTAGTTGACATTATCAAACGCACACAGTATAATTGTGTATGCAAATCGTAGTGCATTCAAGTAGTCCAGGTAAACGAGCCTTGGTTGAAGCCAGTGCAAGATTCTACGAACAAGAACTTAGACTACAAAAAAGCAAGTATGTTTTAGAGATTCAATTTAAAAAGGGCCTAGTGAAACGAGAAGGCATGAGAGGTTGTGTAAGCGATATTGCGCCAAGACATTTAATTATGTTACTTGACTCTGGTTTAAAGGATCATGCACTATTTGAAACACTTGCACATGAAATGATACATGTAAAACAATATGCTCGTGGACAGTTTAGAATTGATAGAAACAAAACCATATGGTTAGGCAAACCGCTTAGACTAAAATACTATCAACAGCCCTGGGAAATTGAAGCCTTTGGCAAGGAAAAGGTTCTTGCCAGTAAGATATACAATATCATCTGGGGTTAACAATGAAAAAGAAACGGCAGCCACCGATCGAATGCAAGGAACAAACACAATGGATGACGAAATTAAAAAACAAGAAGTATTAGACCAGCTACACGAAGCTGGCCGGCAATTTAATAAAGCCATGCAAGAGTATCAAGATTCATGTAATAGCTACTGGAACAGCCTCAATCCCGAGGAACAACTTATGGCCTTCTGTGCCATGGTTGAACGCATACACCGCGGAGAGATTGAAAACAAGCGTAGCTATCGTGGTATCCTCTATGATGTTTTTGGCTGGGGACCGGAAGCCTATGCACCTGCTCAACTTGCTGGATTTTTAGATTTGCACAATTCAATTTACACTTTTGATGACCTGCTGGTAGTTTTTAAGAATACCCTAGAAGAGCTAGAGATATCAGTCGACGACGAGCGTCTTGCTGATGCCTTGGCAAAACATTTCTACTAATAGGAACTACATACTAGATGTTTGTTGATGCCTATCACGATAAAAAGACCGAAGTCATCCATGTAGTTGAAAGAGTGGATGGCCGGCGTGTTCTAAAAGAATATCCTGCTCGCTATGTACTGTATTACCCAGACCACAAGGGCAAGTTCACTGATATTTCTGGTAACCGTGTCACAAGAATAATGGTCAGTAATCTTGCAGCCTTTGACAAAGAACGCAGGATTCACAGCAATAAGAGACTATGCGAAAGTGACTACAGGCCACTTAACCGCTGTCTCGAAGAACAGTACAGTGGACAAGAAGCACCCGATCTTCATGTTGCCTTTTTTGACATTGAGGTTGCCTATGACAAGGTCAAGGGCTTTGCTGACCCCAGTGATCCTTTCAACAATGTCACTGCCATTACCACTTACCTAGGTTGGTTGGACAGAAACATTACCCTGGTGCTAAAGCCAGATGAAATGCCTGATCAACAGGCCGCAGAAATTGTTGGTAAGTTTGAAGATACCATACTCTGCAATGATGAGAAGCAGATGTTGGAAATGTGGCTTGATCTCATTGAAGATGCTGATGTCTTTAGCGGCTGGAACAGCGAAGGCTTTGATATTCCTTATCTTACCAATCGTATTACTCGTGTGCTTGGCAAAGAATTGACTCGTAAGATGTGTTTATGGGACCAATTTCCAACTAAGAGGTACTTTGAGAAATATGGTAAAGAACTTGAAACCTATGATCCTATTGGACGAGTTCACCTGGACTATCTCGAACTATACCGCAAGTACAACTATCATGAGATGCACACATATCGACTCGACTTCATTGGCGAGTACGAAATTGGTGAGAAAAAGATTCCATATGAAGGAACACTAGACCAGTTATATAACAATGACTTCGAAAAGTTCATTGCCTATAACCGGCAAGATGTCATGCTATTGAAAAAGCTAGATGACAAACTTAAATTCATTGAACTTACCAATCTGATCAGTCATGCCAACACCGTAGGACTTAGAGCTACGCTGGGTGCCGTGGCCGTTACAGACCAAGCAGTTATCAATGAAGCTCATCGTCTTAACATGGTTGTGCCCGACCGGCCTCGAAGAGGAGATAGCGAAGACAATGCCGCCGCAGGTGCCTATGTTGCTGTACCCAAGCAAGGAATGCATGAGTGGATTGGGTCTATGGACATTAACAGTCTGTATCCTAGTTTGATTCGTGCCTTAAACATGAGTCCAGAAACTATTGTTGGACAAGTGCGACAAACAAGAACCAATGAAGGCATCCGAGAATTTAAAGAAGCAGGAAAAGGTATTGCCGAGTTTTGGGAAGGTAAATTTGCCTGCTTTGAATATGAAAGTGTAATGAATCGTGAAATTGGCACTACTGAGATTGTAGATTGGTCAGACGGTACTAGCACAGAAATGAGTAGTGCCGAAGTATATGACTATGTGTTTCATGGTGGTAAACCACTGATGATCAGTGGCAATGGTACTATCTTTAGATACGATGCTAAGGGTGTTATTCCTGGTCTATTGGAACGCTGGTATGCCGAGCGTAAGGAACTGCAAAAGAAGGCCAAAGAAGCATACGGAACAGATATGTATGACTTCTGGGACAAGCGTCAGCTAGTTAAGAAAATTAACTTGAACTCTGCTTATGGTGCATTGTTGAATGCAGGCTCAAGGTTCTTTGATCAACGACTAGGACAGAGTACAACTCTTTGTGGTCGGTTGGTAGCTAGACACATGGCCGGTGCAGTTAATGATTGCTTAACTGGTGTAAAAGATCACATGGGTGATGCTATCATATATGGTGATACTGACTCAGTTTATTTTAGTGCTTATCCTTTGTTCAAAGATCAAATTGAAAAAGGCGAAATTACTTGGAATGATGAGAAGGCAATTGAGCTGTATGATGCCATTAGTGAACAGGTAAATGCTACATTTCCTGCGTTCATGAACTATGCCTTTAATGCACCGGCTACACAAGGGGAAATTATTAAAGCAGGTCGCGAGTTAGTTGCAAGCAAAGGCATCTACATGACCAAGAAGCGTTATGCTGTTCTTATTGTTGACAAAGAAGGCAAGCGTAAAGATATAAACGGATCCACAGGTGAACTCAAAGCCATGGGTCTTGACATGAAGCGAGCCGATACTCCTGAGTTCATGCAAAGATTCTTAGAAGAAATTCTAACAATGACCTTGGAAGGCAAGACTGAAGCTGAAGTTATGGCTCGTGTTAAACAATTTCGAGAAGAATTTAAAAGCCGTCCTGGTTGGGAAAAGGGCACACCTAAGCGAGTCAACAACCTAACTAAGCACACAGATGTTTATAAGAAAACAGGTAAGTGTGGAGTTGGACATGCTATGGCAGCTATTAATTGGAATCGAATCAAAGAAGCTTATGGCGATCGTCGCAGTATGGATATCACCGATGGACAAAAGGCTATTGTATGCAAACTGAGGAGCAATCCGTTGCAGATTAACAGTATTGCCTATCCAATTGATGAAATGAATCTGCCAGATTGGTTTAAGCAATTGCCTTTTGATCATGTGGCTATGGAAGAAACCATCATCGACAGCAAGATTGACAATCTGCTAGGCGTACTAAAATGGGACCTTAGCCAGAGCAAGGACCGCGGATTAATCAATGAGTTGTTCTCATAATTGGAAAACGAGTTCATTGACTTTGTCTACTTTTCTAAATATAATCACTAATAACTGGAGAAATCACCAATGCTAAAAGATATTGTGCTTGATGTAGCAAAAAACATCGCCAGCCTAGGAACCTTTGAAGAGGTCCTGGTTGAACAAGAAACTAACAACACTAAGTTTACTGCCTATCCGGAAGATTCTAGTATCACTGTTCTAGCCAGTAGCAAGAACAAGGTTGCCGAGTTTCCAGAAAAGTTTGGTATGCTGAACCTAGGATTTTTTGTTGGGTTATCAAACTTGTACCGCGCTGACGATACTAGTGTAGCCACTGGTACCAACAGTAAAAGTGATATTGATCGTTTGGTCTTTTCCAGTAAGGATGGCAACAACGACGAGTATCGTTTGACTCCAACTAACTTGATGAAAACCAAGAGCCGTAGTTTCAATGGCACTACCTGGGATGTTGTAGTTAATCCAGCTGCCAATAAGATCAGCGAACTGGCTCAACGAGCAGGTTTGTATGCAAGCATTGATCCAAATCTAATTGCCAGCACAGAAAATGGCAAGTTAGTTTTCACCTTTGGTGGAGTCAGTGGCGGAGGCCATAGCGGTAAATTTGTGTTTGCTGATACTACACAGAAACTCAAGCGTCCGGTTGCATTGCCAATCAATAGTTTGCTCATGGCACTGAAGACTGCAAGCCAGGGTACACCAGTCGTCAGCTTTAGCGAAAAGGTTGCCAAGGTTGAATTTGATAGTGGTCTAATCAAATACGAATATCTTATTATTGCTCAACAATAAGAAAAAATAAATGACAGCAAGTAAAAAATCCAAAGTAGATTTATGGGCAAAGAACGAAGATTACGCTGTGTTCTTGCCCAGCATTTCAACTTTCTATAATACCATCATTAGCAAAGAGCGCAATGAACCTGGTGTGAGTGTACCGCCAGATCGTGTGCCTAAGGAATTTGAAAACGGCATTGAAGGCATGAACTTCCTTAACAAGGATGCTGCCTACTATCATTATCCGTATGCTCTTTACTCTGCTGGACATGCACAACTTGACCTCAGCAAAACCGACTCTGAAGAGTCAATGATTCAAAAGCGTGATCGCAAAAATACTTTTATCCTAGGCGACAGCGGTGGCTTCCAGATTGCAAAGGGTGTTATCAAGTTTGACTGGGAAAACTTTATGGAGAGACCCGGTGACCAAGGATACAAAGGATCTGCTGACAAGACTCGTGGCCAGATTCTCAACTGGCTTGAGCATACTGCTGATTATAGCATGGTTCTTGATATTCCTACTTGGGCGGCAAGACCTCCACTGAACGAGCGCACAGGCCTACAAAGCTTCCAACAATGTTTGGATGGTACCTTATATAACAATGCTTGGTTCTTGGCAAATCGCAAGCACCAAACTAAGTTTTTAAATGTTTTGCAGGGCAGTAACAACCAAGAAGCTGACATTTGGTATGATGCTGTCAAACACTTCCCCTTTGAAGGTTGGGCTATGGGTGGTAACAACATGCAGGATGCACACCTGCTGTTGCGGCGCCTAATCCAAATGCGAGACGAGGGTATGTTGGCCCCAGGTCGTGATGTAATCCATGTACTGGGTACTAGCCGACTAGAATTTGCTATCTTTTTAACTGCGGTTCAACGAGCCCTGCGCGAACATGTTAATCCCAACATGATGGTTACTTTTGACTGCGCCAGTCCATTTGTAGCTGTAGCATACGGTCTAAGCTATACTCAACATGTACACAGCAACGACCGTTTCACTTATGTGATGGAAAAGGCTGTTGATAATCGCGAACTCAGTGGCAGCAAAATTCCTTGGCCGTGGAACAGTCCAATTGGTGAAAGATTGACCATGGGAGATATTTGCTATTACAAGCCCGGTCAGGCTAATAAAACTGGCAAGGTATCAAGGACTAGTTGGGATACATTTAGTTACAGCCTAATTATGGCTCACAATGTCTACCAACACATTGAGTCGGTTCAACGAGCCAATGCTCTTGCAGATGTTGCACATAAACTAACCAGACCTGATCCAAGAGAATGGAGAAAAGGACGGCAAAGAAGTCAAGAAGGTCAGCTTGACTTATGGGTGCCGCGTAATGTATTATACATTATGGAACTTGTAGATCAAGTGTTTAAAGTTGAAAACCCTTATGAGTTATTGAACCAGTGTAGTTCGCTGCTTTCAGAGTTTTCAGGACGCAAGACTCGCAAGAGTGGAGCAGAAGCAGTACATGACATCTTTACCACTGACGACGGATCAAGTGCTACAGAAATGGCTGAAGGTGGCGAATTTGACGATCCTAATGATCCTAAGTTGATGGAACTTGAACAACTAGCCAAGGACGAATAAAATGAGCGGCATTGATCGTATTTCAAAAGATTTTTTTCTTGGTATTGAGGTAGAAAATTCTCCTGCCAAGTCAATGCAAACCTTGTTCGTTGTTGGATTGCAATCGGCGGATCAAGTGCTTAGTATTGCAGCCGAAAATTATTGCGAACATGTATACCTAGGTGCCAACATGAGTATGCATTATCTACAGTATACGGATCATGATGAATGGGAAAAGTGGGATCGGCTAATTGAAGCCTTGACACACAGCCCAATGATCAAGTATATTACAGTTGATATTACAACTGACCAAGTTGAGGGGTTCGTCGAAAGTATGGCATCTGAAAGTAATAAGGTAATTCCAATGATTTCGGTGAAACTACCTTATGTAAAATTGCTTAACTACAATACTACGATCAAGCTCGACGACAAGGGTTTTGATCAAACTAATCCAGGAGTATGGTGTCACTTGCTACATGATTTAATGGATCGAGAGCATTTTACTCCGTGGATAGCCTATAATGGCGACACTCCCGTAAATTAAACTTAAACAAAGGAAAATAGAAAATGAGTGACTCAGACGAAGTTAAGGTTGGCAGCTTTAATAAGGTTCCAAAACGCCCAGTTCCAAATGGTTCTGCAAATGGTGCTGCCGCACCGGTAGCTGAAGCCAGCAATGCTGACATTTCTGCAAAGCTAGATCAAATGAACAAGCATCTCCAGGCTATTGACTGGAAGATGTGGGTTTATCTCAAGGCCAATAACTACATTGATTAAGGATTAACATGTCACAAGACATGATTTGGGTTACCTTTCGTAAAGAAGGTATTCATCGGTATCCTGCCGCAGGGCAGGATCCAAAGCTCGCAAGCGGTGATGCGTATGATGTAAGTTTTTTACAGTATCCGCATCGTCATATTTTTCATTTCAAAGTTTATCTAGAGGTTTTCCATGACGACAGAGATGTAGAGTTCATTCAATTTAAGCGTTGGCTAGAAAATTTGTATAGCCAAGGCATACTTGAATTAGATTACAAATCGTGTGAAATGATTGCTGATGACCTTCACAAGGAAATCTCAGCAAAATATACAAGTCGTAAAATTTGGATTGAAGTTTCGGAGGATGGCGAAAATGGATGCATCAAACAATACTCTTAATAACCGTGTTCGTTTTGATAGGAGAGAGCGTGTGAATACATATAACAATCAACCCAAGCGGGCTGGTCTTAACCTAAACCACATCAAGTTTGATCTGCTTAAGATCAGCGAGTTGTATGATGGTGTATTGACTGAGGACCTAGGTCATTTGCCCCTACATCTTTACAATCAGTATCTCACTGATTTGGTTCGAGATCGCTATATTCATAGCTACAACATTGAGACGCCTGAAATGCGTACTCATGAGGCCTCGGGAGATCGTAGTTTTACCTATACGATCAATGTTCAAAACTCACCTGAGAGGTCTAGTAAGGCTCTCAAGATTCATGTAGGCTTCTACAAGAGTGCCTGGGCACCAACTACTCACCATACTGCTGACGGCATGTGCTGTATGCCCGACCGCCTAGATCGTGAGGACACTAATGCGTAAACTCTACTACATGGGATTAGAACCCTATGAGGGTAGATATACGCTACAACTACAGCAATGGAATGAAGCGGTGTTCAAGCGCCGTGGCATTGACTATGTTGTTGTTCCAGGTAAGACCATTGACAATACCAAAGCTATCAGTGTAGGTCAAGTGTTAGATGCACATGGTCGCAGTTACTTTGGTATGAGCCAAATGATGAACTTGGTTCAGATGATGCGAAGCGGTGAAGTTACTGGTGAGGATGTAGTCTACTTCGAAGACATGTTTCAGCCTGGTATTGAATCGCTTCCATATATCATGGATCAGATTCCAGCCAATCAACGACCAAGAGTCTTTGTGCGATGTTTAGCACAGGCCATCGACCCTGATGACTTTGTTCATGTGTGGGGTATGAGTAAGTGGATGTCAATCTACGAAGCAATGGTCAATGAATTTGTAACAGGTGTACTTGCTACAAATGAAGAAATGGTTGCTCATATGCGTATTGCTAATTGGACTGCTCCAATTTACAATATCAGCGGACTAGCATTTGGCAAAGAAGAAGTGCAAGGTCGTATTGGTAACAAAATTAAACCCTTTGAACAAAGAGCACATCGTGTGATCTTTGCGGCAAGGTTTGATCAAGAGAAGCAACCAGATTTCTTTATGGATCTCATTGATGAATGGCATCGTCAATGGCCAGGGTATCCTGTAGAATTTGCTGTTCTAAGCGGCGGCCCGTTGCGTAGCAATAATCCTAAATATCTAGAAAGAGCTGCACAAATGGAATCTTTAGGTAAACTTAAAATTTATAAGGACCTAAAGAAAAATGATTACTATAATCTGGTCAACGATAGCCGTGTGCTTTTTAATTGTGCTTTACAGGACTGGGTATCTAACACAGTTTCAGAAGCCGATGCTCTTGGTTGTAATGTGCTATATCCTGCTTATCGTAGCTTCCCTGAAACCTTTGCCAATGACCACTCTAGGTTGTATGTGCCTTGGTCATTGGAAGATGCTATAAGCAAACTGCGTGTACAGTTAGCTGGACCCCATTCCAAGCAAGGCAAGATCAGTGACTGGAACAACGGTACCATTGATCGCATTATTGACATCATGGAAACTGCCGGTACTGTTGCCGAAGGTGGCATGAGCTGTAAGGCCACTCTCTGGAATCGTTCAGGTAACCGCTATCGTGATCATGTAGCAAAGGCCAAGTACTAAATGGATAAGTGGGTTGCTGTCACAGGAGCCTGCGGCTACATTGGTGGGCAAACAGTCTTAAAGTTTAAAGACAAGGGCTATAAGGTGCTGGGCGTAGACCGCGCCGCAACTGCACCGTGGATTCGTCAAGCTTGCGATGCCTTTGTTGAAGGCGACTTCACCAACCTTATGTTTATCCTTAATGTGATCAATAACAAGGTTGAAGCAATTATACATTGTGCTGGTACTAGCTTGGTTGGTCCTAGTGTTAAAAATCCTGGCCAATATTATGTTAACAATGTTGGTAATACTGCAAAGCTGTTGGCTATCTTAAAAGAAAACAAGTGGCAAGGCACCTTTGTTTTTTCAAGTAGTGCAGCCGTGTATGGAAATCCAACAGAGTTACCGCTTACTGAAAAAAGCCCAAAAATACCTGTCAGCCCTTATGGGCAAAGCAAACTAATGGCTGAACAGGTTATCAGAGACTGTGCCGCGGCATATAATCTAAAAGCTGTTTCATTGAGATATTTTAATGCCTGTGGCGCAGATCTTCAAGCCAGGCACGGTCAAATTAGAGAAGCTACGCACTTGATTGCACGAATCATGGAAAGTGTGCTCAAGAACTCGGTGTTCACGCTCAACGGCACTAATTATGACACCGCAGATGGCACTTGTGTTAGAGATTATCTGCATGTTGATGATATTGCTCATGCACATTACCTTTCTGTGCAATATGCACAAACCATGCCAGTTGGAACCTGTGAAGAATTTAACTTAGGCAGTGGATCAGGTGCTAGCAATAAAGAAATCATTGCCAGTGTTGAAAAAAATATACCTCGCAAGGTGTTAGTTCACAATGGACCCAGGAGAGAAGGCGATCCTGATAAATTAGTAGCCAGTGCTAGTAAAATTTTCAAACACATGGGATGGAAACCTGAAAACAGCGACATCAATAAAATTGTTCGTAGCGCCTGGGCTTGGTATAATTCCACCGAATTTAAAAACAGAGCATGAAACTAAATCAACATGACATTGGCGGTGAAGTAGTTAAGAGCAACGAAACCTATGTGCTCAAAGACAACCGTACTTTAAAAAATCTAGTATTGAGTAGTACTCTATTATATCGAGGCCAACAGACTCGAGGACATCGACACAGCGGTCAAGAAGAAGTTTATTTCTTTGTGCAAGGCAATGGCAAAATGATTGTTGGTGACGAGAACAGCGAGCCTTTCGTTGTTAACGCTGGAGATGTTGTACTGATTCCAGATGGTGCCTTTCATCGTGTTATCAACGATGGCGAAATGCACATGATGTTTAATTGTGTCTTTGACGGAAAGCGTAATCACTAATGAAAGTAGGTTTTACCTGTTCAACCTTTGACCTCTTACATGCAGGTCATGTAGCAATGCTACAAGAAGCAAAAACTCAATGCGACTATTTGATTGTTGGTCTACAAAACGATCCAACCCTAGATCGCCCTAGCAAAAATAAGCCTGTACAAAGTATTGTTGAAAGACAGATGCAATTGCGAGGAAGTAAATATGTTGATGAGGTATGGATCTACAATACAGAAAAAGACCTCGAAGATTTGCTTCTAACCTTGCCTCTTAATGTGCGTATCCTAGGAGTTGAGTACGAAGGAAAAGAATTTACCGGACGAGAAATTTGTCACAAACGAAATATTGACTTGTATTTTAACAAACGCGATCACAGTTTTAGTTCAAGCAGTCTAAGAAGGCGAGTTTATGAAGCTGAAGTTGCCAAGGAGTGGATAGATGAAGATAAGTGATTTAAAAGAGAATGTAAACGACGCATGGTTTGAAACTGGCAGCTTCAAGACCTTTAAAAAGCCTGCACAAGAGAAATACGAAATTGCACAACAAGCAGGAACGGTAGACACCCTAGAAGGCCCTGTACGATATGAAGCCGGTCATTATATCATGACTGGCCCCAAAGGAGAAAAATATCCTATCACTCCTGAAAAGTTTAAAGATCTTAAAGATGACCTAGGCAACGGCGTTGCCAGTCCTAAAAAGATAATGAAGGTAGCCAAGCTAGCTGACCACGATGGTGTATTACATACCTCATGGGGCAACTTAAACTACACCTCTGGCAATGACTATATTGTTCGTCATGGTCCAAACGACTACGGCGCCGTGAAGAAAGATATCTTCATGCAAACATATGATACTTCAGGAATTAACTAATGGAAGTTGTAATTTACAGCAAAGATAATTGTCCATATTGCGATATGGCCAAGAACTGGTTCAAACGAAAGAACCTTACTTTTACCGAACACAAAATTGGAACTGATGGTTTTACTAGAGAAATGCTATTAGAAGCTGTACCAACGGCAAGAACTGTTCCTCAAATCATCGTTGATGGCGAATTAATTGGTGGCTGGACCGATTTGTGTCAAAGCAAGTTGTATGCCCAGCACAGCAATTCAAACTAAGTATCGGTTAAAAACAGTACTGCCCTTGGAACAAGTACCTGACCTAAGAAGTTGGCTACAAAATAACCTTGGGCATTCCTCAACAGCATGGAAGATTGAAACGCACAGTGGATCTTTTTTTAATTGGCGAGGAATTGCAGGTGCTGTTAAATCTAAAAATCTCGAAACTAAATTGCCAGTCACTGTAATTGTAACGGTATATGAATTTAAACATTTGCTGACCTTTGCTAAGTCTTGGGAAACCGAGCTATTGCTAGAAGAGTAAGATTTTGCTATAATATAGTATAAATAACTATGCTACACAAAGGTAGCAACATTTCAAAATTAATCCGCGTAAGGAAGGAACCCTATGTCATATAACAAAACAAAAACCGATCCCGCATTGGGACAACTTGTACACGAACACTTGGTCAAGTGTGGTGTAGAAACTCCAGTAAATCAGAACAGCCTAGACCGTAAAGAAAAGATTGATCTCATTGAGAGTCACTTTACCAAGATCATGCAGACTCTTGGATTAGATCTCAGCGATGACAGCCTCATCGAAACACCCAAGCGTGTGGCCAAGATGTATGTCAACGAAATCTTCTGGGGCCTTGACTATGATGCATTTCCTAAATGCACCACAGTTGACAACAAGATGAAGTATGATGAGATGGTTGTTGAACGCAATGTTAATGTTCAATCAAACTGCGAACATCACTTTGTGGTCATTGATGGGGTGGCCACAGTAGCTTACATTCCCAAGCAAAAGGTTCTAGGACTTAGCAAGATCAACCGCGTAGTTGAATACTTTGCCAAGCGTCCACAGATCCAAGAACGCCTCACTGAGCAAGTTTATCACGCACTACAATACATCCTAGAAACTGATGATATTGCTGTGGTTATTGATGCTCAGCATTACTGCGTTAAGAGCCGCGGTGTTGAAGATGTTGGTTCATCTACTGTAACTAGCAAACTTGGCGGCGTGTTTAAAACTGATCCAAGCGTTCGCTTAGAGTTTATGAACATCGTTAATAATTGTAAACGAGGATAAAGTGAGTGACAAAAAAACAACTGACACTATAAAGCCTGTTGAGTTTGATTGGAGTAGCGATGACACCATGATGTCAACTGGTGTCATCGCTCAAGAGGTTGGGTCCATAACTCTTGATATATCAAACGCTGGCGCCGCAGGGTCTGTCTATGCTATAGACACTACCGACACCATTGACCTTAGCAGTATCACCATTGGCAGCGGCGGTAATACTACTATCAGCAGTAATCCTTATACATTTTCAACTTGGGAAACTAAAAACACTTTGAATGGTGTTGAGGAAATACACACCAAGTCCGGTAAGAAGATTGATGTTGATGAACTAGCTGAAGTTGTTGAAACTATCAAGAAGCGGTTGCTGATACTAACACCAAACTTTGAAATGCACGAAAAGTACCCAATGCTTAAAGAACTGTATAACGAATACAAAGCAATGGAAAGACTTTTAAGTGGTCCGGACAGAGAGGAAAATAATGATTAAACAATCATTGTCTTGGGACGAGGTCACCTGTTTAGTTAATGATTTAGCTAGACAGGTTTCACTTTCAAACTGGAAGCCTGATTATATTGTGGGATTGGTTCGTGGCGGATGTGTTCCTGCGGTTATGCTCAGTCATTATCTCAACGTTCCTTGTGAAACTTTAAAAGTGAGTCTCCGTGACGGAGGTAGTTGCGAAAGTAATCTATGGATGGCAGAAGACGCATACGAGGGAAAAAATATTCTGGTAGTTGACGACATCAATGATTCAGGCGCTACTATTAACTGGATCAAACAAGATTGGCCCAGTGGTTGTTTTCCAGATGATGAAAAGTGGATCAATGTTTGGGAAAACAATGTGAAATTTGCTGTATTGGTTGACAACTCTGCCAGCAAAGCGTATAGTAACTTCTGCGGCATGACTGTTAACAAGGCCGAAAATGATGTTTGGATTGATTTTCCTTGGGAATCTTTTTGGAATAGGAACACACAATGAAAGTAGGATTTAGTCTGGGTCGGTGTGTGCGAGATATTGTCAAAGGTCTAGTTGACATTGAAGATGTAGTTGTTGTCATTGCAGGTACTCACATCGAGACTCAGGCACAGCTGACCAGAGTAATTAACGAATATATGTACCGCAATGACTACCTTGCCGGACTTGATGAAGCCGAGTGTCAAGGAGTTGCTAGTGTGCTTTGGACCGAAGGTAAGATTCATCAGTCGCGCCTAAGCGGACATTATGCTAGACGCATTAACGAAAAAAGTGTTTGGGCGGATCTTGTGCCAACAGGGGGATTCAGTAATCCCATGGTACAGGATGCATGGAACGAATATCGAGGAACTCTTTCCATCACAGAAAGTGCGCCCGAAAAAGAAGATGTTGCCAATAATTGGAGATTATAATGACCTATGTTGTAACCGAGTCATGTATTAAATGCAAGTTTACGGATTGTGTAGAAGTATGTCCTGTTGACTGTTTTTATGAAGGACCAAATTTTTTAGTTATCAATCCTGACGAGTGTATCGATTGCGGAGTGTGTGTTCCGGAATGCCCTGTTGAAGCTATTGTTGCTGACAACGACATCAGTGAAGAACAGAAGCCTTTCATTGAAATCAACAAGCGGCTGAGCTATGTTGGTTGGCCGGTTATTACCAAGCGCAAGGAAGCGTTGCCTAGTGCCGACGAGTTTAAAGACATCAAGAGCAAAAGGCATTTGCTCGAGGAATGATAGATTTTGCCAGCCTTATCAATCTAGATGATTGTGCTACTTTAGCCAAGAAATATTCTGGTGTGGTAGCGTTGCCATTGGCGTTGCCAAAATTTGTTTGGGATTCAGAAGAAGAGTTTTGGCACATCTGGAATACAGATTCTGCTGGTGTTACAAGGCAGCACATTGATCGTGGAGCTCAAGGCAGATCAACACCCAGAACTGATCTAGTGCAATGGGATGGACTAGCATTGTATGAAGATCACACGCTATTAGATAAGGCTGCATGGCTTACTAAAGTTTCGCAGGAACTGAGAGAAACCCAACCTCAGTTTCTAAACTCAATCTTTGATCTCATGCCTTTTAATCGCATAAGATCTGTTAGATTATGGAGTGCCAACAAACCAATTCCGGCGCACTATGATGGCAATATGCCTGCGTCGCTCGATGGTATATTACAGTTTCCAGCGGAAATAAGAATCATGCTACACGATGCTAATGCAACGGAAACTTTTTGGTGCTGTTCGTCTACCAAATATCGTCCGGGTCCTGATACTGTTGTTCCAGCAGATGATCGCTACTACATTAGATTGCCTGGAGACTCAAACACATTTGCGTGGAACAATGAAGGATACTTGCACGGTGCAGATTACTATCCTCCCCATAGAAAAATTCTTGCAGTAATTAAAGGTTGGGTTGATACTAGAAGACTAGAAAATTTACTTGATCAAAGCATTGAGAAATATCCATTGCTTGTTTTGAGAGAAAATTAAATGACTAAAATTGTAATTCAAGGTAAAGGCACAGTTGGCCTATCAACTGAAATGTTTCTTAGACATTATATCAAAGATGTCAATGTAGTGTTTAATGATCCGTTTAAAGGAGTTGCAGTCAATCAAGAAGATTGGTTAACTGCTGACTATGTTGCTGTTTGTGTAAACACAGACCTTGACGAATCACTACCGCTGCCAGAAAATAATATTAAGAATGTTATCGAAGCCATTAGCCATGCAGTCAGCTGTGGATTCAACGGCCAATTTTTAGTTCGTAGTACCATCGGTGTTGAGGATGCTGTTAAGCTAGTTAAGGAACACGGAACCAGAGTAATCATGTGGCCTGAGTACATTAGAGAAGCATCGTGGCAACTTGATAGTATTGCTCCGCGTGTGGTTCTACTAGGTGGCGATGCTGAAAACTTTGCCTTGCTGTTTGATGAAAGCTATCAAGGTCCAGTTATCATCACCGAACCAGTTGAAGCCATGCTTGCAAAATTAAGCACCAATGCATTCCTATCAACCAAGGTTATTTTTGCCAATCAAGTAAGACAGCTTTGCGAAACTTATGGTCTGGACTACGGCCTAGTGAGTCAACTTCTGGCCAATGAGGGTCGACTAGGAGAAAGCCATTGGGCCAGCCCAGGACCAGATGGACAAGCTGGTTTTGGTGGGAAATGTTTTCCTAAAGACATGAAGACTTTTGAGACAGCCTTAATCAAAGCCGGTTTACCTAGTAATATGGCTCAGGCTGTTTTAGACTTGAACAAACAAATGCGACCTTGATATTCGTTGACATTTGCTGAGAGTTTTGCTAAACTACTATTAGTTACATGTTTAGGTAATCCAATGAAAATAAAAGTAGTCAGTGATCTGCATCTAGAGTTTAGCGACATCACCATCAAGAATGATGAAAACTGTGATGTGCTAATTCTCAGCGGCGACATTATGGTGGCCCAGGATCTGCATGACCATCCTGAAATGGACTATGGCATGTACAGCAATGTGAACCTTGCTGACCTTGGACGCAGGCAACAAACTGCTCTACGATTTCGTGACTTTTTAAAGCGTTGCAGTTTTCAATTCCCGCATGTTGTATATGTTGCCGGCAACCATGAATTCTATCACGGCAAATGGAATCAAACCATTGATACCTTGCGAACGGAATGCGCTAAGTTTCCTAACATACACTTTTTAGAACGAGATACTGTTACCATCAACGATGTGCTATTTGTTGGTGGGACATTGTGGACTGATTGCAACAACAACGATCCTCTAACTTTACACGGCCTTCGTGACCTGATGAACGATTTTCGCCTTGTTCGCGTTGAAGATGCTGGTTATCGTGCTCTTAAGCCTGCAGACATTGTTGTGCGACATAAAAAGACATTAGGGTATATAAAAATAATTTTAGACGAAAACCGAGACAAGCCTTGTGTTGTAGTAGGGCATCATACTCCCAGTTTTCAAAGCTGCCATGATATGTACAAACATGACAGTATTATGAACGGCGGTTATCATAGCGAACTCAGCGAGTTTATTTTAGATCATCCGCAGATCAAGCTATGGACACACGGTCATACTCATCATTGTTTTGATTATACCATTGGGGAGACTCGTGTTGTTTGCAATCCCCGAGGCTACCACAATGGTGGTTATGGTGAAGAAACAGGATGGAGTCCTGAGAAAGTAGTGGAAATTTAAATGCAACCAGTAACACCTCCTGAGTCAATAACCGTATGGGTATTATCTAGTTTGAGTACCACTGGATCAATTACCATGCATACTCCGTCATCGTACTCCGGAGGTGTTTTTCCAGGATATTTCATTAAGCTTGAAGATGCACAACAGGAGCAAATGCTACTGGCTCTCAAAGGACAGAAGTCGCATGTGTTCCAATTAGATTTCCCAATGCCATGAAAACTCGAGAAGAAATTATTACATCCATGTGCTATACATATCGGCATGATTATGGACTGACTAAGAGTTCCGACCCTGGTGGTTATAGTTTTCCTTTCGAAGCCGGTATGACATTTGAGGAACAACAGGCTTTGTGGCGTCAGATGGCACAGATTTTTGACAACGACATCGCTCCGCATATGGAATTCAAAGATGCAAAAACCAAAGAGGCCACCTAAAAGTGTAGAACCAACTGAACTGCATAAAGATTTGCTTGACAGAGAGTTTAAAGTAGGTCAATATGTTGCAGTATCGGACAGCGGGTTATACATTGCAAGAGTAACTAGATTTACAGCTAAAATGGTAGAAGTTGAAAAAATTAATAGCAAGTATCGTAGCAAAAGATTAAAGTATGCCAGCGATATGGTAATACTAGATGGCCCAGATGTGTTTATGTGGGTGTTAGCAAACGGTTTATAAAATGAGAATCGAAGAAGATATTAAGTTAGACTTTCGTGATGTGCTGATTCGCCCCAAGCGAAGCACACTGGGCAGTCGCAAGGAAGTGGAACTAAAGCGTACATATACCTTTAAGCACAGCGGCTGGGAGTGGTCTGGTGTTCCTATTATGGCTGCTAACATGGACGGCGTTGGAACCACTGCCATGGCCGAAGCGTTGTACGAGCATCGCATGTTTACCTGCTTGGTTAAAAACTACGATGAAGATCAACTGTTTGATCTGGTAGGCGGCATTGGTGGCAACTATTTTGCTGTCAGCACTGGCATTGGTGAAAAAGACTTTGTTAGACTGAGCCGCATCATCAATGCCTATCCAGAGATACACTTTATTTGTATTGATGTTGCCAACGGCTACAGTGAACAGTTTGGCGACTATGTAGCAGATGTTAGAGAAGCGTTCCCTCATTGCACTATCATTGCTGGCAATGTAGTTACTGCTGACATGACTCAAGAACTTATTTTGAGAGGAGCAGACATTGTCAAAGTTGGAATCGGACCGGGATCGGTATGTACGACTAGGTTACAAACTGGGGTTGGCTACCCGCAACTTAGTGCGATCATTGAGTGCGCTGATGCGGCGCATGGGCTTGGTGGACATATTATTGCTGACGGCGGGTGTACTTGCCCAGGCGATGTGGCTAAAGCATTTGGTGCAGGCGCAGACTTTGTCATGCTTGGCGGTATGTTAGCTGGACACAATGAAGGTGGCGGCGAACGATTTAGACAAGAAGATGGTAAAGATTACATAAGGTTCTATGGCATGAGTTCAGATACTGCCATGACTAAGCATCATGGCGGTGTTGCTGAATATCGTAGCAGCGAGGGCCGAACCGTTACTGTGCCTTATCGAGGTCCTGTAAAGAATACTGTGCTGGATCTACTTGGGGGCTTGCGTAGCACCTGTACCTATGTTGGTGCACCAACACTCAAGCAGTTGCCCAAATGTACTACCTTTATTCGCGTCAACAGACAAATCAACGATGTGTTCCTAAAGTGAGATACTTTTCTTATAACGAGTACGACCCGGACTCACCTAGAGCAGATGACACTGGCGGCTATGTGGAAACACTATCCGAAAAAGAGATTCGCGCTAGGTACTGGCCGTATTGGTATAAGAAAATGTGTGAAAAATTTGGTCAAGAGCATGTGGACAAAAACTACTGCTTCGAAGACTGTTTAGTCGATTGGCAAGTTGTTAACTGGGCATGGGAAGTAACAAAATGAATCAAGAAATTCTTGGCTATGATCTTCAAGGTCAACCTATTCATAAAACACCAAAAGGATCTATTGTGACTCAGGCATTTATTCTTTGTTCAATGTGTAGGAAACCTATTAGTAATGTTGGCGGGCCAAGGCATGGTAGCGAATGTCTTGATTGTCATCCTATTCGTCAGGCATTTGAATCTGAGTGTTATCCTAATTTTAGTCCTGACTCTGCTCACGGGCTTAGGCGAAAGCCTAATGGCGAATATATTAGCGATGTGTTAGAAGATCATTGGCAAACTTTTCAAGAGGGTTGGGAGCAAGCAATGAAACACTTGCAAAATAAGACCAACTCGTGCTATAGTGATATAGTCGGCACTGGCGGAATGGATCCAAGATGAGTAACTTATGGTTTAATATTCGTTTTGGTGTATACCACTGGCAGTGGGGGCCTGATGGCATGACATGGCGTGAAAATCCTGCTCAGATTGAATGGCGCAGTAGAGAACCTGAAACTTGGCGTTGGTTTTGTGTTTATTGTTTATTTGGAAAACATCTATGAACGAACGAATTCGAGAACTCATGCTAGAAGCAGGATATGCAGCACCCGAGATTGCTGGTCGAGCCAATAAATTTGCTGAGCTGTTACTTGATGATGTCATTGGTTTAGTTAAGCTTTGGGAAAGAGATTCTAGAAATCATGTTTCATATCTCTTAGAGAATTATTATAATAAGGAGCGTCCATTGTGAACTCAATGACTCGTGAAGAAGAGATCCTAACGGTGCTACAGGAAGAATGTGCCGAAGTCAGCCAAATGGTTTGCAAGATCCGTAGGTTTGGTATTGACGAAACTCACCTCAAGGAAGGTGGGTCTAATCGCGAACGACTAACCGAAGAAGTAGGGGATTTACAAGCGGCTATAGATCTGTTAAAATTACATAATATAGTCAATGAACATGATATCGAACTAGCCAAGCAACGCAAGTTTGAAAAGTTAAAAAGGTGGTCAAAAATCTATGAATGAATTTAAAGTAAGCGAAATCTTTTACTCAGCACAAGGTGAAGGACGCTTTGTAGGTGTACCTAGTGTGTTCTTTAGAACATTTGGTTGTAACTTCAAGTGTGCAGGATTTGGCTTGCCCAAGGGTGAAAAAACTACGGAGCCCGATGAGATTGGTAAGAGTGTTCACCTATATAAGACATTCAATGACTTGCCACTGGCCAAAGCCGGATGCGATAGCTATGCAAGTTGGCATCCTGCCTTTAAGCATTTGAGTCCAACTTATACAGTTGATCAAAGCATTGATGCAATGCTGGCATTAACTCCCAACCACCACTGGAAGCAAAACAACGGCAATGATGTGCATTTGGTTGTTACTGGTGGTGAACCGTTGCTGGGATGGCAACAGCTATATCCGGCACTACTGAGTCATCCTAGAATGACAGACCTTGACAACCTGACATTTGAAACCAATGGTACTCAAATGTTGCATGACGAGTTTCACGATTATCTTTTCCAGGACTGGACTAGGTTTGGTCGCGATGCTGATAATCTCACATTTAGCGTTAGCCCTAAGCTTAGTGCCAGCGGCGAGCGTTGGGAACAAGCCATCAAGCCAGATGTAGTACAGCAGTATCAAACTGTTGGACATGTTTATTTGAAATTTGTAATTGAAAAAATTGAAGACTTTGAAGAAGTAGATCAAGCAGTTATGGAATTTAGGGCTGGTGGCTTTGGTGGACAGGTCTATGTAATGCCCGTAGGTGGTACTGATGCCGCTTACTTTGCAAACAACAAACACATTGCTGACGAAGCTTTGGCAAGAGGTTATCGTTACAGCCCAAGATTGCATGTAGACATTTGGAGCAACGGATGGGGCAAATGAATGCTCAAATACCAGCAGTAGGAATACTCAAGCGCAGTGATTATGGCGATAGCAAATCTTATCAAATTGTGTGCGAGTGCCATGATCCTAATCACGATCATAATGTGTGGGTAGAAGCAGAAGACACTGGAGTTACTGTTACTACCTATACAACTCAAGTAACCAAGGTCTGGGAACTAAGCAGGTGGAAAACTATCTGGATTCTTTTAACCAAGGGCTATGTTGAATACCAAGCAAGTGTCATTATGACCGAGCAACAAGCTCTAAATTATGCTGAAACTTTGAAAACAGCAATTAGTGATGTAAAAAACTTTAAAAAAACTTCCTCTTGATATATACGGATATGAACACCAAAATTCAAACATGGACCCATTCATGCTCGTCAAACGGCAAATTTGTTGTGCTAAAACTTGACGAAATTTGCCCACGGTGCTTTATTAATCACGAACTTCATGCTCTACGACATGATGGATTCTTGGTTACTCCCCCTAATAACTCTAAGAAATTTTTAGAAAAGAGTAAGGTTAAACTTGCAGCCTTATTTGCCCCAAAACAACAGATTAAAAAGAACATAGACGAAGATGAGCAAACACAGCACCTCCACAGAATCGGATAAACATGCTGGTGAGACAAATCCTTGTCTCGGCATCTGTCAGCTAGATGTACAGGGCTACTGCATAGGTTGTTATCGCACACAAGAAGAAAGAGAAAAGTGGTACACAGAATCCATTGACTGGCGCGAACAAACTTTAAAAGAGTTGTCATTAAGGGAGACAAAGGCCTTTGAATGATAAACATTGCTCGTCCAGCTAAATTAAATTTACTTTCTGCTGATAACTGGATTTCTTTGCTTCAGTCTCCTCGACTGTTGCTTAACTACGAATATCACGACATTGCATTTTTTGCATTACTGGCTTACAGTAAAAAGCCCAGTAACATATTAGACCTGGGCAGCTACACTGGCTTCTTGCCTTTTTTAGTTGAACGAGTAACATTACTGTCCGGCTCATCTCAAAAATACAACTGGACGCTGGTAGATGATTCTAGGTATCTCAGCGAACTAAAAACATCTATTGTAGAGAACAGACCACTAAGTGGCAAAGGTCTTAAAGAAATACACAAAACAAGCTGGCGTAAAAATAAAGTATCTCCAGCAATAGCATCAATTTTAAACGAGCATGGCGACTATTATTTGCCGCCAGTTGAACCTAACGAATTTGCTGACTTCTGGAAGAAGTTTTCATCAATTGCAGACATAGAACAACCTCAAATGTCTATGTATAAAAAATTAGAAAGTGTTCCACCAGGTTCCAAATTTGACTTGGTTCATTTTGACTTGGCCGCAGGTAATCCAGAAAACATAGAAGTATTTGACTGCCTACTAGAGAAGTATTTAAAAGACGATGCTATCATTGTTTTTGATGATGTTGAAATTGCACATCCCAAAATGTTTTTAATGTTTTTAGATGTGATAGAAAAGACCGAATATAGACCAGTTGCTATTGGAATGCAAAAGATTGCAGTAATGAACCGAGCATACAAAGATGCTTTCATTGACATAACTAATCAAACAGGCCTACTAGATTTTGGTAGCGAACCGTTTCGAGACAAGACAAATGAGGCCTACAAATTTTTCCCCGAAACAAGCAGTCGTTGGGGACAGTATCTTAACCTAAGGGCAAAAACTTAAAATGTTTAAATTCATAAAAAATCTATTCAATCGCAAACCTACTGCTAAGAGTATGCGAGACAATCCAGAACCTTGGGTACAGGTTATCAAAGCTAATTTAGATCCAAGTAATCCCAAGCAAGGTTATTTTGAGCTTGAATGGAACCCAGCCTTTGTGCGCCATTTAATGGATCACGGATATCGTGGACCTACTCCTGAGGATATTGTTGACCAGTGGTTTACAGAACTATGTCGAAATGTTGGTATGGATGGGCTTGCTGATGGTTCTTTTGTAGCAGAAGCAGGCAGAATGTCTACTAACGAAAGAACACGCAAACAAGAATAAACATGTTAGATCGTAAAAAGCTAATCCATGGTAAAGGTTGGCTGTTAAAGAAATCTTATATCAGCGAGTCGTTGATTGATACATTTTACGATCGTATAGATCGATTAGGGCCGCGTCGTGCCATTGATATCAATAAGAAATATGCCGAAGGGGCTGGTATACTAGACCTTGATAAACTGGCCATCTGGTGGAGTCAACAAGTTTTAGATTGGGCAGAATTTCAAAGCATTGAAAAAATAACATTTGATCTGGTTCGCAACATTTTACTTGATCCAAGACTATATGCAGCTGATGTTGTAACCATTGAACCTGGCAGTAACATTATAAATCCTCATGTAGATACTCCACATCGTTTTCCAGAGTGGAACTTTGATCAACGATTGTTGGCACTTCAATTAATCATTCCTTTGCACGACATTGATAGCAAATCAGGCAGCACTGGATTGGTTGATCAAAGTCAACTCGAAAACTATCCCATAGATGATTGCTACCAAGGCAAGTATAACCAACTCTTTTTGGATTTGGTTAAACAACCAAAAATGCCCAAAGGATCAGTGCTGTGCTATAACGCAAGACTATTGCATTCTAGTATGCCTAATCCCAGCAGCCGGCCCAGAAAAGCATTATTGATCCACTATTGCGAGTCAAGCATTATTAAACCTCTTCGATCCATTGATAACATTTGGTCATCACTGGTACCATAAAAACATTGACATCTAACTTGCTTGATGCTATTATACAAACATGAGCTACCTACTTGTTGATGCCGCTAATCTTTTCTTTCGTGCTCGTCATGTGATCCGTAATGGTGATCCTGAAGAGCGTGTAGCCATGAGCTATCACATTATTCTTGCCGCTGTTCTTAAACAATGGCGCGATAGGCAGGGCAAGCATGTGGTATTCTGTTTTGAAGGGCGTAGCTGGCGCAAAGACTACTACGCCCCTTATAAGGCTCAACGAGCAGATGCTCGGGCCAAACATACTGTCAAAGAAGCCGAAGAAGAAAAACTTTTTTGGGAAAGCTTTGACAAGTTCTACGAATATATCAGTACCAAAACTAACATAACAGTTCTTCGTAATGCAGTCTGTGAAGCTGATGACTTTATTGCTCGTTGGATCCATTTGCATCCCAATGACAACCATATTATTGTTTCAAGTGACAGCGACTTTGAACAATTAATTGCACCAAATGTGCAATTATATAATGGCATTGCTGGTGTGCTAACCACGCACGAAGGTTACTATGACGACAAGGGTCGTGCTGTAGTTGACAAGAAAACCAAGGAAGTAAAAGCCGCGCCAGATCCTGAATGGCTGCTTTTTGAAAAATGTATGCGCGGCGATACCAGCGATAATATTTTCAGTGCATATCCTGGTGTTCGAGAAAAAGGTTCCAAAAACAAAGTTGGACTCAGAGAAGCCTTTGCTGATAGAAACAACAAGGGATTCATGTGGAATAATCTAATGCTTCAGCGTTGGACTGACCACGAAGGAGTTGAGCACTTGGTGCGCGACGACTATGAGCGAAATCGTGCTATTATTGACCTAACTGCACAGCCAGATAATATTAAGGCAGTCCTAGACGAAACGATTGCTCAAGCAGTTCAGCGTGAGAAAGTACCAAACGTAGGTACCCATTTTATGAAGTTCTGTGGTAAGTATGGATTACAAAAGGCTTCTGAAAATGCTCAATATCATTCTGACTGGATGGCGTCATCGTATAACTAGAATTTTTATTTTTTGCGGTTTAGCATGGCTGGCCATATGGGCACTTCCAGCAATCGCACAAGCTTTCTTACTAAGAACTAATTGGGTATGCAGTAGTACTCAAACTGTTGTAGAAGCTCTTAAAGAAGCCAATGAATCGGTTAGAGCAATTGGCAAATCACAAACTAATGATAATGAATCCATAATTATGTCAATTTGGATCTCTAATGATGGAAGTTGGAGTATCATTGCTACCAGTCAAAAAGACCCTAGCATAAGCTGTGTTGTGATTACTGGCGACGGGTTTACTAGATATAACTCTTCAAATTCCTCCAAAGATTCCATTTAAGCCCTGTTTAATAGGTTCTTTATATATGCACTTTTGCTAAATAAGTGCATGAGTAGACCTAAGCCAACCATTATATTAACAAATACTAATCCGAGAACTTATAAAAGCGAAGAAGTTCTTGCGGCTGATGCGATCTATGCAGTTTTCTACAAAGACAAGCCTATTAACCTACGGACATTAAACAGCCTAGTTAGCTATCCTGGGCCAAAATACAAAAAAGTAAGCTTTAGCAATCCAGGACACGCATTTAACCTTGCAGATCGATTGAACAAAATGTTCAAGGTAAACGATTTTTCTGTAGTTGAACTCAAGCAAGGAAGGCGCATCAATGAAGCAGGAACTAGCTATAAAGATAGTTGAGTATCTAGCTCAGTATCCGCTTCCGCATATTTGGGGTAACACAAAAATAACCCCATACTCCGTTTTTAAAAATTATCAACCAGGACGACAAAAAGGATTACGGCTGACAACATTTGGTTGGGAGCTAATGAAGCCTCACTTTCGTTATTGGTCTTATAAATGCCCTGCTGGATGGTCGCCTAAGCCAGGGCATCTAGTTGGATTGGAACAGCACCTAGACTGGCCATATTATCATGGTGCTGGTTATTTTCGTATATTTGGTGAAAACGATGCCATAGAAATTCGTTTAGTAAATGATGATATCGTATTATGGCTTGATGGTCTTAGTCGCAAAGCACTTAACAATCGTTGATAACCAAGATAGCATAAACTACACAATTAATCATTGACCACAGAAAGTTTTTGTACTATGTTCTGTGGTATGAAGAAAACACAACTCATTGACCACTTTGTTACCAAAGATGGAAAAACCTTTGCTGGCACTCATGTAATTCTAGACCTTTGGAATTGCGTTGGCTTAGATGACGAAGAACTTATCAATCATGCTCTAAAGCAAAGTATAAAGGCAGCTAAGGCTACTTTGTTACACATACACCTGCACAAATTTCAACCCAATGGCGGTATTTCAGGTGTTGCTGTTTTAGCAGAATCACACATGTCCATCCACACATGGCCCGAACGCGGTTATGCTGCCTTAGATATTTTCATGTGCGGATCTGCTGATCCTTTGCTGACTGTTCCTGTGCTTGAAAGGCATTTTAAGCCTTCTAAGGTTGTGCAGGAAAAATGGTATAGAGGCATGGTCTACGACTAACCTACCCTTGCGGTAACTTCTTGGAGCCCACTTTTATAAATACTTTTATGAAACACTGGCAACCTTATGTGCGGGCCAGCTGGGAACTAGTGGTAGAAGCACAAGGCACTACTCAGACTTATCTCGAGTCTGATGTTGAAGCATTCTTGGTACATGTAATGGCCCGTAGTTTTGAGCGCACAGACTTTTGGTCTGTACCAATTGCTATAAAAATGCTCGAGGCCAGATCCTTACCAAACAATCAAAAACAACCGGTGCTTAGATCTGTAGGCGAAGAATGTCTATTCATAGATGCATGGGAGTTTAAGAAACCTCGCTGGCCTGGAGAGAGCTACTTCAAACAAATGGGCAGTATTGCATTTGGCATTGCCAGCGTGGCTACTAGGCCACCAGATGAGCTATTGGACATGGCAAGCTCGCAGTTCAGCACCATGAGCCAAGTCCTAAGAGGTGTAAGGGACCTATATTTGTCTAAAAATTAAGCAAAACAAGGGGTTAGCTAAGTCATTGATTTTTAACACTTTTTTAGCCCTAGCTAAGTCATTGATTTTAAAGAACTTTTAAAAGTGTTGCAAAAATGCCACATTTTTGAGCCAAAAAAAGTGAAAAAAAGTGAAAAAAGAGGGGAAAAACGGTTGACTCAGCCCTAGGGTTCCCGTATACTACAAAAACTATGAAACGGATCACATCAATCACTGTAAAGCTTCCGCGCCAAAAGCGCCGTTGTGTGGAACTTTACTCCGCAGATACGCCCTTTAAGGGCCGTATTGAGCGGAGCAAGGTTGCGTACAAGCGCCATGCTCGGACGCAAAAAGAGGTTGACAAGGATCTGGATCTTTAGTAAACTAGGTACTGTGGTAGGATGGTCCTACCGCAAATCACACACAGGAGTGTTTGCATGTCTAAGATTCTTTCCCAAACCCCCGACGCCATCCGTAAGCGTGAGGCTCGTGCTCGTGCTCGTGCCGCTGGTGTAATGGAGCTCACTGTTGCCGCTCCCGTGGCACCTGTTGCGCCTGCTGTAGTTGCCGCGGCTGTTGCTGAAGTTGCCGCTGGCGAGACTTTTGCGTTTGTTGGCTATGCCATTGACGCCAAGGGTCGTGGTGCTGTTCGCTACACTAACGACAAGCGTCGGACTCGTACGCTGGTCCGTGCTGGTTGCACCGCTGTTAAGTTTGTCGAGCTGCCTGAGCCAATGACCAAGGAGCAGATTGATGCTTCTGAGTTTATTGCTCAAGTGAAGCCCGCTGACTCTGTTAGCCAGGCGGCTTAATTAGGAAGGGGTAGGGGTTGACACTCTTACCCTACCCTGCTATACTAGAAACATCATTAACGCCCTGAAGGAGCCACTATGGGAAATCAAGTAGAAACACGCACCGTTAAGATTAGCGAGTGCAAGCCTATCCTGCGCCGAGCAGTAGCCAAGCGCCGGCCAATTTTTATCTGGGGTCCTCCGGGTGTTGGCAAATCGGATATGGTTAACCAAGTTGCCAGCGAGTTTCCTAACTCGACTGTGATTGACTTGCGTATGGCACTTATGGACCCTACCGACATCAAGGGTGTGCCTTATTATAGTGCCGGTGACAATACTATGAAGTGGGCTACTCCTAGCGAGCTGCCTACCGCAGAAGTTGCCGCTGAACACGATATTGTGTTCCTATTCCTTGACGAGCTTAACTCTGCTCCGCCTGCTGTTCAGGCCGCGGCTTATCAGCTGGTGCTTAACCGCAAGGTCGGTCAGTACACCTTGCCCGACAATGTAGTGATCATTGCCGCAGGTAACCGCATGGGCGATAAGGGTGTTACCTATCGTATGCCTAGCCCACTGGCAAACCGCTTCCTGCATTTGGAAATTCGTGTAGACTTCGAAGACTGGGAACAGTGGGCTCTGCATCATGAAATCCACCCGCATGTGGTGGGCTTCCTGAAGCAGTTCAAGGGCGACCTGTACAACTTTGATCCTACCCAGCACGATCGTGCTTTTGCTACTCCTCGTACCTGGAGTTTTGTGAGTGACATGTTGGATGACGACATGCCCGACTCTGCTAACACCGATATGGTTGCTGGCTTGGTTGGTGAAGGTATGGCTATCAAGTTTATGGCGCATCGTAAACACGCCGCAGACTTGCCTGACCCGGCTGATGTGCTGAGTGGTAAAGTTACCACTTTCAAGAGCAAGGAAGTGAGTGCTGGCTATGCCCTGGTTACCAGCCTGTGCTATGAACTTCGTAGCCGATTTGACGATGGTAAGAGGACTGGCAAGCTTGACGACTTCAACAAGAGTGCAGATAACTGGCTAGGCTTTATGATGAGTAACTTTGAGCCCGAAATGGTTATCATGGGTGCTCACACCGTGCTGAAGAACTATAAGGTAGTCTTTGATCGCAAGAAGATGACTAACTTCCCCGAGTTCTTCAAGCGATATGCTAACCTACTCACCGACGAGTAATAGGGTTAGGAACTGGGCCGTACTTGAAATAATGTATGGCCCAGAAGCCCGGCAGATATGGACGGACCAGCCACCAACCCCCTCTGATGTTAGCGAGTGGCTCCGCGAACAAAGGAAAGGCTGGTCCGTCCGCCCATACCCAATTGGAGCCACTATTAATGAAGTTACCAAATGGGCCAGAGAACAGGGCCTTAAACGATTGGATTGGGATTTTGTTCCTCGACAGCAGGTTTGGTTTAGAGATCCACAGGTAGCAATGATTTGGGACTTGTGTGGTCCTAAAAATAAAGCGGTTAAAACGGTTGACCTAGAGACAGAATAGCCGTATAATAGATACATAGTTTGAAGGAGCCACAAATGTCTAGAATGCCCGCCCGCGATAAGCTTATTAAGAGCCGTGTTGCAATGTTGCTAAAGTATCCGTTCTGGGGTCCTTTGGCGGCTCGGCTCAAGCTTGAAGAAGTTGATTGGTGCAAGACCATTGCCACTGACGGTCGTAAGTTTTATTACAACAAAGAATTCGTCGAAAAGCTCAGTGATGGCGAAATGATCTTTGGTTTTGGTCACGAGCTTGGACACATTATCTTTGACCACATGATTCGCCGCGGTGACCGCGAGCCAAGTGTTTGGAACATGGCCGGTGACTATGTTATCAACAACATGCTGGTCCGCGAAGGTGTTGGCACTCCAATCACCACTGTACCAATCCTGGTTGACCGCAAGTATGAAGGCAAGACTGCTGACGAAGTATATGATGACTTAATGGCCAATGCCACTGTTATTAAGATGACGCTTGACGACCATCTCGATGCTGATGGCGATGGCGATGATGACAGCGACGGCGATGGAAAAGGCAACGGTAACGGCAAGCCTAAGTTCAAGAAACTAACCGAAGAAGAGCGTAAGGCTCTGCGCGACGAGTGGCGTGAAGCTGTTATCCAGGCTGCAAAGAATGCTGGTGCAGGTAATACGCCTGCCGCAATCCAGCGGCTGGTTAAGGACATCACTGCACCTGTTATGGACTTGCGTGATCTGTTGCGTATTCAGTTCAGCGGCTCTGTTAAGAGCGACTATACTTGGATGCGTCCTAATCGTAAGGGCTGGCATACTGGTGCAGTTCTTCCGGGTCAGTTGCCTGGTGAAGAGCTCGACATTGTGGTTGCACTAGATGCATCAGGCTCCATTGGTGAAGATATGCTGATGGACTTCTTGGGTATGGTACAAGGCTCGCTGGATCAGTTTACCAGCTACAAGGTGCGTGTTGTTACCTTTGACACCACTGTTTACAACGAAGACGAGTTCACTGCAGATGATGGTCGTAGCATGGGCGAGTACGAAGTTACCGGAGGCGGTGGCACAAGCTTTGAATGTGTGTGGCAGTGGATGAAAGACAACGAAATCCAGCCGCATCAGCTGGTTATGTTTACTGACGGTTATCCGTTTGGTTCGTGGGGCGATCCTGACTACTGCGACACGCTGTTTGTGGTGCATGGTAGCAAGGATATTACTGCTCCGTTTGGTATCACTGCTAATTATGTGCCTGCCAATCGCAGGCACTGAAGAACGTTCCGCTTAGTCAGCGGATACTGTGACCCGCAGGATGAGAAGTGGTGTGACAACCAAGGGTGGTTCCGGTCTTACCAAACTGGCGCTGGCGATGCGAGAATCCTTCCTGGTCGGGAAGCGGGTGGAAGGCATGTGTGATGGTGTTGGGGGTTTCCTGGCGCTTGATGTGCTACAATTACCGCCGCAGGAAGGAAGCACTTAGTTCGCTAAGTAAGGTAGAGTACCTTACCATGATAGAACTAGACTACGCTGAGGTAACCTGGTTTTTAAATGGTTACTGCAAATTTCAATGCTCCTACTGTCCTTCACTATCTAAAAATGGTGGATTAGACTTTTCTGTTGACCAGTATCTTGCAGTCATCGAAAAATTACAGAATACAAGATATCAACATCACTCCAAGATATATTGGAAGCTGGGCGGCGGCGAACCTTTACACTATCCGCATCTCAGTTCCTTACTAAAAAAAATAAAAGAACGACCCTCAATTGTCAGACTAGATACTAGCGGCGACGACTCTTGGTTTTCGTTGTATAGTGTTTTGAATTACATTGACCGAGTAAAACTTACATACCATCCTTGGCAAAACGATGATGTATTTGGTTTTGCTCTTGAGCAATGTCAAGAAAGAAATATAGGTATTTCAATTGTGGTTCCATTAACTCCAGGAAAGATCAACGAAGCTAGACAGCAGGTACAGCATTACAAAGATCTAGGATATGTGTGCAGTGAGCAAATACTCTACGAAGAAGACGGCCGATTATATCAAGGATATAGCCAAGTAGACGAGAATAGAATTTATGGTCGCCCAGACGACTATATTAGTGTTCCAGTTATTCCAGCCTACGTAGATCTAAGTGTACCTAATCAAGTAGATCCGGTGTATACAGGTAAACCATGCTATGCTGGTGTAGACTGGATGACCATTAATCCAAGAGGATTTGTGTCATACAGTCAATGCGGAGGTAGAAACGAACACTACAATGTATTTGACCCGCAATGGCAACCACCCAATAGTTATTTTGCTTGCACCGTAAATCAATGTAGGAGTGAGCAGGATCGTAGAAAAATCAGAATTGTTACTGAGTAGAAACGCACCGTACGGTGCGTTTTTTTTTGATTCTATTTTGGTTAAACCTTTGCTAAATTGGCTAATAAGTATTCCGTGGGTATACCATAACAATAGGAGATAAACATGGAAAACCAGGAACAGGCACAACAGCCAATTTCTCTCAGCTTACAAGACCTTCGTGTACTAGCCGGTGCAGTAGAACTAGGCGCAACACGCGGTGCTTACCGCGCCAATGAAATGGAAATCGTTGGTGCTATGTATAACAAGTTAGCGTTGTTTCTAAAGGCTAATACACCAGCAGAGCAGCCAGCTGAAGCAGGCGCACCCGCAGAAGTTACCGAGACACCTCAAGAAGCTGCCTAAACTGAAAGGAGCCTTATATGGCAAAATTTATTAAACATGTTGGACAAAATATACAAGGCAAAAAAGTTGTAGTTTTGTTTCGCGAAGTACCCGGAGAGCCAGAAAATTGCCTGGTAGTTCACACAGAAAAGCTACCAGCTAGCTATCACGACGATCTTATGCGAGCTGTTGAAAGTAATATTTGCCAGGATCAACTTGACACACATGACTTTCTTTTTAGACAGTCGTTCCAGGATGGTACTAACATGCTAAACACCTTGCACCAACAAGGCTGGATTGTTAAAGTGCCAACTAAGAGCATTCTTATGCGACCAACTCCCGGAGTTGAGATTAATCTAGTTGATCTCAACAAGGAACTCAAACAGATTACAAACCAAGAAGCTGTACAAGGTATTAAGCGAGCTACTGTTCCGGCGGCTGCACCAAGCACACCTCCTGGCGTGATCAGCGACGAGCAACTGGCTGCTAAGTATCGTTCTCAAGCAAATACTTTTGAAGCCGAAGTACGCAGGTTGAGAGAAGAGGCAAACAAGCTTGACCCAAAAAGCGTGGTCGCGGGCGACCACCAAAGTCCAGCCCAGCCAGCGACCGAAGCCAAGAGGGGAAGGGGCCGGCCAGCCAAGGTACAAGTAGTAACTTAACTTGGCTTGATCGTTTGAGATCTTTTTGGATTAAAAAATGAGCATTCGCAAAAAAGATCGTAGCTTTGAAGACATGCTTCGTGAGATACATGTTGAGGAAGTACCTGTGGAATACATCGAATGGATTAAGGTTTATTTAGATGATGGCACAGAAATTGTTTTCAAACAAAAAGATCTGTCAGAAATTAAAACCAGCAAAGAAGTGTTAGGTATTAAACAACTTGAACAATACCTAGATCGTATTGTGGACTTTGAAGTGATGATGAACAGCGAGCTTATCAAGTCTAAGGTTACTCGCTTTGTAGGAGCCTTATTAGCCACGCATTTTAATCAGGACTAGTCAATGATTGATTTGTTGTTAGTTAACCCCGGAGAACAAAGATATCAGCGACTTGAATCATTTAAAAAAGCTGGTTTAAACTGTAAAGTTTTGTTGACTTTAGGTTTTCAAGAATCTGCCAATTATGTGTTGCCAGAAGATATTGTTCTTTTTAAAAACATATCTTCTGTGACAACTGCTATTGGTTTTGGTGCTCGAGGGTTAGACATTGTTGAAGATTTAAACTCTTTGGGTAAGATTATACTTGGCAATAGCAAAGACGCTGATAAAATAAAAAATCGCAAAGACCTAAGATTGGTTAGAGATCCAGCAGCTGGTGATTGGATCCTTGAATTTACTTCTTACAAAGGAAGACATGTACTATGTCATGCTATGTTTTATCACCCGTCATGGGGATGGAAAATGATAATCAGAAGCAAACAAGATCTTCCTTTCTTTTCTAACTTGGTTGAAGATGCCATTGAGTTTTTAGATAATCTAGGAATTTTAAATGGCCCTACACAAGTTAATTTCAGCAGCCAACAAGAATTTAATATTAGACCAAACTTTGGTGGGAAAACAATTAAAGTTCCTGCCAAACAATTTGATTTAATATGGCCAGCGGTGCTGAGTAAAGAATCTGTAGACCCCAGACTGGCTATGTCAGCTTTTTATAATTGGGCTGAAGGAAACGGTTCGTCAAAGAGATTTGAAGTACTTGATATTGTCACTGATGTTTCTTTAGAGTCCCAAACATCCAATCCCACAGTGGACTAAACAATCCAAAATTGACACGAGTATCCCAGTGGTGAACTAGATGCCACTTGCCGCTAGTAAGCCAGGGATACCAATTGAACTTTGGATTATGTTCAATTGTTTCCTGCACAAATGCTGCCCAAAAATAATAAAACACACTGATCCACCAATGTCCTGTAATCCAACTAAACAACAAAGTTGGAACAACTTCAGTAATCCATAGATCTAATGTGCTCATCCAAGTATCATTGAACAAGAATATATTATTCCAGTGCCACTTTGTTTGCTCATGTGTATTGATATATTTGTGATGGTCTGCGTGAGCTAAGAATGCCAATGGCAAATACTTCTGCCCAACAGTATGTATGGCACGATGTATAATGTAAAGATAAAGCGTCCAGGCAAGAAAAACTGCAAGATAGATCATGCTAATACTTAGCGAGCAAATTCATTCCCATGGTGCCTAATAAATAAAACATGCTTTTATACAATCGAGCCACCATACCAAATTGGAAACTAATTCAAGAAAAGTTTTCTTACCTTGAAACTGCAAGACCAGGCAGTGAATGGATTTACCTTTTAGATAACAATGAAATTGCCGAGCTAACAAAATTGCTTCCTGTATATCCAGAACGAAAAATAAAATCTGTACTGGCATTTAGTCAAGGACCATTGGCTGTACAGGAGATACATGTTGACGGTTATAGCGCAAAAAGAACTCGCTCCAGTAATAGCGCATTAAACATACCAATCAAATCCAGTGGTAGAATGACTTGGTACCGCGGAAAGTATGAATTGGAAGAAGCATCAACCAGTAAGGTGAAATACCTTAAACTGAATTGGATTAGCGAGCCTGCTATACAATATAGTGTAGTAATTGATTCGCCTACTATTGTTAAAATTGATGTTCCTCATCGTGTTACTAACTTAGACAATGCTTCAAGGATTGTGCTGAGTGTAAGATACTCGCCGGATATTTTTCTTGGCTAACATTGTCCAAATAGTATTCATACATAAAGTATCATAGGAGAATACCATGAAGTGGATGGCAATCGCTTGCTCCGCTGAAAACGAAATACTTGCTTGTGCTGAAAACTTGCCCTTGCTTGAAAGCGCCTGCCTCAATGATTTTAGAGCTATTTCTAGGATTTATGGTATTGGGGACTACGAAGCACAAGAACTAAAAAACGGCAACCTAAATTTTAGAATTGAATTTAACGGACCACGAAGTACTAAATTGGTCCCGCACGACAAACCCGAAGAGCTTAGAGTTCTCAGTGAGATCCTTCAAGGCAGAGTGAAGTTAATGCAAGAGTTACATCAGCGTCTTGCACATGGGTTTAAGAGATTTGAATCAATCATACCTTGGCAGCACGAGTCATATGAAGAAAAATATCAAGAAGCATTAGCTGTGCTAAATGGTAATAGCTCTGATGTTGCAATGGTTCAAGACTATGCTGACGAAGCAGGATTAACTATTAATGTAGCTGCTGGACTTATAGTTAACAAATATCAGAACAGAAAATTTTTAATTCGTAAGCTGGAAAGGCTTAGAATTCGTCACCAGGTAGCTATTCGTAACATACAAACCAAAGAAGACTACGATAGATGTCGTAGTGCTATTGAAGAAGATTCCTTCCTTTCAATGATGATGTGAGCATGAAGAAACTACTTTACTATATTCCTCATAGGCTTTACCAAAGCAGACCAGATATTGATCCAATAAAAAAGTCCTTTGTGCAAATGTTTAATCCTTGGATTAGCCTGCATGACCGCACTGGAACCATTGATATCCCTGGTCTGCAAGTTTATAATAACAGTCCAATTCCTCAACAGCCCAAGGTTGTTCCTACTTTCAGTGCTGCCAGCTATCGTCGCATTGACGAATGTATTGCATTGTTACAAGAAAGAAGTAAAGAAAGGCTTGTTGTTTTTTTCAGCGGTGGAATTGACAGCACTTTGATAGTTTCTTTGCTTATCAGTCACCCTGAGTGGAACACTATTAAAAATTCTGTGTGGTGTGCTGTTAACGAAGACAGTCAGGTAGAAAACAGCAACTTCTTCAATGAAATTATTCTACCTCATTTTGGTACTAGGCTTCTACCCAGCAATGATTTTTACGGGATTATCAATGATCGTAGAAATGTATGCGTTACCGGTGAGTGTGCTGATAATCTTTTTGGTAGCCTAACATTAAAAAGTTACATGGATCGTACTGGAAACTTTGATGCAATACACGGTGACTGGGAAACTGAATCATTGCACTGGCTATTGGACAAAAAAGAAGATTACAGAGATGAACGAGAGCAAATGCTCTACGACTTAGTTAATGCAGCACCTCTACCTATTGAAACTAATCACGATTTCCTGTGGTGGATTAATTTTACCTGCAAATGGCAAGCAGTTAAGTATCGTCTAAGTATGCATTCGCCATCAGCAGTCGAAGCCGAATACATGGCTGCTAATGTTGTAAATTTCTTTGATACAGACACTTATCAACAATGGGCGTTGTATTCCACTGAACCCAAGGTCGGAGATCAGTGGAATACTTATAAACTACCAGCCAAGCAATTGATCAATGACATCTGGCAGAACGACCGATACTTTAAATACAAGACTAAATGGCCTAGTTTGCCAAGCATTACTCGTTACAATAATGCCTGGGGCTTTCTATGGCAAAACGATGATGGTTCGCTAACTGCAACTAAAACCTTAACTGGTTAAGTCAGCGGCCATTGGAAAGATTTTAGCAATTACTGCGGCACAGGCTCGTGCAATTTCTTGGTGTTCTTTTTGTGTACCATTGGCACTACGCAATTCAATAAAGTGAATCCACGAACGCAATGTGCCGTTCATATACAGGCGACTTTCAATTAAACCTTCGGGCAGTACTGCTCGTGCTTGTTCTTTGGCTATACCGTTAGCGATAGCCCATTCGTATTCTCTTTGGGCAGCATAGATAACTCGTTGCTGGGCACGATACCATTCATTTTGTAGCATTGTATCATCCGTTTCAATGCTGTTTTGTCTGTTTTTTGTGTCTTGCAATCTTGCTTCTCTACAAACAAACGAGAGATCTTTAGTAGGATCAGCATATCGCTGACTGAACTCTTGGAAGCTAAAACTTCTGTGTCTAAGGATTTGTCTTGCAATATCTCTTGTAGTTGTGATTTCCATGCAGGCTGATACCATTTCGAGTGGTGACCAGTGCTGGTGTTTGATGAGGTATCTGATGAGTTTTTCAGATGTGTCTGTGTTGAATTGATTGCTGGGATTGCTGACACGGGCGCAATACGCGATGAGCTCCTGAGCATCTGTGATGCCTTGGTTGGCAAATTGCTCTGTGGGCTGGCTGTAACTGAGGAGGCTAACATTCATTTAATTTCACTTTCTTGTTGTTTTTCTAATATAGCATTTTTTCGTAAATTCCACAAGCGTTTTGATTCCTCTACAGGCGCAAATGGCAACATTAAAATCATACACGGATCAAACTCATTGGGACGACCGCTTACACTGGTTCCAAAATCAAAACTACTGGCCTTTTGATGATGATTGTTGTGCCAGCCGCTACCCCAGTGAAAATATCCTAGCCACCATACATTGGTACTCACATCTCTGTTATCAAAGTTTTTATATCCTGCTCGACTAACATGACCAAAGGTATTAACCAGCCCGTCAGCATGTAGGCTCATCAACGCACCAATGATAAAGAACCAAACAGTAAATGTTAATCCAAATACAAGATAACTGATCGCCAAAGTACCATAAATTATCTTATTATAATTTTCGTGGATAAAGGTAATACGCCTATCTCTGAGCAAATCAACTGCATAGCGAAAGCTTACACTATTTTGATCAATGCCAAACTGCCAACCCATATAACTGTGTAACCATCCGTTGTCAACAGGAGTATGTATATCTTTACCTGGCTGATCGCTTACGCGATGATGGTGACCACGATGTAATGCTGCCCACCAGAGCGGACTTCCTTCGCCAACCATAGTTGCAGCCCAAAGCAAGAACGGCTCTGCTGATTTCCTTGGCGTCCATGATTTATGGCTCAGCCAGCGGTGCAATGTCAGATTATTTCCAACTCCGTCAAGCAATATCCAGCCGCATATAGCCCAAACAGGGTACCACCAGCTCCAGTCTTGTAGAGCATAGGCTACTGCAAGAATTGCTGCCACATGATAAGGTAACCAAATAGCAATTATATAAGGCACTTGCTTGGTTTTATGATACAATTCTTTTTGTTTTACTAACCAATTTTTCATTTATCTTTTTCTCAACTGTTGAATTGTTATTTAAGAGAATGGCAAGCTGTGGTATAGCCTCTGGGCAGTTAGCAATCATAGAGAGCCCTAATCTGGTCCAAAAATTAGGAGTGTTGATTAGTAAGTTTATGTAAGGTCCGTATTGTTCTTTATTGTTGCTCATAAAGCCGCGTTGCTGTTCCGCCACTGGATGCTGGTTCAGTGTTTGCTCGTCTAAGTATGTATCGTCGCAGGTTCATTTCGTGCGGATGTAAAGTTTGACCCATTAACGAAAAAATAAAAGAATATGGACTTCTTTGTTTTGCTGCCACACTACACTCTACAAAGGTATAGTACTTTTCTCTAAAAGGCAACATGATTTTGCTGTATGCTGCTTCTCTACTGCTAGGATATGTTACAAAAAATTCATTGAATCCAATGGCTTCGTGTCGCTTGCATAATTCTTGTATGATCGTCCTGAATAAAGGAATAAATTTTGCTCCGGCTGCTGGACTTAATAACCATGATACTGCCCAACTTGGCCAATGCTCAAATCTAGTCACACCTGCTGCTGCCAGATAGTTTCCATTTTCGTCAACTAGCGCAAAGGCTTGCCGTATATTGTAATTTGCAAAATGTTCAGGTAAGACAAATGCCCCAAAGAATTTTTTCCTCTTTCCTGCGTCATCAACATCAGTACTAAATCTAAATTCAGGGTACTTTTCTAAAGTTTTATCTTGATAGACTTGCTCAGCAAAATTTAGCAAGTTGGGCAAATCATCTGAACCAAGTTCTATTAGGCTATATGACATACAGTCTTTTTCCCATTTAATAAGTTATATCTTAAAGTCAAAGCATCAACTTCATAAATCCGTGGATTAAACGCACAGGTTTTTAACGATGCATTATACTCAACCAAGTCCCATAAATGTTTTAAATTTTCAACACCAAACCATTTTGGCCGCTGTCTAAACTCATATCCTAGTGTGCTGTATATTTGCATCTTGCTTGAAGTCCATCCAAGCTTGCCTGGAATTCTATCATTGATTAAATCGTCAACGATTGGAATTTGTAAAAATGCTAACATAGATTCTGGACTATAAGAGTAAAAATTGTTTAAGGCTGGAATACCAGTTTGATTGTTAAATCTGCGCCAACATCCGTCTTGATCTTCTTTTTTCAAAAACACCCAAGATGTTTTTGTTTCACCTGTGTTCCAATCAATGCTGTGAGACTTTTCTAGTTCTATTTCGTCTACTGTGATTATTGGATCTTTGTAGCTTTCTGCCACGGCTAATAGCATTTGCTGATAGAGAGTGTAGGCTTGATACTTTGTTCCTACTTCATAGCAGCGACCCGAATATACAAAATCCTCCATATCAAAGTTTATCACAGTATAAGATAAACCCATGCTGTCTAGCATTTTCATCATTGGCCCAATATCATGTAAGTTAGTTCCGCCATGAAATTTAACGGTTGCAATTCTAGGCGTAATACCAGCAGCTAAAAAGCTTCTAAGTGCCATTTCACAATCAAGGCCACCACTCATAAAAATTGTAAGATTGGGATAATCTTTATATAGTGCTCTTGCGTTACGAATCAATTCTGCTTTTAATGTCATTGGTCTTCTATTACAGATTCCAATTTCCATTGAAGTAGTGTCTAGGTCATGCTCTCGCCAGCACTGATCTGGATCCTGGTTATAGTAATAAATCAAATGATTATTTTCTGTATTCTTAATCATGTGCTTACATAAGGGGTTGTACGAGCAACTCCGTACTTTTTGTCAATTTCCAGCACTAGCTCATCAAGGTCAACAATGTAGTTGTTTGACACAGGTTTAATCACTGCCCACTGTGGTGTATTGAATAGGCGCACCATTCGAGGTAATACCACACAGTTATTCCACCAATTGCTCCATACTCGCCCCAATGGTCTGCCTTGACCTGAGCTGATTCTAGCAATGGTATTGTATATCCATTTGTTATAGTTGTTGAAGGAAAGGATCATGCCTTTTTTACATTTTTCCTGACACCAGTTTAAATTGGCTGCTAACAGGTAATTGCTTACTTCATTGTTAAGGCGATAGTCTTTGAGAAGCCAACAGCGATTACCGCCCGAGCCTAATTCAACATGGAGTGTGCTGTGCTCAACGCAACTGACTCCAACAATCTGATCGCGGTCATATAAAAACGCAATATGGCCTTGACCTTGAAACCATCGAAGCCGTTGCTGTGCAATATACATTAGTCCTGCCGGAGCATCATAGCCCATGTTACCGAGGGCAGGAGCATCAGAGGAGGCAATACGATCCAAAAAAACTTGGTAGTCGTTTAAGAAAGGTTCAATGTTATCCGAATAAGCTAATTCAACACGCAGGCTCATCCTGTATGTATCAGCTAATCTTCGTTGGTGTTTACCAAGCACATAACCAGGTGAATGCGATCAATTAAACTGCCATTCATTGCTGAATGTTCTTTGGTAGTATCAACCCACCACACGCTGCCATCAGCTGGTAAGTGCCTTAGCACTGGAGGACTGGTAAAAATAAATCTGGCTTGTCGGTGTGTAACTATGGGGATATGTACTCGAGGATTCATATCTGTGTGAATACTATAGCAAGTCCTGGGATACATGGTCATTAGTCTAGCTCTGTATACTTTAAAAGGAAAGCTTTGCAAAAAACCTTCCCACCAGGTACCTGCTAGTTCTGGATGAATTTTATCCCACTGGGCCTCGTCCTGGCCTTCGCGTTTTCCAGTTCCAGATTGCCAATCGTTATCGCCATTGGTTTGCAAAGAAATTTGCTGATGATAGCGACCAGAAGATGCGTCCCAAAGGATCTTTTGCGTTTCTTCTTTTAATCTTTCTAAATCAACTTTGAAATCATAGAGTTTGAATCGGCTGTCCATTATACTTTACCTATGGCCATGAAGCGCAGACATTTATTTAATATCAGTTCTCCGCTCCATAGTATGGTATTTAATCCTGACGATTCTAAAAACTCTTCAAGACTGTTGTGACAATTTACATGATCTGGAACATCAAACATGTTATTACCTTGTAGTACAACAAGTGTGCCCTTAGGCAAGGACTTTACCCACTTTCCATGATCTTTAAAGTGTTCAACGATAGTGTCAATTACTATTAGATTTTTATGTTGAGTAAAATTATATTTTTTAATATCTTTGGCCTGGCTACGATATTTAAATTTGCTTGTGTCACCTACTAACTTTTCAGCAGCTGAATGTACTGTTTTGTCTAGGTCAACATTAACCAGTTCAGGAGTATGCACTAATTTATAAAATTCAAAATCAGTTAAAGTCATTAGCCAAGGTAGAATTCCAACCCAGCCTCCAACAACAATAACGGTCTGAGGTTCTAATATATTCTTTATTTGAGATTTAGCTGTGGCGCCACACTCTTGCATTTTTTCCAGTAGCCAGAGTTTGCTTTGAATTTGATTTCTGCTCAAGGCGTCTTTCCAGTTTAACTCTGGGTTTTCTTCGATTATTTCTGCAAGCAGACTTATTTGTTTAGCATAATCCGGGTAGTACTTAGAAACTTCATTGACAAAGCAAGACATAGACTCATCTTCTAAGCATGATAGCAAACTATCACCTAGAAAAATTTTTATTACTTCAAAAAGTTTAGTAATGTCTTCTTTAGCTTCTTTGATTCTACCAAGCACAAAGGGTATTGCCGATAATGGGTTATCAAAGTCTTTGCTGTTTTCATGTACCCAATCATGTAGTTCCCAAAAACGACCTTCTTGTATCTCAAGGTCACTAGTATAGGATAAATTTGTTTGCTGTATTAACCATGCTGGAAGTGGACTCAGCATGACTTCACGGCCGTCGGTCCATTCTCGTGGGAGACGGATATGCTTTAAAAACAGACTGTGTACAGTCTGATCAATATAATCGTTTTTGCCTTGGCAATAGTTAACCAATGGCCATAGATTTAGGTAATGTTCTTTTCCTATTTCAACAATTAACTTGACAAGATCTTCTTGCTCCTGTGTTTCGTACCAACGATGTAAAAAATGCAGGCTTCGACGGAACCCAACGACTTCGTCTAAGAAGATTAGAATAGAGTTTTTTAATTCAACAGTCTTATCCATTAAACCACCCGTACATTTTTAAATTTGTCTGAGCTGCAACATCTTCATTTGTCAATTCTTTGTTGGGATGAAACTGTAGTCTCTTAATAACTTCGCTGTGGCTAGCATCAAATTCAGGTAGCTTAAATCCTAGGCCGGCGCTGATTGACTTGCTTAGTTGCTTGCTTGACTTTGCAGGATCATCTTTGCTGTGGCTTTCAAAGAAATCCTTAAACCATTCATAGTCACGGATATGCGTTGGATCAAAATCATCGTACTGTAGCAATTTAACTGCCAAACGAGCGCCGTAAATTGTCCATGGTCCATGTTCCACATCAGCACCCACAGTCATCCAGGTTAGTAAACGCTGGAAATTTGCCCCGTGAATCTTATTGGGCCACTGTTTAAATGGTACTACTTGCCCTTGATCCATGCTCAGTTTAATGCCTTCTCTAAAGCCGACTCTAAAAGCTTGATAAGGACTAGCATTGGTGTATGTTGTTGACCAACAGCCGGACAGCGTTTTATATTGGGATCCATCCCAGCAAAAGTCTACAGCATCTCTTTCTGAGTCTGCGGCTTCGTGGCTACGCATGGTTTCTAAATGAACTCTACTCCACAGCTTGATTCCACCATTGCCGTACATTAGTCCATTGGTGTGTTGTCTTCCATTCCATGAATAGCTAATTGGCAATTTAATATCTGCTTGTAATTGCAAATTAAAAAAATTCAAGTCGACAAGGTTATCTGCATCGACTGTTATTACATGACTGCTCTTAGGAAAAGCAGCAGCAGCGGCCTTGTGGGCTGCATCAAAGCCTTTGACTCCGTGTACTCTAGCAACAAGATTACCAGGTCTATTTCTTTGTAGGTGTTCCCAATGCTGGTCTGCGTTGGGTTCGTCATAGCTTAAAAAAGCCACAGGAAATTTACCAAGAGAATGTATTTCCTTGTTGACTAACTTAGCTTGATTAAACAATGACATTTTTTTTAAATTCCTTTTCTAACCATTCCCAGTTGTTGATTAGATCTAACTTTGCCGAATCACCGTATTTTAAGCCAAATGTTGATCCAGCTTGCGCTCCTAGCACAGCGTATTTTCCATTCTTAGCATCCCAGCCGCGTGTACACCATGCTAACTGCCGCTGACTTATTTCTTCCATTTCTTCCCAGTAGTGAAAAATTTCTTTTTGAGATTTATAGTGTTCTGTAATAACCATGGCACGACTGCGACGATAGTTGTTTTTCTTATTTTGATCCCAGTCTTGTGTTGCAATATAATTAGACAGTTCTTCTAATTCTATTTGTTCTTGCCGACGAATGCTTTTAATTCTATTCTTAATTATGGCCAATGAAGCCATCTTGGCACATTCGCGAAATGCTCCAATCCATGCACTCTGTGGTGTAGCATTGAATCTTGTTTCGCAACTGATAGTGTCTCTGGTAACCAGCTGAGCGATAGAAGCAGTTACATCAACACTCCAGGCCTTATTTTCTAAAAATGGTTTTTGAGGGAATACCTTGACTGCGCCATATCCATACTTCAAGTCATTGACTGGATTAACACTAGGCCAAACATGTACGCATTCGGATTCTGGGACTCCCCAATGCAGTACTTTGTCGTTGGGTTCCCAGGCGAAATCAAATCCGTCGACAATCCAAGCATCAGCATCTACTACCCAGAAATTTGCTGTTTTGCTGCGCTCGGCACAAGTACGATGCACATTATAAATTCCAACTACATTGTCAATACGCTGTGCAGTTGGAACAAACTCCTGTAGCCGTGCAAAGTTTTCATCAGCACCTTGTTCCAGCATACTAATGAAAAATACATCTAGCAAAGCTTACTCCGAAATAAACTGTTCAACATCGCTTTCCTTAACAGTGGGTCCAAGGCGATGTGGGTTAAAGTAGCTGGCTTTAAAGAAACGGCTTCCTGCTTCGTCTAGGTCGGCAATTTCAAGCCGCAGATCTTGTCGCATTACTCGCCCTAGCTTGACAGTTTCTGCCATGAGCTTGGTTTTGCTCCAGGAATATTTGCTAACAGGACAAGTCACTTCGTCTCCAGCAAACTGTGGCATAACGTCTTCTCTCCAATATTGGTTATGCCATTCAAAATCTGCAACCAGTTTGTAATCCCAGTCTCTACGAATGTTGGTCAAATAGCAGCCGAGCCTTGCGCCGTACATGGCCCAAAGTCCATTGTTTACATCTTGCCCAACACTCATCCATACCAACAGTCTACGATGATTCTTAAAATTGTTCCTTTCGGCAATCTGACGCCAATCCATTGGTCGGCCATCATGTAAAGCTAACTTTACACCTTCACGGAATCCTGCGCGATATGCTTGGTATGGTGTGGCATTATTAAACACATCACTGTAGATATTATTGAGCTGGTGATAATGGATATCCCAACAAAAATCTACTGCGCCAGGTCCGTTGTCAACGGCTTCGTGTGTACGCATTTGTTCAACAACCTTTTTAGGCCAAAGCTTAACGCCACCGTTACCATAAACCAGACCATTGATTACATTCTTACCTGACCATGAAAGCACATCGCTGCGATCAAACTTGCGTAGATCTAGCTCTAATTCAAAAAAGTCTGGACGAACCTTGTTGTCTGCATCAATGGTAATAAAGCGTTCTGTTTCTGCCAACTTTGCAGCCGCTTTATGGCAAGCATCGCTGCCATATACGCCATGACTTCTTTTTGCCCATGGACATTTTTCTAGAAGGTCAGCATAGTTTTCATCAGCATTTGGTTCGTCATAGCTGATAAACACTACATCAAATTCACTAATTGGGGTTTTCACGGAAGGACTCCTATATCAATATTGTTAGCCTTATATAACGCCGAAGGCGGTTGCTTGTGTGACCAATCAGGTAACACTTCAAACGGCTGTGATTGTCTTAGCAATAGTGCAGGTAACCAGGCCCAAGAAACAAACGATTCTAGATCTGTTCCGTTGACCACTGCAATCTGCAAATGGCCCTTGAGCTGATCTATTGCGCTGCCGGGTTGGTAATGGCTTTGTGCCCAAAGCGTACCATCTTTGACAAACAGAGACACATGCTTGCCTGGACCAATGTGACTCATTACTGTTTGATCATCAATGATGCCAGTAAACTCTGAGTATTGGCTGAGACGAGTAAAGAACAATGACTGTGCCACTGCTGGCAAATTAATTCTAATCTGTTGTCCTTGATATAATATACGAGTTACAATTTGATGATCAATAAACGCCCATAGCCTAGTTTCCCAAAATCCTCGTTCAACTATATCGTTCAATTTGATCTCTGAAAATCCCAACAGTTGATGAGGATCTTCAATGTCTGTGATAAAAAGCGGAATAGTTTCTGTGGTATTTTCACGCGACAATGCTTCTTTAGCACCGCTTGCCCACATGCGGGATGCTTCAACCCTAAGTATACCATTTTCGTTAAACAACAAAGCTCTAAGGTCAGAGTCTATGTCTCCTTGATACTCACCAATGGTTAACCAACCATGACTGCGCTGTTTTTTCTTTGTGATAACAGGCTTTGCTGCTCGCACATCAATGAGATCTAATGCACCAATTGCTTCATTAAATCCTACTCGGAAATTGGCTTGATTTTTAGTGCCCTCTAAGATTGGTCGCACTTTTGCGAACGATAAAGTTAACCTATCAGTTGCTGTGCTTGAACCTGGTTCAATCCCAATGATTTGACCTGTGTGAATATTGTATTGCACGGACCAAATTTCATTGCGTTTTCGTTCGCGTCTGCGTAGTTCAAATTGAATACCTGTGCTCATACTTTCCAATATTCCAATGGCTTTAGACTTCCGGCTAACCAAACTGGGTAAAGTTGCGTATGATTTTCTAATTTAAAATTACCATTGGCCGGATAAAACGCAATCCAATCATGCCATGCGTGTGTGGCATACATCACAGGTACAACCTCTAAGTCTCTAACACTAAGATCAACTATCTTAAACCAATCAGGCGCCTGCCAGTTTTCCATTATAGACAAGATAGATAAAGTTTGTTCCAGGGTTGGATCGTCAGGAACATAGTGCGGCCAACATGCCTGTGTGCCGTCATTGATCAACTGATCTAGCACAGCAAATCCTTGTTGTGCTGTTTCAACATCTCCAATGATTAGAATGGACGGCCATGCCATATAGTGATTTTTGTCAATGGGCAATCGACGACTTATTTTATTTGGCCAGATTACTTGTAGTCTATGATCAACTCCCATTCCGGGCATGAGATTGATTTTTTTAAGTTTTGCTAGATCTCTAGCATGTTTTGTGAATTGTCGTAAACATAATCCTGCAAAGCAAATAACATCACCAGGCTCATAGCTAATTTCAGCAAGTAGTTTTATTTTCTCGCTAAGGGTCTTGTTTGATAATTCAACCAGATTAAATTTTTCTTGAGCGTCAATAAGAATTGCATCGTGTTTGGTAATCTCTACAAGCTGATGTTCAATGGTTCCATTTGTTTCAATTAAGATGTGAACTGTCATGCTAGCATCTCCATAATTTTTTCATAGTTACGGAGAATACTTTTCTTATTCATGAGGTGAATATCTTCGCCTCTGATCTCAACGGCTAAGTTTTTCCACTCTTCGGGCAAGTTACTTAACATAGCCCAATGATTAGGTCCTTTGACTTCAATGATGTCGTCGCGCTGGTCTTGATAGCGCATGTAGTTAGGAATTTGACCAATAAAGCCGCCATCTTGCCAACCGTCACACATGTGAGCAGCAATACTAGCAGAGTAGTCAGTTCTATACAAGCTTCCGGGGAACTTATATAAAAAGCGGTAGTATTCCCAATTCTTTTTTACCGCTGCCCAAACGCTAAAGAAATGTTCGGCTTCTTCGCTCTTGCGCCAGTAAACTACCGTAGACCACCACATGCGAATACCAGCATAGTGCAACCAACGCTCAGTGGTAAAGGGTTCTTCCATGCGTAAATTGCGAGCGTCTCTATACATGGCAACATCGTACGGTCCACCAAATAGTTTTGATAAGTTATTATTGCCGCAAAGATAATCTGTGTCAATTAAAATAGTCTCATCAAAGGGGCTAAGATTGTAGATGTCGTGCTTGTTGGTATTGGTAAATTGTGCGTTGAAACTGTAGTATGCGCCGTCGTGATGTAAACGCATATTTCTTTCGTAGCCTGGATCCGTGAGTACCACATCATCCCAGGCAGCGTTCATTAACTCGTGCCCGTGTGTGTGCTGACAATGCTCCAAGCTTTGTTGGTTAGTGACCAACACAACCGGATAATCTGGCATATATTTTTTCACTGCATAAGCAGCCACAATGGCTAACTGGGTATAGTCCAGTTGTTCGTTGTTGTATGCGAACATCATAAAGCCCTTGTTAGACATAGTTAGAGCCCTACAATTTTAGCGGTTGACCTAGCTGATTTGAGTTGTTGCTGAGCAGTTTTCTTTGCCTGCATAGCAGCATTGTATGTTTCAAAGCAATTATTTAAAAACTCTTGAGTATTATCAATTTGAACAACATTACCAGTTTGGTCGTCGACTAGCAAAGGTTGGTTGTTGCGTAGAGCAATGTCTACGAAAGAAATAAGTTCACGATTAACCTTGAAAATTGAGCCTTGATACGAAAGAATCAAGGCAGTATGAAAGGTAGCCTCAATATTCTGACGCTGTACCTGTAGTGTTAAACGATAATTTGCAAAGGCCAAGGCCTCATTGAGTTTTTGCTGGTCCATTGAAATCCAAACTGATTATATACGCTGTTATTTAGCGATATAAAATTGAATGGATTTTTCCAATTAAACTAGATGCCAGTCTTCAATTAAAGTAACTGTTGGGCTAGGAAGTGTTAGTGTAACATTGTTTTCTGTTATTGCAATTGGTTGAGTTTTACTTAAAACCAATCTGGTCTTTCCACGAACTAGTACACCCATTCCCGAATTATCTAAAAGGATTCTAAATCTCAAGTTGCCATTGTGAAATTCACCGTAGATTTTGGCCCTGCTAGAAGCATAGGTTCCATACCCTCCAGAATAGCCACCATATCCACCATAGGCACCATATCCACCTAGATGTTCCCAACCTGGGCCATAACCACCATAGCCGCCGCTGCCACCATATCCACCGTACCCGCCATATTCGCCATATGGTATTGGACAGCCAAATGCATCGTATCCACCATAGCCTCCATAGCCACCGTATCCACCATAACCACCATAGCCACCGTATCCACCGTATCCGCCATAGCCACCATAGCCACCATAGCTAGTTCCACCAGAGCCCGATGGGCTAGTATACAGCAGTTGTTCAGCGTCAATCATTTTGGCATAGCCGCGATCTTGCGTGATGCCGCGAGTGTTGACACTAGACAGATTTTCTACTGTGAAATTTAAAGTTCCCTGGTCTAAAAAGATACAACGCCAAATATGGTAACCAGCACCGTAACCTTCAACCTGATTAAAAACAAATCTTATAGCACCACCTGCATTAAAGAAATGTCGTCCCTTTTCATATCCGCCAAAGTCTAGCTCAATGGTACATTCAAGTTGATTAGACCAAGTAGAACCAGAGCTGTCATAGGTTGCAAGAGTATCTAATTGGGTATAGGCTGGATCAACTTCGTTGCGCTTTTCTCTTGCGCCGTCAAGCAATGTAATAGCTGTATCAAAAAAGCTTTCGGTCATCTTTTCGCCACGAGCAACAACCACTAACTCTTGATCTGAGCTGTTGGTTCTTAGGGTACTGATGTTAATTCTATTGACAATTTCATTGGTTAAGGCCGCGGTAATTTTTTGTGTAGCATCAACATTTTCAATGTTATCACCGCCCCAGCCCCAGCGAATGTTATCTTCTGTTTCTGGATCTGTTCTATTTGTGGTTGGGCCTTCACCAGCATGAGTGTCACCAAATAGCTCGTTAACATCATCGGTTAACTCGTTGAACCAATGCTTGGCAATCTTTTCATCAGGATCTGCAAAAGTAGCAGGATCTCTAGGTCGCGGAACATAACCGCAGACTGTTGAATTTTTTTCAATTAGTTGTGTGTAGGATCCGCCATAGCCGTCGGCATACCAACCCCATCGGTCATAACCGATGCATCGCTCGCCAAGGAATGTTCCAACCGGAAGAATTGGTGTGTTTAGTGGCATGGCTATTAACGAACTCCAACTGTGGCTTCAATTATACCAACGCCATCTCCTGCAAAGTTTCCTAAGCTGCGGCCAATGATACTCCAAGCTGGTGCGTCTACAGAAGCAGCTTGTGCTACACCAGGAATATCGCTAGCAATCAAGCGATCTCCTTTGTTAACAACGCCTGTTACTTTAACAGGAATTCGTCCAGCTACAGCAATAGGCAACGCATTCTTTTCATGCTTCTGCTTGGCATTCATTAGGTAGGCTGGTCTTGAAGACACAATACCAAATATGTTTTGATCAGCAACTCCAGCAGTTACAGTAACATCTGCACTACCACCAAGTGATACCAGTGTACCAGGCTCGTAGGCTGCATCAGCTACATAAATCTCTGCAACGTCCGCAAATTCTGCTTCAATAGAAATACCACGCAGTTTGAAAGCATTTGGGTTAAAGGTTGTTGTTGTATTACCAGTGCTGTTCATGTTAATACCCTTACCAATTGTAGTAAAACCAGGGATGGCGTGAGAAGCAGCAATTGTAAATTCTGCGTCGGTGCTGATAATTGCAACACAGATGCTGTTGGCATTAAGACGCACTACTTTATGTGTGGTGCCGTTTGTATCTAGTAGTGTGGCGAAGCTGATACCACTGCCGCCTTCAAACGCACCAACATTGACCCAACCATTGTTATAGCCAGGAAGTGTTTGATCATTGGCGCTTTGACCTACATAGATCTTTAATGACTTATTAGTAGTGTCCCACCAAAAATCACCTGAACGAGCTGTTTCTGTTGGACGGTTTTGTCTACTGGTTAGATGAGCCAGCGTTTTCCAATATTCATCTGAATCTCTAACTGCCAGTCTGTTTTCACCTGTATTAAACCACAGCTGACCTGCGATTGGACTTGCTGGTTCTGCGCTGCTGGCAAAATTTTCCAGCATGTGAACAAAATTTTCAGCGATTAGTTCGCCGTAGCCCAGGTAGTTTTTACCCAGCAAGTTTAGAGCCGTAGTGGTATTATCAACTTCACCGTCGATAAGATTTACCAGTACCTCTCCGTTGCTTTTATTGACTTCGTATGCCATTTTTATATCCCCTTGGCTTAATTGCCTTTGGTATATTTATTCTTATACCTTTTTAACCAGCTTGCACCCTTAGAGTGTAAACTATTTGAATTCTTTGATTAGCCTGTTTTTCCACTGGATGAAATATAAAGTGCGTTAGCAAATTTCCAGTATTCAGCCCAGTTACTCCTCTGGTTTTTAAACCAATTTCATCAAACACAAATTCACCATTGACACTGGTTGTTGCATCAAGGCTTTGTTGAGTGCCGTTGACAATATTGTAAACGCTGTCATTGATCAATGGCTCTGTATAATCCAATGTTGCAGTGATTACTGTATCTGAAAAATCTGTTCCAGTTGTGTGAACTTGCTTGGTAGAATTAAATTCAAAATCCGGATTATTCAAATCCTCATCGTCAACAACCCTAAAATACACCGTATTGTAAAGGTTAGCACTGACACCAGTTACATTTGGTTTTCTATATGTAATAGTGCCAGTATCAGAAACGATGCTTGCGCCGCGGCCAAAATGCATTTCGCTGATAAAGCTAGAATTATTATTTCGTGCCAATCCATTGGCTATGGCAATGCTCATATTTTCACGATGGATAGCATTGTGTCCTTCGCGCAGGATTTTACCGGTATCAAGGTCCTTGATAACAATAAAAGTGTCTATTTTAATTGGCAGTTTCATGCTGGTCATAGTCATATTTAGTTTTTTCTATATAACCCTTGTTAACTCTCTTCAGTAAGCGATTGCGTTACTGTATCAAATCTTTGCGGAATTCCCAGCCCAAGTTCTGTTGCCACAATGGCATTTTCATCCTGCTCCTGAACCAATATGGCCACTGTGGTAACAATTAAGTCCACGGACTCAGTGATGTCAACTGAAGTTGGTACAACCTTAATGCTGAACTGATTCTTATCAAGCGTTTTAGTGTGGTAAGGCTTAACTTCGTTGATGTACTCCCCTACCAAACGGTCTTTCTTATTATAAAAATTCTTGACTTGGTTTAGGTTATTTGAACTAGTCTGTGTTACATCTAGATAGGTAGTTTTTGCTACCCAATCGGCTGTTGGAATTTGTACAAGACTTTCTTTAACCAATGCAAAGAATAGCAGATTAAAATAACCCAAATCAGCGCCAACAAAAATCGAATATCGCAGAGCTTTAAGTATGCTTTCAATGATTTCGCTGCCGTCTTCGTCCCAACGAGTCGAATCCCAACGAGTCGAATCCCAGGTATCACCCAATGCACCGTTCCATAATGAATCATTGAATTGAATGGTTCCATCTTTTCTGTATACCAAGGTCACAATGTTTCCATCTTTGTTGTAGGCTTCTATGGTATTGTTGGCTGCATCAACAATGGCAAAATTAGTAATATCATCACTGAGATCAGCTACTTGGCTAAATTCTGTTAAGCGAGTTGTTTCGTTGCCTGGAACATAGTCGGCAGCAATATAATCAGCATATCTCCAAAATGGTGTAAGTGTTCTGGAATAAGGACCAAACAAAGGTTTGTATACTCGTAGATACTTGTCCCAGTCTTGTTTGCTTACAGTATCAATGTTCAACAAAAAGCTATTGGCTGCAGAAACCAATACTCGTCGGGCTTCCCTAACATTATTAAACCAGCTTTGTGGTAATGGTACAATTTGATTACCATATCTTCTTGCTGGATGTAAACGGCTGCTAGGAACCTGGCGTCGTGTATTAATCACTGCATAAAATTCAGTAGGATCAAGTTCTAACACACCAGAGATCATACCAACTGCGCCACTTTTGATTAGCTTTCTTGCATTTCTGTCTGTTGAAAGCAAACTAGATGCAGTGAAGTCTTTTGCAGCTTGAAATATTCTATGATCATAGCCAGGTATTGCCTGCCAGATTTGAGTTATATTTTCTCGTTGATCGTCAATGCTGTTTAAAACAGGATAATCTTTGGTAGTATATACGCCTGGGGTAGTTAGCTGAACAAAGTTGCCGCTGCTGAAGTTGACCACAAAGTCACCCTTGTAGTATTGCTGACCAGGTACAAAAGGCTTAATAGGATAAATTTCTCTGTAATTGTCTCGGGCTGCAATGCTAGCTTCAAGTCGTTTGTAGAAGTAATCGTCAATGACATCTCCAGAAAATCCTTCTGAAATTAACTTGGCAAAATTAAAGTTTTGCTCTGGAAAGCTGTCTTGCTCAAGTCTTAAAATAAGTCTATCACCTTCCGCAAAGAAATCATTGATGTTTGAAACCAGCAATGCGTTTTCATTGATTGGGGCTATCCAAGCAATGCCATTAGCATCTGGGTCGTTGAGTATAGACTGGATAGCGTTTGCAGAATAAATTCTGTCAGGCGCTGCTGGATTTAAATGGCCAACATTTCCATTCCAGAAATAATATTTTGTTTCTACTGTTCCTGTAGTTGGATTAAACACTTGTTCTTCACTATAGCGAATTTGACCAACAGAACTGCTGCTTTTATCTAGTCTTGCATATGGGAAGTCATTGACAGTTGGTTCACTGTCTACTTCTGACCATTCATATACTACAACGGATGTGTTTGCATATTTTTCGCCCCAGTGTGTGGCACGATACTGAATGTCATCTGTTTGCTCGTACTCAATATATCTCAATGAGGATAGGTCCCACCACAGTTTTCCAACCTGTGCGCGATTCCAAGTCTCAACGGCTTCTGGATCCTTATCGCCAAGATCTGTGACATTATAAACTGCCGGGTCTGCAATTCCTTTGTAGTCAATATAATTTGCCGCTTCATCTATTGTTAAACCTTTATAAGGATCAAAAACCTCCAGGGTTGTTAATTCTTCTTGAGTTTTACCATTGATAAGTTTGACAGCATTTAAATCGCCACTGGCTACCATTGGACCACTATATTCTACAATAGTATCTGGTTGTGTGCCTACATCTGATCCATCCTCAATATAGGTAACAACTTTCCAGCTACCTTCAGTATCACCATAGTCAATGTAAGCCTTCATTCCTGCAATGAAATTGATCGTTGCTGCCTGCCATTCAGAATCTGAATTAAATTTCACAGATTTAATTTTAAAAGCAACTAGATTGTAAATGATTTCACCCGAAGTAGACTTAGCATCAACTAGTATATTATAATCATCAACAATTTCTTTTACCGTAAGTAAGGTATCTAATGCACCATCGCCTGAGGCGGCTAGAATAAATTTCTCTCCACTGGTCAATGAATGTGGACTTGCAAATGTAATTTTACTCTCAATTAAATTTGGATCTAATGCATTTGGACAGCATTCTTCTACATACACTCCAGGCATGACCTGTAGTACATTCCAGCCGTACCCATTGTAATCGCTGATCCAAATAGATGGAAGCAATTTTCCGCTTATGTTTACGCTTTGCCACTTGTCGCTGTCAAAAGACCCAAGAGCAGATCCTGTGTAGTTTTCTAAAGCTTCATAGAATACGCCCTGATTCCATGCATAGTCGCCTTTCTTGTATTCAGCAAATTTACTAAATGCTCGTGTGCCAAAAACCTTTGCAACAGTCAATGTACTATTGGCTTCTTTTGATTCATTTAATGTTAGCAAATCACTAAAACTAAATTCATCTAAAGAAACAATGCGTAAATCTGTGTCGGTTAATTCAGCAATACCTGCACTGGGTAACCAGTCATTGGCTTTGCTATACTCCACAGTGATTTCACTGCGAGGTATCATTCTAAAATTTGGATCGTTAGGTCGTGTTATCCAACGCGGATCATTATTGCCAATTAAGTCAATGATATTGTCGCTTCTTAGGTCGCCTGAATTACTGTCTGGGTTAAATCGAATGATTTGTCTACGACCGGTAAAGTCTTCCTTTCGTAATTCAATTTCCCAAACTTTTTTTGGTCCAATTTTTCCAAACTGTCCAACATCAAACATCCATTGTTCGTTGACTTGAATGTTTTGAACTTGGCCAGGAATATCAAAATTGGTATTTCTGAACAATGCATCAATGGTTAAATTGGTACCCGCAGCAGTTTGTACACCCTGTTGATATAAAAACAAGTTGGTGTCATCTTGGATAATATCGCTAACAACACTACTCTTGGCCGGTACCACATTAGATCTTGAAATTGAATTCTTAAAGAATTCGAATGCACTTGTTTCAGGCTGTCGACTTTTCACAATGTCAGTGGCCAGTGCTTCAAAGCTAGGCAAAATACTTGTTTCTGTTGGAATTGCTCCATTAACAGCTGGTCGGCCAGTCCAGGCGTGAGTTCGACGAGCTGAAATTTTTACACTATTAACTCTGTTACCAGTAACTGAATCTACAATAGTATCATTGAATTTAGTTTTTCTATTAATGAAAACCACATGCTGGAAATCACGAAGAGAAAGATCAGCAAAAACTATTTGCTCGTCATTTAAGGGCTGTATGTTATCTGTATTTTTTTCAATGTTTCTTGTTACTAACACCTCAGTTGCCAGTGCTGGCCTGCCTGAGCTGAATAAAATCTTTCCTGTAGATCCTAGCCCTTTAGACAAGTCATCAAGGTTACCGTGCTCGTGTCTAAATCGAATTCCTGATCTAGTTGCAACTCCAATAATACAGTAATGGCTACTTCCCCAGCCTTCTTCGATCCATTGAAATGCGTCAATTGCAGCCTGTTTCCAAGTTACATTGATTCCGCGGCTGTCAACTTCGTCTAAGACAAGGCCACGATTTTGTTGATATTCGCCCAGTCCCATTAAAAATGTTAACACTTCCTGTTTGTTAGACAAAAGATGTCCGTATAGTATATCAACTGGTGTAGTATCCCATTCTTGATATTCTTTAAATGTGCCGTAGGCAGTATCTAAATTTCGTGTAGGACTAGTTTTTGTTGGTTGAAAAATTGTAAAATATCGTTGTCCTGGATCAAATCCAAATACACGGAATCCATCTGTGTCCTTTTGTAAACGAACTGAACTATAGCGAAGCTGGGAAACAGCCACACCTTCGCTGAGAGTCATAACTGTGTCCTCAACAGGAACATAGTTGTTTAACCCGTTTCTCGAAAAAGGCAATTTTATATTGATGTTGCCATCACTGAATCCGCCGATACTAAAGCCAACTCTGACTGAGATAGAAATTAAATCTGTTAGCGGAGTTTCGCCTAGGTGGTTTAGATCTCGATTGCCTTCAAACAATACTGCTCCCAAGCCTAGTGTTGGCCTGTCCTGGAAAAACTGTGTTGGTGCAATTGAATCAACACCTTTGGGTGCAACGCTATAATTTTTAATGTGCTTTTGTTTAGCATAGGGATCTATATTGCTGTCAAAGAATTCGCTGACTACATTATAGTTGCTCAAACCATGCATTACATTTGACCATGCACCAGACGGACTATTTTTCCACAAAAATTCATAAGGGCCCAATGAGCCAATTTCCCATGGTTCTCTAGCCACATCAGCACTTGGGGCGGCAACTACGCTGCCACTAACAGGATCCAGTAAGTTTCCAGCAGAGTCTACGGGGAATGTGCTTACTGGTCTTCTAAAATTAGGTTCAATTGTAAGTTCTTCGCCGGGACTGCTAATTATTCCATTACGCAATGCCTGTTCAAGTGCTATACGCTTGGTTGTATCTGTCCAAGAGTAGTGCGAATCCCACCACTGTGGCTTAATGCTGTAACCTAAAGATTCCCAAGGTGCTGAGTGAATATTATAGGTGCCAAATTTTTCAATATAGACGGCTCTCCAACTCTTGCCATTGTAATTCCAAGTCCAAGGATCTGTTAACACAAAATCGCTACGATCTCTATAATCAAGATTGTTTACCTGATACCATTCAAGCTGACTTCGAATCTGCAACTTTGTTAAGGGGTTGCGACTGTAATCATTAACAAGTAGCTGTCTTTCTCTGTCCCCAGAAACGATTGTAATGCCGTTATAAATTCTCTTTTCAAGCTCTAATATTAGCTTGTTTAGAATATAGTCTTCAGGTGCGCTGCCGTCTGGTGCCTGATAAACTGTGATCTTTGTTCCGTCATGTCGGCGAATATACTTGCGACTATTTGTGCCCCAAGTTTCCTCAACGAATTTTGGTTCGTAGACTGCTGACAGGCCAAGTTTGGCTGGACTAGCTGGTATGCCAGTATACAAATCAGATTCGTTTGCATGATATATTACCAACTGATCTCCAGCCGCAGCAGGAGTGTTTAACACAACCAAATTATTAACTTCATCAAGGAAATAATCATTAATACAAGTTAGTAGTTGACCATTTTGATATACATAAACATGATCTGCACTATAATAGTCAGTGCTCAGTGTTCCAGGCAATTCAAATTCAGAGGTAGGTGTGGTTACATCGACGGTATTAACATTCATGCCTGATGTAATCATTGCTACACCGGTAATTGCATCCACAGAACTCTGTGATGTACCAACTAACATTTCTTCCAAGATTCTATTGACAGTATTTTCTAGAGGCGCTGCCTCTAGGTTGGTTATATTATGCAATTCTTCAAGTTTGTTTAAAAATTTTCTATGCCACTTCCAAACTGCCAAAGACCTTGAAATTACCAGTTCTTCAATACTTGGATTCAACTTGATTGTTGCCCAGGCTGCTCGCATGGAACTGTGCTCAGCTAGTTGTATACCATTTAATGATTTGACAGCCAGGCAGTCAATCCATGACTGATCTTTTCTCTTTGTAGCAGAAATTTCTGCTTGTACTTTTTCAATTATTTTTGCAACACTAAATTCATTGAGTATAGTATACTGATCTGGATTTAGGTCCATGCCAGGTACTGCGGTAATAACATCGTCATTGACAATATTACCTTGATGTGTTATTTCTAAAGCCCCTTGGCCACTGGCTAACAAGTTGACCGCAGTTACTAAATTACCACTTAATGTAACTTCAAAAGAATAATCAATATCAAGACCGTTGAGTTTGGCTTTGGGATTTCTTGGATCTTGAATTGAGTCAATGACTCTGGTTACAAGAACTGTTGAATCCCAACTGATTGTTAACAAGTCGCTAGCATCATTGGAAACCAAAAATGTTATTGCACCATCAACAACATCAACTGTACTCTCTGCAACTCCGTCATTGATTGTGACAGATGTAACATCAGAGTCAACAAGGAAAAGTTTAAAGGTAGCAGGCTGTCCTCGAGCAACAACTGCTCTATTTTCAACCACTGGCTGGTAATTGTCTAGATGCACAAAAGTTGCCTGGTCTTGATGTACAGTTATTCCCCAGTGATAATTTGCCCACATTGACAAGTCCAACGGAATGCTTGTTTCACCGTCAATGGTTATTTTACGAATAGCTGAACTTTTTAATCTAAACCATGCTTGTTTCCAACCATTGCTAAGTTCAAAATCTCTGTTACCACCAGTCCATCTTCTGAAAGAATACGGACCTGGATAAGTTTTTCTTGAGCTGGCTTTAAAATAACTTACTAAATTTTGCTGAGTAGTTTTGTACAAAATATTGTACATAGGATTCTTAGCAATATTTTCATTGCTTAATTCGCTAAAATTGCTTGCAGAAAATTTTAACTTATAACCGCTTTCTGAATCATACACATCGCCAGCAATCAATTCAACAATTGTGCTGTTGACAATATTAGGCAGTATACCAATATTCTCTAGCTCACTGAGCTTGATGCCATCCCTGCCATACAATTCAAATAATGGTTGCTGAGTTTTATTCTTTCGATAGTTTGCTAATAATGCTTGTCCAGACTTCCAATAGTATTCAACAAAAGAAAGTCCAACAACAGCAGAGCTATTTTGAACTACAACAGCATCGCCGTCATTTGCCGTTTCAACGAAAAAATCAGTTACTACACCATCCAATGATCTAAAATTGATAATTTTGTTTAAGTAAGGACCATCTACCAGCCACAATACTCGAGGAGCAGCATTTAGTTTATATTCTTCTGTAATCGAAGTAGCCATCTGCAACTCTATGTTAGCGTCGCGAATTGTTTTATTGATGTAGTAAGCAGGATCACTGTTTATTTTTTCAACGCTGTTTACCCAAGGACGATAAGCAGTACCATGCGTCCACATTTCCAAAGTGTTATCAAACTCTAAAATTGGTCGCAGAGCACGACTAGATGCCAACGCAATGTCATCAAAAGCCAAATCTAAATAATCAGCAAGAGTTTGAATTGTGTCTTTATGATACCAAACATTTACTCGACTATGTGCATTGCGATTTTCAGCACCTACTTTTTGTAAAATATAATGCTTATCGTTAATACCCTGAATATCGCCATCCCATTCAATTCTATCCCAAGGAATAGTTGTTTGGTCCCACTTGCTCTGAACTACCTTACTGTACACAGTAGCAGTAACTTGATGAGTAATTCCAAGCAAACGAATGCCTTGCTCGGTTCCTACTCCTTCAACTTGCCAAATTCTTGGTGACTTATATTCGTCCTTGGTAAGGTAATAATCATCCAAGGCAATATAAACTATATCGCCAGCTGCTGGTGGCGTAATCCAGTACACTTCGTTACCTAATATACGATAGTCAACATTTTCAACTTTTAGTTCACCATTGATACTAACACCAACATAGTCTTTGTTGTATCCTGTTAGCTCAAACCCAATGTTGTCAATGCTAGCACCTGTAGACACATACTGCTTGTATTCATCAGCAGCAATGCTGGTTTGATAAGGGTGCTGTTGGAAAATTAAACGCATGCCGTTCTTTAGTTCCAGGCTGCGTCCGTTTCTTTGCACTGGTAGTGTGTAATAACGACTACCAATGATATCTCGTTTAATGTCGTAGTAGTCTGGGTCAGAGCCGCCGGTGACATTAATGGCAGGCATACCTTCTTCCAGCCAATAATAGTCATACCAGTTAATAAACTTATCTGGGTCAATTGGCAAGTCGCAAATTGCTATTGGGACCGGGTTTTCTTGAGTTCTATCATTGAATCCCCATTTGATTGCAATGTCATCAGCTGTTACTGTTTCTACACCGGTTTCTGTAAACAAAACTAACCCTGGCTCAAGTTGTCGGCGTGCCGTAGGATGAGGCAAGTTAACATTGTCAACGGTTTCGTTTGTTTTTCGTCCAACTGTAAAATTCAATGTTTCAAGACTTGCTGGCTGAAACATATTTTCCACAAAAGCATCCAGGATTTTTTTATTGCCAGTTGTTTTAAAAACACCAGGCAATAAATCATAGGCCATTGGCAGAGTAGACTCAACCAGTGTTTGTCCGGGTGCTGTCTTAATCAATGGTTTTTCTGGATTTACTTTCTTAGGATTTTTGGCCATCTTTAAATACCTTAAATTGTTATCGTAGCGGCGCTGGTAATAATTTCAACATCGCTTACTGATGCACTACTGATAAAAATTTCATCATCGTCGCATCGAATTTGGAACATATCGTTGGGAGTTAGACCTGTCTGTCTTGGGATTAATGCAATGCTACTGATAATTCCTCCCAGTTTGGTATGTACCCAAGAGGCCATGTCTGTGAAATAAAATGTTTCACCAAACTCCCAATTATCAATTGAGAAATAATCATCAATGGCTTGAATCACTCTAGACCTAATTTCAGCATCGCTTATTTTAGTGCCGTCAGACTTTGTAACTCGAATCTTAACTTGATTACGCAAATCACTGCCAACTCCAAAGATAATCTTAAAGTTTACAGGATGGAACACAATGGAGTCGCTGATGCTTTTTGCAGGAAGCACTGATGCCATTTGTTTTGACAAGGTAAATGAGTCGGGCGGAATAGGTTTAAGTCCTCTGCGGCTACCGCCAGCTATCCATCCTCGAAATTCAGCATTAAATTGTGATGTTAACACATACATATCAATGATGTTGGTTGTGGTTGGATTAATGCGAATGTCTCTTAGAGGCACATGATTGTATTGAATTTTTAATCCTGTTCTTCCTGGATACGGTCCTAGTTCGCCTGTAGTGCCTGCTGGTGATAGAGTATACTGTCCTGGTGCATCAACAAGTTCAACGCGGTTTAAGGTCACTGTATTTGAGCCAATCAAACCAGAAATTAATTCTGGATTATTAGGTACAAGTGTTTCTGCCAAACCTGGCAACCAAACTAGCACACGCTTGAAGTCATAACGACTGTCATTTAACTTGTAATAGTCAACAATATCTAGTGTTAGTTCTTCACTAACACCGCTGTTTACTGTTAAAATCTTAAGTGTATCAGAAATACTGCGACGAGTCCTTCTATCAAGACCTTTACCAAACTTGGTGTTGTAAAAGGCCAGCTGTGACTCACTGCCGAATGTAGTTTGATCTTTTCTTAGATATGAACTCCATGTTTCTGTAAGGGTGTTATAGGTAAATCTTACTAGCCAGCTGGAATCCAGATTCTGGTTAGTGTTATTTCCTGCATTGACCAAACTGAAACTGCTGGTTAAATCAATGTTGTCGGCTCGAACAATGCGCCAACGATCAAAGATCTGATCGTATCTAAGAGCAAAATCTCTTAGAGCTGCAATTTCTTTAGAAATGTCAACTCTTTCTGCGGCTGCAAATACAGTTCTAAGTGCAGGGAACCACGATAGGATACGCACCGGATCTGAACTTTGAATTATTTTGTTTAGAAACACGGCTCCTTGGCCGTTTGCGCGAAGTCCGGTATTTACACCCAGATTATCTGTCAATCCGAATCCTTCTCGGTAGACATCGCTAATCTTAGTCCAAACTCCGTCAATGGTTTTAATCAAGGTATTTTTGCGTAGATTTCTAAACTGTATGTCAGGGTTACCTTTACCAATTCTAAGTGGCAAACCTAACCCATCATCTAACACAAAGTATCCGTGACTGATAGAATTTGAAGTATCTACTGTTTTCCAGTATACTGTTTCAGATGATATAATTGGTTGATATTTCTTGTAATAAAATTGGTGTAAAGCTCGATCAAGCAATTGGTTCTCAATGACATTAATCACTTCATCCTGACTCAACCCAATATCAATAGATGATTGTTCTACAACTTCATCAGTGTAGATAAATCCGTCGTCAGCCAGTGATATAGCTGGTCTATAAGTACCAGTTGGATCCTGGAAGTCGCTGAATAGGCTCTGTCCTGCATGTATTCTATTAATGGACTTGACCTTAGCAATGCCGCCAATCTTGCCTTCAGGATATGTGTTATAATCACTGCCTGTGATCATTCTTTCCTGAGTAGCTGCTGTACGACTTGCCTTGTTTTTAATTGCTTCAATGGTCTCACCTGGAGAATTTGAAACAATATCGGTCAATTGTAATGCTACAGTTAATGTTTGCTTAATGCCTAGAGAATCCAAATAGTCAATATAAATTTCTGTATTGATTACATTAATTGGCACAAATGACACAGCTTCGCTTGCGCTTTGTCTATACCAAACACGGATATTACCAGTGGGTATGTCTGAAAATACGCCGTCGCCAAATTTAATTGACACCGTATCATTTTCTCTAGTAATGACTTCAAACAACTTTCTGCTGTCTTTGTTAACATTGTTAAAAACAATATTATTACCTAAGATGTTAGGCACTTGCGTCCAGTTTTCTAAAATGCGACCACCGTTGTCAATGCTTTGTACCCAGATATCTGTGTTATTGATGCTGTCAGATTCAATATCAATCACGCGGTTTTCAATACTTTCGGTAAGCACATAGTCGTCAAATCTTAATCTTCCTTGCTTGAACATAAAGAACCAGCCGTTGCTCTGAGCTGAAAATCCCGAACCATCGTTGTTAAACAGCAAAGACAGATATCCATAAGGGTTAGGTACACTTTCAACGGCTAGCTGTGTATCAATGTCAATGTTAACTGGTACTAGCTCGCATGAATAAGAATTATTGTTTTTTCCTGTCAGACTTATGGTTTCGACCATGGTTCTTGATTCAAGCTGATCAATTTGATATAATTGTCTTGTTACGCCGTTGTCAACAATGCGACTGATCGGTCGCCCAATAGGGTTCAGCTTATTCAATGCTTGATTCATGATCAACGAAAACTGTTCGTTGAAATCAGAATTTAACGGATCACCCCAGACAATAACTTGACCTGCAAGATTAGTACCTCTGCTGTCTACAATATTTTGGGTAGTGCTAATAGAAGCAACTTTTAAAAATCCGCCAGCTGCAATATTTCTAGAAGGTTTGTAGCCAAGCTGACGAGCAATACTCAATACATTGCCTCGCACTTCAGCAGTTTCTAAGAAAGTTTCTCTTAGATTTAAATCACTACGGAAAGCAATATTTTGTCCCATGTAGGCCATGAGGTCAATCAGCGCAACATATTCGCTTGAGTTAATGAAATCATTGAAATCTTCAGGATAGTTTACCTGCACATAATTTAACAATGCTGCTCGTAGGCTATCAAAATCATATGCCTTGAAGTTTGCATTAGTCAAGTACCGATAGGTATTAACCCAATTTTCTGCGGCATTTAGTTGCCCAAGTCGTCTAGACTGTGTCATTCTGTTTCTGTTCCTTTATCGTAAATCAAAGGTAGTTGTACTTTTTCGTCAGAGGGCAAATACAAAACTTCAACTTTTACATTTAACGCATTTGGTTCTTCATCAATATCAACCGTTAGCAGTTGCCACCTTGGATCGTTTTTAATAATACTAACAACATCATCATTGATTTTTTTCTTGGTTTCTTCGTCTAGCGGGTCAAATAGCAATTCCCAAATAATACTTCCAAATGTGGGCATCATTACACGCTCGCCTTTGCGTGTTCCGAAATGGTTTAAAAGGTCTTGCTTGGCAAGATCTAGGTCGTAGCGAACTGGCGATAGAAAACTGGTTCCTATCGAACTATATCCGCGAAATGAAGAAATCATTGGCATACACCTATTTAGCAGGTTCTATTATGCTGGGTTTTATTAAGCAGTCTTGGTTGGCGCACCTGGGGGATAATTTCCACCAATGTGTGGCTCACCATACTTGTCTTTAAGCTGTGTTAAAGTTAAACTAGAACCCTGCGGTACTTGCCCGGTGTTTAGATATGTGCTTCTTTCGTATTGTGCCCGGTGTGTCGGAGTTGGCTGACCATAGGTGGTGTTAACTCTTGTTCCAGTTTGACCACCGTTGCCAAATTGACCGCGCCAGCTATTATTTTCTGGCAACGGTACACGACCTGAAGATATGTCCTTGTTGCCAGCATCTTGTCCTTCTTTCATTAGGCGTTCAGGCGACTTGACTACAGTACTGGCATTTGGTTTACCAGTCATTGCATAATTTGCATCGCTGTTTCTAGCATTACTGCTGTTGTTATAAGGAGAATTAGCCCAAATTTTTGCAATATCCTCATTGGATGCCTTACCATCTGGATTCTTTGCTGCCGCTTCGCATAGATCGGCGGCCATTCTATCAGCGGCAGCCGGATTACTATAAGAAGCCATGATTAATGCATCAATTTGACTTTGAGTCAAACATACATTTTTACCAGCTTTGGCTCGTTCTAGTGCTCGCATAACTCGCGGTGTGTTTTCTCTATCAACAATCTGTCGACTAGCTAGTCTAGCTTCTGCTTCGCTGGGTCCAGCAGCCAATGCCTGCTTTAGATTTTCATCAATTTTTCCACCGCCACCAGGACCAAAAATGTCTAGGCGACAGCCATAACCAATGCTGTATCCTTGGAAGTCGCTGTACATAATACCTCGATAAGCTTCGCGGCTTTTTAATATAGTAAAGCCTTCGTCGCTGAGTTTAGACTGTGTAGGCTCTGGTACGCAATCAACTGCATTGGTAGCTTCAGGTGGCGGAGTATTATCTTCATAACTTGATGCCGCAGGTGTAATAGTATTAGCTGGCACACCCGGATTGCCCGGTGGAACTGTGGGTTGTTCGCCTTGTCGATAGCTATGACCACCATAGGGTTCGCGTTCTGGCACACGGCCGGCAACACTCTTGCCAACTTCACTGTTGCTGGTTAACGAGTTAGTAGCTGGTATTTCAGCCCGATCAGCTGGCGGACCATTAAGGTCGATGCGCTGTGCTGTTAACTTCATTTGGCTGTCAGCTAGAATATTCATGTTCTGACCTGCTGTTAATTTCATTCCGGTTGTACCAGTAGCATTGAATATTTCACAGGCTTCAAGGTTCCAATTTTGACCTGCTACAGCATTGACATTTTGACCTGCATCAATGTTAAAATTGTTAGGTGTTCTAAAATTAATGTTGCCTTCAGCATTAACTGAGAAATCACCCTTGGCATAAAAATCAATATTGCCTGCTGCATCAAGTTGGAACCACGCTGTTCCGGCAGCATTGATAGCATAGATATAGCCACCACCATTGTCTAAAATAAGAGTGTTACCTGATGCTGTTTGTAATCTAATTTGTCCGCCTGGGCCACCATTAGGACCATCGTCTAATACTAGGCGATGCTGCCCTGGCGACAAGATACCATAAGCATTACCGGGTCCTTCGCCAGTGTTACGAAAGGGTCCTGCATTACTGTGGCCACGAGAAAGATCTTTGTCTAGTCCTTGTCTTATAAGGTTGTCACCTTGTGGATGCTTTGGTCTGTTTTCAATTTGAGCATCGGTTGTGTTGTGACGATTTCGTTCGCCTACTGGCAGCACTTCACCTTGATGTGTTTGACCCGATGCAATCGCTGGTATAGCATGTGTATGACCGTCTGATGGCAAACAGCACCACCAAACGCCCATGTGTATATCACCATTGATAAAGGCGCACACTACCTGAACATTTAAATCGGGAGGAACTCCCCAGAAGCCGTAGCTTTGTTTAGTTTGTCCGTACTTGGTTGCGTTGTTGGCTGGGGCTTCGTCCTTGCCAGGGTCTGCTGCTCCGGCCAAAGGTGGACAATAACGAACAATAAGCCAGCTTGACTCGTCTGATTCGTCTGCGCTGCTCATCTGCGGTATCCAAACCCATAATTTGCCCAGCCCGGTTGGATCAACATTGCGTTTTACCTTGCCAATGAAAATTCCATTAGTCTTAAAGGTACCGCCAGCAGCTGGATTATGGTGTCCTAATCTTTCACCTGTTGAGGTAGCTCTCATCTATTACGCACCCCCTCTAGTGCCTCGATTGCCCCCGGTGGTAGGACCAGTTGCTGCTGCTTGACCACCACCAGACGATTGAGGATTGAATGTAGAGCTTGTGGTTGCTCGACGCCCCCAAGGATTAGATAATTGATCTCTGTAACAATCTAAGGTTGATGTAAATTTTCCTTTGAAAAATTTATTAACAACTTTTTTACAAGAATAAATTCCTGTGATTGTGTCGGCTTGCCTTAGATTCATTAAGTCGTCGCTAGTGAAATCTGCTGCCGGGATAGTAGCTTGAAAATAGATAAAAGGCAACCAGTTGTGCGATGCTGTTTTTTTCCGAGTTTCAGCCATTTGCTCTTCTGTTAGGTTCTTTGCAACATATTCCCAAACATCTTCCTCATAAGGAGGCTTACCGGGTGTACCAGGTATTTGAAACAAGAAATAAGGATCACCAACCACCTCCAGATTGATTGTTAGCATGTCAGCTGACCCTTGTCCTTGCGAATTATTCAGTTGCCTATACACGCTGTATTCCTGTGCGTTTTGTGGCGATAAAGCACCTTGTCTTGCATCCTGCTGAACTGTTGTATTAATAATTGCCGTTTGAGGCATGTGAGGATACCAATTTGGCTTTGGGTTCACATCAAGATCTTGTCCTGGTCTATAAGGCACATCTTCTGCATAAGAAGCAACTCCTGAACCGGTAACATTAACCATTCGTGCTTCATTGCATCTAACTGCCGCGTTTGGTTGTTGACCTCGCTGAGACGGCTGCTGGTTGCTGGCCCCTTGTGCAATAGGTTCACCTTTTTCGTTGACAAATAACGGTCTTACCAGGCGCCAGAGATTATCAAGCTTGATATCACAGTTGATAACTTCGGTGTTTTCACCTGTATAGATCCACTTATAGGCTTTACGCAACAGACCTAGTTTTAAGTATTCGTTAACTCGTTTGTCTCTGTTTGCTTGACTCCATGCGTCTTCATACTCTTTGGCACCAATGATATTTTTAGCATCCATTTTTGATGTTAAGAAATAGACCACTTCTTTAGCACTGGTTCCAATTTTATTATCAAACATGATTGCACCATTTTGCTCGCGTGCCTTGGCTCCGCAGATAATGCTGAAGTTACGAGGCAAAATGTGAATAGTATCTGGTTTGGTATCTGCTGTGTTGTATTCTTTCTTTTCTGGAATTCTGTGTAGGAAAGAAAGAATCTCTTTACTTTGCGGCAACGAATTTAAAATAAAGTTTTGTATTGTGGTACCAGCTGGCATTTGAATAGAGCCGCGAAACCACCCCCAGCTCTGTACCATGCGTCCTAAAAAGCTAAAATCAGCCATGGCTAATCCCGCAATATCACGATGTGGTATGATCTTGTATATGTGAGGGAAACAGCGTTGACCAGTCTTAACCTTTTCTTCTTCTCGCTTGTTGAGTGCTTTGGCAAGGTCGTCGCAAAACTGTTGAACAGTCAATGGATTTCCTTCCATGGACATACCTTGTTCAATATGCAAATGATCTGATTGCTGTGCTGCCCCGCCTGCTGGATACAATTCAAAATCGTAGGTACTTCCTTTGTAATCTAATTTCATTTTCAAGGTCATCAACCTCACATACCAACGAAATACTAATTCTTCACCGTCCCAACCCTTGCAGACTTCAGGAAGATCACTTTCGGTGTTGTATCCACTAAAGGTTATTTCCAAAAGATATACAGCATCTGATGTGTTAGGATAACCTAGATTCAGCGCACAAATAGCAACTGATTCTAAAAATCTACCGCCCACTGGCTCAACAAGTTTACCGGCAAATTTATGATATTGTTGCATAGCATAGGTACCAGTGGCCGATCCGGTTCCAACAGTTTCTATGGTCATTTCTTCTAAGTAGATGGTGCCGCTACCACCAGTTTCCCACATTATCATACCTTTTTTATAATCGTATGATCGTTGTGTTCTTTCCTGTGTTGCTTCTATCCTAGGCATCATTGTCAACCTAGTATTGTAGGTCACATTGCGATAATTTTGTAGAGGATTGTAGTGGATATCAGGAATTCCGATATCATCTAAATGATTTGGTTTTTGCATTAACGAACTCCCTGTATATCACTGGGAGAAAGTACTCGCAGTATCATTCCTGTTTTTAAGTCTCGGACTGGATCTTTTAATTGGTTTCTGTTTAGTAATAAAATTACCCACCAATAAGCACTTGATCCATAGAGATCATAGCTCAAAAGATCTAGCCTGTATTGAAATTTAGGTGCTAGTGTTATAAACTCTGGAACCTTGCCTTGTAATAGACTTTGCGCCGTTGGCAAATTTGCAATATCAAGATAAAAGTCTTTGATATTGGTATTTGCATATTGATTTAATCCAGTGGTTGCCATTTTTAAATGTATCCTTCACCAAGCAACGAACCCGATTTAAATTTGTCTAGTTCAAAATTCTTAACAACCTCAATAGGATTCATTTGAACTATCAAGGTAACAGACATATCAAACAGTACCGGTACAGCCTGTGCGTCATTGGCACTAACAGTGGCGGCTTGCGAATTACCGCTTTCGTTTCCTGTTTTTGTAGGGCCACCAGCAGTAACATAATCAACATCGTTAGGAAAATCGTATTGAAAACTTTTGACCACTACTGGGGTGTTGTTGTATAAACCGTAGGCTGTAAATCGTCCAATTGGTGGAGGAGTACCTCGCTTGGAATCATTTCTACCATAATACATCATGGTGGCAGTACGCAAGGTGTGAATTGCTTCCAATGTTCGTTGGGCTTCAGCAGCATCTCGACTAAACCATGGACCGCTGATAACTATTTCTGGTGTTGCACGATTTCCAAATGCGCTGGGCTGATAGTTAGTGTGCTGTAGTTCCCAGGTTTGATAGTTCACTTGAACGCCTTGTGAAATTTTAGGTGTCGCTGGCCACTCAATGCTTTTACCCAAAGCTTTAAATTCTAACTTTACTTTGTTTGCTAAATTTGCCATGTCTTACACTAACCTTGCATCAAAGATGCGTTTGAGTTTTTGAATTGCTGAACCGCTTTGCGGATATAAATCTGCTAAAATTGCCAAACGCTCCTCGTCGTTGGCACCTTTATACATCTGTCTAATTTCACTGGCGCTGTTGATTTGTTTGCCAAGAACTTTGAATTTTACATCACTTACTGGAATCACATACCCGTGTCCGGCTCTAGTGCCGTCTGGTTTCTTACCGCTGTCAAATGGCATAAGGCCCTTTTCTTTGTAAGGTTGTAGATATGATGCTGTACCGTCCTTGAGAGGTTTGAATGTAAATCGAGGATCCTCGGCCATGTCCTTGCTGCCTACTCCAAATACCAAAATGTCTTTGTTAGGATCAAGTCCTAGCTTGGTTGTTAGATTCACTGGCGAATACGGCGATATCTCTTGAACGATGTGTGATTCTGGAATACCTGCGGCTACCATCATTGACATCTTTTCGGCAAAATCAAATGGACTTTTTTCTGGCTCAACCTTGGCGCTGGTAACAATGTAAGTATTGTCAGCACCAAACTTTGAAGCTAACTCGCGGTAAACTTCAGTGTGCCCAATGTGAAAAGGGTGAAAGCGGCCAGCATACACCGCTACTATTCTAGGTTTAAGGTCAGATATCTTCATATGACTATTTACCGGTTGAGTTATCTATGTACTTTACCACCAAAACCATTGACAACAGTCAGTGTAAATGCTACAATTAACGCAAGGAGACTATTGTGTTAGAAGAAGAAAAAACAAAAACCATATACCTAAAAAACAAAGATATTCTTGCCGAAATACATAGAAGTAAAATGAGATTTTGTTGGTCTGCGGGCCCTGAATATCATCAATATGACTACATTGTCTCGGATCTTAAAAGCTTTCATAATCGAAAAACCAAAGCCTGCCCTGAAGGTGCTATCAATCTAGCCAAGGCTGCAAGAGCTTCTAGACTTAGCAGCGAAGCACACAAAGCAGCTTTAGCACAATGGGAAGCTGCTGGTGGGAAAGCCAGCACAAAGCCCAAGGCCGATGAATTTGTTATTAATCCCAAGAAGATACCTACAACTGATTTGGTTGTCAGGCTTATGACTTTTGAACACATCCCATTGGAACCAGGTCGTAAAAATAATCCAAAAAGTCTTGCGGATCACAGGTCTAAAGTTAACTTTCCTCCTTTTAAACATTTTGTACTTGACGATGAAGGCAATTGGAAAGAAGTATTACGCAGTCACTGGAAAGGTGATTTAAAGACTGGCCAGTTTTCAACGGATCATGCACAAATCACCAACAGACTTGGTGCTATGTTTCTCAAGCTTTGTGAACGCTATAGTTTTAGAGCCAATTGGCGAGGTTATAGTTATGTTGACGAAATGCGAGGCCAGGCATTGATTCAGCTAACACAAATTGCGCTTCAGTTTGATGAAGGCAAGAGTCAAAATCCCTTTGCTTATTATACAGCGGCGGTGACAAACAGTTTTACTCGTGTATTAAATATTGAAAAGCGTCAACGCGATATCCGCGACGACTTACTACAAGACTCTGGTCAAATGCCAAGCTGGACGCGACAAATGGAAAGTTCTCAGCAACATCATGCAGAGATTGAAAGAATTAATGCTCTCAAAGATGCCGAGATGATTGCTAAAACCATTGACAGCATGGAAATTGATCCAGACGCTGAAATTGAGCTAACCAAGATTGAAATAGACGACAAGGAACCTAGCTTATGACCAATCCTTTTGCTGACCAAGAGCGTTTTATGCAAGCCTGTGATCAAAGCACAGGCTTCTACAACAAACAACAATTCAAACTTTATGCTAATCTCATTGAGGAAGAAGTCAATGAGTTATTTGCCGCAGTTCGAGATGAAGATAAAGTTGAACAACTAGATGCACTGGTTGACATATTGGTTGTAACTATTGGTGCATTGCACAGCCTGGGTGCCGACGGTGAAGGCGCTTGGAACGAAGTAATGCGTACAAACTTTGCCAAAATTGATTTGGCCACCGGCAAGGTTCGTAAAAGAGAAGACGGTAAAGTCCTAAAACCTGAAGGTTGGGAGCCTCCTAAACTGGAGTCATTTTTAAAAGGGTAACTCATGCACACAGATAGTCTTAAAAGTCACATTGGACATCTCGAAGAATCACATCAGCATTTAGACCGAAAACTCATACAAATGGAAAAACAACATCAGTATGATTCAGTAGAGGCTCGTCAACTTCGAAAAAAGAAACTGATGATTAAAGATGAACTATTAAAATGTAGACAACGCCTTAAAGAAATGTTAAACTAACCCAATGACTCAAGCCTTTAAGAAAGCAGTATGCTTCACAGATATTCACTTTGGGCTGCGAAATAACAGTCGCAGCCACAACGACGACTGTGAAAATTTTATCAAATGGATGACCGCTGAGGCTCATCGCGAAGGGGCAGAAACCTGCTTCTTTCTTGGCGACTGGCACAACAATCGTTCAGCAGTCAATGTCAGTACCCTAAACTACACTTCATCAAACATCAAGTACCTTTCTGAGAACTTTGAAAAGGTATACTTGATCATGGGCAATCACGATCTTGCGTATCGCGAAAAGCGAGAGATTAACTCATTGCCTTTTGCCAAGCACCTTAACAATGTTGAGCTAATTGATGAAATTACTACCATTGGTGATATTACCATTGTACCTTGGCTTGTAGGTGACGAGTGGGAAAAGATGAAAAAGCTCAAGAGTCGCTATGTATTTGGACATTTTGAGCTGCCTCATTTTAAAATGAATGCCATGGTAGATATGCCCGATCACGGCGGCTTAAATGCTACACATTTCCCCAATCAAGAATTGGTGTTTAGTGGTCACTTTCACAAGCGACAGCAAAAAGGCAATGTTGTATACATGGGCAATTGCTTTCCACATAACTATGCCGATGCCTGGGATGACGAACGCGGTTGCATGTTTCTAGAATGGGGAGGCCAACCAGACTTTCGCAATTGGCCCGGTGCTCCTAAGTTTAGAACACTGACCTTAACAGAAGCCATTGACAAACACGAAAGTCTTTTTGATACACAAACATTTGCTCGCATTACTATTGATGTGGATATCAGCTTTGAAGAAGCCACTTACATCAAAGAGCAGTGGATCAGCACATATGGCATGCGCGAGCTGAGTCTTATTCCAAACAAAAAAGAAGAGCACAGTACCGAATGGACTGGTGGAGAATTGCAGTTTGAAAGTGTAGACGCTATCGTGTTGAATCAGATTCAAGCCATTGATTCAGATGTCGTTGATCGGCAAGTTTTGACCCAGATTTATCAAGGACTTACCCGTTGATTATTTTTAAAAATCTCACAATTAAAAACTTTATGAGCGTGGGCAATGTGACACAGGCCCTACGCATGAATCAGCAAGGTCTCACCTTGGTACTGGGCAATAACCTTGACCTAGGCGGTGATGGTGCTCGTAATGGTGTAGGCAAAACCACAATTGTCAACGCTCTAAGTTATGCTATCTTTGGATCAGCACTTACAAACATTCGTAAAGAAAACTTAATCAACAAGACCAATGGTAAAAACATGTTGGTCACTGTTGAGTTTGAAAAGAACGGCAACAAGTACATCATTGAGCGTGGTCGCAAGCCGAATTTACTGCGCTTTATTGTTGACGACCACGAAGTCAACGAAGCAGGCACTGATGAAGGCGCTGGCGAAAATCGTGTGACGCAGGAAGCCATTGACCGCGTAGTTGGCATGAGTGCTGAAATGTTTAAGCACTTGGTAGCTCTAAACACATATACACAGCCGTTCCTAAGTCTGCGAGCCAATGAACAAAGAGATATCATTGAAGAACTGTTGGGCATTACTTTGCTTAGTGAAAAAGCAGAAATCCTAAGAGAGCAGATTAAATCTAGCAAGGAATCTATTAGAGACGAAGAAGCAAAAATCAAAGCCTTGCAAGAAAGCAACAGTCGAATTCAAACAACCATTGACGACCTTGAGCGCAGGAGTCGTACCTGGGCTGCTAAAAAAATTGCTGACATGACAGAACTAAATGTTGTCATTGAAGAACTCGAGTCTACAGACATCGAAGCTGAGTTAGAGGCTCATCGTGCATTGACTCTTTACAAGGAAAACGAAAATCGCCTAAAGTTAGCCAATAAAGAATTGGCTACCAGACAAAGCGGTGTGAAGAAATTGCAAGAGGCGCTGTCGCTGTCACAAAAAAGCTTGGCGGAGATTCTAGAGCATCGCTGCCCTAGCTGCGGTCAAGATGTTCATGATGAGCAACATGAAAAGATGACTGCATCAGTGCAGGCAACTATTGATTCAACTATTGCGGCTCTAAAAGAAGAGCACGGATATCTAGCACAAGCTAATATTGCTGTGAAGACCATTGGCGATCTAGGTGCAAGACCAAAAACCAAATATCTAGAAGTCGAAGATGCTGCCGCACACAAGAATCATTTGGACAATCTACGACAGCAGTTATTGAATAAGGATGCTGAACAAGACCCTTATCAAGAACAAATTGCTACGCTAAAAAATACCGCTTTGGCAGAAATTGGTTGGGATGAGATTAATCGGCTAACCAAAATGCTAGAGCACCAAGATTTTCTTCTTAAACTGCTTACTAGCAAAGACTCGTTTGTCCGAAAGCGCATAATTGAGCAGAATCTAGCCTATTTGAATCACAGACTAGGCTACTACTTGGATAAGTTACAATTACCACATCAGGTTTCTTTTAGAAGCGACCTTGAAGTTGACATTAGTCAGTTGGGTCAAAGCTTTGATTTTGATAATCTGAGTCGTGGAGAACGAAATCGACTAATTCTAGCATTGAGCTGGAGTTTTAGAGATGTGTATGAAAGCTTTACTGAGCCAATGAACTTGTTGTTTATTGACGAGTTAGTTGACTCGGGTATGGACCAAATTGGTATTGAGAATGCTATGGCCATCCTGAAAGCAATGGGTCGAGAAATGAATCGTAATATTTTCCTAATCAGCCACAGAGACGAATTGGCCAGTCGAGTCAATCATGTCTTGTCCGTTGTTAAGCAAAATGGGTTCACCATGCTGGATACAGATACACAAATACATGAGATTAACTAAGGAGACATTT
>JACCED010042639.1_pt1 | contig 117193 bp, 95 predicted proteins | sample 7455021 | NCBI WGS metagenome assembly JACCED01 (sample SAMN15323456, study PRJNA562643) | freshwater metagenome | isolation source: river surface water | place: USA:Blue River Watershed | collected 2017-08-19 | reverse complement strand
GGCTCCAAGAAAATGACTGGTGGCAAAAAAGCTAGCAGAAAATCATCCAAAAAAGCTTCCAAAAAAGGCTCAAAGAAAGGCTCCAAAAAAGGTGGCAAAAAACACTAAATTCTAATTTGTTATAATTAATCTTTAATTATAAAAAATATATTTATTTTTTAGTTAAACTAAAATCATCTTCATCAATACTATCTAAATTATCATTAACTACAGTTTCTTCTACAATTTTATTAATTAATGGTTCATAATTAGTATTATCTGTTGGTTCTTTTTCTATTAAATTTTCTTTTGTTATTTCTGAAGATTTATCACTTAATTTAAACAAATTTTTTGTATTATCAATTAAATAAATAAATCCATCTAATACAAAATTGAGTGATAATTTATTAATATTATATAATACAGTTACTTTAGATAATACTTTATCAACAATATTAACACTTCCTTCTAATTCTGCAGATTTATCCTTATCGGTAACTATCATATTATTATTTTTAAACCACTCATATGAATATTTAACCAAATAAAAACTTGTTAAAAAATCTAATCCAAAATTAACAATACAATTATTAAAAAAATAATCAAATGATTGTAAAATTTGACAAACTAGATAAGAAAATGACCAAAATTTAACTAAATTAAGTAGTAGATTTATCTTATTTTCTTTAGTAAGTACATTTAAATTTGATAATACTTTTGTTGATAATATAAATAAAATAAATGGAAGAATATTTGGTAATCCAAATACTGCAATAATACCCATTGATAAAAATATCCAAAATAAATTAACTACTGAATCATTATTTTGTAAACTATTTGAACTATATAAAAAAAATCCATTTGATTGTATATCTGTTATTTTCATTTTTAGCATAATAATATATTATTATTAATTATCTTTTAAATCAAATAAATCTAAATATAAATCACATATATCACTTTTATATATTACTTTATATGAAGGTACAACTTTTGTTTTTCTTTTTAAATAATAAAGTAGAGTAATATTATTTTGTGAAACTAAATGGTCTAATAAGCATTTCATTTTTTGGTCATTATCAAATAGATACAATATATCTTCTAATTCCATTGCACTAGTTGTAGTATTAATTTTACTTAAAATAGTATCATATTTACAATTAATGTCATCATATAAAAATATTTTATTTTTAATTGACAAATTAATAATTATTTCTTTGGCTTCTTCTGTATTCCAACCATATTTTTCTCTATCGCTTATCTTAACTTTTTTACTTATTAAATAATCCATTAATTCTTCATCTAATATGCATCCATTATCAAGCAATGTATTTAAAGTTCTGATTCCATCACTACTATTTATGCTTTTGATATGTTTAACATTATTAATATTAGGAATCATTTTTTGATTTATAAAGTTTTGTATTAAAACTATATCATGAGAATAACAAGCCATATTCATCATATCATTTGTAGGAACAATATTACACTCTGTTAATATATAATTCATAGCAATTTTATCTCTATTTAATATCAACTGAGAATAAGTTTCATTCTCTAATTCTAATAAATTATTGGTTAATAATAGTTTTATTAAGTCTTTATAAGAACCAAAGAATTTATCTAAAATATTATTATCAGAATAATAATTATAATTATTAAAAGATAGCATTTCTAAATATCTCATTTTTGGAATTTTATTATTACTATTAGCCATAAATAGTTTCATGAAATCATGAAAATAATATACATAGTAGCCATATGTTTTATCAAAATTATAGTTATGTTTATGCGAGAATCCTAATCTTTTATATGATGGAGTTAATAATATGCGAATTATTTTATAATCCACATATATACCATCATTATAAAACATATTCATAATTGAATTAAAATATTCATAGAAATTTAGATTAGTTTCTTTTAAAAAATTTCCATTTGAATAAATATCTATCATCATATTACTAAATAGAGTCATAAAATTTTCTAAATCAGAATATGTACATTTATATCCATTATTAATAAATAGTTTATATAAACTATTTAAATCTTCAATCGCTACATATCTATTTTTTTTAAAATAATTAATTTCAATATTGCTATAAAATATATCAACATATTCTTTTTTTGGAACAAATTGTGGATTTTTTTGTAATATAGATTTAATATCATCTAGAAAAGTTTTATTACAAGTTACTAATGTTGATATAAATTCTATTTCAACTACATCATATTTTTTATTTAAATCAATGCTTACTACATATCCAATATTTTTTAAATTTTCTATAATTGTATCACTAAATTTAAATCCTAAATTCCTTAAATTATATACCCATTCAAAATCATATACTTTATTTGGACTTTTTGATTTATAGAGTGCTAAAATATCAAGTATCCTAATAACAAACTTTTCATTTAATAATATTGTTTTTGTAAGAGGTTTTAAAATATCGATATTATTATACAATGAATCAGCCAATAAAGAATTACCTTTACCTGTGCATACTTTTGATTCTAATGTTCGTATTTCTTCTTTGGATAGTGGTAAATTATTTTTATTTATTAACTCTAAATTTGGTAAAAATACTGTATTTAAAAATGTGCTATTTTTATACCCCCGATAAGCATCAGAATTATAAATTAAATTTAAATAATCTTTTGCTTCCATTATTAATATTTTAATTACTTAAATTCAATAAAAAAATCAATTTTTCTTTTCAATAACTTTATTTTGCATATTTTCAAGAATATATTTGCAAAATTTATCTAATTCTTTAATATCTAATTTAGATAAGTATTTAGTTGTATCTAATCCAATAGCCTTACAAATATCATCTGAAAGTTCTATTACAAAACTATCTTTCTTTAGTAGTTTCTTATTATTAAAATAATTTAGAAGAAATCTTTTCATTGATATTACATTCATTTCTGTATTATTTTCAATACTAAAAAATTTACAGAATGTATCAGATAATACGACTTTATCTTTGTCTAGAATTTTGGTTGGCACTGTTATGCAATCAACTAATTGTTTAACTTGTTTTTCTTCAGCCACTTCTATTTTAGCTTCATCTTTTTGTTTCTTCTTAACAACAATTTTAGCTCCTTTATATTTCTTAGTAGTTTTAACTTCTTTGACTTCAACTTCTTCCTCTTCATCAGATTCACTTGATTCCTCCTCATCAATTGGTACTTGCTGTACATTTTGTGTATTTGCACTAACACCTAAAATATCTATATTATCAGCTTCATTTGATAAAGATGATACTTCTGATAATTCTTGTTCATCTGATTCGCTTTCAGATACAACTTCTATTTTTTTAACTGGTTCTTGTGTTTTAATTGCAGTTATTTGTACTGGTGCATTTTGAATATTTTTTATATATTCATCTACAACATAAGAACAAACAGAATTTGCATTTGCATCAACAATATTTTTAACAGCTTTTATACTAACAGGTGCACCCTTTTCAATTAAAACTTTAATTGTTGCCATATTTGAACGTAAGTTACATGCATTTTCTAGACATATCGCATCTGGTTTAATTTTCTGTTTATTAATTAATTCCCTAATTGCTGTAATATTTCCTGATTTTTTACATTCTCTTTGAAGACAAGATACATCAGGAACTATATTATGTTTATAATTTGGATAAAAGCTTGCCTCTGAGCATATATCTAAAAACTTTGAGTCAAATTTAATATTATATTTCTCAATATTTGGAATAGTAACATAAAATTCTGTTGCCATTAATACATCTTTATATGTTACAGTATAATTATAATTAATTAGTTTGGTAACCATAGATGTATATTCCTTAATAAGAGAACCATCTCTTATAGAATAAGGAATTCTCTTTCCACATTTATCAGAGTATAATTCCTCATATTTGTTATTAGATTTAGAAAATAATTGTTTAAAACATTCATTTGTTGGAATAATTTTATTATCAAGTAAGAAATCTGTTACTTCTGTATTTACACTAAAACAAGCTGCTTCAAGATAATCTGTACAAATTTCTGGCCCAAGCATTATTAATTGTTTAATAATTTCAATTGAAACAGTATTTAAAATTGCGATTAGTATTGCTTTTTTAGTAACAGTGACTTTATGATTAAGAAGTTCTGTAATTATTTTTGCATTAAATTTTGATGAATTAGCTTTGTTATCTGGTTCAAAATACATTTTATTATGTCGGTTAACATAATTATTTATAGAATGATTACTGCATACATATTCTAATAGATCAGATGTTACTTCAAATACTAAATTTTTAGATTCAAATAAAAATTCAATTAGATTCTTATTATTAGATGAAACTATATTTTTAAAAATAGTTTGTGTGATATTATTCATATTAGTTAATTTCTTTTTAATAATTTCATCAAATCCAGTATTTTGTGAACACATTATAATAAAATAGTCATTAGGTATTTTATCTATGTCAATTATGTCTATTAATGTTGTAAATAATTCTATAGCTTTTTTTTGATGCGAACACTCTCTATTTCTATAATAATCAAGTCTAAAATTTCTTATAAAATTATTAAATAATGTATTATAGTTTGTAAACATACTAATATTGTTTAATATATCAGTATATAACATAGAACAGACATGATTATTTGTATAGCTAGAACAATTTGTATTATTTAATTTATGAAAATATTGCTCTTCGTTAATTGCCATTATTAAATATATTTAATATTTATTTAATAAAATAAAAAAAAATCAACTTTTATTCAGGTTTAAGTGTAGGGAATAGAATAATATCATCAATCTTATCCCTATTAGAAAGTAGCATTGTAAGCCGTTCAATACCTAAACCAAATCCTCCGCATGGTGGAAGTCCATATTCAAGTGCTTCAATAAAATTATCATCAACAGGTTGAGCCTCATCGTCGCCCTTTTCTTTTGCTTGCGCTTGTGCTTCAAAATTCTTTCTTTGAATACGTGGATCATTTAATTCAGTATAAGCATTGCATAATTCAAAACAGTTAACAAAAAGTTCAAATCGTTCTGTTAGTTGTGGATTATTGCGATGAGGTTTAGCTAGAGGAGACATAATTAGTGGATGATTCATAATATAAGTAGGATTCATACACCGAGGTTCAATAAATTTTCCAACAAGTTTATCAATAAGACGCGCTGTTGTTCTTGGGTGAGAGCAATCAACATTACATGATACACATAGTTTATCAAAAAATTCACGTGCCTCTTCTGTACTTAAATCATCTGGACACTTAACTCCTGTTTCTGTTTCAAGTTCTTGAATGAGGTCAATTCGCTTGAATGGAGGAGTAAAATCAATTTGGACTTCTTTTTCTGAACCACGTGGTTTGTAGTTTAGAATATATGAACCAGTAATTTCTTTAACAAGACCAGAAATTAGTTCTTCCCCAACTTCAAATAATTTATTATAATCAATATAAGACCAATAAAATTCTAGAGAAAGGAATTCTGGATTATGTGTGCAATCACGTGACTCATTTCTAAATTGAGGACCAAGTTCGTATACTTTTTCAAACCCCCCAACAAGTAATTGTTTTAGATAAAGTTCTGGAGCAATACGAAGACTCATATTTGTTTTAATATCATTATAATAGGTCATAAATGGTTTTGCAGTTGCTCCACCTGGTTTGCCACAAATAATTGGAGTTTGAACTTCCATAAAACCAAGATCATCTAGATAATTACGAATATGTTTAATTACTTTATTTTTAACAATAAATGGTGCCTTTGATTCTGGGTTCGCAATTAAATCAAGATATCTTTTTCTGATACGAAGTTCCTCATCAACAAGTCCATAATGAACTTTAGGAATTGCACGAAGACAAGGAGTTAGAACTTGACAATTTTTAACAAATAGACTTAGTTCACCCTTTTTAGATTTTCCAACAAAACCAGTTACACCAATAATATCACCACGAGCAATATTAGAAACTAAATCCTTATAATTATCTGGATTATCAATCATATCTTGTTTAATCATAAATTGTAATGTACAATTATTTGATTGCGCTGTAATAAAAGTTAATTTACCTGTTGTACGAATTTCAACAACTCTTCCAGCAACAGATTCAATAATTTCTTCCTTATGTTCTCCAGGTTCTAGAGTAGAATACTTGTCAACATATTCTTGAAAAGTTTTAGTTGTTGCATAATAATAAGGATATGATTGTTCGTTATTTTGGTCCTTGTTATTAATATATTGAACTCGAGCTTGGTAATAGCTATTAGTTTCTTGTTCGGTAATAGTATTTTCCATTTTATGAATATAATATAATTATTAATTTAATATTAATACTTTCAATTTTTTTAATAAACAAAAATTAAATGTCATCAATCTGGACGACTTCTGAATCATCCATTGATGCAAACTTCTTAGCGCGCTCTTTGTTCTTCTTCATATCAGAATCCTTTTCTTTAGCACGACGTTCATGCTTTGCAAGTTCCTTCTTATCAACAGTTGCTTCTTGAATCATATCAACTTCTTCTTGAAGTTCATCTTCATCAAGTTCATCTGATGATTCAAAATCTTGTTCATCGCCAAAAAGAATTTCTCCAGTATCTGCTTGGAGCGATGAGATATCAAATGATAGTTCACCCTTTGTTTTCAGTTGATGACATTCGTCAACATTATACTTGTAAAGAATAAACCCTTCCTTAGGATTTAAATCATTCACTTGAAGTAAAACTACATCATTTGCATTAATCCAAACTCGACGCAAAAATGAACCTGGAATAATTGCTTGACGTTTAACTTCATCGGTACATTCGACATCGAGACGATTGCCACCTAACTTCTTTTTAACTTGTGCATAAACCAGACCAGGTGAATCAGATGCCCATGGTGTAACATCTTTCTTACCACCGGTCTTACCCTTACCCTTCTTACCCTTCTTATAACCTTTTCCTCCTTTAACGTTTGGCATTTTATATATAATTACTTTTTATTTAAATAGTGTCCCAAGATAAATAAATTTTCAACTTTTTTTGAAAAAAGCAATAAGACCATCTAAGTTATTTTCATAATCTTCAATATATTTACGAATACTTGAATAAGAAATCTTAGAGTCATAATCTGGCAAAACATCTATTTGTTCACAAGTTAATTGGATATCAAAATAATCTTCAATCATTTCCTTAACATATTGTTTATTAACATAGTCAAAATGAACTGGATTTAGACGACCATTTCTATAAAGTGCAGGACTTAGTTTATCTTTACAATTGGTTGTAGCGACTACAATTAAACCATTATAGCAACCAACACCATCCATACGCGATAATACACAACCAATATGAATACCATCTGAATCACCAATATTAATATAATCATCATCGGAATTTGCCTTATTCACAAGTTTGTAAATAATCTCATCTTTGCGTTTATCATTTGCTTTCGTTTCTTCATCATCAATAGAAGAAGATGAAATAGATTCTGCATCATCTTCCCCTACACGCTTTTTAAGAACCTTATTACCAGTATCAATTTCATCAAATAGAAGAATAATTTGGTCACGTGAAAATTTAATTCCATTAATTTCTGTAATATTGAAAATCTTTTCGAGTTCTTCATTAGTTTTAATTCGTGACATTGAAATTTCAATAATATGACGTTTATCGTGAAGTGCCATTGCAACTACAGATGAAGTTTTACCACATCCAGGAGGACCATAAAATAGATACCCCTTCTTCCTCTTGTTACCTGTCTTCTTGTAATATTCTATATCCTTAAGACGTTTTAAATCATTCATAAGCATTTCTTTATGTTGGCTATAAATATTATCAAATGTTTCATAACAAGTTGTTTCAGGACTTGAACTATCAGATAATACAGCTGAAGAAAAATTAAGTTTCTTTTGGTGGTCCTTGCCTTGGTAGATAAAATGATAAATCTTATTACGATTTTTTTCATCCATATATTTATCATAATTAACAATACACGCATTAATAAACTTATTCATTTCATTAATTGTTTTATTTTTAGATTTTAGTGTAACATTTACTTTCCAATTACCATCGGAACGACTATCTTTAGAAGTTTCCATTTTGTAATAGCTAAAATCTAGATAAAGATCATCTTCAATCTTAATATTTTCACCGTAATTTAACATATAAGATATATTTTTATCACTACGGAAACTATAAATTTCTTCTGTAAAACTATTACCATTTCGAGATGGAGTAAAGTAACGTAAATCGGTACAAATATTCTTTTCAGATAGAGTATGACAAATTGCTGTCATTGGTAAAGGATAATCGTAACAAAAGAATCCATTGTATAAATTTTCCCATCCTACGAATTCAATACGATTTTTATAATCAGTAAAAATGAAATTATTAATTCGTTTTAAAATATATGAAATATCAGTTAAATAATATTTCAAAATGGGAATAACAATAATTAGTAAAAATAGGTCTTTATAAAGAGTCTCTGATTGAGAACGCGAAAGTAGTAAAAACCCAATATTATCCATTTAATAGATATTTATATATTTTATATGGAATAATAATATATTATTTCAATTTTTTATAAATAAAAATTAATCAGTCAATTTAATTGCACTTAAATCAACAGGCTCGTCTTTCTTTTTCTTTTCCTTGGGTTTTGGCATTTCTGCTTTAATCTCATCAAGTGTTTTCATTTTAAATGAATTGTTTTCTGAATTAAATACGACAAATCTTTTAAAATTTTGAAACACATTTGGATGCATATTGACATTGTATCCGTATGAAGAACATGCTAAATTTTTTCTTTCAGCTGGAGTTTGTCTAATATGTGAAATACCAGTATCAAAATCACTTGTCATTACTGATAAGAATGCACCAAGAATTTTTTGAATTGACCAAATTGGAGACCATTGGTCTGAATGATATGATGAAATAGTTAGACAAATTTTCTTTTCAATATCAAAGCGACCATTTGGTGTGAGCATATAGAAGTCTACTGGTGTTGCCGGATAATTTTCGGATAAAACTAATTTACCAATATACCAGCCATCTTTATAATCTGAATCATCTGGGCCCCTAATTAAAAAATACCATACACGAATATCTTCTGGATCAGGATAAATATCAATACTTTCTAGAGGATCTTTTTGAATCATTTTAAGTTCATTTTGAATACGTTTTTGGAAAATTTTATTTAAACCAGCCATTTTAAATAATAGTTAATATAGTAAAAATTAATTAAATCAATTTTTTTAATCGTTCATAAAAAATTTAAAATATATATATAATATAGTAACTATATCAATGGAGCCAATTAATTCAAATTCTTCCTGCAAGATTTTTGTAGGCAATGTGCCGTTTGATTGCACAAACGAAGAATTTAAAAATACATTTTTAACACTTGAGGGTTGTGAAAATGCCGAGTTAGTTTCAAGAAATCAAAATAGCAGTACAAGAGGATTTGGTTTTATTACTTTTTCTAATAGCGAACATGTAAATAAATTTTTAGATAAAAAAGAAAAAATTACTCTTAAAGATAGAACATTACGTTTTACAAAATATCAAGAAAATAACGATTCTGACTTTATTATTAAAAATCTTAAAAAAAATAATATTTTTGTAAGTAATATCCCTTCTTATTTTAATAATGATTTACTTAAAAAAATCTTTTCTTCATATGGAGAAGTATTATTATGTTATATTAATACCGATATTAATACAGGTAAAAAAATGAATACAGGATATGTTGAATTTGCTGATGAAAATACTTTTAAAACAGTTTTAAGTTTAAAAAATATTAAATTAGATGATAATGCTAACTTATTAATATCTCGATTTAAAGAAAAAAGTGCCAATAAAAATACCAAATATGATATACGTGAAATTTATAAAGTTGCATTTAATGCAGGTAGAAAATTTGCAACTCTTGAAAAAAAATGTGATGCAAAAAATTGAAAATTATTATTATAAATATTTTAATTTATATTTATAATGGATTTTAATAAAGAAAATATTATATACGGGGTTCTTGAAGTTAATAATAAAACTTCATACGGGCTTCGTAACGAAAAGCGATTTTATCCTCATGATAAGAGTTTACCAACATTTTATGTCCCAACAAAAAAACCATTTTCTACTATAAATATTTATTGTGGTATTCGTTTCGATAAATTTTTAAATGATAAATATTATGGTATTGTTGAAAAATATATCGGAGATATTGGTGATTTAGACACTGAACTTGAATATCTTAAGGCTATTGCGATAAATGGTTGGAAAGGTAATTCTAAATTTAAATTAGATGAATACTTTATAGATAATACTCCTGAAAGAAAAGATTTAACTTATCTTGAAACTTATTCAATTGATCCAGAAGGTTGTGTAGATATAGATGATGCTCTCTCTATAGAAAAAATTTCAGAGACAGAATATAATTTATATATTCATATTGCAGATGTTTCTTCTTTTATTAGTCCTAATACTGATTTAGACAAAGAAATTAATAAAAGAAAAGAATCAGTGTATTTGAATAAATTTCAGGTAAATATGATTCCTGATAAATTATCTATTGAAAAAATGTCTTTAAAAGAAGGGAGAATTAATAGAGCATTTACATTAGAAATTAAACTTGATGAAAATTATGAAATTAAATCTTATAAATTTTATAAAAGTAATATTCAGCTAAAGAATTATTCTTATGAATATTTTCAGAAAATTTATAAAAAACAAAAAAGTCTTGAACTTTTATATAATATAGGAAAATCTTTATACGAAAAAAAATTTGGAGAATGGCCAGATTTTGATTCACATCATATGGTAGAAATATATATGATTATGGCAAATGTTATTGCAGGTAAAGAAATTAAAGATATTGATGGTGCAATTTTTAGAAAACAAGATAAAAATTACGAAAAAATATCAAATAATTTGCTAATTGATTTTACTCCTGCGTTATATACTATTCAAAATCAGTCATTGTATCATAATTCATTAGATGAAGAAGTGTATACACATTTTACTTCTCCTATGAGACGGTATATTGATATTATTGTTCATCGAATTTTATCCAATAAACATTGTTTGACTATCTTTGATATTAATACTGAAAAAGCAGAATTATTTACAAATGATTTAAATAATGTACATAAAGGATTAAAAAAAATTAGTCTAACGTCACAATTATATATCAATATATTTAATACTAATTTCAAAGAATGTGATGATTATTCTGGTATTATTGTTGGATTTAATGAAAATAAAATTAAAGTTTATATTAAGACTATGGGTATTATTACTGTTAAATTATTTGATAATAAATTTATGGATTTATATGATATTAATAATTTTGGTACATATATAATGGTTCATGATAAAATAAAAGATATTATGGCAAAATATGAATTAAATCAAAATATAAATATTAAAATTTCCATAACAAAATTATCGGATAAAAAAATAAACACAACATTAATTTATCTTTAATTTTTATTAGGTTATATGTACACAAAATAATAAATAAAATCTACGGATGTGTGTCGCCGAAATCTGCGATGGCGTCGTACTCGTTAAATATGCCGACGCAATCCGTAGTGTGCTGGTGGCAAGCGCATTTGACAGTCACTTTGTTGTCCTTCTGAGTTGCAGTGATGTCTTGGCCATTCGGGCACTTCCGGCGCAAGTTGTTAATTTTGTTGGCCGTAGTGTAGCGCTTGTCGTGGAACGTGTGGGCGATGATGCCCTTGCTTTGCTTTTTAGCGTGATAGGTCCTCATTCTCTTGATAGGTCTTTTTTTTACTTAATATCTAAATACTATGGGTATTACAATCATTTACTTTTTTCAATTTTTTATATGTTAAATACTTAATGTATTTTTCTTAATAATATAAATATAATTTTATAAAAAAAAACTATATATAATATATTATATAAATGGCAGCACATGAATATTTACTTAATATTACAGATTCGCAAAATTTAAATATTTTACAAAAAATTAAAGAAATATTGGGGGGAGATATAGAATACCCTACAAATAATATACTTGATACAGATTTTATAAAAAATGAATTAACTCCACGATTTAAAAAATGTATTGAATATTTAACTGAAATTTTTTTTGATAACAGTGTATTTAAGCAAGAAGTTATTATTAAAAATTTAGATAATGTTTTAGAAAGATCTTCAACAAAATCTATTGAAAAATCTCATCATAAAATTATGGCATTAATTTATTTATTATATTTAAATGAGTTATATGTTCATTTCATTTTATATAAACCCATTAATGAATCAGGGTCAACAACAAAAGTGTCAACTGGTATTAATTTATTAACAAGTCAAGTATGGGCTAATTCATATAATAATGGAACAGTAAATAATCCTGTAGGATTACAACCAATTAATAATTTAGCTTTATCATTATGGTCGTGGAGTAAAAATTCTACAAAATATAAGATGTATAAAGAATCAATTATTGATGCTTTATCTTTTAATAAAGATACAAATGGTATTCATAAATTTTTAAATAAAATAGATAATCTATGTGTTGAATTAGATAATGAATATAAAAGATTTATATTAGCTTTATTAAAAAATATTAATAACCATTTTCAAAATAATGAATCATTAAAAAATATTACTATTACTAGTATATATAATGCACTTTTTTATATTATGGACACGCCTCCAAATTTAACAGAAGATGAAATTAGAAATGTAGATACAACTAATATTCAAATTAATGTGAATAATTTAAGAAGTGATTGGATTGATTCTTTAAAATCATTAATTAAGTCTTGTATTAAAGTAAAATCAAAAGATGATGGTTGGGAGACAAAAGATGATGGTTGGGGGGCAAAAGATGATGGTTGGGAGACAAAAGATGATGGCTGGGGAACAATAGATGATGGTTGGGAAAAAAAATCTAAAGTAGAAAATGATTTGTGGATAGAATCTGAAGACTTAGACCCTGAAATGAAAGCATATTTCGAGACAGATTTAAGAACACTATTAGAAGAAGAAGAAGAAGACGAAAATTATTCAGACCCAAAAGCAATAAAAGATCCAGAAGTAACAAGAAATCCAGAAGATGAAATTAAAGAACAACAAGCAATAGAGATGATAGAAAAAATAATACACGAATCATTAGTAAGTATGAATTCAGATTATACAACAGATAGTAATAGTATATTTTCATGGTTATATTTAGGATTTAATAATGAAACAAAAAAATATAGTTCTTGTATAAATCAAACAATTTTAGAACAATATATATTATGTCGTATATATTATCCTACTAATAAATTTGGTATTGGTATGCAATATCAAAATAATCTTGGTCATATATATTACTCGTATACAAAAAAAGAACTTAATAGCAATGATATTGCTCATTGGACATCATCATATATAGGATATTATTCAAATCAAAAATATGATTTAAGATTTGTTTTGAATGATCCTACACTAAAAAATGGAAGAATATATAATTTATCAAGAGAACCCTATATGTACATAATTTCAACTATATATATTACTTTTGATTATGCACAAAACTTTTTAATATTAAATAAATGTCGTACTGATAATTATAATATAGTAACAATGAATTATAGTCGATATTTTGATTATTTAACAAGTAATATTAATAATATTTATCAAATTGTACGTTCTATTATTTCTAATTTTAAAAATTTATCTACAATTAAAATGGTTACAAATTTAAAAAAACAAAATTATATAATTGATAATAATCAATTAGCAAATACAACTGATATTGTTGATTATATTATTAATACAAATGAGAAATTTACTGAACATAATAGTTTATATAATATTTTAATTGAACAAGAAGAAGGTAAAACCGATGATACCGTATTTTTAAAGAATATTGCAACAAATTTTGTTAGTAATTTATATTTTTCAACAAATGAATCACTTTTAAATTATATTAAATTAATTAATACTTTAATTAATAATGCATTAGAAATATATTTTACAAAAAAAATAAAACCATTAATCCGTTCAAATGCTGTAGTTTCAGATTATATTATATTTGTATTTAAAGGTGGCAATGCTCTTAGACTTATATTTTTACAACAAATTAAAAATTTTGCAAAAGAAATAAATATATTAAATAATGATATTAAACAATATTTTAAAAAAACAGATAACGATTTTAGTATTTATATTAAAAATATACCAAATGCAGACATGAATGAAATTAATGAAAATATTATAAATATTGTTTATTTGGTTTTAAATAGAATTAGAAATATTATTATACTCGACTTGCCAAAATATTTATCCTATTATAATTACAATAATGAAAAAAAAGAAAAATTATTAAATACATTATTTTTAGAATTAGTAAATGATAAAACTATTCCAAATAATAAATATACAAAGGGTCAATTTATTAGAATTGAAAGTGATGATATTTTTGTTAATGATACTAATACTATCATTGATAACGATTTTAATAATTATTGTTCAAATAAAAGTATTATAGAAAATACCGATCCAAAAACATTATTTGGCACAGTTAAAAGTCAAAATGGAAGAAGAGATTTTGGTATAAGTAATGATATACATAATAATATAATATTAAATGGTATTGATTTTTTACAAGAAAAAAAAACAAAATATAATCAATTATTTGATACTACATATCAAAGTATATTATATAAAAATATTTTTGCAAGTAATTTACCAATATCAGTAAATAGATCAATTAGTACATTTGACCTTGTTCGTACTAAAATAAATTTTAAATTATATTATGAAGAAGATGATAAGATTAAACCAATTAATATAGGAGGTGAATTAATTGATATATCAATTGTAAAAGAAAATACAGACGATTTCTTTGATAAAAGAAAAGAGTTTTATAAAAATTATGAATTAGTTAATGATAATGGAGATATTATTAATATATTTTCATACTCGTTAAAATATTATATTGCAGATTTACTTCAGATGATTTGGAATATTGAAAAAAGCGGTACAATCCCAATTAGAATAGATTTAATGGCGAAAAAAAAAATATTTAGTATGCCTTGGTTTAGTAAAATTAAAAGATTACATAGAGTATTAATAATTTTTATATTTGACTATATAAGATACAATCCATCAACAAAAATGCTTAATATCACTAATGATTATATAATAGATGAAACAGTGCCTAAATTAAATACTTTACTTGCTTTTTTGAATGGAAATACAATAAGTGCAGAAAATAAGGATACATTTATTTTACGTTTAAATCAAAAAATATTATCATTGAATTTTGATGAATATTTAGATGAATATATAGATACACGTCAACAAGAACTTGTAAATATAATGAATTTAGGTAATATTAATATTGTAAAGTTTATAAATTTAATACCAGAATATTGTTTATCATTTATTAAATATCTTGAATTATTTATTTCAATTGATAGAGATATTGAACTTAATGAAGAAACAAATTTTAATGATTTTATTAAAATCTTTTTTGATACAATGCAAGATATTAACACAAAAAAAGAATTTAATTCATTATACTTTGATAATATAGAAAATAGAGATTTAATATTTAGAAATTTTTTGACTCAAGATAAATATACATGTATAAATAACTTTAAACAAGAATTTATAAACACATTAAACATCATAATTAGTTATTTAAATAAACTAAAACAAATTTGTAATAATATTATTGCAAATAAATCTGAAGTAAATATTGCATTTAATAGAACTGCTTCTAGTTTTAGAGTAGAAACATAAATCTATTTTTTTCTGACAATATATTATTAATTTATCTAAATGTTTACTTATAGAAATTTTTGAAAATACGTCATCTTGATATATTTCATATGGTAATATATCAACAAACAAACTATTAATTATTATTGATTTTACGTTAGTTGTATTATAAAAAAATAATCCAAAAAACTTGAACATGAAAATATTCAGGAATACTCGGTTTTGGATTCTTATACCAAGCAAAATCAAAGTTATCATGATTTAATTTTTCTTGTAAAAAAGCTTCTATCTGTTTATTTATTGTATTATCATCAAAATCTTTATCAAAAGAATATTTTGTATTCCATAAAACATAATGATTTGATTCTGGTATTAAATTATATCGAAATTTAGAACTATCAAAAATCCATTCATTAATATTTTCTTTATCTTTATTGAATTTAATTCCATTTTTTTCAATATATTGTTTCTTAAAAAATTCACATTCAATATAGTCTTTAATAGATAACCAAGTTTTATTTACTTCTTCTATTAAAAGTAATTTATTATTTATATCTTCTTGAGATGGTCGAATAGTATCGGAATTTGGTAACCAATTATAATGTTTATGTAAATTATTTAATTCTTCTTTGTTACAAGATATACGATTGCGAATCATTTTTATATAATATTCTATAAATTATTTAAATATTCAATTTTATTTATATATATTATGAATTTGCCAGTTGTTGAACTTAAATGCAATGATGCATTTAATTTATTAACAGAAAAAGAGAAAAAATATGCATATTATTTATCAAAAGCATCTTGGGAAGGTGCATTAATATGTCTTGAACAATGTTCTAAAGAATCACCATATATATTTAATTTATTCCAAAAATTATTTAATACAGTTACAATAGAAGAATTATATAATAATATTTTTAAAAAAGAAGATATTAATTTATTTTTGGATTATGTATGCCAATTTTATTCCAATATGGGTAATTATAATAGTTTTGGTGATGATAAATTTTGCCCAGAATTAGATATTAATGTTTTTAAAACAATATTTTGGACATTTTTAGATGTAAAAAAAGATAAAGAATTATTAAATCAACTCAATGATTATGTCAATGTTATTTATTCAAAACCAAAATCTAAATTAGGATTCCCTCCAAATGAAATATCTAATTATTATTCTGATAATATTACAGAAAATGAAATTAAATTAATACAAAAATTTATGGAAGAAAAAGGATGGTCATCGTATAATACTAGACTAATTAAAGAAGATGATAAATTTATTATAAAAATTGCATCTGTTAATAATAATCCAGTAAACCAAAAAAAAGATAATATGATTGGTTGTGATAATTTTAATGAAATTACTCAAGGTACTTATGATTATAATGGTTTCAAAATTATTATTAAATATGGAGATTTTAGTGAATTATTAGAAAAAGTTTGTTCGAATTTAGAATATGCAAGGTTATATTGCGCAAATAATAATCAAGATAAAATGCTTGAAAATTATATTAATTGTTTTAAAAATGGGTCTCTTCCTAGTCATATTAATGGGTCATATATTTGGACACAAGATAAAAGTCCAAATGTAGAAAGTTATATTGGATTTATTGAATCATATAGAGATCCATTGGGTGTTAGAGGTGAATTTGAAGGATTTGTTGCTGTTGTAAATAAAGAAACATCCAAAAAGTTTAATAATTTAGTTGAAAATGCTCCTAAATTTCTTAAGTTATTACCTTGGGGTGAAGAATATGAAAAAGATAAATTTCTTAAACCGGATTTTACATCTCTTGAAGTTATATCATTTGGATCTAGCGGTGTACCTTCTGGTATTAATATCCCTAATTATGATTCTGTTCGACAAAACTATGGATTTAAAAATGTTGCATTATCAAATGTAATTAGTTCAAAAGATTGTAATTCGCGAATTAGTTATATTGATGATATAGAACAAGAATTATTTAAAAAGTATCATATTCCTTCATTTGAAATACAAGTTGGACTCCATGAATTATTGGGTCATGGTTCAGGTAAATTATTTGATGAAAATTATTCTAATGGAAAAACATATGATTCAGTTTTCACTGATTTAGCATCAAGTATGGAAGAATGTAGAGCTGAGTGTGTTGGTATGTATTTATGTTATGAAAAAGAAATTCTTAATATTTTTGGTCATAATAACGAAGATGTAGCTTATGTTAATTGGATAAGCGAACTTAGAGCTGGATTAATGGGATTAAAATATTATCACCCAGATACTGACAAATGGGGTCAAGCACATATGCAAGCAAGATATGTTATTCTTAAAGTCTGTTTAGAATCAAAAGACAAATTTATTGAAATTATTGAAGATGATACTAATCAAGATTTATTATATATCAAAGTTGATAGAGATAAAATTAAAACAAGTGGTATTTTTGTATTAGGTGAATTTTTAAAACAACTTCAAATTTATAAATCAACTGCAAATTCATATGATGGTCGAAAGTTTTTCAAAAAATACTCAGAAGTAGATGAAACTATGATGAGAATTAGAGAAAAAATTATTAAAACATCTAAACCAAGACCATTAATGGTTCAACCAAATCTAAAATTAATAAGCAATGAGGTTCAATTAATTACTTATTCACCGGATTATAATGGTATTATTCAATCATTTATTGATAGATATTAAATTATTATTGTTATAAATATAATAATAATAAACCTAAAATGTTTTTATTTTTTTTATATCTCTGGTTTTAATATAAATTAATGAACATTTCTAATATTCAAAAAACTTTAATAAAATATTATTTATATAATCAACTCGGAGGTAGTTATAAATGGACAACTTTAGAACATAATGGTGTTTTATTTCCAGCAGAATATACCCCTCATAATATTCCATTAATTTATAAAAATCAAAAAGTAAAATTAAATGCAGAACAAGAAGAAGCAGCAATGTTATATGCTAAATATATACATTCTGAATATGTTCAAAATAAAACATTTAATAAAAATTTTTGGAATGATTGGAAAAAATTACTTGGTAATAATTCTATTATTGAATCACTAGAAGATTGTGATTTTGCTGAATATTATAATAAAATACAATCTGATAAAGAACATGATAAAAATATCGATGTTATAAGTAGTGATGAAGAACATATTAATAGTGATAAAATAGAAGATAATATTGAATCTGAAAAACTAAATACAAAAAATATTGATGTAGTTCGTGAGAAAAAAGAAGAAGTATTAGAAAACGAAACTAAATTAAGTAGAATTAATTATAATATTACTGAAAAAGATGAAGCAAAATATAAAGTTGCATTAGTTGATGGTAAACCTCAACCAGTTGGAAACTATCGTATGGAACCCCCTGGAATATTTTTAGGAAGAGGGGATAATCCAAAAATTGGAAAAATTAAACCAAGAATTTATCCAGAAGATGTTACTTTAAATATTGGAAAAGATGCACCAATACCTAAAACATTAGAAGGACACAAATGGGGAGAAATAATACATAATAGAAAAGTAGAATGGCTCGCTTCTTGGAAAGATATAATTACAGGTAAAATTAAATATTTATGGTTAGGTGCACAAAGTGATTTTAAAGCTTCAAGTGATAAAGATAAATTTGATTTGGCACGTAAATTAAAAAGAAAAATAGAAACTATTAGAAGAGAAAATGATAAAAATCTTAATAGTGAAAATTTAAAAACAAAACAAATTGCAACAGCTTTTTATTTTATTGATAAATTTGCCTTACGTGTTGGTAATGAAAAAGGTAAAGATGAGACAGATACAGTAGGAGTAACTTCCCTTAGGGTTGAGCATGTTGATTTACTTGAAAATAATACCATATCACTTGACTTCTTGGGCAAAGATTCAGTAAGATATTATAATAAATTAACAGTAGAACCAGATGTTTATAAGAACATTATTGAATTTGTTAAAGATAAAGCAAAAAATGAACAAATATTTGATTTAATTGTATCCAATGATATTAATAAATATTTACAACAATTTATGAAAAATTTAACTGCCAAAGTATTTAGAACTTATAATGCTTCATATTTATTTAGCAAAGAACTAAAAAAAGTAACTAAAAAATATGAAGGTATTAATGACCAAGAATTACTATTAAATGAATTCAATAAAGCAAATGCCAAAGTTGCCCAATTATGTAATCATCAAAAAAATGTCGGGAAATCATTTAAAGGACAAGTAGACAAAATGGAAGAATCTATTAAAAAAGTTAAATCTAAAATGAGAAAATTAAAAAATTCTACAAGTAAAACAAAAACAGAAAAATTAAATACTTATATGGATAAATTAAAAAAATTAAAAGCTAAAAGGGACCTTAAAATGGAATTAAAAAATATTTCCTTAACTACAAGTAAAATAAATTACATTGATCCCCGTATTACTATCGCATTTTTTAAATTGCATAAATTACCAATAGAAAAAGTATTTTCTATAAGTTTACAAGAAAAGTTCAAATGGGCATTTGATATTGATGAAACATATTCTTTTTAATCATTTTTAATTTCATAAGATGATGAACAAAAAAAGTACTTAAGTTTTTCAGCATTTGATTCAAGAGTTTTTGGAACTTCAATCATTTGAATTCTTTTGCATTTTTTTCCTCCATAGTTATGTGTAACAACTCCTTGTTGTCTATATTCATTCTTTAATTGATTATATTCATTACGTTCTTCATCTGTCATAATAAATTCAAGACGTGAGGTGCAATAATTTGTTTCATAAAATTTGGCAATTTCCATAACACTATCTTTTAATACATATGGAATTTGTAAACAATTGTTATCGGGATTTACTTTAATACCTCGTGATTTATATACTTCAAGTTGTTCTTCAGGTGTAATTTGTTTTGGCTGTTCGTCAATGACTTCATTTTCTTCATTTTTAGGTTGTTCTTCAATAACTTTATCTGTTTCTTCTGTTTGGGGTTGTTTAACAATGTCTGACTCTGTTTGTTCAATAATTGGTTCATTAATTGGTTTATTATGTGTTGAATCTGTTTGTGTGGTATCTTGAATAACTATTGGTTCTGATTCAACATCGGCTTTGGTTTCTGGTTCAATGTTTGTATAACCTAACCATGAACTAAGAGTTCTAAAAATAAATGACATCTATAATATTAATTAATATTATAATTTATTGTTTAAATAATATTTATATTTTTTATATTAAATTAACTTTTATTAAGATTAAAAAATGGTGCAATATATTTATTTATATCACTTTCTAATAGACCCTTATCTATTGACATTAAGACAGATATGATAATCTGAACAGTTTCTTTTGACTTGTAATCTCCAGTCGTCATCTCCTCAATAAGTTCTTTTTGATGGGATAATAATATTTCAATACATTTTTCAATAAGAGGCTTAATAATAGAAGAACATATTTTAATACCATTTTTATCAACCGACCAAGTATAAGCATTCTCTAATAATTCTCTAACTATATAATTTAATCTAGAGCAATCCGTTGTATGAAATGATTGTTCTTCTGGATTATCTTTTTTATAACATTTTATTATATGATCTCCTAATAATTTATCAAGTGAATTTTGTTTTGCATTATAAATTAAAATCTCTGTTAATTGTTTTCTATCATTTTCATTATCAAAACTTAAGTTATTAATATTAAAATTTTCTATAGGTAATAATACAGGAGTATCTTTGAATTTATCATTAGCGTATTTCAGAGCACTTACAGAAACAGTTTGCATAGCTTGAGCTGTTATCTTAGTATTATCGTTTGCTTTATTTATAATATGATTTGCATTAACCATTATATTATTTAACAATTCTGATTTTTCTGCCTCAAGTTTTTTAAATAAATCTTTCTCTTTTTCAGCAAATTCTAGTTTTAACTTTAATTCCATTACTGAAATTGCATCTTGATTATCATTTTTACAAGTTTTTTGATGTCTATAAAAACTTGACTTATGGCTTGTTAAAAACCCACATGTCTGACATGAATAATTTCTTCCAGTCGGAGTATACACTGGAAGATAATTTGAGGTAGACTTTGATGTATCCCCAGTGTATACTCCAGTGGAATTATCATTATTTTCGTTTACTGATTTACATTTTAATAGATGTTTTTTGGTCTTACGATGGTGGCTCAAGTTACTTGAATTAGATGTTGAGAAATTACAAATTTCACAATTATATGACATTTTTATATATATTTATAGACTGGAAAAAAATCCAGTTTATTCCACTGGAGTATACATTCGTTCCAGTGGTCGGCTGTTTACTTTAAAAAAATAGTTAAAATTTCTCATTTTTGAAAAATTCAGACACAAAATTTTTTTCCTCAACTTTTTGGTATATAACCCAGCCAACAAAAAGTTGAGGAAAAAGTTAAAGTTTTAAAAATTTTTAAATTTTAGACACAAAAATAAAACTATAGTTTTTCCACACACAAAGTTTTTCAAAATATGTGTGTGAAATCTCGCGCGCCCCATGAATTTTTCATGAATTAATTTTACTCCAAATATTTTACTATAAAAATTTTGGATTTAACTATAAGAATTATGATTTATTTAAATTAAAAAATGGAGCAATATATTTATTTATATCACTTTCTAATGTTCCTTTATCTATTGACATTAAAACAGATATAATAATTTGAACGGTTTCTTTTGACTTAAAATCACCCGTCGTCATTTCCTCTATTAGAGATTGTTGATGTGCCAATAAAATATTAATACATTTTTCAATTAAGGGTTTAATAATAGAAGAACATATTTTAATGCCATTCTTATCAACTGACCAAGTATACGCATTTTCTAATAATTCTCGAACTATATAATTTAACCTAGAACAATCTGTAGTGTGAAATGATTGTTCTTCTGGATTATCTTTTTTATAACATTTAATTATATGGTCTCCCAATAATTTATCAAGTGATTTTTGTTTCGCATTATATATTAATATTTCTATTAATTGTTTCCTATCATTTTCATTATCAAAACTTAAATTATTTATATTAAAATTTTCTATGGGTATTAAAACAGGACTATTTGTAAACTTATCATTGGCATATTTAAGTGCACTAACACTAACAGTTTGCATAGCCTGGGCAGTTATCTTAGTATTATCATTCGCCTTATTTATAATATGATTTGCATTAACCATTATATTATTTAACAATTCAGACTTTTCAGCTTCAAGTTTCTTAAATAATTCTTTTTCTTTTTCAGCAAATTCCAATTTTAACTTGGTTTCTAACAATTCTTTTTGTACATTATCACTTGGTTGATTTTTACATAATTTTTTATGTCGAGATAAATTCGATTTTTGACTAAAAATATTCTCACAAAAAGGACACCTATAGTTATCCCTATAGGGATAACTTGGGATAACTTGGGATAACTCAGGGATAACTTCTGCTATAGTTTTTGCAGGTGCATCTACTTTTTTGGTTATCATTTCAGAATGTTTTTTTGTTCTTTTATGTGTAGAAAAATTGCCACTAAAATCAGTAAAATAGTTACAAGCCTCGCAATGATACTTCATTTTTTCTATACTATAGTTTTAGACAAAAAACTATAGTTTTTATATTTTCGCTATAGTTTTGCTATAGTTTTGCTATAGTTTTAGCTGTTGACTTTTGAAATTTTTGATATTTTTAAATTTTTCTAAATTAAAAATTAAAAAGTATATATATTGGCTAATATTAAGATGAAGAAAATGGTATTTTTCCAAGATTTATAATCATGCGAAATTTTCACACACATATTTTGGAAAAGTTTGTGTGTGAAAATTCATGAAGAGTATAAAAGATATATAGTATACTAAAAAAGGGTCAAAATTGTAAAATCCATGAAAAATACCAAAACTATAGAAACTATAGTTTTCGTTTACTGATATACTAAAAAAACTATAGTTTTAAAAATATTTCGCCTTCTATATCACAATTTATAAACTCCAAAAAGTCGGTAGAATTTTTAGAAAATCTTTTTGGCGAAATATTAGTCCAATCTATTGTATTTGGTAATTGATTAACTTTTTCCATAATATATGCTACTAAAGCAGAACAAAAAAAAGTATTTGTTTTTCGCTGTCCTACATTTATATCAAATTTAGCCCTAATCCAATCGATAGGATTAAAATCATATATTTTTTTATCAGTATTAAAAATAATCTCTTTTAATTGATTAATATAATCATAAGTTCTAGTAAAATTATTTTTAATATAATATAAATATCCGCATCTGGCATTTTTATATTGATTAATTATAGTTTCAATTGGTGTTAATTGTACACCAAATATTAACTCATTTGATAATACATCTTTAGTTGGTTCCTTTCCTGATTCAAAAATATATACTCCAGATAAATCAGGGTGTAACCAAGTTGGATTTTTAATTATATACCCGATATGACTATATTTACCTCCACTTAGAATTTCTATTAATCTAGAATATATAGCATTTGAACTAAATAATAGTAAATCACCAGTGTTACAAGTTTCTAAAAAATTTTCAAATTCCATCTTGTATATAATTATTACTTAAAAAAAATACAATAAATATTATTAATGTCAGAGAATTTTTATTTATGCTCAATAAAAGATATAAATAATTTAAAAGATATTATAAATTATAATTATATATTTAATGTTAAATTTATCACTACAAATGAACTTAAAATAAAATCAATCATTTATTCAACTGAAAATTTTATTAGAAAAAATACTACTGAATACAAAAATGAATTATTAACTACATCACCTTTTATAAGACCTGGAACTATTTTAAAATTAAATAATCCAATTGATTTTAATAAGAATGTATTTATGGAATTAGAAAATAATACTATTGAATATTATAAATCTAATCGTTTTATGTCATATAAATTACTACCATTTGAATTAGATAGTTTAAAGTGTTTTAAAAATTTAGATTTTTTAAATATGAAGATTGAAACTAATACAATGATGGTTAATAATGAATTCAAAATTATTAATTCTATTGTATTTTTAGAAAATTTATTAGAAGAATTAGATGAAGAAAATATAAATAAAGATTATTATTCTTGTAAAATTTTAAATTTTTTAGATTTTATTGATTCTTAAATGAATCTCTTTTATGGGATATTATTTTTAATATTTCAAAATCAGTTATCCATACATCATTTATCTTGTCATAACAATATAAATAATATTCGTTTAGACCAATAAACCGTGTTAACATATTATTTTTAATACTAATGTAACATTTTTGGATAGATTGATTATCTAAATATGTTATATCATTTTTATTTAAATTTACTGATTCAATTAAATTATTTATTTTGGCATAAATAATACCTTTAAATTCTAATTTTTCAGAATCCATTTTATAATCTTTCAATAATATACTTTTTATAAGTCAATTTTTTATAACTCAATTATATTATTAAAATGCTTTTTAATTTCTGCTTGATGTGTTACAATTATAACTGTTTTTTCTTTTGCCATTCTTTTTATTAAGTTTATAGCGTGATTTAAGTAATTTTTATCAATAGAAGAAGTAGGTTCATCCATAAAAATAATTGGTTTATTACTTAATAATTCTCTAAATAATACTACAACTTGTTTTTGACCACCAGATAATTGTGAACCAAGTGTTCCAATTTTTTTATTTATATCAACATTTTTAATAATATCAAATAATGGTTCATTTTTTATTTTATCTAATACTTGATCATTTGATATTTGTCCAGAATAACCAATATTTTCTATTATAGTTCTATTAAATAAATTTGGATTTTGAGGTAAATATGAAACAGTTTCTCTTAAATAATCAATATCAATATCTTTCAATTCAACAGAATCATATTTAATTGTACCATTTGAATATTTTTTAAGACCTAATAATATTTGAATTAAAGTAGATTTACCAACACCTGATTGTCCAGAAATCAATAAAGGATAGCCTTTTTTAATAGACAAATTAATATTATTTAATAAATTTGTTTTACTATCATATGAAAATGATAAATTGTAAACATTAATATTACCATTTTTTATAAAATTACTAATTTTTCCATTAGTTACAATTTCACTTTGTAAATTAGAAATTATTTCATTAGCTTCTTTTAATGAACCATTTAATGCAACAGTTTCACATAATCTACGTGACAAGTATTTTAATCTACCTAATAACAAAACAAATATAGTAATTAGAGAAATAATATCAGTATTATTCATTGTATTATTTTTTTTGGCATTTAATATCAAAAACATTACTGTTCCAAAAAGTAATATATTAATAATACTTACACCGTATTTTAATTTCGTTAATAAATTATATTCATTACTTTGTATATTATTAAATTCATTATCATTTTTATTTAAATTATTTAATTCATTTTGTAAATTTCCGGTTGTTATAACTGTTTTTGAATTGACAAGTAAATCATCTATGTAATTATAATATTCGGATGATTTAGAACTTCTAGTGTAAGAAGTATCAGAATTATTTTTAACCATTATAATAAAAAATACAATATATAGTATCATAAATAATAAAAATACTCCAGAAATTTTGGTATCAATTAAGTATAATCTAGATGTAACTATAATAGTTAATAATATAAATGGAATAATATTATAGTTAAAATGTGTAAATAAATCTCCAGTAGTTTTTGATACTTTTATTAAGTTTTGAATAAATTCTCCCGATTTAATTTCTTCAAAATTTTTCTTATTTTTTTCAAATTGTAATGTAATTAATTTATTTCTCAACCATCCTTCTAATTCTGGGACTTTATCATTATTTAATTTATCGGCATATGCGAATGCAGTATCAACAATTATATATGTTAAAATTAAATAAATTGTATTTTTAATAAGGTAATCATTTGATTCTTTACCAAATCCATCTAATATTTTTGATGTAAAATAACCGATACCTAATATTTCTAATGGAGAATTTAAAGTAATTGTTGTGATATTCTTAAAAAACCATAATTTATTTTCTTTTATAAAATCAAATATATATTTTTCAACACTCATATATATTATTTTATATAATAAAAAAATTATTAGTTTACTCTATAATAGCCGTAATGTGAATCATTACAACAACACATTGTTATAAATCCAATAATTATAATTACTATTTCTAAGAGTAATGATGTACACATTACAACAAACGATACTAATAACGGAAATTCATTATTATCCTTGTCTTGGAAAAATTTAAAACAGCTATTTTCTTTATCAAATTTAATAATCATACAAATTAAACCAAATATTTGAATACTGAATATGATACTAATTAAAAATATGAATACTTTTCTTTTAAATGAAGTTTCGTTATCTTTAGTTACATTATAATTAATAATTTGAATAATGGTCTTAACTATTTGAAGTCCAAGTACAAGTATCATAAGTTGATATAAATTATATGTTAATGTTTGTATGTTTACATTACATACAGTTTTATCAGGACCATTATATTCATTCTTTAGATTAAATCCAAGTGCAACTAGAGAACCAATACCAATAAGAGTAGACCACGTCGTATAAAATCCTAAAAATGAAACCATAAAATTATTATAATAACAATTCTTATTAAAATATTAAAAATTCAACTTTTATAAAAAAATTAGATAATAACTTGGTCAAGATTTAATACACGTTTATATCCATTTGTAAATGCAAAGTAAATTGGTAATTGTGAACTATCTTCACCATATTGCCCCCAAGAATCAGAATGCATAAAAAGCGTTTCAAGATTGCCATTATTATTTCGAACAAGCCAACCACTACCCATACCATCGTAAACATCAGTATAAGTACCTTGAACAATAGTTTGAGCAAAAGTATTTTCAAGTGGATTTACGTGTCCAACACTTCCTGGTTTAGTAAATAATTCACCATTAAAACCAGAATTATTTGGGCATTGTTTAATATGTCCAATACGTTTACCACAATAATTACAACAATGACCTTCTGTAGTATGCGTAGTCTTAGAACAACAATTTTCTACAGTACATTGTTTCGCAATTGGAATAAAATGGTCGATATATTTTTTGAGTTCACTACGCATAATATCATCATTGCATTCAATTTGTCCGTGTCCGAACCATTTACAAGTTCCACATTGATGGAATGCTGTAACGTGTGTGTATGGGAACCGACAACCATTAACTTTACAATAACTCATCTTTGTATTATAATATAATATTTAATATAGAATAGTTAAATTTTCAATTTTTTTTAGCTCTCATGAAAAAGATGAGGAAAGTTTTATTTTACATAATTCTAGCAAAATTTAAATTATAGTTGTGTCTATTATTACAGTATATATAAACATAAAATAGATATATTTGTGTCTAAAAAGATAAAAAATTAATATTTTACAAAAAAAAAGATGAGGAATTTAATTATTCTAAAAATAATATAATAAATTTTGGAATCAAGTTTAGATAGTCGAGAAATAAAATTTCAAAATAATTATCCGTGGTATAACAAATTACTTGAGATATATAATAAATTATTGAGATTAAAAAAAGAAAATACGTTAATAAGTATCGAAGAATTTAATACATTAAAAAATAGATTATCTAAAATAGATACGAGTCTTAAATGGATTGATTTAAAAGAAAAAATAAATGAATATCGAAAAAAATTATATGAAGACTATTTATTTGATGATACTATTTACGGAAGTATTAATACTAAATCAAATTTTTTTCCAATATATTATCAATTAACTTATGATTTTAATAAATTAGTAATATTAGAATGGTATTATAAAAATTTAAGTTTATAATATTAATATATATGGGATTTCAAGTTTATCTAAATAAATTAGATGAATTTATAAATGATATAAAAAATTATAATGGTAAATTTGTTAGTATAGATTTTGAATATACTAAACATAATATACAATTATGGCAAGTTTGTTTTTATAATAAGGATAATAATAATAAAATATATGTTACAGATATTAAATTAGTTGATGAAAATAATATGAACTTGATAATAAATAAATTATTAACTTCTCAAAAAATAATAAAAATATTTCATGGCGCAGAATCATTAGATTTTCCATATTTATTAAAAGTATTAAAAGAGCCAAAATTAATATATAAATTTTTAAATAGTACATATGATACAAGATTTTTATGTGAATATTATGGTAAAATAACTAAAAGTGATAATAAATTATGCAATGTATATGCAGCAATGCTATATTTTGGAACTATTTCAAAAAATAAATATGATGAATTACAAAAATTAAATAAGGATATTGGCCCAATATGGAAAGTTAATTGGGCTAATATTGGGACTGATGATAAATTATTAAAATATACAATATATGATGTAATATATTTAAAACATATGTTTATTAGAATATATAATTTATTTAAAAAAGAAAATTTAAAAGATGATTTTTTTGATTTACAAAAAATAAATACATATGTTATTTTAAAAAGAAATAATATTAATTATAATTTTGATTTAAAATTAATAAATGATAAAAATAAATATAAAATAATAGATTATTATAGAGCACTTTTATGAAATAACACAACAATTTTGATTTTCTAAATTAATCATTTTAGTAAAACAAGTACCTTTATTATGATATAATTTAAATAACTTTGCATATAATAAATTATATAATTCAGTACAATTATTAAAGTCTTTATTTAAATCGAATGTTTTTTTATAATAATTTTTAATTTCACTATTGAATTTATAATTTCTATTTAATAATATTTCATATACTAAATCATTCCATATTTTTGTTTTTACAGGACTTGTAAAAGTATTTTCTAGAGATAAATCTAATAATAAAACAATAAATATAAGTACTTTTTCTAATTTACTTTCATCAAAATAATCAAAAAATCGTAATTCTAATCCATGATTTTTATGTTTATGAAAATTAATATCGAGACCAATTTTTTTTTCTTTGGTATAATCAGACCTATTATAATATCTATTAAAAAACCAATAATCAAGATTAGATAAATGGTTATTTTCTGATTCTATTTGTAAAATTTTTCCAGGCATCATTACAGAAGTATCATATGTACCAATACTTATATAACGTGATTTTGCACAACGTTGTGATGTATTTGTTAAATTATTTGAGACAGAAGCTAATATATCACCTGAACCATAAATTGCTATTAATATTGGTTCCATTATTTGTATTAAGTTTGCAGCATTTTTATGTTGATCTATAAATTGTCTATAATTTTCAATATATCCTTTTGAATTTAATTTTGTTGGTAATGTAAAATTAAAATGATAAGTCATATTATTAAATATACTATAATTACCTAAATTTGACATAAAAGATACAAATGGATAATTAGTTTTACAAAAATTTATTTCTCCATATTTTTCAAATAATTTTTCTGATTTAAAAATATTTTTTAAGTTATTAATAAATTGTCTTTTTTTTTCTATTAATTCTTGGATACAATCATTTATTGTAGTTTTATAAAAATTATTAGTAACAAATTCTATTGTATCGCCATCAAAAATAAAAGAATTCATATATTCATCCTTAAAGTAACTATTTTTTTCACATAATATATCATATAATGTATTTCCATTAAATTTTGGATTATTTTCATTTTCTGTAATAGTTTTATGTTCTAAATTAATATCAACCTTGCTAAATGAGTGTGCATTTAATAAAATTGGAATTTTTGTTGGCAATGAAATTTTTTTTAATAATGTTTTATAAATATTATTTTTATAACTTGTAAAATAATCAATAGAATATCTTTCGCGTTTTGCATTATTATAAAAAAATAGATTATTTGAAATATCATATTGATTATCAAATTCTAAATAAGTTTCATTTTCAATACCAATACCCCAATATAAATCATCAGGTAAATACTTCCCTAAGTAATTACGATGTTTATCGATTATTTCAACTTCAATTTTCTCCATTTTATATTATAAATATATATAATATAAATTAATAAAATTAATTATTGTAATTGTGGTTTTGAAAAGTATCTTACTTTTACAAAATAAGCTACAGTTAAAATTAAAATAATTGCTAATATAATATAAATAATGTATCTTAAATTATAATTTGTGGTAATTTCTGAAAATGATACTTTTTGTTTTAAAAGTTCTGGTTCGGTTTCAACTGATTCAATATAAGTTAATAATTCTGGTTTAGTTTGAATTGCTTCTACATCAGCAAATAATTCTGGGTTAGTTTTTTTTGTATGGGATACATGTTTTTTATGAACTGGATGTTTTAAATGAACATTACGATGTTTAGTAGTTGAAGATAATACTAAATTAAGAGATTTAGGTAAATCTTCTGTTTCAGAATGTATAATAGGATGTTCATTAGTTGGTGCTAATAATAAATTAGCAGGTTTTGGTAAATTATTTGTTTCTGAATCATTTAATAATGTATAACTATTTTTATTATGAATAGAATCTCTAATTGCAGTTAATTTATCAATTAAATTTTGTAAAATAATTCCAGCTTGTTCGTCGCTAACGTGTATTTTAGATAAATGTTCATTTAAAGTTACTTTAATATCATCTGGAACTTGGGCTGATAAATTAAGTAAATGTTGATGTAATTCAGGATATCTAACGGATAAATTATTAACCATTTTAGTTTTTAAATCTTGATTTTCCATTTATTATATAATTAATTTAATATAATAAAAATAAAAATATTATTTTTTATACATATTATACACTACATATATTAATAATAATACAACTAATACAAATATGACATTTTTTATAGTAAATGAAGATTTAAGTGTATCTAATACATTTGTAATATTTAAAAATTTTTCTATAATTGGCGAACATTCTGGTTTAATGCTAATAACAATTGGTTCTTCAATTTCAATTAATTTTTGTTCTAATAATGGATGTTTTTCAGATAATATGTTTTCTTCTTCATTTAATAATGAATGTTTTTCAGATTCATTTAATATATTTTCTTCTAATAATGGATGTTCTATATTGCTTAATAAATTATTATTTTTAAATAAATCGGCAAGATGAGGCATATTTTCTGCGTTGCTTAATAAATGATTGTTTTTAAATAAGTCGGCAAGATGAGGCATATGTTCAGTGTTGCTTAATAAATTATTATTTTTAAATAAATCGGCAAGATGAGGCATATGTTCAGTGTTGCTTAATAAATTATTATTTTTAAATAAATCGGCAAGATGAGGCATATTTTCTGCGTTGCTTAATAAATTATTAGGATGATTTATTTCTTCTGATTCTTGTAATAACATATAATTATTTTTATTATTAAGTGATTTTTTAATTATTTCTAATTCATTAATTATTTTTTCCAATACTATACTAATTTTATCATTATCAACATGTAATTTAGACAAATTTTCATTTAAAGATACTTTAACGTGATCAGGTATTTGTGCAGTTAAATTTATAAATTTTTGATATAATTCGGGATGTGTTGCTGAAACTTGAGTAACTAATTTAGTTTTTAAGTCAGAATTTTGCATTTATTATATATATATTTATAATAAATAAAATAAATTTAGAGAGACATTATGTCTTTGACTGGATTTCTGTGCATAATAAAGATGTAATAAATAAATAATAAAATAATAACTAATAATACAATATTTGTGGTTGTAAGTTTATCATTTAATGTATTGCAAATATTTGAACATGTTTCTGGAGAGAATTTTTCAATTGTATTATTGCATTTGGGTGTAACGCGAATATGAAGTGGTTTATCAATAAGAAATTCAGCACGTTCTCCTACGCGTCCTGCTTGACGAGTTTGATTTAATACTGACATTTTGGATGGTAATACTACAGCAGCTCCAACGCCTTCATCGTGTGCTCTAGTTTCTTCTGTGTTTTTTAATTGTGAATATCTGAAGTCTGTTAATGGTGTAGGTTCAATTCTTTGTGACTCAATTACTGTTGGTTTTTGAACTATATTATCTACAGGTATAGGTTTAGGAGCATTTTGTACTTGATTTAAATTTGTTGAACCTCCAGCAATAGTACCAGGTTTAAGTGGTTCACTAGAAAGTTGTGTTTCTACTCTATTATTACCATTTGAAATAACTTGGTCAAGAGTAAATGGAACTTGAACACCTGGAGCAAGTGTACTTGTATTATTTTCCCAGACAGTTCTTCCTTCCATAAATTGTCTTGCGAAAGGATTTGCTAATATTTTATCAAATTCAGCTCTGTTTGCATATATAATATCTTGTGGTTTATTATCAACGCATTTTCTAACAGCAATTTGTCCTGGTTGAAGAAAAGGACTTGAATTACAATTTCCCATATTTATATATATTTTTATATTACAAAAAAAAATTATTCTATTAAATTATATATTAAAAATAATGATTTTAATTTAATATCATTTTCGTGTATTTTTATATTAATTTTTTGGATAGGAGGAAATAATTTTTCATTGATCATTAACCATGCATCTTTAAATTTAAAAAATGAAAAATAGTTTGAATTTTCTATATCAAAACAAATAATAGATTTTATTTCCCATATCAAATTACTTTCATTAAATATTGTTTGAAAAGTTATTTTTTTTTGTATATCTATATTTGTTAATAAATTGTTGCGTATTAATTTTATAGCAATGAAATTAGGTATATTATTTAAAATAATATTTTTTAAATTACTATTAATTAATTTTTTTATACTAGTATTTAGTTCATTATTTGTATCAAAAATTAAATAATTATATGTTTGCAATTTAGACATATTTGATAATAATTCTATTTTTTGTACATTGAAAATTTCTAAAAAAAACTCATATAATTTTATAATGCAATTATTTTCAAATATATATTTAATATCCATAAAATTATTAAAAAATAGTATATTGCGTAAATAATTTAAACTAATAGAATTTATAATTTTATAATTTTTAAAATCATTAATAATTGTTTTTATAATTTCTTGTATATAGATACTTTCTGATTGTAAATTAATATTATCTAACATATAGTAATAAATACTATTTTTTTCTAAAAAAAGAGATAAAATTAAACAAGAAATATAATTTGTATTATAACCATCTTCTATTATATAAATATTATCTCCATTTAATTTGGACATTATTATTTATTAAATAGTATATTAATATTTATAAATTACCGAAAAAATTGATAAATAATGTCAAATTAATTATATTATTAAAATAAAATGGATAATATTGTTATAAATAAAATCAAAGAATATTTAAAGAATATAACTCAATTTAATTTAAATACAGATAACGAAAATGCAACTATAGAATGTCGTAAATTATTTGATTATATTATTTTGAATTTTGTTGAATTAAAAAAAAATAATCAATTTATTAATACAATTAAAAATAAATTAATTGAGTTTGAAAATAATAAAGGATCAATTAATTACAATATTTTTTATCCATCATTTTATAAAAAAACACTATTTGAGGATGAATATGGTAAATTATCACAATATGATATAAAAAGATTTAATAATACACGTAATAAGTATTATAATGAAGATTATAAAATAAAAAAATATTTTGATAAACTATTAAAAATAAAAATAGTTAATTATAATGTTATCAATAGATATAATATCCCTCATATGGTATATATATAAAATAATTTTTAGATTAATTTACTAATATTTTTTTATGATTTTAATATATAAATGATAATTTTACGAATAGAAAAAATAAAAAGTAAAGACATGAATATTATGAAATATTATTGTTTAATAAATAATATTAATTTTACTCCAATTAATGAAATTGATGCAGATTTTAATTTTATTAATGAAGAACAATTTAATATTTTTTATAATAAATTTCAAATATATCATGACTATATGAGTATAAATGGTATTAAATTAAATATTAAGAAAGATATTTTATTGATAGATAATGAAACAGTTAATAGTGAAAATGAGGAAAATATAGATAGCGACGATGATGAAATTATTGATAGTGAAAGTGAAGAAAATATTGATAGCGATTATGAGGATAATAAAAATTCATTAATACTATATAAAAAAACAGATAATACACTTATAAAACCTAATCAACAAAAGGAGTATAAAAATAATAAAATTGTTAAAATAACAAAATTGCTAATGAAAGAGTTAATAAATGATACTAATTATAATTCAGTTAATTCAAGTGAATTATCTAAAAAAATAATTGAATTGATAAACATAGAAACAAAAAATAAAAATGTAAATAATAATATTTATAATAATTATGATAATATTTTTTTATTTAATGATAATACAGAAAATGATATTAATAAATCATATTTATATAAAATTCCAAAATATGGATTATTTACTTTACATACATTATTTAATTTAAAAAATGTAAATGTACAAGAAATTATAAATGTAATTGAAAAACCAAACGTTTTAAGTATAGATCATCTTGGTCAAGTAAAAGCATTAACAAAAGGAAAAACTTTAGTAAAATTATTTTATGATAATAAAGAAATAATTTATAATGTTGAAGTATACATACCAATATCATCTATTAAAATAAAACCAACAGAATTAAATTTAACAGTAGGTCAAAAAATAAAATTAAATCCTACTGTAGAACCATCTACTGAAATAAACAATATAAATTTTGAATCAAATAATAAAAATATAGTACTAGTTGATGAAAAAGGAAATGTTAATCCAATTGCGACTGGAAAGACAGAAATTAAAATATATTCTATTCATAATAATACATATTGTATTTGTAAAGTTAATGTTAAGTATAAAGTGAAATAATTATTTATTAAAATTTATAATATCGAATATCAATATCATTTGACCATTTAGCATCTTCTTTTAATTTAGTAGATACATATGGATAAGGTAATAAATATTTAGATATTACTTTAACTAACTTATCTGGAATATTTGGATGTGGTACAATTATTGGTAAATTTGGATAATGGTAACGTAATAATTCTCTGCAAATACCACATGGTGCTTTAACTTTATAAGGTGCAGAATTGGACATACTAGTTAAAACACAATAATTTTCTTTATTTTTATCAAAAATATGAGCTTGACTAATACAAGCATGTTCACCATGTACATCGTATCCTAATGGTGATTTAGAACAAAGTCCATATAATATTTCACCTGATTCATGCATTATACCTGTTGCCAAAGGATGGTCTTCATTACACTGTTCAATAACAAATCTATTTAAATTATCTAATAATATTTTGTCTTTTTCATCTAATTCTTGAACAACTGATTCATCGATATTTAGAATTTCTTGATGAGCACCGCCAAATAATTCTCTTAATTCCAAATACTTTGTCTTATATTTTATATATTTTTCTTCCATAATAATATTAAATTATATTATTATTTTTAATATTTTTTATTTAGGCAGAGGTAATAGTCTTACAAGATAAAATAAAATTAATAGTATTATATAAAAATGAAGTAAACCAAATAAAAACTGACCAATAAGAAATTCAATTCCAAAAATATGTAATTTAACATCTTCTATATTTTTTTCATTACTACCAACAAGTCTTGCAAAAATTGGAGAAATTATACTTGTCATAAAATTATTAAAAACAGATGTAACTTGTGTTGAAATAATAAATGCAAGACCCATAGATAGTACATTATTTTTTATTAAAAAATTAATAAACTGAGAATATTCACTTTTAAGTAAGTCTATTGGAACTATAATATCCATTATATATTATAATAAATAAAAAAAATTTTTAACTTGCTAAAAATGCATTTATAACATCAATTTCTGGCATTTCATTAATTTTAATTCTATAAAATGATTCAATATCTTTAAGAGTAAATTTATCTTTTTTACTTCCAACAAGACTAATTGCTACACCTTTTTTATTAAAACGTCCACTTCTACCAATTCTGTGAAGATATGTTTCGGGGTCATATGGTAAATCGTAATTAATTACAATACCAACCTGTTGAACATCAATACCTCTGGCAGTTAAATCAGTGGATATTAATACACGTGTTTTACCACTTCGAAATAATTTCATTACTTCTAAACGTTGTGTTGAATCTAAATTACTATGAATTAATCCAACAGTATAATTTCTTTCAGTTAAAGATTTTGCAAGCCATTCTGCTTTAGCAATTGAACCGACATAGATAATTGATTGAGCAATAGAAAATTTACAATATAAATCTTCAACTAAATCTAATTTATTTTCATCATTTTCAGCATCAATATAATATTGTGCAATCAATTTTAAACTTAATTTTTCTTTTCTAACAAGTAATTTTTCTGGTTCTTTCATAAAGAACTCTGTCATATTTAATATTTCTCGTGGCATAGTTGCAGAGAAAATACAAATTTGACAAACTGAAGGTAAATTACCAATAATTTTTTTTGTTTGTTCTACAAAATCATTATTTAGTAGTTGGTCTGCTTCATCTAAAATAACAATTTTAATTTTGTTAATATCAAATGCTCTATCTCTAACTAGATGAATAATTCTTCCAGGTGTTCCAATAATAATTTGTGATGTTTTAACCTCTTTAAAATTTTGTTCGACACTTGTTTTTCCACAACAACTGGCAATTTGAATATTCATATATTTACCAAGTTCTTTAATAACTGCTTCTGTTTGTTGAACTAATTCTTTAGTATGAGCTAAAATAATTGCTTGTGGATATGTTATTTTTTCATCAACAACTTCTAGCAATCCTAATGTAAATGCACCAGTTTTACCAGTACCAGATTGAGATTGTGCAATAACATCTTTTTTAGCTTTAATTGAGGGAATTGACATACCTTGAATTTTTGAAGGTTTTTTAAAACCATAAGAAAATATACCTCTAAGTAAATTTTCTTTGGAAATAAATTGCGTAAAGTCATCAAATGTTCCACTATCTTCTTCTTCCTCTTCTTCCTTTTTCTTAGGCGGCGCCTGCCTTATAATTTTAATTTTACTATTATAAGCCGATCTTTTAATATTATGATTTTCCATTAATGTTTATATAATATAATTAATATTTTATATATATTTCAACTTTTATTATTCTTCAAATCCAAGACCTTTTGCAATATTAATCATTGCATCATTAATATCACAAGTAATAATAAAAGTTGGAGAAACTTCATTATTATCTTTAATTTGCCAATTAAAATTTTTAATTGATTCCCAATCTTCTTTTAAAATTGTTTGTACAAAATATTTATAATTTTGTTCAATAAATTTATCAATCGCACCTCTTAACAAAAGAAAGAATATTTTTGGATTTTCAAAATCAATATAAACATCTTCCATCCAAACTTCATTTGTTTCTTCTATTAATTTAAATTTAATATAATTCTTACTAAATTTATATTTAAATTCGAGCTCCATTTTATATATTATTATTCTTTTTATTTATTTATTTTCAATTTTTGTAGGTTTTTTATTTAAATATAAAATTGCATAGTATAATATATATAATGAATTTTGATATAATTCATTTGAATAAAAATATTAAAGATTTAGATAAAATAGTAGAAAATTCAATTAAACAAAGTGAACAAAATATTAATAAAATTTTATCTTATGATTGCGTTGCAGATAAAGATAAATTTTTAAAAATTCTTGAGAAAGACACAATTGATATTAATAAAATATATGCATTATTAAATTTATTAAGTTTTATAAATACAAATTCAGAAATTATGAATATCGAAAATAAATTAAATGCCTATAATAAAAAACTTAAATTAAATGGTGATTTTATAAAAAAATTAATGTATTTTAATAAAATTAATTTAAATTTAGAACTTTACCAAAAGAAATTTATAGAAAATATTATTGAACAATTAAAAATGAATAAAATTAATTATCTTAATAAAATATTTACAGATGGTATTCAGTATTCTAATTTTAATATTAATATTTATAATTATAATAATGTTATAGCCAATTTAAATAAAAAAGATAGAATTGCTGTTACAAACAAATATAACCAAAATATTTATAATATTTTAATGGATACTATTATTGCACGATTTAATGAATCAAGATATCATATGATGGATAATTATTTTTTACATAAAAATAAATTATCATATAATGCAATTAATAAATTGAAAAACTTTATAATTGATTTAATAAAAACAGTAAATCAACAATTAGTAAAAAAAAAAGATATCTATACTAAACAAAATTTTGATTATGATGATATAGTTTTAAATGAAATCAATTATAGTTTTTATAATATTAGTTTAAAAGATTTTATTAATAAAACATTATCATTTTTTAGAAATTATTTTAATCTCGAAATTAATAAAACTGATAAAGTTAATAAATGGGACGATTCTGTTCTTATATATGAAATTAAAAATAAAAATGTAATTGGGTATCTATATTTAGATTTAAAAAAGAATAATTCGAATAAACCTAATATACCACTATATGTTAATTTAAATAATTCATACATTAATAAATATTATAATATTAGAGAATATGGTCAATCTTGTATATTTGCTTCTTTTGTTAGTTATTCACAAAAAACTATAACATATAATATGGCACAAAAATTATTTGTTGAGTTTTTATTAGCCTTTTATAATCTATTTTGTCATAATAGTTTTGGATTTTCAAATATAAACATAGAAAACAAAAATATAATTGAATCATTAGGAGAAAAAATATTCCAAAATGAGAATTTTATAAAGTATTTTTATAGTGATTATATAGATGATAATTATGATACATATATTGAGGAATTGAAATTATTAAAACTAATTAAATTTAGATATATGTGTATTGATTCTTTATATGATATGGCTTTACATTTAGATGAATCAATAAAAACTTGTAATCCTAAAATTATTTTTGAAAAAACATATTTAGAAATAAGTAAATGTTATTCTATTCCCAATTATAATTACTATAATTTAAATCCATTACTTTTATATAAAATTAATACAGATTATGGGGCAAAATATTATCATAATATATTTAATGAAATTATATGCCATAATGTTTCTAATTTAATAATAAACAAAAAATTAGGATTTGAATTATTTAATACATTGACAAATATAAATAATGATTTTATGCACAATTTAAAGGAATTTCTTAAAAATTATAATTTTGAAAATAAAAATATGAAGTTCATTATAAAAAATGTTAATAAAGAAAATTTTACTGAAAGCGAAGTTAATAATTACAAAGAATTATCCTAGTAGAATATTAAGAGTTGCTTCTTTATTTTTTCCAGTAGCAAGATACATCTGAAATACTTCCATATAGTCAAAACCCATACTAACAAGTTCATTAACTTCGTCTACTTGGTTATCTGTAAAATCACCAATCATTGCTGAATTGAAATTGTTATTTACTGGTTGATTATCTTCTTCATCATCGTTATTTTCATTGTCTTCATTTTCCTCCTCTTCTTCATCTTCATTTTCATCTAGCTGATTATTATTAACGTTTAAATTGTTAATAATATTAACAAGCATATTTGTTAACATATTATCTTGGCCATTAAGTTGTCCGCCAAGTTGACCATTTAGTTGATTCATTAATGTATTAACAAGATTAAGATTATTCACATTCATTTCAAGATTGTTTTCTTGAACAGGAGGTTCTGCTGCTTTAGGTTCTTCTACTTTTGGTTGTTCAATAACTTTCTTTTTGGTTGTCATAATGATAAAAAGTTTTGATTCATGGTCATCGTTAATAACTTCTGTATCATCAAGGACTTTGCCAAGAAGAATAAGTTTATAATCGTATTCATGAATTTTATTATCCATTACTTTTGAGAGTTCGTTTTTTAATTCTAGAACAGATGAACCAGAATTAATACTAACTTCATAGACCTTTTGAGTAAGTGTTTTTGCTTTAATATTAACCATTTTATATAATAAAATATTTAATTAAAATATAAAAAAATCAACTTTTTTAGTTCCATACTATTAAATTTTCGAGGCTTTTATCTGAGAAAAATGTGGCAATTTCTTCATCAGTATAACGGGAACTAAAATGAATAAGAACAAAATTATTATTAGTATGTGAACGAATATAACCTTCTAGTTTATTCCAATGCATATGCTTATCTTTCTTTGCATGAATTTCGTGCTCAGGGTACAAGAATGTGCATTCAATAATAATAGTTGGATATTTCTCTAGATTAGGATTTGTAAGAATCCGTTCATCAGTATCACCAACAAAGCAAAATTGTGGAACTTCAATTTGATTAGTTACTTCAATGCCATTTAATTTAGCCTCTTCAATATCGGATTGTTTACAGTTCATAAATTCTGGCTTAAGTTTTGTGCGAATTTCACTAAATCCATATGAAACACAAGGAACAGTGTGAAAACTTTTAAACACATCAATAACATAAGGCATCTTTTTGATAACTATATTAATACGTTCTCCAATCAGACCACCAATAATGCGACATTTATTATGGATATTTGGATTTTGATTATTCTTTGTCATCACAAATGTATGATGAATGTAATTCCTAAGTTGCTCTTCACAATATTTAGGAACATAGATACGTGGTTGAACACTACCCGTATCAATAATAGTATTAGGTAGACATCCGCAATGGTCAAGGTGACAATGGGTAATGAAAATATGTTCAGGTGAATGGTTAGAAGGAACTCCGCAATCAAGTGCAATACGTAATTCTGGAATATAAAAACCAGTATTCCGAGCAGCAACAGAATATCCTTGAAGAGTATAGGGAGTGTTCTTTAGCTTGATAGCGTTAATTTTTTTCCAATAGCACTTTTCCATTTGTATTATTTATTAATTATAATTATCTTATAAGTTAATTACTTTTTTCAATTTTTTTTCTAAAAATTTGATATTTAAATATTATAATACAAATTATTATTATAAATGGCTCAATTTATTAGTATTATTGATAGTACATCAGGAGGTGATTCACCCAATCAAACAAAGAAAGTATTTGATAAGGAATTTAATAATCCGGATGATATTGATTTATTAAATTGGACAAGTGATAATAGTAATAAAAAATTAGTATATATTTATAAAAACTCTCAGTATACAAAACCAATTATAACAAGTTTATGTAAAGACTCTGCTATTAAATTATTGTATTTTTCAAATTATCACGATCTTGATGATAAAAAAAATAATTTATTAAATGAAATTGCAAATAGTGCAAATATTAGACCTGAACAAATTGTCTTAATTGGTCTTAATGATGAGGATTATGATTTAGATTTTGATGGATTAGATAATCTTAATTTAGAGTATTATACATTATCTATGATTCGTAAAAAGGGTATTGAGACAATCTTAGACAAAGTATGTGATAATAAAATTATTGCATACTTTAATTTAGAAGTATTTAGTAATAAAATTGCCCCTTCTGTTGAAAGAAGAAATTTATCAATAGAAGATGAAATAACTTTGGATGACAATATTACAAAAAAAGTATATAATGGTATTAATTATGAAGAATTAGAAATAATTTCCAAATATCTTAATAATAAAATAGAATATTTACTAATATCAGGATTTGTTTCATCTATTGATAATGAAACAAATTTTTTCTCTAGAATGACAAGTGAAGTAGTTCAAATTTTATATAGAAATATTATGGATATTAAAGAAAAAAAAATTAATGTATTTAATGAAAATTCCAGATTTTTAATTTTCAGAAAAATGAAACAAGATTCAGATGATGATATTGGTTGGTATATTCTAAGATTTATTAGTATGGAGGAAAGACTAAAAATGTTAGAAAGTATAGAAGACTCTAAAATATATACATTTGATTTAAGTGATTTTACTGATGAAAATAGTGAATCGAGTGAAGATGAGATGCTAGATGGAGAGATTTTAATAACTGCTACAAATATTGATGACCAGCAAACTAAATCATATTATACTGCAACTTCTATTATGGATTGTACTTTATTTCCACAAGAAAAATTTTTAATGGCATTTGAATTAGTAAATTTTTAATTTCTTTATAAAAAAATAATCACTTAGAATTCTTACGAATAAGCTTCTCAAACTTCTTACTACTAATTACTGTACGTTCACCGTTATTCATAATAGTAATATTTGTAGGACTAGGACTGCGACGAATTGTCTTCGGACTACTAGTATCAGAATCGCTACCAGACGAAGAATCATCGGGAATAGGTGAACCATCACGTGTACGGCGCGTACGTGACCGCCATCCAGTAGAAATACACGTTAGTTCACAATCAAGCATATCCTCAATTTTCTCGCGCACAATAGTACCATATTGGGTACTATAATAAACATTACGAATCTTAATTGCCTTAGAATTAACCATACTCATAATACAATGCTTACAAGGACGCGAAGAACCTAGCTTATTTGTCTTTGAAATGCGAATAACAATAACATCATACTTCTCAATTCGCTTCACTTGTCCATTATTAGTAGGTGTGTTCTTAAGAATTTTCCGCATACCATCCATTTCCGCGTGAGTAGAAATAGGGCAACCTGGAAGCTGGCGTGTAGAGTTTTCACCCATAAAAATACGCCCATCCTTTACATTTACATAGGCGCACACATGATGATGTGCCTCAGTGCGGCCAGTTGAACCATACTTGTCACACATCTGAGAACAAATATGACTAACATCATTATAATAATCTACAGACATAATTTGGTTAATATAATTATCGGAAGTCAGCCCCAAAGGCTGCGGTTCGACAGATTGATGGTAATTATTATACACAAGGGTCATTTTATAGTATTATATTGCTATTTATTTATATAAATTATTGGATATATATTTACTATTTTCAATTTTTTTATTCTGATTGTGTTTCATTATTAGATTGACTTTCAGTTGGTGTATTTTCTGTCATTTTTGATTTAAGACTTTCTTGAATTTCCCGTACTTTTTCCATTACTTGTTTTTCATTGACCCTCTCCATTGCCCATTTAATAAATATATCTTTATATTCAGTATATTCTATATTTAAATGATTATTGGTATCTTCTATTTTATCGATAGGTAAATAATGTGATTCTGAAATATGTGCTAAATATAAATTTCTTGCATTTTCATCGCCAAGTACTATATTATGTTCAAATCCATTTTCATTGATAATATTAATATTAACATTAAATAATTTAGATATAAACATTAAAATTAATTGTGTTGGTAAACGATTCCAATTAAATGATTCATATAAATCCTGGCACATTATATCAAATGTATATTTATAAATTTTTGAATCTGTTTTACAATGTACAATTTCTATTTCATTAAATAGTCCAAATAATTCTTTAATAGATTCTTTTTGTTCAGGAAAGAAATTTTGATAATCTTGGAAAATTAATAATAAATAAGTTAAACTTTTTCTTAATTCATCCGCATTATTTCCAATTCCTAGACTAGAAAGAGAATCAAATAAACAATTGCCATCAATTACACTTAATTTCGAAACTTGAAGATTTTTATGTTTAATATTATTATTAATCACTTGAATTTGCATATTCATCATTCTTTCTGCTTGTACTGTATGAAATAAATAATTTTCTTGTTGTGTTAAATCTCTATTTAAATATTTAATCCATTCATGTTTATTAATAGATTGTGGAAATGTATTAGTTGACATTTTATTATTATATAATTATATTAAATTCTTATCTTTTTAATTCAATTTTTATATATTTAAAGAATTATATTTATTGTTATTATAATTATGGCAATTAATTATATTAAATTTATTGACGATCATAAAATATACAATGGAAACAATTTAAACTATATAACATCGACATTTTTAAAAGAAGTAGAAAATAATAAAAATTTTACAAATTATAATAAATTTTATGTTGAGAAAAAATTTACTAAAAGTGATACTAATAATAAAAAATTTACATTTTATTTTAATAAAGATTTATATCATGCTTTTAGTAATTTTAATATAACAACAACAAATTCTAATTGGGAATATGTACAATTATTAGTAAATAATATTCCAAGAAGTACAATTACAAGAGAACAATATGGGTTTCATAATAATATTGATTTTAATATTATTGAGGTATCTAAAATTTTTTTTCCCAGAAAAAGTACAATACCTTGTGATAATTTAAGTATTAGAATTAAATTTAAGAATGAAATAATGGATAGTGATAATATTAAAATTAATTTTATCGGATGTATATTTTTATGCAGTGAAGAAAAAAAATTTTTTGAGAAAGAAAATGAATTTGCATTTATTAATTATAGAAAACAATATTTTAATTTAGATTTGTCTAAAAAAACACAGAGTATAACAATAAATAGAAATATCCCATTTATGTTTATTAGTATATCTTTTAATCACCATAATCTAGAAGACAGTTATGAATATTTATCAATTGATGATCATGAACATATTAATTTAAATGAAAATAGTTTTGAATCAATTGATATGGAAAATATCGATTTAATATACATAGAAAAAGATAATAATAAATATTGGTATAATTCTTGCATTGATACTCAATATGATTGTTCATATTTTTATCCAAAAGATTGGAAAATTAATTTTAAATTAAAAAATACTTCAAATTATAATGTTAAAGGTGTTATTCATTATTTTATTGGTAATAAAATTAAATTAGGAAAAGATTGCAAAGGACGATTATATTATCCTATAAATAATGTAACTAAAATTGAAGAATTACCAACTAATCCATTTATTAAATTTAATGATAAACTTTATGGAGAAGGATATTGGCATTCAAAAGTAGATAATAATATTATTATACCATATGCTAATGATTCTGATATTGATATGATTTTACCATATCCTAAACAAAATGAATTTCCTGATAATGAATTTTATAAAAAATTAAGAGAATTACAACCATTTTTCAAATTATCTACAATGGAAAAAAAGGATATTGATATATTTGGAGATAAAGTATTTTCATCATTTGAATATTCTTTTATATATGATGAAATAGAATACAAATTTCCAGAAAGTTACTATTATTATTTATCTAATTATAATATTCATCCTTCTAGCGAATTTAGAGAAATTATTGAAACAATATGGTATGATTATAAAAATAATAATACAGAACAAGATAAATACAAAAATTTTAACTTTCAATTATCAATAAATCCAGAAAATATATTAAATAATATATTTTTCACTTTTGTTGATACATCTACATTACTTAATAAAAATAAAGTATTTGAAAATATATTACCTTATAATGGATTTATGAATTTTTTTAATATTGTAAATAATAATACAACAAATAGCACTACTAATGATATAGATAATATAAATAATAAAACAAATCAAGAAAAAACCAATATCGAAGATATTGATGATGATTTAGAAAATTATGCAAATAAGAAAATAAATATTTAAAAAAAATTGAATTTAAATAAATATTTAATATTTATTTAAATAATAAATGAATAAGTGGTTAGTAGTTAAACTTGGAGGAACTTCCCAATGTAAGAAAGGTTATGATAATATTATTAGTATAATAAAAAAACATAATAATTCGCATCGTATTATTTTTGTCTTATCAGCTGTAAGCGGGGTAACTAATTTATTAGAGAAATTTATTCAAACAAAAGATAATAAATATGTTGATGAAGTAATAGAAAAAAATACTAAATTAATTGAAGAACTTGAATATGATACTAGCCAACTTAATACTTTTTTAATGAAAAAACAAAATTTTATTGAAGATTGTGAAGTATATAAATCTTCTAGTAAAGATATTTATTTTGAATCAAAAATTTTAGGTTACGGTGAAGTATTAACAACAAGTATTTTAACTGATTATTTAGAATCCAAAAATTTAGACCCTGAATTAATTAATTCATATAATATAATTAAATCTAAAAAAGAAACATTTAAATTGTATCCATTAGCAGAATTTTATGCTGATAAAGATATATTTCATCAAATTTATGCTTCTGGGAATAAAAATGTATTTATTGCACAGGGATTTATTGCAAGTACTTTAAGTGGAAAAACTATTTTATTAGGAAGAGGTGGTAGTGATACTTCTGGTGCATTATATGCTAATATGTTAGAAGCCGAACAATATATTGTCTATACAGATGTAGATGGTATTTATACAACTGACCCGAGAGTTTGCAAAGATGCCAAAATTATTAAATCTATTGATTATAATATAGTTCAAGAATTATCTGCAATGGGTGCAAAAGTAATGCACCCTAGCTCAATCTTACCATGTGCAAATAAAAATATTCCAATTATTATTAAAAATACATTTAATAATGATATAAATACTTTTACTGTAATAACAAATCTATCAAATAAAGAAAATAAAATATCAGCAATTGCACTACAAAAAGATGTAAAACTAATTAGAATTACTTCTGAATCAATGTGGAATAATTATGGTTTCGTATATGATATTTTTAGAAGATTCTCTGAACGTCGTATTGATGTTAATATTATTAGCACTTCGCAATTTACAATTAGTACTACTTGTGAAGAAAAAGATATGATTTTAATTCAAGATTTAATTCAAGATTTAGAAGAAAAATATACTGTAGAATTAATTGGTAATTGTTCAATTGTATCTATAGTAACAAATTATATTCCAGAAATTTATTCTAAAATTGATTTTACTCTAGTTAAACATCATTTATTAAGTATTGGTGCAACTAATAATAGTATTAGTTTTGTTGTAGATACAACTGATGCAAATGATATAGTTAATAAATTACATATTTCTTTATTATAAATAAAAATTTAGTTAATTATTTTCTTTACATATTCTAAACAGCCTTTTGCAAAAAGAGCCCTATCTTTTGCATTATGAATAATTGTAATTTCTTCATAATCATTAAATAGATGGATTTGATGATAGCCAATAATTTCACCTTCTCTTTTAGATTGAATATCATAATCTTTATTTATAACATTATCTTTAGCAATATTTTGAAAAGTTTTTGCAGTTCCACTTGGTGCATCTTTTTTATGAATATGATGATGTTCTTCTATATCAATGCACCAATAATTTGGCATTAATTCTTCTAAATATTTGTTAATACTTGATACACCAATTGAAAAATTAGAACAAACTAAAACTTTTTCTCGGCCAATTAATTTTGCATATGTTTCAATTGATTGAAATGGTAAATGTCCTGTTGTGCCTATAATTAGTGGTAATTTATATTTTTTATCAAGTAATTCTTTTACTAAATTATTTGTTCCTTCTATAGTAGAAACATCTACTATGACACTGTTTGCTTTATCAATAATATTATCTAATTCACGATTTACTTTATTTATAACAAAATTATTGTATTTTTCTGCTTCTTTGCAAATTAAACTACCTAAACGACCATTTGCACCAAGAATATTAATAGTAATTGTATTATATTCTTTAATACTAATACTAAGACGTTCATCTAGAAAATCATAATCATTCCCAGTATAATATGAGAAACTTAGACGAAAATAATTTTCAAAATTATGAAAAGGAGAAAATTTATTACCAAGATGGAAATTTAAATTATTTCTTGAACAAATTTCCTGAAACTTTTTACCATTAAATGTTTTACATTTTACCCATACAAAATAACCACCATTGGGTTTAGTCCATTCAAAATATTCAGAATATTTATCAAGGATTGAGCAAATTTTTAAACAATTTGTTTCTAGAAATGTCATATTTTCTTTAATAATACTTTTAATATTATTATGTTCTAAATAATGGCATAACATTTTACCCATTATTTGGTTTACTGCTCCACCACTATCCATAAATCCACAATTATTAAGCATTTTATGAAGATCTGTGTTCTTGGTATAAATCCATCCAAGTCTTAGAGCTGGAGCAATTAATTTAGAAAATGTCCCAAGAGAAATAATATTTGGAGAATTAATTTTTGATGCAAGCGAAAGAAAATTATCACTTTGATTAAAATTTAGAAATTGATATGTTTCGTCAGACAAAAGCATAGTCGAATCATTATATTTTTTAATAATATGTTCTAATTGAAGTGTTTCATTAATAGTAATCGAATGTCCAGTTGGATTACAATTAAAAGGAATTAGATAAATTAGTGAATTAACTTTATTTTGTACATCATTTTGAAGCTCTTTATCTAATGAATCTAAATCATCTAAATTAAAAATATCAAAATTATAATTTAGTTCACGGAATATATTCAACATTATAAAATATGTTGGGTCTTGTACATATACTTTAGTATAATTTTTCTTTAATAAAGAAGCCAACATAAATACTGCTTGACTAATACCATTTGTCATAAATATATCATCAGATTTTACACAATTATCATCAGATAAATCTTGAAGCATTTTACATATAGTATCTCTGTATTGTTGAAATCCAGGGATATAACCATATTGCATAATTTGACAATTTTCTTCATTGAGAGTTTTCATACTATTTTGAAAATCATTCCATCGAAGTAAACTAGGTGAAGGTTGTCCTACCCCTAAATTAAGTTTGTCTTTTGCAGCTGGAACAGTATATTGAGTATAAGACATTATGATTTAATATAATTTTATTTATAAAGAAATCTAAATTCAATTTTTTCCTATAATTGCGATATTTTTTGGAGAATTATTATAGGGAAAAATTGTTTCTACAGATATTTTTAATTTTGTATTTTTTTGTAGAGTAATAGCATAATCGTAAATTAATAAAATTTCAATAAGACGACATAATGGTTGAATAATATTGAATTTCTCATTCAATATACTATTATGGATTTTTTCTGCTTGAATATCAAATTGCCTTATAATATCTTTACAATTATCATAATCATAATTTTTAATATGGAAAATTTTATTATTAAAAATTTGTTTAAAAAATGATTCCTCATCTTTTTTATTAGAACAAAATTTATTACAAATTGGGATATATTTATTTTCTTTAAATTTTGTTATAGTATATGAATTATCATCAGTCAAACAATCATCTGGATTTACTATATTTTCAAAAATAAATTTATATACTAAATTAAATTTAACTTTTAATAATCCCATTTCATAATATTTTTTATAAAATTGTTCGCGCGAACCTAATAATGACATTGTCTTTAATAATGAATATGGTATTTCTAAATTAAAATTATTTAATTTAATACTATTTTTATCTTTTCTATGCTTGAAATAACAACAAGGAATTATCATAAAATTACCTTTGTATGATAAATTATTTAAATTTTCGAGTAACTTATTATGAAGAAGCCCGCATCCGTGTAAACAGATAATTAAATTATCTTTTTCATTTATAATATCATAATTATCTTTTAATAAATCTTTTTGGATAAAATTACAATTATTATTTGTGTTAGTTTTATTAATTTCTAATAAACGATTATTTATATCATAGCCATAATAAGTAGAATTATTATGTATTTGTACTATTTCGTTTGCAAATAAAGATTTCCCACAACAATATTCTTGAACTGTTTTTATATTGGTAAAACTATTAATTTTTTCACATATTTTTTCAGATTGTATTATTTTTTTATTAGTTTTTTGGAATTCATTGATATTAAATTTATTAGAAAAATAATTGTAACATTCAAATAATGGATAAATATCATCTTCTTTATTTGGATTTATATTATCGTCAATTTTATCAGCTTCAATTGAATTCACAATATTTTTTATATATGGTAATTTATTTTCTTCATTATATTGAACCATATATCTTTTAATTATTGATACTATACTGTTACCATCAGTTAACATCTGATAAAATAATAATAATTCTTTTTAATTTATTATTTAGTTTTTCAATTTTTAAATAAAAAAGTTGAATAAAATAACTTATAAAAATAATAAATTATATAACTTATTATAATGAAACTTGGCATTGTTGGTATTACTGGTCTTGTAGGTGAAAATATTTTAAAATCACTTGATATGCTAGATGTTAAATATGACGAATTATATTTATTTGGAAATTCTAGCATTGGACTAAAAAGAATTTATAATGATAAAGAGTATGACATAATGGCATTTGATAATAAATATTTAAATGAACTAGATTATATGATTTTATGTGTAGATAATGATATTGCAAAAGAAATTATTACTTACCATAAAGAAAATAATTGTACTTGTGTTGTAATTGATAATTCTTCAGAATATCGTCTTGATAAAGATGTTCCATTAGTTATTCCTGAAGTTAATGGAAATTTAGTATCTGGACAAAAAATTATTGCTAATCCAAATTGTTCAACTACCCTATTAGTAATGCTATTAAAACCACTTTTAGGATTAGCTGATATCAAGAAAGTAATTGTTTCAACATATCAAGCTGCAAGCGGTGCTGGTAAAAAAGGATACGATGAATTAGTACAACAAGTCTTTGATTACGCTCAAGGAGATAAACTAACAACAAAATATTGGGGAAAACAATATTTATTCAATGTCTTTTCACATAATTCAAAAATAAATTTGGATACTAAATATAACCAAGAAGAAATGAAAATTATTCATGAAACACAAAAGATTCTTGATAATTATACTATTAGAATTAATCCAACTTGTGTAAGAGTTCCAACTTTACGTTCACATTGTCTATCAGTAAATGTTCAATTTGATAAAGAATTAAATTTTGACGAAATTAAAAATACTTTAGAAAACTTTGATGGTATTAAAATAGTAAATAATGAAGAAGAGAACGAATTTCCTGAACCAATACATAGTTCTAAAACCCCCTATATATATGTAGGAAGAATTCGTCCAGAAACTGGAGGGAATTATACCGACTTTACAAATTGGAGCTTTTTTGTTAGTGGTGACCAATTATTAAAAGGGGCGGCGTATAATTCTGTCCAAATTTTAAAATTATATTAAATTTTTTTATAAATAATTATTGGATATTAATATCTTTTTTTGTACGTTTTAATATAAATTTTATGGAGGAAAAAATTTTTCATATATATAGGAAAATTTTTTTATAAAATATTAGTATATACTTATGGCTGAAGTAAAGGTTAAAATTATTTCTCCTGATTGTGAAACCTGTGAAGTTAATGAAGAAAATATTGTTTTATTAACATCACACAAAAATTCATTTGTATTAAAAGCATCATTTCACACAGAAGGTACAGCTGATTGCGGTGCTCCTGTTGTTGTACCAACTCTTGCTGAACAATGCAAATTAAAATATGTATGGCAATATCTTGATGGCGATTGCTGCATCGAAGATATTAACAACGTTCAATATACATTAGCCCCAACTGATTGTTCATATAACGCTGCTGAACCACACTGGGTTGTATACAAAGAAGGTGTTGGTCTTAAAAATATTTGCGTTAGTGGTGAAAAATTCGTTAAAAGATACTTTAGAGTATGCGTTTACCAAAATGTAGCACACAGTTGCTCAGCTAAACAAGTATGGGAACCATACCATTGTGTATCTGATAACACAACTCTCCTTTTATGGAACAATAAAAATACTGCCTTTATAACAACTTATTTACAAAGCTCAGTTAATTACTATGCTGCAATTAAAGCATATGTTGAACAAGTTACTACCGCATTAGGAAATGGACAATCTGTCACATATAATGCTGATACATTTGACCTTCCTGAAGGTTTTGCTGATGCTGAAGATGCATTTGTAACACAAACTGCTATTGCCGATGATATAGATGATTTATATACTAATATTAAAGGAGCCGCATTAAAAGATGCATTTGATGCAATTGTTACACTTGCTGGAGGTGCATTAGATGGTGGCGCTATTAATGCCTTAAACACAGATTGGCAAGCAGCAGATGCTGATACATTTAATGGCGACACTGCTAATTCAAAGAAAGTTTTATTAAATGGTTTATTAGCTACAGCTTGTGAAGCACTTAATGCAACTGTTAACTGCTACAAAGAATTAAAAGCTGATGGTTATGTTGAAATTCTTAGTGAAGTTAAAGCATATGAAGCCGAAGTTTGCAAATACATCGATAACGCCATTTTTGCTCTTCAACAAACAGGTCAAGAATACGATGCTGCTATATTTACTATACCTGGTTCATTAGGTGACGCATATGATGCATACGCTGCTGCTGCTGCAATTGCTACTGCTGAAGCTGTTGGCGATACCAATTTATGGGCTTTAATTGGCGGTGTTGCTTTAGAAGATGCATTTGATGCAATTTTAACTGACGGTAATAATGCTGCTGGTGAAATTCATAACATTATGGTTGGATGGGATGCACTTGCTGATGACGTACTTACAGCTGCATTTGGTAGTGGACATATTACAACTCTTCTTGAATTAAAACAAACATTAATAGCTGCAGTCAATAATACTTGCATTGGTTATTGGGTAGAACAAAATTGCAAAAATGTAGATGAAGTTAAAAAATCAGCAAAAACTGTTGTCAATTGTATTTGCGCTATTAAAACAGCTTTATATAATAAATTAAATGTACCAAATGTTACTAATGTTTTAACAGAAGCACAATTAAAAGGCAGTACTTCTTTACAAGGTTTATTTAGTGACTGTAGAGATGCTAATATTAAATTTGCTGAATTATTAGATAGTCTTAATGAAAATGCTAAAACAGAATATAAATTGGATGATTTACAAACTGCAATTAATACATATATAAGATTCGACGCTGCTGGTGAAGCTGCAGATTTATATTTAAATAATGGTGCGCTTGCAGTTGGTGAACAACCCGGCTTTATCAATGATTTACTTGGTGAAGTACTCGGAGTTGCTCCAGCACCTGGACACGTATATGTATGGGACCAAACAATTGCCAATGTACAAGCAAATAAAGTAGCCATTGTAACAGAAACTAAAAAAGTAGTTGATGCTTTATTCAATGCTCTTCAAGCAATTGAAGACGAAAAATGCCAAGAACCAGTAGCTGTTGTTCTTGAAACTGCCAAATTAACACTTGATGCTTCTGGTTCCGATTACGTATGTGCCAATTTATCTTGCTATGTACCCCACTCAACTCTTAATGTTGAATATACTTTATTATTAGATAAAGATGTTGTTGCCAGACAATCTAACCCATGCTTTAGAGTATGTGAAAAAGGTGAATATTCAGTTATTGCTTGCTTAAACTATGCTAAATATTGTGTCAGCCAAGATATTACCGAATCAAATAAAGTTTCAGCAGAACCCGATGAAGTATGCCCACCTCCACCATGTGTTATTGAACAACCTTGTTCATTACAATTATGCTTTATTGGCACCAATGCTGATTTAGCTAATGGAAGAGTAGCAATTGGCTGTGTATATGAAAATCGTGATGCTAGTGATAGATTACAATTATTTCTCAACGGTGAAGCAATGCAAGTAGTATTAACAGACCCTGGCGCAAATGCTACACAAGTTTACTTTAATGGTGCTTTACCTGGTATTCCAAAATTTGTTATTCCATCTGGTGCCAATAATGGTAAAGCAGGTGTTTATACAGTTGTTCTTAGCAAAGGTTCATCAAGACAATCATGCTCTGATTGTATAACTGTTGTTAATTCCAAAGATGCAGTAATTAATTTTGGTCTTAGATTCAACTTACCACCTGTTAATACTGATGGTTTAGTTGATTATACTGAATGGGGTAATGTTAATGGAGAAGCTCCTGCTGATTATGCTGATTTCGAAAAATTATTTATTATTAACCCAGATGTAACAGTATTTGAACCAGATTGTGAAAAAGATATGTTAGTAACATATTATTGCGTTGAAGAAGAAGATTTAATTAAAATGATTGACGATGATAAATTAAACGTTACATTATTAAACGCTGTAACACCACAAACTGTTGACGGTGAATGGGGATTTTTTGTTAATGAAGATTTTCAAGATGTTGACCATAATGATAACGATGTCTTAGTATTATTAGGAGATGGTGTTGGTGATGGTTTACTTGAAGGACCAGATGCTGACGATGTTCCTCAATCCGGTTGGGTTTTAACAAAAGTTGTTGAAGTCAATGGTGTTAAACAATCAGAATGCTTAGGTTCAGGTGAATTTAAAGGTGTTGTAGATGGTAGACTTGCTGATAACACTGCACCAGCTGGCGAGGATACTGGTAGACCAGAAGATGGAGCATATCTTAATTTTTCAGAAATGTTTAAACTCAATGACAGTGAATGTGTAAATACTTGTGAAACTGATTTATATGACCAATTATTTGTTTTAACTGTTTATTCAAATGATGGTTGCAAATCAGGTGAATTCCCATTTATGTTCAAGAAACCACTTTCAGCTGTTAAAATTGTATCATCAAATGGTTGTATTTTAGAATGCAACAAATCTACAGTTTTAGGAGTTGAAGCAGTTACAGGTGGCTCATCTGCTGATTTATCAACTGACAATTACACTTATCAATGGTATGTTAATGGTGATGCTATTGAAGGCGCCAGCGGTGAAACTTTAACCATCACATATCTTGATGGCGAACCAGGTGTTTACACACTCAAATTAACAGACAAAGGTTACCCTACAGCTAATAAAGATCTTAAAGCTTGTGTTGTTGATGTTACATCTAACCCAATTGTAATTGTCAAGAGATTTTCAGTTAAAATCGTTGATGCCAGCACAGGTGAAACTGATTTAGTTGATTTAAGCAAAGCAATTAACCTTAAAGCTAAAGTTATTGGTGTCGATGTTAGCGAATGTGAACTTAAATACCAATGGTATCTCAAAGATTGCAATGGCAATTTAATTAGAGATCCAAATGGTGTTGCCAAATGCTTAAGCAAGACTGATAAATTAAATATTAGCAACCCTGGTAACACATTCTTAAACAAATTTATTGAAGTCACTGCTTCATATTCAACCGTAGAATCAGTACCTGTAAAGAAAGTCAATGAAGCAGTCGGTCAAAACCCTAACAACCTTAATCTTGCTTGTGTCAAGAAACACAAATTACACACTTCAAAAGATTCAGTTGCCACAACAAGTCAATTTTCTGTTAACTTTGATAATACCGAAATTAACCTCTTCTGTGAAACTCAAGTATGCTGTGAAACAACAATTGATACCGAAGGTTTCAATGTATTATACAATTGGGAATACATGACCGAAGAAAATTATCAAAACGAAATTATTAAAAACAAAAAGAAATGGAACTTAAATGTTGCTGTTGAAGATGCTGATGAAAACAGAATTAACGGTACAGTTCCTGGAACATGGGTATCACAAGGAGTTTTACCTGGACAAGAAAACTGCTTTGACTTTGATCAATTACGCGCACAACCAGGTGTTTATAAACTCTTCGTTAGATTATATGACCAAACTATAATGCCTGACCCACAAATAGTCAACTGCGCTGCTTACGGATGCAATGTTGTTCATGTTACTAAAACACTTCATGTATCAATTGAAGGCGATTCACAATATATTTGCGATTGTCCTGATAGCACACCCTCTATTTATTGCATAAATATTGAGAAAAATATACCTGAAGATGTTACTGTAAATGTACAATGGCAAATATGCGATGACTTCAATAGTCCTCAAGTATTAGAAGTTGCAAACGCATTAAATGTTGAAATTGACACTCCTAATAATCAAGCAGTTGATGCCAATGAACGTCTTGCAGGCGATGCACTTGATTTAGGTACTGATGACGATATTGATGCTGAAACAGTTAAATATCCTGCTATTAACTTAAACAATGCATTAAAATCTGCATATGGTACTGATCTTGCTAAATGCATATTCTTCGACTGTGAAAATAAAGCTACATTAAAAGCTGTAATTACATACAATAATGTAAACCAAGATTCATATCTTACTGAAATAACTATTGAAGATGATGGTGAAATTACTGAAGGCGGTGTTGTAACTGATGATGCAACATTAAAAGTTGAACAAATACTTAAAGTAGATTTAACTGCTGAAGGATTATCAGGAAATGGAGAATTTTATGGTGAAAACATTGAAACTGTAATTCTCGATCCTTCTGGAACTAAATTATGCGCCAATGTTTGCGGTATACCAGCTGACAGTGAAAAATTATATATTGGAAGTAACGATACTGTTAGTGATTATATTCCTGAAACATATAAATGGCAATTTAAACCACTTGGTCTTCCTTTAGACAGTGGTGAATGGAAAGATGTTACACTTGATACTACATTTAATTGCTTAACTGTTTGCGAACCAGGCTACTACAGAGTATTAGTACGTAAATTTCTTAGTGACCATTGGTTAGATACAAACCTTGTTGATGGTCTTGGTCCTGATGCTAATATTGACAATGCTTGGTTTGACGCATATCTTGACAAGAAACAAGGTAATAATACAATTAAATACTACTTACACGGTAGCAATATTATCTGCGTCGAAGCATTTAATACTGCTCCACAAACAGTTGCTGTTCGTACAACAAGCAAGAACGTTATTAGCTTTAACCAATTAGGCACAGTTGTAAACAAATCATCTGACTTTGGTAAACTTAAAGCATACGTTGCACCAGAAGGCTTATATGCTTACCAATGGTACAAGAATGGTCAATTAATTGCAGGTGCCAATGAAAGCACATACAAACCAGCATTAAATGAAACAGTTTCAGGCGCATACACTGTTAAAGTAAGCAACCACAAAGGCCACATTGTCAGCAACCCATACAATATTAACTTTAAAAAATAAATTATTTTTGGACATTGGGTACCCAATAAGTAGTTCTACCAGTAATAATTTTATCTGAGTGAACTTTATTTCCTAATTTATCAATATCTTGTTGATAAACTCTAAATTCAAATTCTTCATTATCTTTTATTTTTATTTCCGGTAAATAATTAGGAAATTTCCCTTTTTTTATTTGTTCTTTATGTATATCAATATAATCAGAAATTCTCTCCATATAACCGATTTTATTATTTAAATAACTAATTTTAATTATTTTTTTTATCGATTCATTTAATTTTTCTATTTCCCTTTTTGTTAAACTTCCAATTGTCCTATATGGAGATAATTTTGCTTCATACATTGTTTCAGCTGCAATATAATTACCAATACCACTTCCAACTGTTTCTCCTTTATTTTGATCCATTAAAAATTTTACAAGTAATTTATCTCTATTTTTTGGTTTTTCTACAAATTTTTTAATTTCTTGATAAAACTCTTCATTGGAAAAGGGTTCCTTTATATAATCGCGCGCTAATTTATTAATACGTTCGTTAAATAATTCTCTATTATTAGTAAACATTATTATCCCAAAATTTCTATCATCGGCGAAGTATAAATTATATTTTTTATCAGAATCTTTATTAATTATTTTAAATTTTAATCGAGAATTATCTTTCTTTGTAAATGTCCATTCTCCTGTTAAACCAAAATTACATAATAACCATACTGGTTCTTTTAAACTATTTTCTAATTCAAACCATAATAATTTTCCCTTTGTGCCAATATTTTTAATTTTTGCAGGTAAAGTTTTTTCAAATTCAGTTAATCCTTCTAATGTTTGATGTGTATAACGACCGCTTAAAACACCTATTTTTGAAATATATCTATTTTTAATTTTTGTTAATAAAAAGTGTGACGTGACTAAAACTTCTGTTATTTCTGGCATTTTAAAAAATAATATATTTAATTTTTTAAACCGTAAAAAAATATTATAGTATAAATATATAAATGTCTAATCTTTATTTTCCATATGATTCAAGATACGGATGCGAAATTTTTAGTCGCGAAAGATCAATAAAAGTAAATAATAATACTGCTGGATTACCATTATATAGTGAATTTTATTTACATTTAATAAATAATACATTTAATCCAGTTGTATGTAATTTAATATTTGATGGTCAAATTATTGGCACATATACAATTCAATCACAATCAACACAAAAAGTTTTAAATTATAATGGAACTAATCAATTTTTCAAATTTAGTCCTCATACTGAATCTTCTAAACTTAAATTTGAATGGATTCCTGTTATTACAAAATATAAATACATTGAACCAATTAAAAAAGAACATATAGTTATTAATAATAAATATAGAACTCCTACTATGTTAAATTATGATAGAAGAATTAATTATGGTTGTACACAATGCAAACATAATTTTGTTTCCGATTTAGAAATATCATTTAATAAAGTTGCTAAATCATATGTAAATGGTGCAACTGTTGTACAAGAAATTATATTAACAGAATTAAGTCCAAAATATAATATTTTTGATGTTCGTGATTATTTTGTTTATAATCCACAACACTTAGATATTCCAAATAAACAATTAATGAATTAAAAATTGATTTTTAATAAAAATATATATTATCTTTATTAAAAATATGGTTTGGTCGGTGTCACAAATATCAAATGAAATTAAAACAAGTTTATTAAAAAATATTCCTGATAAGTTAATCATAGAAGGAGAAATTTCTAATTATAAAGTTTCAAATGGAAATATGTTTTTTACTTTGAAAGATGAAGAAAGTTCTATTTCTGTTGTATCATGGTCATATGAAAAGTATTTTAATACTAGTTTACAAAATGGTGACAAAGTTCAGGTATATGGAAAACTTGCTTGTTATGGAAAAAATGGAACTTATTCTATTCAAATATATAAAGTAGAAAAACAAGGTGTGGGTGATTTACATACTGCATATGAAAAACAAAAACAATATTATCAAGAAAAAGGTTATTTTGATGAATCGCAAAAAAAACAATTTCCGAGTACTATTAATAATATCGGTATAATTACTTCTCCTGAAGGAGCAGCTATACAAGATATTCTATTTGTTTTAAATAAAAATAAATTCCAAGGAAATGTTTTTATAAAACGTTGTATGGTTCAGGGAAATATGTGTGCTAAATCAATTGCAGATTCAATTGAATATATGAACTCTTTTAAAACTAAATCAAAGAAAAAACTTGATTTAATTCTTGTTACAAGAGGTGGTGGTTCTTTTGAAGATTTAATGGGTTATTCTGACCAAAAAGTTATTGAAGCTATTTATGATTCTGATATTTATGTTATATCCGCAGTTGGTCACGAAATTGATTTTATGTTATCAGATTTTGTTGCAGATTTACGGGCACCTACTCCTTCTATTGCTGCAGAAATAATTTCAAAAAAGCAAAAAGAAAATATTGACAGATTAATAGATGGAGAAAATATTTTAAATTCAACTCTTAAAAATAAAATATTAGAACTTTTAAATAATTATTATAGTAAACTTGAGTTATTAAAAGAAAAAAATAAAAACCCAAGTGAATTATTAGAAATGAAAATAAATGAATTAGATGTTCTAGAAGATAAATTAACAAATTCATTAAAATTTGTATTTAGTAATTATACTGCAAATATTGGTAATTTAGAAAAGAATCTTGAAAAATTTAATATGAAGAAAAATAAAGATTTTGGATTAGTTCAGGTATTTGTAAAAGATGAGGAATCATATAAATTATGTAAAAGTGTAGAAGATTTTATTGATAATAATAAAATTAAAATAGTTTTCGAAGATGGAGAAATTATTATATCGCCTAAAAAAATTGATATAAAATATATTAAAAATGAATAAAATATAAAAATGGCAACTGAAAATATTGATGTTTTAATAAATGAAATTAATCAGGATATTGAAAAAATGAATTCAAACAAAGATATTAAGAAAAATGTTTTACGCTATAATCTAAATAAACAAAAAATTACAACTTGTTTGGAATTAATAAATAATATGAAGGAATCAATATTTAATAGTAGTGATGATGAAAATTCAGAAGAATTAATTGATGATGCACAATATTTAAAGTATTTAGATGAATTAGATGCATTGAAAAAAATAGATTTTCAGAATTTAAAATTAAATGATGCAACTGAAAAATATCAAAAATACCTATTTAAAATCAGAAAATGTAAAGAATATCTTGAAAATCAAAATATAGAAATTACAAATCTTGATTAACTTTTTTTTATAAAAAAATTGATTAACTTATATAAAGTCTTAAAGCTACGTAATAAATAATTTAATGAAACGAAAAAATGACAATATAATTATTATTTCTGCAAAAAAACAAAAATTAGAACCAAAAGATAATTTATGGGATGAATTAGATACAAAAGTTCCAGAAAATAAATTATGGATATCTGCAACAAAAACCAAAAATTATCTTTTAAAAGATCCAGTTATTGATTGGTTAGAAAAATATTATTTAAAAATAGGATTTGGTGACAGAAATATTAATTATACTAAATTAAATCAAGATAAAAAACATATTAATCAAGAAATGGATTTAATGAAAAATACACTTTTTAAAAAAGGTAATGAATTTGAAGAAAAAATTTATCTTGAACTTGATAAAAAAGTAGAAAAATGTGTATCAGTTATTAATAATTATACAGAGTGTTGTCTTGATAAAATAAAAGATACTGTTAAATATATGCAAGAAGGTATTCCAATAATTAAACAAGCTGTACTTTATAACGAATCTAATAAAACATTTGGTATTGCAGATTTATTAGTAAGGAGTGACTATATTAATAAATTATTTACTGATGATATTGAACATATATCTAAAAATGAAGAAAATATCGGATGCAACTTTTCTGAAAATTATCATTATCGTGTAATTGATATTAAATGGTCACAATTACAATTATGTAGCGATGGATATAAAATCTTAAATACAGATAGATATCCAGCATATAAAGGTCAATTGGCTATTTATAATTTGGCTCTTGGTAAATTGCAAAATTATATTCCATCAACTGCTTATATCTTAGGTAAATCATATAAATATGAATGCAAATCTAAAATGTATTATGGTATTAATTCTTTTGATAGATTAGGTCATATACAATATAATGAATTTGATAGCAAATATATTGAACTTACAAAAAAAGCAATTGATTGGTATCGCGATATGTTAGAAAATGGTTCTAAATGGAATATTTTAACAGATACAAGAATTGAATTATGTCCTAATATGTGCAATACAGCAGATGCTCCATATTCTGATATTAAACATGAATTAGCAAAAAAAAAGTATGAATTAACAAGTATATGGAAAGTAGGTGTTAAAAATCGTGAAATTGCATATAGTAATAATGTTTATAATTGGATGGATAGTAATTGCTCAAGTACTACTATGGGTGTATCTAAAACAATTAGTAATATAGTAGACAATATTATTACAACTAATCAAAGTTGTACCGTTAAATATTATCCAAATAAAATTAATTCAGATATGTATAATTGGCGCGAAACAGAAAATTATATGGATTTTTTCATTGATTTTGAAACAATTAATGATGTCTTCTATAAAGATTTTGTAACTATAAATGGAAATAGAAATATTAATTATATTTTTATGATTGGAATAGGTTATTTTGCTAATAATAACTGGGTATTTAAAGAATTCCATATGGATAAATTAAATAATCAAGATGAATTAACAATGATGTATCAATTTAAAAACTATATAAATGAAAAGACTACAGAAATGGGAAAATCAAAAATTAGATTTTTTCATTGGTCTGCCGCAGAATCTTCATTTTTAGAAAATTTTAATAATAAAAATAATGATTTATTCACCTCATTTTTAAGTGAAATAGAATTTGCCGATTTATATAAACTATTTATAACAGAACCAATTTGTATTAGTGGATGTACTACATTTAAATTAAAAGATATTTCAAAAGCTCTTTATAATTTGGGATTTATTAAAAGTACCTGGAAAGATTTAGGTATCGCAAATGGTTTAACTGCTATGTTAGATGGTTGTTTGTATTATAAAGCAATTGAAAATAATACAAAAAATGAAAGTATGGATAAAATGTTTCAAAATATTATAGCATATAATGAAATTGATTGTAAAGTAATGGGAGAAATATTAAATTGGCTCCGTGTATCTCTTTAATTATTTGATTGATAAAGTGGTAGTTCTGTATCAGAAATTACTTCAACAAGTTTATCAGTATTTTCTTTTTTGTCACTGCTTTTTTTACTAGATTTTGAACTTTTTGATGATTCTTCTTTTTGTTTATCTTCATTATTTTCTTGTTCTACATGATTATTATTGACAGTTTCTTTTTTTAATTCTTCAGCATCTGTTTTTTTTATAAATGGTGATTTTGCTTTTTCTAATGCTTGTTGTTGTAATAATTGTTGATTATAATAATTTTGTAATATTTGTTGTCTTGTCATTTTATCTTTATTTTCATCTTTGCTATTATCATCATCATTATTCTCAATATATTCATTATCTGGTTCAACTTCTAATGTTTTTTTATCCAAAAATGCAACAATACCACCAGTTAATACAAAATCAATACCTGCCAAATATAATAAATATGATTTGTACTTTTGAATAAAACTATTTTCTAAAAACTTCTTAGAATACAATAATCCGTGTAATATAATATAACATATTGACCCAATTAAAAAGATACGAAACATTTTATCTTTTTTTTCTGGTACATTATAAATAAATGGTATTCTACTTACTAAAATATAAAACATAATTAATATATATATATATATTAATTTATAGAATCAAACACAAAAAATACTATATATTAAAAATTAGAAGTTATTACTTTATCCATATCACCATTAGTTTCTTGATATTTTTTAACTAAATCATCAAAATTTAATACTTTATCAGGAATTTGATAATCATCTACTTTACCATATTTTTGGATTCTTTCATCATCTTTCTTATCTAATTCGCTATTAATTATTTCTGCCATTGTTTCTGTTGAAAATAATTCTAATAAATCTGTTATTATATTATTATAACTTGTAAAAGTATCAAAAGGTAATACATCAGTTCTATCGCTAAATTCAATAACTAATTCATAACTTCCTTTTAAATCAGAATCAATAAGTTGTTTAAATGATGTATATGATTTGGCTCCTGTTATATTGTAAAATAAATAAATATTAAATAAATTACCTAAAATAACTTTCTTTTGATACATTACTGAACAATGAAAGACTGGAACTTTTGTAGTTTTACTAATATATGTACTTGCTAAATTATCCTTAAAAAATTCAAAATATACAATATCGTCATATTTTACTCGTGCTTTCTCAATTTTAAATTTGATATCAGTATTATTTTTTAAAAAATCTAAATCAAGTTTTTCATCATCAAAATTTTTACCATATTTTACATATCCCTTTTCAACAAATTTACAAGTATTATTTTGAATATTAGGTTGTAATTGATAAACACCGATTTTAAGATTTTTTAAAGCTTTATTAGAACTCATTATTATATAATCTATAACTTTATAATTTTTTAAATATTTTTACTCAATATTTTGTATAGTTTTAATGTTGTTTCACTTGGTTTACTAGTTATACTTATTTCATATTTACCTAAATTCTTTATTAATTCTATATAAAATAATTCTTTTGGTGGTTTATCTGAATAATTAAATGAATATTCACTTAAATTAATGTTCTTTAAATTTATTTTAGAGTTCATATAACTTTTATCTTTAAGAACAATATAATTATCATTAAAACCAATATAAAAACATGCATTAATTTTAGCACTCATATCAATATTAATTAAATCCCCTATTTCTTCTACTGGTTTTAAAGTATTTCTTATATTTCTCATATATCTATCATAATTTTTACATGCTTTAATCCATACATCTTGATTTAAAAAGTATTTATAAATTATATCATTTACTTTTTCTGTATAATTATGTCCTTCTTTATCCCATTTGCTATATACTTCAATAAATATTTTTAATAAACTTGTTAAATCACCATATTTACTATTAAAATGGTCTTTTGCTTTATCAAACTTTTTATTTAAACTTGCTATTTGTTGAATTGCTTTTTGTTTTTTATCAGCTGAATCGGTATCACTAATTTTAACAATCTCTTTAGGAAATCTAAAGAATTCACTAATATTGTTTTTACCAGCTTCAAGAACACAACATATACCTAATACTTCATTCAAACAGCGCATTTTTTTGGCAAAATAACATGCTAAACTAAAATTTAAATCAAGACCAATATTATTAATTATTAAACCTAAATCAGTAACTTTATCTTTTGATAAACAACCCATATTAACCAATTGATTATAACTTGCTCTAATATATTTTTCTCTAGGTGGTTCAATAAATTGACTATATATATCTAATAATTTTGTAAAAGAATCAATTTCAGGTATTGCCAAAAATTTTAATGATTCGCTTGCAATATTTGATACACGAATTGTTGGTTCTGGAAATCTTTCCATATTTTTTTCAAAATCTTCTTTAGTATATAAATGATAACAATATCCAGATTCTGTTCTTCCTGCTCTACCCATTCTTTGTTTTGCTTGTGCATGTGTAATCATTTTCCTCTCTAAAACTTTACAATTTAATTCAGGATCATAATAACCACTAAATTCTAAACCAGAATCAATAACATATTTAATACCATCAATTGTTAAACTAGATTCAGCAACATTTGTAGCTAATACTATTTTTCTTTTTTTATTAAATTTTTCTTTATATAAATTTTTATCTTGAGCTAATTCTTGTTTCATAGAATCCATTCCAGAATATACTTCTATACACATATTTTCGTCTTTCAAATCATTATCCATACCAATTCTCTCACATATTTTATTTGCTTCTGTTACACTTGTAATAAAAAATAAAATATCATGCGACCCCTCTTTCTTTAAATCGTCCTTCTTAACTATTTGTTTCATAATTTCGTAACCTTTATCAAGAAAATCTTTTTGGTCTATTGGATTATCTAAAAATATGGATTCAATTGGATAATTTGTTTTTGCTCCTACATTGATTGTTATAAATTTTTCTTTAGCAAAATATGATTGAAATATATCTTCATTTATAGTTGCACTCATAATAACTAATTTAAATTCTGGTCTATTTTGAACAACGTTTCTTAATAAATAAAGTAAAAAGTCAATTTGAACTTTTCTTTCATGTGCTTCATCTATAATAACTGCATCAAAATCTTTTAATAAAGGGTCTTTTAATAATCTAGCAACTATTGTACCATCTGTTGCATAAAGTAATTTAGTTTTATTTGATTTACCTTCTTTTTCAGAACCTTTATATTGATAACCAACATCTTGACCAATTTTAACATCTAATGTTTTAGCTGCAAATTCAGCAGCACTTTTAGCAATAATTTGTTTTGGTAATGTAACAGCAATATTTTTTTCATAATTTAAAACATGTAATACATATTTAGGGAATAATACTGTTTTACCTGAACCAGTTCCTGAAATAACAAGAACTACTTGATTATCATGAATCTGTTTAATAATTTCTTCAGCCTTTTCATATGCCGGAAATTTAGACCATATTTGTGCCAATTTTTTATATTCATCTGAATATGGTTCCCCTGTTAAAGGATTGGGATTTTTGCCCTTAGTATCTAATATGCCAATATTATTTTTCATATTATATTAGATTAAGAAATTATAAATTTACATCGAAATAACATATAAATTTATATTAAAAATGTTTGTACAAGTTTTTTCTCTAGTTCTCTTTCAAATTCCTGAACTTCTTTAGAAGCATTTTTAGTTACGCCAAAAAATCTTGGTCGTTGTTTTAAATAATTATCTTGTAAATAGTACATTTTATCATCTTGATTAATTTTTAAATTTTTATTTACAATTTTTCCATATCTATACACTTCTGAATTAAGATCCATTTATATAATTATATATCTTTAAATACTTAAGCCTTTATTTATTTGACACAATTATCAATGTATAAAGCAATTTAAATATATCTAATTTAATATTTTCTTCAGATTTTTTGAAATCAAGTACTTTTTCAAAAACAGTACTTAATTTACTATAATTTTCATTAATATATGAAGACATATAAATTAAAAATTCTTTATTGTTTACTTCTTCATCATTAAGACTGGGTTCGATATTAATACCGCGCATATATTAATTTATAATATTAAATATTTAAATAAAAAAATTATAAAAGATAAATCTTAAAATTAATACTCTCAGTTGATTCATCAAAAAATTCAAAATCATAATTACTTTCAGCATATACATCTAGTGTCATAGTAGTATTAACAGATACTTCACATAATAATCGTGTTTTCATATCATCAATAGCAGTATTAAAGATATTCTCGAACTTTTTAGAACCACTGTAAATAATATGAATTTTATTCCAAGGATTTAGACTAGTTGAACGACGTAGTCTTTGTGTACAAGTTCCTAATTTACGCACTTGATAGACATTGTGTAATTCTTCAGTATAACGTTTATCAACAGCAATCATTAATTCATTATCAATTTTACTAACCATATTAGGATTATCTGAATATTCAGATGCCGGAAGTAAATCAATTGTATAATCCTCGCCACTAATTTTATATTCTTTATCTCCAATATTAATAAGAATTTCATCCCAGTTCTCTTTATACAGTTTTGCAATATATTCAGAATCTAGGTTTACTAAATAATTTTTAATCAAAGATGCATCAACTCGAAATTTCTTACCAATAGTTTTATTGTTTGGAACAAGTTTATAGACTAGATTATCTGCTAAATTATTGTATTCAATATCAAGACAATTTACTTCTTCTTTGATAACTTCTTCAAAGAATTTAACAGATTCAATAAATGAAGGACTATTATGAAAAATAATTGCCTTATAAATTGGAATTTTAATTGAAGTATGAGTTGTAAGTGTATTTCTAAGATTACGAATATTCTTAATAACATCTTTTAGAATATTAAACTTTGCAACTGAATCATGATCCATAAAAAGTTCAGATAAAGTTGGATAATTAGTATGATGAACACTATCATACACTTCTGTTTCAAATACTTTAATATATTCATAAAGATGTTCACTTAAGAATGGTGTAAATGGAGCAATCGCACGAATGTATGTAATTAGTACACGATATAATACTGATAGAGACATCGCACGTTCATCATTTGTAATTAGTCCCCGGAGTCTGTCACGGTTAAGCTTAATATACCAATTAGTTAAATCTTCAATGAAAGTAATAAAATGACTAATTGCTTTATCAATTTTATAAGTTTTCATTAATTCAGTAACTTGAAATACTAAATCTGAAGTATGACTAATAATCCATTTGTCCATAATATTATCACTAGTGTTCCATAACATAGTATCAAGAACATTTCCCTTACTATGATAATCTTTTACTTGTGTTAAAAAGAATTTAACTGAATTAATATAAGGAATAAGCTTTTGCTTGACCTTTTCGATTGATGTTTCACTAAAAAGTAATGGGTCTGCATTAATAGTTGGAGAATTAAGTAGATAAAGACGAGCAACATCTGCACCATATTTATTTAAAACTTCCATTGGGTCTTTGAAATTACCATATTTCTTAGAGAATTTAAGACCATTTTCATCAAGAATTAAACCAGTACAAATTACATTCTTAAATGCAGGTTTATTAAAAATAGCCGTTGATACAACCATTAGAGTATAAAACCAACCACGTGTTTGGTCAAGGCCCTCTGCAATAAATTCACTTAAATATTCAGAATTATCAAATGCATTACTATTTTCAAATGGATAATGTAATTGAGCAATTGGCACACATCCACTTTCAAACCAGCAATCAAATACAAGTTTAACATTTTTAAGCATTCCTTTTCCCATTTTACTGGGAATTTCAATAGAATCAATAGTTTCACGATGAAGGTCTGTTAGACGTTCAGGAAGTTGTGCAAGTTCTACAAGTTCATCAATACTTGAAATACAAACAACCTCTTCGCCATCATCTGATACCCAGATAGGAATTGGGGTTCCAAAAAATCGATTGCGAGAAACACCCCAATCCTTTACATTTTCAAGCCATTGTTTAAATCGCCCAGAACCAATATTTGCAGGATACCAATTAACTTTTTCATTGTTATTAAGTAAATCATCACGTAGTTCAGGAACTTTAATAAAATAGCTAGAAGTTACTTTGTAAATTAATGGTGTATCAGTGCGATAACAAAATGGATATGAATGAGTATATACTTGAGTACGAAGCATTAAGCCCTTAATTTTTAAATTCTTAATAATTTCATCATTAGTTTCTTTGTCTGTAACTAGACGAGATTCAAATTCTTGAATAAAACTAAGAAACTTTCCATTATCATCAATAGTACAAGCCTTATCAATAGTAGTATTATCAATAATACCATTTTGCATACATACACGATAGTCATCCTCACCATAATAAGGAGCAATATGAACAACACCTGTACCGGTTGTTGAATTTGCAAGACTTACATAATTATTCTTGGTATCTTTAATAATCTTAAACTTTTTGTCAGATGGAAAACCATTCATATATGAAAATAGTGGTTCATATTCAAGGCCAATTAGTTCATTTGCAGATACACTCTTAATGACTTTCCCATCTTTGATATCAAGATTCTTACTTAAATTTTGAGCACAAATATAAATTTTATCTTTCGATTCAATCCAATCATATGTACCTTCATGATTAATACAAAGAGCAAGATTACCAGGAAGAGTCCAAGGTGTAGTCGTCCAAGCAACAATAAAAGTATTTTCATAATCCTTCAATTTAAAAAGAATATAAATAGAACGAGTTTCAATATCTTTGTAATTTTGTCCAGCTTCAAAGTTGGAAAGAGGAGAATTACAAGCATTAGAATACGGCATTACTTGATGACCTTTATAAACTAGATTTTTTTGAAACATTTGAGAAAATACCCACCAAACACTTTCCATAAAATTTGTATCCATTGTTTTATAGGTCTTATCAAAATTAGCCCAGCGACCAATTCGTTGATAAATTGGTGTCCAAGCTCCAGAGAAATTATGAATCATTTCCTTACAAGCTGCATTATACTTATCAATACCAAAATCTTCTACTTCCTTTTTAGTATAAACACCTAATTGTTTGTTAGCTACCATTTCAATCGGCAAACCGTGACAATCATAACCAAGTTCATTTAGACAGTTATATCCCAACATTTGATGATAATTAAGAACACTGCTTTTTAGAAATCCAATCATTAAATGACCAAAATGAAGACAATTAGAAGAAACAAAAGGAGGACCATCCATAAAAGTAAATTGAGGACCATTCTTATTTTTTTCAAGAGTTTTCTTATAAGTATCTTCACGTGTCCATTTTTGCATAATATTTTGCTCATGAGCACTGTAAGTAGAATCGTCGTTAAAAAGATTAATAATCATTTTGTATATAGTTTTAATTAAAATTATAAATGTTTAAATAATTTCAATTTTTTTATTGTCCATATGTTGCAATATAATTTGTGATTTTATATGAACTAGAAACTTGAAAAACTTCTGTATAATAAACTTCTCCTACAATAATGTTCTGTAAATTAACTAATTGACAAATTCCAGAAGCACTTAATAAATAGCCATTATTTAATGGCTGACAATTTAAATTTAAAGTCTTATAAATAAATCGATGTATATTAGTTTGAGCTAAACGAATTAAAACGTGATAAATGCCAATATATTCCTCACCATTTATAGTACAACCACATTTTTCATCAAATAATTCCATATTATTTACTAATCCACTATTGGTCATATTAACATAATAAATGTTTAAAAAATTTTGTCCTATAGTCTTATAATCTATAATCGGATATGCAAAATTCATTTTTGTATATTATATTTAAATTGTAAATTATTATATTATTAATTTTCGCATCTATTAACATATTGTTCTGTACAATGACAATAATCTAAAAAATAATTCAAATTATTCTTTTTAGAATGCATATAACAACATTCATTATCATGATACCGATTTTCTTCTAAAAATAAATCATTTTCAAACCATTTTTTACATAATCTTTTCCCACATTTAACACACCAATCTCTTCCACAACCTTCCCAATCATAACCTTCATGAATATCATTATAGCCGCAAATTGCATAATACTGGAATTCATTAATAATATTATAATGTAAACAATGAGGACATTTAAATTTTAGTAATGAATATTTATTTTTTTCTTTAATATCATTTGGATTCTGTTTTGATTCTTTTGAATTTATAATTCTTTTTATTGTATTCAATTGTATTTTATCTTTTATTTTAAATGATAATTTATAAAAATGTTCAATAACATCTTCTCTGTATTTTAACTTTTTTAATGAATTAATTAAATCAATAAATTCTATATAAGATAAAGAATCTTGATGATTCATTGTATTAAAGTAATTATTAACAATAATTTTTTCTGTTTTGTTTAATTCTAATAAATTTGCCATATTATTGACATCTTTTATATTATTTAAACCGCAAAAAACGACTTTATATTTATTATATTCATCCATAATAATTATAATAAAAAAATAAAAATATATTAAATTTTAAGCGTTGTATTTTGTACATATTCGCTATCTTTATTTTGTTTTAAATCTTCAAAATCATCTGGAATTGGACAAGATTTTGTTGAATATATTCTAGAAACATTTTCTGATGTTGAACGTAAAATCATTGGACTTTTTCCAACATTAACTGTTGTGTTAACTGTTTTATTTGCTAAATTACTGTAATTAAAATATGATTTCATATCTTTATATTTTAATAATTCATTATAATGATTTTTAACAATAGATTCATTTGCTATACATAATTCACCAATTTTACCAGTTCTATCTTTTATTTTAGCAAATTCTTCAATAATATTTTTAGTAATATCTAAATTTTCGTTATATGGTATATTTTGTACAAATATTTTATTAAAACGATCCATTTGTTTACAAATAATTTCAATTTGTGAATTGAAAACAGGACTTAAAACTCCATCGTTACAATTAAATGTATTTTCATATTTTGAATTACTAATAAGATTATTATATGATACTTTCATTGTAACTGGGATATCTGTTTTATTTATATTAAAAATAAGTGTTTGTGAAAAGTCAATATTTTTAATATTTAGAATTGCATTGTTATTTTCAAATTCTAGTTTTATTGGCGAGAAAAAATTATTTTTATCTACATTTGTAAATACAATTTGGAAATCAGTAAATACAGTAGAACAAGCACCAAAAGCTTCTGCAATAATATTATCATTTAATTCTTCTCCTGATGCTGAACATTTTAAATTATCGAATAAATTATTTAAAAGTACTGCATCGTAATCATTAACATTACCAATACCCATACCAATAAATCTATCTTTATAATCTAGAGATTTAAAAAAGTCAACTAGACTGGTATTTTCATCTGATTTATTATTATGTCCATCAGTCATAACAATAATATTAATATTATCTTTACTATTAGTTGTTAAAATACTTTGGACTAATGTATCTGTATGTTGCAATGCTTTATAAATATCTGTACCTCCAGTTGGAGATAGTTTAGTAGTTAATATTGATACATATTCATTAAAAGTAGAATTATTTGTAACCATTAATTTATCAATAATTGTTTCTGAATATTCTTTAAATGAAATAATAGAAAGTCTAATTTGATGTTTATTATCTGATAATACCTTCATATATTCAATTGATTTATTTACAGCATTTTGAACTAGTTTTGATTTGGAATATTTATTCCCTTTTAAAAATGAATTACCTAATCCAGAATCCATTGAACCGCTTGTATCAATAACAAATACTAAATCAATAATTTTATCATCTTGTACAGTATTTTTTATAAAGCTATCAGTATATGTTTCTGGTATAGTACCAATTATAGAAATATTATTTTCTCCTAAATAACTTGTAAATTCCATTATAAATTATTATAAAAAAATTATTAGTTTGTATTATTTTCAACTTTTTTTTCAATAGAATTAAATTTTTCTTTTAATCTTTCAAGAATTAATTTTCTTTGTTCATCTTTCATAGTGTTAAATTGTTTATTATCAGGGTTGATATTATTATTACTTGAAATATTTTTTAAAAAATCACATAATTGGTCTTGTGAAAAGGTTTTTAAATTTGTATATAATTCTGTTAAAAATGATTCTTCGGGAATTGTAACAACTACATTTGTTGTTTCTAATATATTTTCTAAATTATGAATCTGTGCTTCTAATTTCTTAATATAATCACTATCCATTTTTATTTAATTAATAATATATTTTAACTCTTAAATATTCAACTTTTTGATTTTAATTGATAAATATTTATTTAAATCAAAGTGTTTTTTATAAAATAATATTAAACTTTCTTTACTAACATTATATATTTCTGCTGCAACTATTTTATTAAAATTATATGCAAAGTTATTATTAATTATTTTATCATAATAGTAAATCGAACTATCTTCTATATTATTAAAATCTTTTAATAATCCTTCTTTGATTGTGCTTTGTATATCTTTTAAATACTCAGTATCAATATTATTAATAATATCTTTTATTTCATCCGAAATAAATGTAATTATTCTCTTTTCAAGATATTCTGCATCTTTTTTATTTGATTGAACTAAAAATTCATATGCAAAATATTGTTTATTAGTTTTTCCTATAATATTTTTACTTGCTTTTACAATGTATCCTAATTGTTCTTTAGTACGCAATCTATCAAAAAATTCTCTTGATACAATATTATCAAATATATATGTACTTGCATATTCAAAAGCCCAATTTGTTCCAAATAAATTTCCAATAAATATATTTATTCCAGTACATTCATTTTCTTCATCTTTATTTTCAATATAATATTCTTTTTTAATAACCTTATTAACAATATCTAGATTTAAATTAATATCTTCTTGTTTTTCATTAATATAAATAAAATTATCAGTAAATATTTTTTTTATTTCTTCAAATTTATCTTTATTTATATTCCCTTCACAATATACAATTATCTTATTATAGCTAAAAAAATTACAAGGTTTTAAATCTTCAACTGAATTAAAATTTTTAAGAACTTTTTCTAAAACCTCGGTATTATAATTTTTAGTATTAATAATGTCTTTTTCGTACATATAAACTTGACGATAAGGTGGATCTAACTTTTTATTCTTGAGTGTTTTCATAAGTTTATCTTTAAAAATCTGAAAAAAATGTTTGTTATTTAAAATATAATCATTTACTTTATTTAAACTTTCTATAATTGATAATAATATATTATCTAAATTTGAATAATATGCTGATACATGTAATAAATAATTAGTACTATTTAATAATAGAGATACCTTATTATTTGCACTAATTAAATCAAACATATCGCCAAGAAAAAGTAAATCGAAATATTGAATATAAAACATATATGAAATATAATTTTCAGGTGTCATATAAATATCATTTTTCATTACTTTTATAAATAATTCACAGTTTTTAGAATTTAAATTTGTATTTATTTTTAAATATGCAGAAATATTATTTAAATTATATACATTTTTTGGTAAATCGTATACTTTATTTTTAATAAATTCCTTATTTTTGATAATATTTTGATTTAAATTAGGAAATTTGAGTAATCCATTAAATGATTTTTTAATTTGAAAATTTTTTAATTCTTCTTCAATATATTTAATTTTATAATAATATTCTTCCTTAAAGCTGGAATTATTATTATATTTATTAGAAGTACTCAATAATGAAAAATTACTATTATCAAAATTAAGACAATTTAACAAATTAAATAATTCTTCAGTTATTTCTTTGGTAGTTAGTAAATCTCCAATAATATAATTATATTTTAATAAATATTTACGGTCAATATTATATTCTATCAAATTGGAACATAATAAACTAACATAATCTGCCTCATCATCTATTTCAAAATTATCAAAACTTTGGTTATTTAAAAATCTATCTTCTTTTAATAAATCAATCATTTTTTTATCATTAGTAGTTTCAATTAAGATGTTAATATATTTTTTAAATCCATCAAGTAAATAATTAAATAATTCATCTGTTGTTTCATTTAATATAAATCTGATTGTATAAATGCAATAATTACCAATAACACATTCTTCAGATACATACATTTCATTTATTTTTATATTCTTTAATAAATAATTTGTCAAAGTACCTTCTCCTTCATGAGTTATTAAATATGAAATATATTTTAATAAATTATTATTTTTTGCTTTATCTGTAAGTTCCAATTCGAAAACAATTACAAATTCATCAGAATCTTTAATTGGAACAATTTTGATTAATTTATTTGTATTCAAATGACCAGTTCTATTTCTATCAATAGATACATTTTTATTTTTTATTTGACCAAACTTAATTTTAATTTCTTCTTTTATTTTATTTATATTTTCGCCATTATAAAGTACTACAAGCTTCATAATATTAGAAGAATAATATTTATTAAAAAAATTTATTATCTTATCTCTGATATTTGGTATATTAAGTGTTGTTAAATTTCCTGTGCTAAATTTAGATAATGGACTCTTGTCTGAACATATATTTTTAATCATTTGAAAATTTCTCCAATTATCATCTTGTAAATTCTTTTTATGCTCCGAATCTACAGCATTCATTTCTCTTTCTAAACAAGATTCATCAAATAATGGAGAAATAAAAAAATTAGAAAATACATCAAATGATTCAAGTAAGTAATTTGAATCTATATTATAATAATAATTTGTATGGTCGCCTGCAGTATATGCATTAGAAAATCCATTATGTGAATTAATAAAAAAACTATAATATTTTTCATCTGGATATTTTTCATTTCCCATAAATAACATATGTTCTAAAAAATGAGCAGACCCTTGGATTTCATCATCATAAGAACCACAATTTACACATAAAGAAACTGCAGATAATGTAGCTTTTTTATCTTCAATTAAAACAACTTCTAACCCATTGTCTAATATAAAATTATCATAATTTCTATAATCATTATCAGATTTTAAAATACTCATATATTAATTAACGTATATATTTATATTTAAGCTAAATTTTATTGATATTAAAAAATGGCGCAATATATTTATTTATATCTGCTTCTAAACTACCCTTATCAATATTCATTAAAACATCTATTATTAATTGTACATTTAATTGTTTAGTAAAATCTCCTGTACTCATTCCTTGTAATAATTCTTTTTGATGTTCCATTAAAATATTAATACATTTACTAATTAATGGTTTTACAATAGCTGTACATATTTTAATTCCATTTTTATCTACACCCCATTTAACTGCATCTTCTATTAAATCCCTAACTATATAATTTAGACGTGAACAATCAGTAGTATGAAAAGATTGTTCTTCTGGATTATCTTTTTTATAATATTTAACTATATGGTCTCCAAGTAATTTATCTAATGATTTTTGTTTTGCATTATAAATAAGAGTTTCTATTAATTGTTGTCTATCATCTTCATTCTCAAAGTTTAAATCATTAATATTAAAATTTTCGATTGGTAATAATATTGGAGCATCTTTAAAACGTTCATTTGCATATTTTAGAGCAGATATTGAAACATTTGCTGATACTTGAGCTGTTTGTGCATTTGTATTTGCAATACTTGCAGTTTTATTAATTACAGAATTGGCATTTGCAACTATAGTATTTAATAATTTATTTTCTCTTTCCATATATTTAATTTCTAATTCAAGTTCTTTGCATTTTAATTTTAAATTTTCATCACAATCGCTAGTATTATCTTTATTTAATTTTGTAATAGAAATAGTTGTTTCCTTTTTATGTTTGCATGATTTCTTATGACGAGAAAAACTTGATTTATGAATGGTCTCAAAATCACAGTCAGGGCAAGTGTATTTTCGTATACATGAGTTAACATCAGAGTTAACATCATGTGTTAACCGGTTAACACTAGTGTTAACTTTTGAAGCTGATATACTTTTTTCACTAGTTTTGGATATATTTTTAGTAGATTTTATAGTAAAAATCGTTTTTTGGTTATTTTCATTGGTATATTCACAATTATCACATTTTACAGACATTGCCTTATATACTTTTAGAAGAGAAAATTTTTGGTTAACATTAGTTAACATAGTTAACACTAGATGTCAACCGTTAGCTGTTGACTTTTTGGAAAATTTTTTTGTCACTAAATTTTTGCAAAATTTTTAAAAATTTGAGACACAACTTTTTTTCCTCAACTTTTTGGTATATCAGTCGACCAATAAAAAAGATAAAGAAAATTGAATTTTTTAAAAATTTTTTAAATTTAGACACAACTATCATGACCCAAATTTGTTCACACACAAAGTCTGGCCAGAAATGTGTGTGAAATTTTGCGCGCGCCCATGATTTTCATGAAGTTAAATTTTCCTCAACTCTTACATGTTAATAAAAAGATAATAGCTTATGATAATAGTAAAAATTTGAATATTTTTAATTATATAAAATATAAAATATAATATAATGAGTTCAAGAAAAGTAATCTCTAACGCTGCTGTAACACAATTACCAGAATATGACGGTTCTGTATCACTTACAAAATATTTATGTCAAATAAAAGATATGAGAGTCCAAATGAATTCTCATAAATATGATAAAATAATGGAATTTATTAATTTATGGTTGGAAAAATATAAAATTAAATTGAAATCTTTAACTGATTTTAAAAAAATTCCGGAACAAATATTATTACAAGATGAAATTCATAATAAAAAAATTCTTGATAAATATTATGATTCATTGAAGAGTTATTTAGATGTAAATAATACTAATTACGATTCAGATAATTCTTCTACTGATGAATATGATAAATTAGAAAGAGAATATAAGATAAGAAATAATATTTTGAGTTTTATAAAAGAAATTTTAACTTGTATTGATTATACATTAATTATGTCAAAAATTAAGACAATTGATAAAAATAATAAATCAAAAATAGAAGTCGTATATTCTATCAAAATGAACAAAAATTAATTTTATTTTCTTCTATGTTTAATTTATATACTTTTTTGGAACTTCCAATAATTTTAAAATAGATAATACCGTTTTCATGAACAATTATTCTATAACTAGAATTAATATTACCATTTTTTGAAACAAAAACTAATTCATTATCACTCTCATTACCTTTATATAAGAATGTATCATAAGCTGATATAATATCGGTATTTTCAATATCATTTTCATAATAAGTATCATTAACATTAATTTCTTGTAATGATTTAATATCTATTTTACCATAGAAATTAAATTTATTTTCTAAAAAATCTTCATCGATATTTATATTTTCTTCTATTTCTAAATCTTCTGGATAATATGTCATTTTATTATTAATATCTTCCATTGTACTTGTATCTAATTCTTCATCACTCTCGTATTCTTCATCTGGATTTTCTGATTTATCTTTAATATATTCCCTAATTACTTTGCTTTTTAGTGTATTTGAATTTGATAATAGATTTAAATTACCTATAGTGAAATTAGCTTTTTCATTTACTTCGAATTGAAAATTGTCATTATTAAAGATTTGATAAATTTCTAATTCATTTTTATTATTAACAGACAATTCAAATACATTATTATTATATTCCATATAGAAATGTCCTGTAATATCAAAAATTGGAGTAATTTCATTAAGAATTTTCATTTATTTTAATATATTTATTAAAATAATCCATAAAAAAATCAAATTTTTTAAGCCACAATATCTAGTACAATTTCATTATCTGGATATTTAATTAAATTAGAAATATATGTAAATAGACTTAGTAATTGAATAAATTCATCAGAACCGTCATTTAGTTTTTTTTCTATTAATCCTAGATTGTAAAATATTTTTGATTTAATAGAATCATTTATTTGTTTATCATTTAAAATAATTTCATTTAAAGTATATAATATAGAATTAATCGGATACCCTTTTAGTTTTATATATTCAATACTTTTAATTATATCTTCAATTTGTGTATCTTTAGATATTGTCTTTTTATATATTTTATTTATTAGTTTTTTAGATACATAACCTGTAATATTATATACATCTTCAATAGAAATTGAAGATTTCTGATAATCATATATATATTTTAAATTTTGAAGAATCATAATAGATTTTCTTACATCGCCTTTTGAAATATCATTAATTTTTTTTAATATAGATGTATCAATAGTAAAATTTTCTTTTGAGCAAATATCTTCCAATTTAATTATAATATTTTTCTCTAAAATAGGTTTAAATCTTAATTTCATACATCTTGATATAATAGGGTCAATAATTTGATTTATATAATTACATACAAAACAAAATCTTGTTGTTGTAGAATAATCCTCAATAATTTTTCTTAAAGCAGATTGTGCTTCTGTTGTCATCGCATCGGCTTCATCAAGAATAATTATTTTAAAATCAGGAGAAGGATAATTTGGATCTGGATTAGATAATGATTTTCGTGCAAAATCTGTAATTTTGGTACGTACAATATTAATACCACGTTCGTCAGATGCATTTAATTCAATTACTCTGTCTGAAAATATTTTTGGACCAAATAATTCATAACAACAAGCTAAAATAGTTGATGTTTTTCCTGTTCCAGGTGGACCATATAATAATAGATTTGGTAAATTACGACAAGTCAATGATTTTTTTAAAATTTTAATAATTTCATCTTGTTGAACTATTTCATCTAGTTTTTTTGGTCGATATTTATCAACCCAAGGTACTTTACTTTTTATAAGTTTTTTATCAAATTTATTAGATTCAAAGAAAGAATGACTCATTAATATATTTTATTCTTTCGTTTTTAAATTATTTTATCAAATTTTTATACTTTTTGTAGATACTGTTGTTACGCTTCCTACCGTATCTGCTTTAGTTACATTTTTTATTTGTGTAAATATAATCTCAATATTTTTTTGATTTATATATTTACTGTTTTCTTTACATAATGATGCACATTTAATAAATGTAGCTTTATTAAATTCTTTTAATTTATGATTTTGTGTTTTTAGTATAACATGTGAAGATGGTAAATCACTTAAATGAAACCAAATATCATTCTCAGATGATTCATCTATCAATTGCCAATTTTCTTCAGCTGATTTACCAATAAATATATCAAATTGTTTATTAATACAAGTATCAAATATTTGAACTATTTTCATGTTTTTATTAATATATAATATTAACTCATAATAAAATCAAATTTTTTTTTAAATATAGTGTGTTAAATATTCAGTAAAATAATCTTTAAAAATAATATAGATAATATGGAATCAAAATTAGCTGATAATATTGATAATAATATAATTGCACAAAATTTGGGAACAAACCAAATATTTTTACCAAAAAATTCTGTACCATCAATTCCAAATGGTGCACCTAATGTTAATCTTCCTGAAGTTAATGCTCAAGCTCCTGTACAAACTACATTAAATCAACCAACACCTGCATCTGTACCTGTTATTAGTGGGAATAACTACATTAATTTATTTGGATTAGAATTATCAAAAACAACACTTTATATAATACTTGCATTTTTAGCTTTAGTAGCTATTTATATTTATTATACAAAATCATCAAAGAATGATAAAAAAAAGTCAAAAAAGAAAAGTAAGAAAGTAAAAGACAATGAATCATCAGAAGAATCAGATGAATAAATTTATTGTACTTTACATTCAGGAGTTGCTTGATTAAATGGATTATGGTCATCATCTGATTCATTATCATCACTTTGTACACCTGTCCCATATCCTTGAGGAACACGACCAGATTTATCATTTTGAATATTTTCTGGTTTATCTAATTCTACATTAGTATCTTTAACAGTCATATTTGTTTCTTTATATGTTGTATTTGTTAAAACTTGCCATAATATTTTTTTTGTGTTATTTGATATTTTTTCAGGATATATAATATCAAATACAATATAGAGATGTCCATTTACTGTATTATTTTCTAATATAGGCATACCATAATTTTTAACAACTAGCACATCTCCTTGTTTTACTAAGTTTTCATGAAAAACATTAATTTCCTTTCCATTTAGAAATTTAATTGTTCTTGAAAAGCCAACTAATGATTCAGCAAGTGTTAATTGTATATTCATTTTTAAATCTTTGGGATTTGGATTATTTTTATATTTTGGTAGTTTAAATCCTCTCTCAAATGTTGAATGTTTGCTTTCTTTAATTTTAATAATAATACTTGTTCGCGTTGTACCATTATTATCCCTTTCTTTCAGAGGAATTTCATGGCCTGCATTTTTAATTTCAAGTCCAACACCTTCAAATGAACCTTTTGGTATTTTAATTGATATTGTTGCATTTTCTTTTATTAATTTTTTACCTCCACATTTTACACATTGTTTAACTTTAATATTGCTTCCAGAACCTCTACATAGAGTACAAATTTGTTGCATTTGTTGAATCATATTACCTTGTTTAATAACTTTAATTTGTACACCAGACCCACCACAATCAGTACATTTATGTTCTAAACCATCTTCAGTACCATATCCATTACAATCTTTACATAACGAAAATCTTTCAAGTACTTTATTATATTCTTTACCACTATATAATTCTTCTAAAGTACATTCTTCAGTAATTGTAATATTAGAAACACTTGTTTTTTTATTAAATTGAGTTTTAAACATTTTTTTCATAAACTCTTGCATCATTTCTTCTTGATGTTCTGGATTCATATCTGGACCATTTTCTTTTAGTCCGTTTTTACCATATTTATCATAAATTTCTCTTTTTCTTTCATCAGTCAAAACATCTTTAGCTTCATTCATTTTATTAAAAACTTGTTTTGCACTTTCTAATAATTTTTCATCAGCCAATTTTAGTTTATCAGGATGCCATTTAACTGTTAACTTTCTAAAAGATTTTTCAATGTCACTTTTAGAAGCAGTTTTATCAACTCCTAGAATTACATAATAATCTTCCTCTTTGAGATATTTATCAATAATGTCTTTAGTAATCATATATAAACTTATAAATAAATATTTATTTAAATCTTTAATTATTCAATATTTTTATTAATATATCTCATTTTGTAATACTTCAAACATATTTTTATATTTATTTACTGACTTAATAGGTTTTATTTCTAAATTATTTATTTCTTTAATGATATAATTTTTGTCGAAATTATGATATTGACACATTAATTTTTCTAACATTTTAATATTTACATTCATTTTATAATCGATATTTATAAAATTATTGTCATATACCATCGCATTTGTATAATAGTTATAAACATTGTTAAAGTTTTCTAAATAAGTTTCAATATATTTATCATTAAGATTTAATTTATTTTGTATTGCAAATAAAAATTTATCAATTTCAAAATCATTTAAAACCAATATTTCAAATAGTTTATCAAATTTGAGATATTTTAAAGTATTTATATAATCATTACCAAGTAATATACAATAAGTAATAAAATCTTTTTGACTTATTGATTGAATATTATCTAAATTATTTTTATTTCTAATTATATTTGCTTTATTTACTATTAATTCTAATATACTATCAAGTGAATATTCATCAAAACATTTATTTTTGATATTAAAATTTTTTAATAATTTTTTACCACCAAATGCTAATATATCTGTATCATCACTAATAATACCAGCTATTAAATCATTATCATAATATGAAAGTGTAGCACATTGTGAATCTGCTTCTTCAGGTGCAATAATATATTTTATTCCAAGACATGATAATAATAATTGACATTCTTGAAAATGTATTTCTTCTAGATAAAAACTTTTTTTAAAATATTTAATATAATTATCTTCATTATTATTTGTATTATTTGATAATTCATTTATTGCTTTTATTTTTCTTTTTTTTCTTTCTTCTATTGTTGTTTTTTTAATATCTGGAGATTTACCATCAAAAATAAAAATAGGTGTTATATTATTTTTTAGTAAAAATATTGCCAAATTAAATAATGCAATTAAATGACTAGATAGATTGCCATTTTTATTTATATAATCTTTACCACTATTGCGAATAGCTATACAATATTTATATAACACATATACTGTATCAATAATAACAATTTTATTTTTTAGTTCAGTAATATCTTTTTTTACTAATATTTCTGAAAAAAATTTGGAAAATCCTGTAATTCCCATTAAATTTATTTTTATAAACTAAAATTTATTTATTTTTTCAACTTTTTAATTTAATAATACATAAAAGTTGAAAATATATTAATAATATTAAATTAGGTATTTAAATGTCAACGAGTAATTATAGCGATTTATATTTAAATGATTTGATAGAAAAAATTTATGTCAATGGTTATTTAGATGAAGAAATTGAGCAAGGATATTTAGAATATAAATTAAGATTAGATAAAGCAGATAATAATAGTATAAAAAATCTAGCATCGCAAATGTTATGGAGAGTTAATGAAGGAAAAATATTTTATAATAGTTATAAAGCATATTATGTATTAGGAATTAGAGATAATGGTAAATTTGGAAATATTGGAATAGATATAATGAATAAATCAGTTGATATTCTTAAAAGTATATGTAAAATTGCAGGATTAACTATTGATTATATATTTACACATAAATATAATAATGATAAATATATTAAAATAATTATTATTAAAAAAACAATTAATAGACATTTACCTGAACTTAAAACATTTTTATTAGGAAATACTTTAACTGAAAAAACAACATTTTTAGGAAATTTATGTTATGATACTATAGATAGTAATTCTAAATTACTTATTTTAAAACATAAACACGAAATATATTCTGGAAGAACATCAAGTATTAATCATGAAATAATTGGTTTAGCTTCAAATAATATAATTAATTACAAAAATAATTCATTAGATTTTTATAATTCTTGGGATAAAATATTTAATCAATCCGATGCAATAATTAATATTTTCGATTCACCAGGTGATATAAAATATATTAAAACGACATTATCAAATTTATTAAATATTAATCCAGAAATTATTTTAATTTTTACAAACAAATATGATTTGGAAAATAATTTATCGTTTTTGATAGATAAAATTAAAATAGCATTGTTTCTTGAAAGTAAAATTCATATTATTTTTACACATGAAAAGGATACTGTTTATTCATTAGATGATAGTTTAATAAATAATTTGAAACAACAACTTATAGATAATTTAAATTATGAAATTAATGATATTATATTTTTATGTAATAATGATATTAATTCAATAAATAATTTTAAAGAAATTTTAAAAAGTAATATATTTGATACACGAATAATTAAAACTACTATAACTTCAGAATTAAATTTCGATATATATGAAATATTTGATATTCCTGTTTTAAATAAAAATATTATAATATCCGGAAAATTAAATAGTGGTATAATAAAAGTAAATACTGAATGTTATATAAATATAAATACTAAGATTAAAATTGTAAATATTCATAATAAAAATATAGATTGTGATATTTTATTAGGAGGAGAAACTGGTTGTTTAGAAATAGAATTTATTGATGAAAAGATTGGTCTAAGTAGATATATGACCATTCACGATAATTATGATAATATTTTAAATACAAAAAATATTAATATAATAATAAAAAAAGAATATAATCAAAATATTAATAATTTTAATATTGGAGATGAATTATATATATATTCCAAATATTTTTCAAATGCTTTTACTATTCAGAATATAGATAATACTGATAATAATACAATTAATATTAGCTTAAAACAATTGGATGATCAAAGTGTTATTATAAATAAAATAAATCCAAAATTAGTAATAAAGTTTAATAATAGTTACTTAGTTGGGGAATTAAATTATACTTGATTTTTTTATTTCTATATTATTTGAATTTAATATAGAAATATACTTTTGTCCATCTTTTTCTTCAAACACAAATTTATAATCAAAATCATTTAAATAATTTTTTATAAAAAGGCCTAAACTATTTTTTTTTACTTTTTCGGGGAATTCTGATTTTAATATAGTTTCAACATATTCTGTTTTTGTTAGTTTTATCTTTGTTTCTAGATAATAGTGTTCATGAGAAACACTTGTTGTACAAATACTAATCATATCTTTTACTTGTTCTGAAACTAATTCTTTATTATTATTAATATAATATACCCTTTTAATTTTGACATCTTTCATCATTTTTAAACAATTGATACACGGTCTAGAATTACATAATTCGCCATTATTATTAACTCGTATGACAAGTAAGTCACATTTTTTTTGGTTTTTTACATTAAAATTTTTTGAATTTGGTATATAAGATAAATCTTTACCATACAAATTCAAAATAGCATTTGCCTCTGCATGGAGACTAAAATTATGAAACCCGCGATATATTGACCTATCGGTATTAATACACGGTTTAGTAATTTGTTTTGTTCCTTTTATAATAGCTGCGGCCAATTTATAATTGATTTGACTTTTCTGTGCCGCCTCGGCCAAGTTGGAAATAATTGATGTATATTTATTCATTTTATTAATAAATTTACAGTATTATAAATAAATAATTCAAATTTTTATAATAAATAAAAATTAAAAAAAGTCAAGTGCTTCTAAAATAATAAATTTATGACGCATTTCTGTAAATAATTTCTTTTCAATAATGCTATTTACTTTATCTTTCATATCATTATAAATTTTATCATCTTTTTCCTTAACATTTGCAATACTTGATTCAACAATTGTTTTGACTGCTTCATATTTATTTGCAGTTGCATTTCCACGTTCAATACATTTAATTAGTTTATCAAAACAAAATGAAATAATTTGACAAGGAAGAATATTTACTTTATTTAGTTGTCCAAAAAAGTTAGTTAAACCACTTAATTCTAATGTATCATATGCAATTTGTCTATCATATTCTTGTTTCTTTTTAATTGGTACATCATATTTTGAATCAAAAATTAATTCATTGAAAATATCTTGACAAATTGTTAATAGTACTGTTCTAAAATGAATTTTATTTTCGTTAATTTCAATGTAACAAGGTAGTAATGATAATGATAGTTTTGCATATTTTTCAGAGTAATTTGGTTCTTTGATACTTTTAATTAAAATGGATTCAGCCAATCTGTAAATATGTTTTGATTTAGTGTAAGGTAAATTCATAATTTCTTCAGCAATTTCATTAAAGTTTTTATCAGAAATTTTATTTAATTTACTTACAATTTGGTCATATAATTCTTCATCTTGACCTGACATATTTTTTCTGTTAATTAGAAAATTAAGATTGGCTTTTATTTCTGTATTATTAAGAATGGTTGATGGTTTTAATCTTGATGCATATTGTAATGTTTCATTGCCAATTTGATATTCAAGAAGAGTATCGAGAGGTTTTTTTATACCAGTTTTATATTTTTGAAAAAATTCAATAGGATATCTAATTACACTATTCTCTGTTTCCATATACTTATATATTAATTCAAATATTTAAGTATATATAAAATAAATCAATTTTTTCTATATAAATAACTAAGCAATCATAGGAGCCTTAATGCTATCGTAACTTTTGTAATTTAAAATTTCAATAGTGTTAAAATTCATATTTCCAATTGAATTATCACCATTTTCATTAAAATTTTGGATGTTATAATTTATTTTAATTTGAGGAAACAAATATGGAGTTCTTGATATTTGTGTTATTACTGCTTCTTTATGTTGTTCATATATATGAACGTCACAAAATACCATCATTAGTCTTCCTGGATTAATACTATTTCCATTGATACCATTTGTATTATTAATATGATTACATAATATGTGAACAAGTAAAGCGTAAGATGCAATATTAAATGGTATCCCTAAAAATGTATCACCTGATCTTTGATTCATTAAACAATTAAGATAATAATTATTATCTTTTTCTTCTACATAGAATTGTATTGAAATACCATGACAAGGATATAATACTCCTTTTTTTGCTTGGGCAGGATTATATGAAGTCAATAAAATTCTTCTTGAAAATGGGTCAGTTTTAATTAAATTAATAACATCCATTAATTGGTCATATCCTTTACCGTTATAATTAGTATTACAGTCGGTATATTCAGCATTAAAGAATCTCCATTGATATCCATACATTGGCCCTAAATCATTTTCTTTATAGGGTAAATTACATTTTTCTATAAATTCTGTAGTAGTATTTCCATCCCAAATATGAACATTTTTATCTTTTAATATTTGATTATTAGTTTGACCAAGTAAAAAGAATTTTAATTCTTCAAAAATTCCCCTTAAGAACATTTTTTTTGTTGTTAAAAGTGGAAAAGATTTTGACAAATCAAATTCAAGTGTTTTTCCAAATAACGAATATGTAATAGCATTTCTTGTTTGTCTCATATGTCCATATTTTAAAATATTATCTAACATATTTAAATATGCTAATTCTTCTAAGTTTTGTTTTTTTTCCCAAACAGTAAATTTAAAATTACTAATATTTTCTTCACTTTTTTGATTAAATCTATCTTCCAATAGTTTAAAATTAAAAAATGTATCACATTCATAAGTTTCATTTAATTGTGAAGTGTAAATATAATTAATTTGATTATAATTTTCAAGACCCCAATTATATACTTCTGTGCCGCCGATTAAAAATATTTTTTCAATTGGTTGATTATTAAGATATTTGAGACATTCATCCATATCTGAAAAAAAATAAAATCCTTTATTTGATTCAAAATTTTCTTTATTTTTTGTTAATACACAATTAATTCTATTTGGTAATGCTTTATTTAAACTTTGAAATGTTTTTCTACCCATAATAACTGCATTTAATTTATCATTTTGACATTCAGTTGTTATCTGTTTAAATAAAGCCATATCTTCTTTATTTGTCCACGGAATTTTATTATCCTTACCAATTCCATAATTGGAGTCGTAGCAAACAATTAAATTGATATCCATAATAATTAATATTTAATAATAATTATTATTTAAATAAATTAAATCAAATTTTTTATAAAGTCTTCGTCAGCTTTAAATAACCCTTTTTTATTGAATTTTTCATCAATAGTATAAATAGGATTATATAAACCATTTTCTTTTAATAATACTATATTGGCTTTATTCATTTTAGTTGGTTTATTAACTGATAATTTACCACCTGTTTTTTCTACAGTGATAATAGATACACCATCAAGTGCCTTTTTCTTATCACCATTTTCTAATTCATGTTCTATAACTATTTTATTACCTAATTCTTCAATGGCTTTAGTATCATATAATGTTTTAGAATTGCTTCTTGGTATTTTAACATCTAATGATTTAAATAAGTCTTTAAACTTTTCTCCTTTAGGAATAATTTTATGTGTTTGTAAAACTTCATGAATTGAACGGAATAATGTATTATCTTCTGATTCGTGTTTAGCTATATAAAATCTTTTTTCATCATTAATATCTAATTCGTCTTTTTTACCACCTTTTTGTGTTCTAGATTGTTTCTTTGTTTCGGTTTTTGGTTTAAAATTATCTTGTTTTCTAAAAACATAATATCTGGTAATAGAATCATTAATAATACATCCTTTAATAATATCAGTATGTTCTTCATCATAAAATTGTTTAACACTCATCATGAATTTACGTGTTTCTGGAACACTTTCATATTGAGCATATTTTGTTATAAATTCTTTTTGTAATCTAAATTGATTATCAAAAAGGTCAGTATCTATAAGTTCAAGACCACAACCTTCTAAGAATTCTTTTTCAATAAATCTTCTATCAACTAAATATTCTGTTTCATATTGTCCTTCTTGAAACATCCATGCGCCAAAAAAGTCAATTGGATTTCCTTCTTGAATAATACCATCTTTATCTTTTGGTTTATCATATTTACGAATCATTTGCCAAAATAATTTCTTTTCTCCTTTTTCATTAGTGTAATATGTTGAAAATTTATCAGTGTCGCCAAATAATTCAACTACACGTTGAGCATCAAAGCAAGTACAAATTAAATAACCACCTGGTTTAAGATAATCATTAATATTTTGTTTAAGATTTTCTAATGTTTCTCTTGTTCTAAACATATAATGTATAGCGAATTGTGATGAAATTCTGTCAAACATAACTCTTTTAGCAGGGTCTTTGGAAAAATATTTCTCCATTGCTTTTTTGTCTTCATAACTCATTCCACCTAAAGCTCTAAATTGGTCATCGTAATTAAATAATGCACAACCATCGCCTTGAAAGAAATCCATACGAGGGAATCTTGGTTTACCTTTTCTAAAGTTATTATAACGACTAATGGCACCATTAAATGAATCAGTCAAGTTTTCTTTAGAGTAGTCTAAACCTGCCAAGAATTCAATATTAGCATAGTAATATTTCATAATATCACCACCCTTACCACAACCAATATCTAATACTGATAAATGTCTGTTATCTTGGTACATATAGTGACAATGTGTGTAAATTAATAATGATTTAATCCAGTTATGATAAGCTCTCCAAGGTTTGGCTAAATCACTTGTAACAGTATAATAAGCTGTTTCTTTGTTTGCAGTAATAATAAGTTCTTTACCAATTTTTGAACGAATTAATTCTATTTTTTTATCATAGAAGAATTCATTCTTAGCTTCATTATTACCTCTTGCTAAATCTGCCATATCAGACATTAAAATTGGATTAGTAATTGAACGCCAAACTTTATTAGCAATTGTATAATAGTTACCATAACCTCTTCTATATTTCATTACATTTTCAGTCTTGTCATAACGAGTTCTAAGTGGAACCCATCTAAATCTTGGATCAACTTCTGCATTATCATTATAATAGAATTCTACAACTGTTTTATCAGAAATAATTTTTCCTTCAGCATCTCTAACTTCTCCATCGTGTAAAAATAAATAGGCTTGTGAACCATTTTCTTCTTCTCTAAATGGATATGGTTCTTCTCCAGTTTTTGGATTAACTGTTTTACCAACATAAAGATTTACAATTCTATAAGGTTTATTTCTAACATATTCATCAACAGAATTATCATAGACATTAAGAAGTTTACCAGTTTTTGGATCTTTCTCAAATGTAATATACAAGTCAATAGAGTTTTTAGTTGGAGGTTTCCATTTATATTCAACAAATTTGCTTTCTTTTGCAACAGTTGTATAAGTTTGATTAAGTGGATGATAAATTAGACCATCAAGTAAATAGGGGCATTTAATATTTGCATCTTCAGTATATTTTTCCCAAATTAATTGTGAGAATTTAAATATTTCCCAAGCTTTAGCGCCTGATGCTGCAATAAAATATTTTCTACGTATTAGTGGAAATTTCTTTTCAAGTTGAATATCATTATTTAGATTATCCATAAAGATTTTAATTTGTTCTTCGTGATATTTAGCAATATTATTTAAATTAAATTCTTTATCTTTTGATTCATAATCTTTATATTCAAAACCTTTTTGTTTTCCAAGAATAAAACATTCAGAAATAATTTCATCAGCATCTTTTAATCTTTCCATAAAATTTGGATTAGTTCTAACATCTTTTGAACCATTAAATAGACAATCAAAAATCATCATAACGTGTCTATTTTCTTTTGCTAAAAATATATTTTCACCATCAAGAATAGAACCATTGTATTTTGCTAATTTTTTATCAAGTTTAATACCAGTATCTTTAACATGTAAACCAGAATTAATCATATAAACACCACCATCAACAATAATAACAAAATTTCTTTCACCATCTGCTTTATCAGTAACTGCATACTTATTTGGTAACATTTCTGTTAAATATTGGATTTCAAGAGATTCTGGTTTTCTACCATTAAGATTTTGCATTTTATCAAATTCAAGAGATAAAATTTTTGCATATTCTTTAAGAACATTTGTGGTTTGAGTTTTACTAATAATAAAGTTAGATTGTTGAATTACTTTGAATAAAATTTCTGTTTCTTTTAACATTAAATTTAAATCATCATCACCCTTAGGTTTAGATTTATTCATATATTCAATTTCAAGTTCATATTTAGGAACAATATTATCAATACGATTAATATTTCTAGAAGTAGTAGTTTTAGTTAAATCAATTTTAATATGTTTATCTTTAGCACTTTCTAAAAAGACAGAAACACGTTCTTTAAATCTAAATGAAATATTTGGAATTTGCGTATGGTCTAAAGATTTAAGTTTTTCTAAAGTTTTTTTATCTACTTCATTTTCTTCTGATAATCTAACTCTTACATTATATTCTTTAACATCAACAACATTTTCAGATTCCTTAACTTTTTCCATAACTTGGATATCTTTAGAACCTTCTAAAAATTTGGTAATTAATACTTTATAAATAATATGATTTTTCCAATCATGTAACATTTTCATATATTTATTAATAGTATCAATTCCTTCTAGAGTAATTCTATAACTTGTTTCATTTTCAAGATATGCAATATCAAGAGTATTTATTGTTTCGATTTTTAATTTTTGGAACTTTGCTCTTTTTGTTAGAAATTCGAGACAAGTTAAATAGTCTTGATATGATAATGAAAATGTATCATTATTATAAATCATAAACTCAAACTCCTTATTAGAGTCGGTTTTATTATATAGTTTTTTGATATCACTATTCTGAGAATCAATAATATATGACATTTTATATATAATAATATTATATATTTCTTAAATTATTGTTATTTTTATTCAATTATTTTTATAAAATCATTCATATTATATATAAAAATTGATTATTATATAATATAATATAAATATATTATATATAATGCCTAAAGATAAAATTTCATCTCGTAAATTAAAAAGAGAAGAGGATAAGGTAAATGAAACCAAAGAAGATAAATTAATAATAAACCCAGAATATGTTCCTATAACAAATCATTTAAGTGATCCAAAAGAAGATATTATGAATAAAGATGCTAATGTTAAATTTTCTACTAATATAGATTATCCAAGATTTGCCCTTGGCTTTCAACACTTTATTCATCAATCAAAAGATAAAATGGAAATTACTAAAGAATTTGAAAATAAAAAGAAAGTATATTTAGTATTAAATCAATTTGAAAGATATATTGATAATTATGATGATGATATAGGTAAAACATCAGCAAGATATTTTGGTTTAGGAAAAGATAAACCAGATATTTTATCAAGAGGGTTTTATAAATTATGGGAAATATTAATGATTTATAATTTAATCGACGTAGATAATAAAAATTTTGTTTCTGCTCATTTAGCAGAAGGACCTGGCTCTTTTATTCAAGCAACTATGTTTTTCCGTGAAAAGTTTTCTAAACATTGGAAAGATGACCAATATTATGCTATTACTCTCCATCCAGAAGATGAAGGGAAACATGTACCAGAACTTGAAAAGAATTTTGTTAATTTTTATGCTAAAGAAAAACCACAACGTTTTATTTTACACAAAACATATCCTAAACAAGTAGCTGGCGGTGATGCATCCAAAGATAATGGTGATATTACTGATCCAAAAACAATTATGTTATTTGGTGGCGACATGAAAGAAAAAGCAGATTTTATTACAGCTGATGGTGGTTTTGAATGGGGTAATGAAAATATTCAAGAACAAGAAGCATTTAGATTAATTTTTGGTCAAATAGTTGGTGCAGTTATGCATCAAAAAAAAGGTGGCCATTTTGTATGTAAATTATTTGAAACTTTTACTATGACATCTGTTAAATTTATGGCTATTCTTAAATCATGTTGGAATAAAGTAGAAGTTATTAAACCATTAACAAGTCGCCCATCAAATTCAGAAAAATATTTTGTTTGTATGGATTTTAAATATTCTGAAAAAGATAAAGAATATAAAGAAATAACTAAAAAATTACTTGATATATTAAAAACAATTCACGATGAAAAGAAATTAAAAATAGTTGATGTAATGTCTGAATATCAACCAGATGATGAATTTTTAAAAAATATTATTGATTTTAATATTAAAATAGAAAATGAACAATTTAAAGCAATAAATGAAATAATCAGTTTTATTAACGCACAGTTATTCTATGGTGATACTGTGCAAATGAAAAGACAAAAACAAATTAATGCTGCCAAATTTTGGACAACACATTTTTTTCCTCAAGAATCTAATATGGAAAAGTCAAGAGTATATTTAAGAAAATATTTTTCACTTAATTAATTTTTTTATTTTTTTAAATCTTTAGAAAGTGCTTTTTGGAATGCATCCCTGCCACCAAATTGTGGATATAAATAATCTTGAGCGAGTTCTTCTCTGATTTTTATAAATTCTCTATCAACATTAGATTTACCACTTTCTACATCTTTTAATCTATCAATCATCTTAAATAATCTTTCGATATTTTGAGCTCTTTCATTTTCATTATCAACTAGCATCTTATAAATTGAATAATATTCAAGAGTAAATTCTTCAAATTTGTTTTCAAGATGATGTTTATATAGCATCTTATTTTCTTTTGCCATAGTTTTCATTTCAGGTGTTTCAATATATTCAATAAAAGCAATAATTTGTCCAGTTAAATTAATTAAATCAGGAAGTTTACTTTCCCTATCATTATTAAGCATAATTGAACCTTTTGGTAAAGTTTTGGGCATCTTAGAAACCTCCATTTTATGTTTTTCTTCCATCTTATAATATAAATAAAATATCATAATATGCTTTTAAGTTAAATTATTCAGGTATAAAAAATAAATTTAGATATTTTGACTCATGACTAATAGTTTTTTCTAATTTATATTTACTAGAAATATATTTTACTCTATCTTTTAGACATATTAATTCTTCTAAATTTTTCATGTATTTAATCTTTTCAATATTAGTATAGACTATTTCTAAATATTTTAATGTATTGATAATAGGTAGTTCGTTAATTTCATTATAACTAATTATTAAATCTTTTAAATTACTTTGTTCTTCAATCTCCACAATCTTATTATTACGCGCATCTAAATAAGTTAATTTCGGATATGATTTTATTTTTTTTAATTTATTATGTTTAATTTGAATCTTTCTTATATTTGGTATATTTCTTGGTATATCCTCAATATTATTAAAATTTGCTAATAATATTTCTAATGATTGATTATTATTTAAAAAACTTAAATCAGATATATTATTATTTGCAATATATAAAATTTTTAATTCTTTACATTCAGAAACATAATTAATATCTTCTAAATCATTTTCAAAACAACAAAATTCAATTAATAAAGGAGGTAAATTATTGATTTTTTTTAATTTATTTACAGATACATCTAAAATTTTTAAATTTTTAAATTTACTTAAATTAGGTAATATATCAATTTCATTATTACTAATATATAATTCTTCTAGTTTATTTATTAATTCATTTGATAATGTTGGAAATGTTTTTAAATCTAAATATTTTAAATCTAAAATTTTACCACCTTCTTTAAGACATTCTTCTATTCTATATTCAATAGTATCAAAATTAGTATTATAATACATATTTATTAAATCTTTGTTTTCTATTTTATTGATATCTAATTTTCTCATTTTTTTATATTTAAAATCATTTTTATTAACAGTATATGATGTTTCTGTTATTGGTTCCATAATATTATAAATAAATATTTTATTTTTTGATAATTTCTTCAATTAATGTTGTTTTTGTTTTTTTCTTTAACTTTCCATCAACCATTGTATCTATTCTTAAATGTAAACTTTTAGCAATTAAAATAATTTCTTCTAGTTTCATATTTTTTAATTGAGATTTATTATATTCAATTTTTACTTCATTGTCACTGTCTTCATCACTATCATCTTCTGATTCTTCATCTGAATCACTTAAACTGGCAATTTCAGTTGCGAGTGTCATTTCTGGAAAATTTTTATTTTCAGTATAATCATTAATAATAGTTTCATTTGGTTTAACATCATCAACAGTTTTATTTAGATTATATAAACGCCTTTCTAAAATTTTATTTTTAATATCTAATTTTACTTCTTTTTCCATAAAATTATTATAATATTCATTATCATCAGTAGATATTAAAAATTCTTTTAATTTATCTGATTTAAAATATAATGTAATCTTTTTATTATTTTCTAAAAGATATTGAATAAAATCATCATCATGATTTACATAAAATTTAGTTTCATAATTAAGTGGTTCAAAAAATCCATCTTCTTTTTTTAAAAGAAATACATTTTTTTTGTATGGAATAAATTTACGACCAGTAAAAAATAATTGATCACGATTCATATCAAAAATGAATATATTAATATGTAAAATATCTGATATAACTAGGATTTCATTGCGGGTCAAATCATAATTATATAAATTTTTACTTATAGAAAGTTTATCAAAATTAAAGATTTTTTCTAATTCTTTATAATTATTTGAATCATAAAAACTTTTATTAAATGTATTACATAGATACAATTTTAAAGATTTAATATAATTTAATTGTCTATTTTCATCATAATTAACAAATTTATCATTAATAACAACAGACAATGAACTTAGAAAAGATAAGTTATTATAAAATTTAAGTTTACCTTTAACACTTTTTAATACTCCATAACGTTTAAAGTTAATACCTTCAACAATTTCAGCTAAATTATTTTTATTAAATTTTAAATCCATAAAAGTATTAATATCTGGTTCTTGTATAGTTTCTTCATTACTATCTTCTTCAATTTCTTCATCTTTTATAGTCACTTCTTTTTCTTCGATTTTATTTTTAAGAAATTCTAATAAATAGTCTAGTGATAATTTTTTATTATTAACTGAACTAACTTCAGATTTTTCTTTATCTTTATCTTTATTTAAACCAATTTGTTTTAATAATGGATTTTTTATTTTACTATTTTGTACTTTTAACATCTATAATATTATTAGTCTTTAATTATTTAAATTATTTTTTATCAACTTTTTTAGCTTTTTTTAAAAAAATATTATTTGGTTCTTCAGTAGAAGGTTGACAGTTTTTTTCATATTCATTTATTTCACTATTAATTTTTAATGCCTTATCATATAAACGTTTTTTGATTAAATTTTTTTCTTTATTAGAAAATTTTAATCGCGAATTTTGTTCATATAAAAAGTCATTAGTTGAATATTTAACATTTTCTTCATCATTAGTTGAAGAATATGGAATATTATAAGCACTTGATGTTTTATTATTTTTTTCTATATCAAAATAATTTTTAACATATTTTTCTAATTTTTGAAAAGTTTTTTGTGTTAATTGATTAAAACATAAATATATTCCATATGAATTTTCTGTAATATTTATGTCAGAATTATTTTCGATAATAATATCACGAATTTCTTCTAGATTCTTCTTTTTTTTTATTTTTTGGATTCGTTGAGATAATTTTTCCATATCATCGTAACTATATTTTTTGCTCATTCTATATAATATTTATATAGAATTGAATTATGAATTTTTAACTTATATTAGTTAATAATAAAAAACTAAATTTTATTTATATAATTATATTATAAATGATTGATAAAAAATCTAATGATGATAATGATATAACATTAATGAAAACAGAATATAATTATCCAGAACCATCTGATAAAAATATTCAATATAAACTTTATAAAAAAAGAGAGTTTTTTTTTCATAAAATGAAAGAACGCCCATCACTTGATAATTATGCTGAAATAAAAGAATTAAGAGACAATGTATGTGATCGTCAAAATCAATTATTCGAGCATCAAGCTATGTTAAGTAATTTTATAAATCCAGATACTCCATATAAAGGTATTTTACTTTTCCACAATGTCGGTACTGGTAAAACTTGTGCCGGCATTGCTATTGCTGAAAAATTTAAGGCTCAAGTTCAAAAATATAATACTAAGATACATATATTAGTACCAGGTGGCTTATTAAAAGAAAACTGGAAAAATTCTCTAGTTAAATGTACAGGAGAAACTTATCTAAAATATTTAGATAAAACAATTATTATTGATGAGCAAGAAAAACAAAGGCAAATTAAAAATGCGATTAATCAAGCAATGCAATATTATCGTATAATGAGTTTTAGAAGTTTTTATAAAAGAGTTTTAGGTGAAAAGATTGTTGAAAGAAAATTAGTAAAGGGAGAAAAAGTAAAAGTTTCCTATAAAAAAACAGAAGAAGGAGATTTTGAAAGAGATTTAGCTGATGACAGAATTCATAATTTAAATAACTCTATTTTAATAGTAGATGAAGCTCACAATTTAACAGACAATAATTTTGGTGAAGCATTAAAAAAAATTATTAAAAATTCAACTAATCTTAAAGTAGTATTACTTTCTGCAACTCCTATGAAGAATATGGCAGATGATATTGTTGAACTACTTAACTTTATTAGACCACTTAATTCACAAATAGAAAGAGATAGAATATTTAATAATCCTGAAAGAAATTTTGAATTAGATTTTAAACCAGATGGCTTAGAATACTTTAAAAATATGGCTCGTGGGTATGTATCTCATATTAGAGGCGCTGATCCATTAACATATGCTAAAAGAATTGATAAAGGTGAAGTTCCACCTGGATTACTATTTACAAAAGTAATTAGATGTAAAATGAATGAATTTCAAAAAATGATATATGAAACTGCTGTAGCAGAAACAGGTGATTCACTTGATAGACGTTCTGAAGCTGCAGCCAATTTTGCATTTCCTGGTTTAACATCAAATAAAAAAAATGTAACTGGATATATTGGTCGCGAGGGTATTGACATTTTAAAGAATCAAATTAAAAGTAATTATGAATTATTAAATAAAAAAATTGGAACAGATATTCTTGATAATGTAGAAGAGAGTGATTTAATATATTTATCAGAAGATGGTAAAAAAATTAGCGGTAAAATATTTAATAAAAAATATCTTAAGAACTTTTCAACAAAGTTTTATAAATGTTACAAAAAAATTAGCCGTTTAATTTGGGGTAAAAAAGGTCCTAAAACTGCATTTATATATTCTAATTTAGTTAAAGTAGGTATTGATATATTTCAAGAAATTTTATTACAAAATGGTTATTTAGAATATCAAGTTGATGAAAATAATTATAGAATTCAAAAAGATACCATATGTTATTTCTGTGGTAAAACATACGAAGAACATCAACATATGAAATTTGATGAATCAATTAATTTACATGATATTAATTTATATGGTGGTGCTGTTTCAAGTGAAGAGGAAGATGACGATGATGAAGATACAGATGAAACAGAAAAGAATAAAGAGGAAACTGATAGTGATGATGATGAAGATGAAGAAAGTGTTATTCAAAGTACAGAAAGAAGTGATATATTTATAAAAAAAGATAAAACAAAGAAATCACATGATGAAAAATCAAGTTCATCTACAGATTATGATAATTATAATCCTAATAAATATTCAGTAAATAAAATACCTAAACATGAATTTAAACCAGCTACTTTTATTTCAGTTACAGGTAAATCAGCAGATGATACTGAAGAATATGTACCAGAAGAGCAAGCAGATATACTTAAATCAGTATTTAGTAATATTGATAACAAAAATGGTAAACATATCAAATTTGTTTTAGGTTCAAAAGTTATGAACGAAGGTATTTCTTTAATGAATGTCGGAGAAGTTCATATTCTTGATGTCCACTTTAATTTAGGCAGAGTTGACCAAGTTGTTGGTAGAGGTATTAGATGGTGTTCACACTATAAAGTTATGTCTGAAGCAAATAAATTTCCATTTGTCAATGTATATAAATATGTTGTAAGTCTAGATGATAAATTATCTACAGAAGAAGAATTATATCAAAAATCAGAAAAGAAGTACTTATTAATTAAAAAAGTAGAAAGAGCAATGAAAGAAATTGCGATTGATTGTCCTCTTAATGAACACGGTAATAAATTTGACGAGGAAATTAAACAATATGCCGATTGTGGTCAAGAAGGCAAAGAACCTTGTCCTTCAATATGCGATTATACAAATTGTGATTATAAGTGCGATGATTTAAAACTCAATGCTGAATTTTATGACCCTAAAAGAAGAATGTACAAAAAAATATCAAAAGATGGTTTAGATTATTCTACATTTACAAATGCTTTATCTAGAAATGAAATTAATTTTGCTAAAACAAAAATAAAAGAATTATATCTTAAGAAATATGACTATACTTTGGAAGAAATAGTAGCATATGTTAAAAAATCATATGATGAAGATAAAATTGATTTATTTGATGAATTTTTTATATTTAAGGCTCTCGATGAATTAATACCTGTAACTGAAAATGAATTTAATAATTTCAAAGATACAATTCTTGATAAATATAATAGACCAGGTTATATTATTTACATAAATAAATACTACATATTCCAACCATTTAATCAAAATGAAAATATATCTATGGAATATAGAGCATCTTTTGATACACCAAATGTACAAAAATTAAGTTTATATAATTATCTCAAGAATTCTGAAAAATATCAAGAAATAAAAGAAAAGATAAAGAAAAATAAATTTGAAGATGATCAAGATGAAGAAATTCTTGAAGATAAAAATTATTATGACTTTGATAGTGTAATGGAATATTATGAAAACAAAGATGAATTTAAATATGTTGGTATTATTGATAAAGAAGTATCAAGAAGAAAATCCAAACAAATTGAAGAACTTAAAGATGTATTTAAGATTAGAGAAAAGAGAGCTAAAATTCTTGACAAGAAGAGAGCAACAGGTATTTTCAGTTTCTTAGGTGGTGTATGTACATCAAGAGAAAGAACATTCCTCGTTAAAATAGCTGATGAATTAGGATTAAAAACAAATCAATTACAAACAAGACTTGATATATGTAATGATATTAAAAATAAATTAGCTGAATTAGAAAAATATGCAAAAGGTAAAAATAAAATTACATATTTAATTGTTCCAGCAAATCATCCAGAATATCCATTCCCTTATAATCTTGAGGACAGAAAAGATTATGTAATGGATAAATTAGAAAAAGAAATCAAATATAAATTTACTTCTGAAGTTAAAGAAGAACAGAAGAATAAACAAACTACATATAAAATAATTATCAAAGATAATGATAAACTAAAGGACTATTATAAACTACTTAAACAACATAAATTTGTCCAAGATAAAAATGAATGGATTTTAAATATAGATTAAAAAATTGATTAAATAATAATATATAAATATTTATTTATATATTATTTAATATATGAATAATTATAGTCCGTATATTACAACAGAATTAACTTCATCTGTATCTCTCGAACCCAGACAAATGGATAACAATATATATAAAAATTTAAAAAATAATTTAATCAAAAGATTCGAAGGAAAATGTTTTAAAGATTATGGTTTTATTAATAAAATTTATGATGTAACTAAATACAGCGATGGATATGTAGTTGCTGAAAATCCTAAATCAGCAGCAAGATTTTATATTACTTTTACATGCAAATTATGTTATCCTCTTTTAAAAAAACAAATTATTTGTAAAATAGATAAAGCAAATCGTTTAATAATGAGATTAAATAATGGTCCCATTAATGTTCTTGTAACTACTAAAGATAGAATTAACAAAAATATATTTTTTGTAGATACTAAAACTGGTAACTTAATGGCAAAAAAAGATGGTAAATCTGTTACTGTTACAATTGGTTCATATGTAAAGGTAACTATTGAATCTCGTCAATTTAATGATCAAGATACTATGATTATGGCAATGGGATTTTTAGAAGATATTGCTACAGATGAAGAAGTTAAAAAATCATATGAAAAAGAATATGGTATGGATAATATGATAACATATGATGATTATATTAGAAATGAAAAATATGTTGATGAAAATAATGGAGAACAAGATAGCGATGAAGAAACTAATGAATCTGAAGAAGATAGTGAAATGGAATCTCAATCAGAAGAATCATAAAATTTTATTTATTATTAGTATTTAAAAAGTTATTAATAATTCAAAATAATGGAACATAAAACTAAAAAAATAATATTTTGTAATAATTGTGGTAAAAATAATCATGAATTTAAAGAGTGTCGTGATCCAGTAACAAGTTATGGTATTATTCTTGTAGATTTAAATAAAGATTTAGAGAGTTTTAAAGAATATTTTAATGATTTATCAAATAAAAGTGAAAAGATTGAACTTGATGAATATGGTATTAAAGTAAATTCAGTAAAGGATATTGAAAATTTTTCAAAATATTCTAATTCTATTAAATTTTTAATGATACAAAGGAAACATACTTTAGGATATATTGAATTTATTAGAGGTAGATATAAAATAGATAATATTGATGGTATTATTTATTTATTTCAACAAATGACATCTGAAGAAATAGAAAGAATTGCTAAAAATGATTTTGATACATTATGGAATGAATTTTGGGGAGAAATACAACTTCAAACACCAAATACACAGAATGAATATGAAAAAGCAAAAGAAAAATTTATGATACTTAAAAATGAAGATGATGAATTAAGCCTAAGTTTTTATGTTAATAATGTTGTACCTGCATGGAATCAATCAGAATGGGGATTTCCAAAAGGTAGAAGAAATAAGTTAGAAGAAAGTATTATTTGTGCTAAAAGAGAATTTAATGAAGAGAGTGATTATAGCGATAATGATTATATTATTATGGAAAATATTAATCCAGTGATTGAAGATTTTGTAGGTACAAATGGTGTAAAATATCGTCATGTATATTATATTGCAATTAATAAAAAACCATCTGATGAATTAAAACTAAATACAAATAATTCTCATCAAAAGAGTGAAATAGGTGATATTAGATTTTTTAATTATGATGATGCACTTAAAATTATTAGGCCATATCATACAGCTAAAAAAAAGGTTTTAACTACAGTATATATGTTTATTATCGATTGTATTATTAAAAACATATCTTGAAATTTTTGTTAAATATTTATAATGTATATATAATATATTATGGATTTTGATATATTTAATTTATTTGCATATTTAAAAGATGAAGATTATGATAACTTCGAAAAAAAAATAGATTACATAGTAGACAAAAAACTAACTATGGATGATTTAGATTTAAATATAAAAGATGATAATAATAATTATATTCTTAATTATTTAATTGTTCAAAATAAGTATAATTTAATTAATAAATTACTAAAAATAGAAAATATAAAAATAGATATTTTTGATTCAGATAATAAAAGTATATTGTATATACCTATTAAATATAATTATACAAAAATAATAAATGCTCTTTTGGAATATGATAAAAAAAATATTGGTGTTTCAATATGCGATATGAGAGATAACAATAATAATATTGCACTACATTATGCAATTAAAACAAAAAATTCTGAATATATTGAATTATTATTAAAAAATAACTCAAACACCTTATTTTCTGATAATAATGGTAATAATGCATTACATATGGCAATATTTACAAGAGATATTAAAATTGTAGAATTAATATTGAAATATTCCGAAAAGGTAGTTATAATTAATTCGCGAACAAATATTGGCGATACACCCCTTCATTATGCTTGTAATTTACAAGAAATCAAGATACTTAAATTATTATTAAATAACGGAGCAGATGTTAATTTACAAGATTTTGAACACGAATATAATATTTTACATTATGCTATTAATCTTGGTTCAGTTGAATTAGTTAAATATTGTTTAGATTCTAATATTGATATTAATAGACAAGATATATATGGTAATACTGCTTTACATTATTGCGTTATAGAAAATAATTTAGAAATATTTAATTTACTTATTAATTCAAATAAACAAATAAATGTTAATTTATGGAATATAGATGGAAGAATACCATTACATTTATTATTTAAACATTCTTCAAATATTAAAAAAGAAATTATAGATTATCTTATTGAAAATAGTAATCTTAATATTCAAGATAATGATTATGAATCTTGTTTACATTCAATATGTGAATATGACATATGGGAAAATTACAAAAATATTTTAAAAAAGAAAAAATTAGATATTTTAATTAAAAACAAAAATGATATTCGTCCTATTGATTATATATTAAAATTAAAACAAGAAAAACAAGAAGAATTTATAAATATTGTAGTTGAATCATATTTATATAATTTAGAAAGTAATAAAATTTGGGAAGCAGATTGGGAAAATGCTTGTAAAACAAATTTAGATGAAATGAATTTTAGTAATGAAGATATTGAAAAAATGAAAGCAGAAGATGTTAAAATAACTACAAAAAAGAATAAACGTGAAAATTGCAAAGATATTATAAAAAATAAAATATTGAGCTTAATTGAAGATAAAGAAAAAGTATCTTGTTCTGTTAAAACATTCCCAATTAAAAGAGGCCGCATTTGTATTTCTCTTCTCGATAAGGATTTAGATGATCAATATAAGAATCTCAAATTTTGTACTTTTACAGGTTCAACATTAGATGTATTATTGGGATTAATATATTTATTACAGAAACATGAAAACTCTTGTAGTGCTATTCCAAGAGATTTTAGAGAAAATAAACAATTATGTAGTACTTATAATAATTTAGGTATAGTTATATCTAATAAATGCGAATTTTTAAATTTTGAAATTGTATGGGTTTATAATAAAATTCATTTTATTGATAATTTTGATAGTATTATAGATAGATGCTTATATAATGAATCCAAAAGATTTTTCATTATTCCAATAGGTATAGAATTAAATCAAGGGTCGCATGCAAACTATTTAATATTAGATAAAGAAAAAGGAGAAATAGAAAGATTTGAACCAAATGGTTCAGGTAATCCATATAATTTTAATTACAATGGTGATTTATTAGATAAAATATTAGAAAAGAAATTTAAACAAATATTTGAAGAAAAATTTAATAAAAAAATTACATATTTTAAACCATCTGATTATTTACCTAAAATCTCCTTACAAATGTTAGATATTGTAGAGAAAAAGAAAAAGAAAATTGGAGATCCTGGAGGATTTTGTGCATTGTGGTCTATTTATTATACTGATATGAGATTAACATACAAAGATGTGCCAAGAGAGAAAATCATTAAATATATTATTAATACAGTAAAAGAACAAAATATTTCATATAAGAATTTAATAAGAAATTATGCATTTAAAATAATAGAAATTAGGGATAATATATTAAATAAAGCAAGTGTTGATATTAACGATTGGCTTAACGATAATATAACTAATGAACAATTTGATACAATTATGAAAGAAATTGCTAATATTTTAGTTAAATTAAATTAATTTTAGAAATAAAACTATCATAGTCACTAGTTTTAGAATTTTTTTTATAAATAATCCAAATTAAAACAATTATAACAAAAAGAATTAATGGATAATAGCGTGAATAATCTACTTTTTTAGGAAAATATATATTTAAAACTTCATTATAACTAAATATTTTTTCACCATGAATTTTATTAACTTCATTGTGTACATTAATTAACCAAGATACTAAATTAAATTGTGTTTTTAAAGTATTATTATCAAGAGGAAATTTTTTTAAATGATTTTTATAATTTTCACGACAAGTAAAACAAGGAAGAATTGTACCGACTGAATTAAAAAAAAATTTATAATTTTCTTTATCTTCATTAGTAGGATTTTCTGGATATGAGAAAGTTACATAATGTAAAAATTTCCATCCATGTGGTCCCCAAATTGTTGGAGAAATATTATTTATACTCATATTATATATAATGAATAAAGAAAAATATATTAAATATAAAGAAAAATATTTATATTTAAAAAATATATTAAAAGGCGGCAATAAAGAATTATTAATGAAAATTATAAATGAAAAAACACCAGATGTAACTAAAATAATGAATAATTTTTTTGGTAATAATTGGGTTTATTCTGGTTCATTAGCTATTTTATTATTAGCTCAAAATTATAATTTATTAGATGAAGTAGTTGCTACAATGCCTATACCAAATGATTTTGATATTGTTATTCAACAAACAAGACCAATTACTCAAGATAGTTTTGCAGGATTAAAAAGACACCAATCAACAATAGAAAAAAGTATGACATTTTCAAATGATAAATTATCTGTTGATTTAACTTTTATTGATAATAATATTAAAAATATTACACTTAATAATGGTATAAGAGTTGTTGAACCAAAAGAATTATTATCATACTATTTAGAAGATCTTGAATTAAGAGGAGATAAAATAGAAGCCGATTTAAATAAAATAAAAGTATTAAATTTAATAATTGAAAAATATGTTTTAGAATTAGCACAAAAAAATAAACCTCCAGTAAAAAAATCAAGATTAATGGATAATGAATCAAGTGATCCTATCGCAACAAGATTATTTTTTTAATAAACTAAATTTTTATAAGAACTTTTTTTTACTTCAAATGTAAAATTACTTTCATTATTATTATTAATTTCTTCTGATAAACCTTCAAGTGTATCAATAATTTTCTTATTAATTCTTGAAAGAAATATTAGATTTGTTTCTAAATCTTTTTTTAGTTTATCTAACTTACTATTATCATCTGAATATTTATCCAGAATATCAATTAATACTAATTGTTTGATATTTTTTTTGGAATATGGAGTTTGTAGTTTTTCTACAATTTTTGAATCCATGCTTTCTGTCAGTGATAATAATTCACGATTTAACTCTGAAAAAACCATATTTTTATATACAACAATTTTATTGCGATTATTTGGAGAAAATACCATAAAATCAAGCGGTACAATCGGATATAAATTTATACTAAAATCATTATAATTACCGTTAACTAATTCATAACCTTTAAAATTAAAATAGTCTTTATCATTATTTAACAAAATATAAACATTTGGACTAAGATAAATATCCATTTTTTCAAAATATATCTTACCATCTGTATTTAGTTTTAGATTATCTATTTCAAAAATTAAAGTATTTTTTTTTAAAGAATATAATTTGTCTTTAGTATGTTCTTTATATTCAATAGTTTTAGGTTCATTAATTTTATAAGCATTGTTTTTAACATCTTTTTCATTATCATAAATACTACATATTGAACCAGATGTATCTAATACAATAGTTTTAAGAAATTTAATATTACGCGGCATCATATATTCTAATGCATATTTTACACAATAAGAAGGTATTACTTTAATTTCATTTGTATCAGGATTATATGAAAAAACATAACCTAAAAAAGTATCATTTGAATAACAAGGGGAACCACTTATACCAAATAGATTTGATATTTGTTTTTTTAATACCAAATTAATTTGAGGTATAATTGTAAAGTTAGTGTTTCCACTATCTTCTTCACAAATATCTTTTATTTTGGTTTCATAAGATTGTTTGTTTGTAATTATTCTGGCTTTTTTAATTTTCGGGATTTGTGTATTTAAATTATTAAAATTTATTACATTAATATTATATTTTTTTATAATTTCAGTTATATCTTCTTTTGGTGTCATAAAAACTAAATCAAATTCTTCAGAACCATATACAATATTTAGATCAATTGTATGATCATCAATTACTAATTTAATATTATAACAATCTTTTACTCCATGTAAACAACTTGTAATATAAATTATATTACGATATTCTAAAAGAAATCCATTTGACGAATTAACGCTTTCATTTTGATAAAGTTCGCGAATAAGAGAATTATTCAAATTATCAAAATAAATCATTGCATTATTTCTACTATTTAAATTTATATTATTAATTTTAGGATGTTTCCAGTAATCAAATGGTATATCTATTTTTGTAGCTTTAATATATATTGGATTATTCATCATTTTGTTAATAATTAATTATAATTAGTATTAAAAAATCAATTTTTTATGTTTAGGCAATAAAAGCAGCATTAGTTTTGACTGTGTTATAAACTTCATTTAATAAATCAATATATTTATTAATATTTTCTGGTGTAGTTAATTGTGCTTTTGCTTGGCTAAGAGGAGTTAATGGATTTGGTGTTGTTACAGTGTAATTATATTTTATTTTTAATGCTCTTTTTTGGATTTCTGTATTAAATAAAACAGCATTAGATGCACCTGTTGCTGTATTTGTTTTATTATATGAATCATAAATTTCTTCTAATGTTCCTCTTTTAGTTGCATTAATAGCTTCATCTACAACTTGATAAAACATAAAGGGAGGGATTTTAGATAAATCTGTGCCATTTGAAGCAATATAGCCCTTATTTCTAGCAATAACAATAGATAATGCTCTATTTTCATCACTTAATTTAGTGTAATCTTGTAAAAATTTACCAGCTGTAATGGAAGCGATATAATTTCTAATTTGAACTTCATTTGATGGAAGTGCCATAATTTATATATATTATAAAAATATAATTTTTTAACTCATAATTTCTTTAATCTTCTTATTGAAAAAATTAATTTTATCTATATTAGTATTTTTTTTTACATTAATATTTACAATAGTTGAAGTATCTTTAATATCGCCAATTATTTCCATTAATTTACTTTTATATATACTGGATTGAACCTTTCCATCTTTATAGTCTGTTTTTAATAATCCATTTATTTTTTTACCAAAATCTGTTAAATTATATATTGAATATAAATTTTCAAATAATTTTGGATGTATACTATTTATCATAGATATGGATTCTTTATCAATATCAAGTTGTTGATAGTATAAATACTTTTTCATATAAACAGGATCAATAACTGTATCTAATTTTGGACTATTTTTACTTATTGTACTGACTTTATATATATTTTCATTAGTTGGTTCATAAAAATAAATAAAATTATTACTGTCTAAACTTGTAACAATATTATAAGGATTTGATAATAGAAAACAAGATAATACTTTTTCATAGTTATCAAAATTAGTTGATAATATATTTTTACCCATTACTTTTGTTAATTCATCCAATAAATTATATTCATCATATTTAATATCTTGACTATCCATACATTTATTTTTATATAAATATAATGTATTCTTTATTTGACAATATTTTTCAAAATATGCTTTTAAAGTATTGTAATTTAATTTATATGTTCTAGTGAATTTAAATATTTCATCAAAATTATCTAAAAATGATTTCTTTTCAAACTCTAATATATAATCTGATTTTCTAAAATTATTATAATCATCCTCTGTTAAATAAGAAAAATTATTTATTTTATCTACATCAATACCAAATTCTTTTAATACTCTTTGTTGTTGGTCAGAAGTTTTATGTTTTAAAATATATTGAACAACATCTGCCATTAATATTTTTTTTGTAAATGTCATATCATTATCATATTGAACATTAAGAGTATTTAACATTTTGTGAAATATATCTAAAATCTTAGTTAATCCATCTAAATCGCCTCTTGACCCCTCTCCAATTAATTTTTTTAAATCATCAAATGGTTTCATATATTTTCCATTAAGAATATATCCTTCTAATAAACTATCAGTATATCTAGGCATTACTTGTAATAATGATACAAGGCGAATTACTTCTTCTTGAACTCCAAATATATATGAAAACATTAATGTTTTAAATAATTTGGGATCTTCAAAGCCAAAAATTTCCTGAAGTCTTTGAAATTTCTCACCTAAATCTAATTTAATTATTTTTGTTTCATCATAATCAAGGAAATAATCATTCTTAAGAGATTCCCAAAATACTTTTAATTTTTCAGAATCAAGTTTATTTCTTTCAAGTTTATTAGATTTACTTGTATTTTCCATAATAGTACCAACTATATTTCTTTTGATATATATTTCTTCTGGGTGTATAATAAAAAAATCTCCATCATAATCATTCAAATTGTAAATTGAATAGCCAGATTCAAAATAAATACCAGGATTAGTATAATTTATATAATCATAATGAGATAGATTGCCAACATAATCAAAATAAGTATCTAAATTAAAATAATATTCGAAATTCTTGTAAAATTGACCATATAATATTGGTAAATCAGATAATGTAAATTTATTTTCTGGATTATTTGGATCTGTTTTTAAAGTAAATAGTTTTTTTTCTAATGAGCTATTAAATAATCTTCTATAAAGTTCTTGAGATATATCTTGAATACACATATTATAAATTGTTTTAATATTTTCAGTTGTTCCCTTTTTATATAAATAATATACTTCACCTGGTGCAACTCTTCCTACACGACCTCTTCTTTGTAATCTAGATGAATCAGAAATTGTATCTAATACTAAGCGTGTATTTCTTTTAGAATAATCATATTTTGCTGTTTTCTGTGTTCCTGTTTCAATAACATATCTTAATTTATTAATAGTAATAGATGCTTCTGCAACATTAGTTGCAACAATAATAACTCTTTTATATTTTCCTTTATTACTTCCCCAAGTTGGATTTTCTAATTCACTAAATTTAGTATCTTTATCTAAAGCTAGTTCTGTATATTTATCTGAAATTTTTTCTACAAAATCTCTTAATGGTTTTTTTAATAAAGAATGATATGGTATAGCAATTGTATCATCTGGTAATTTTTTATTTAAATCTTCTATTAATTTTTCTATTTCTCCTGAACCTGGTTGAAAAATTAATATAAATCCACTTGGTTTTGTTCTGACTAATTCTATAGCCAATGATGTAGGATCTTGTTGTGCTTTAGGTATGTCTTCAATATATGTATCAATAATCTTGAATCTGGTGCTTTTACCTGGAGGTGACATATGAAATCTTCTATCGATATTAATTCTGTCTAAAGTATTTTTTCTTAATGAAAAATTTAATGGATACATTTTATTATCATTAATATCTCTATAATATCTTCTATAGGTTGGTTCATCATCATCCATAGTAGCACTAACAATAACTAATTTAATAGTATTATTATATAAAGCAATAAATTTCATTAAAGTTAAAATAAAATCCATATTTGCATTATGTTCGTGTGCTTCATCAACTATTACTATATCATATAAATTTTGTACATAATGAGGATCTTTTCTAAGAACTGGATTATTTACTTCCATTGATAAAGAACCGTCTGTAATATATTTAAGATTCAAATGATTTGTATTTTTAACGTGTTTAGTATCTTTGTGTTTATATTGTACATAATAATTTCTTTTTAGTTCTACAGATAAAGGAACACCCATTTCTAAAGATACTCTCTCAGCATTGTTTGATGTTGGAGTTTTTCTTGGTTGCGTACATACAACATTTGCTAATGAATTATAAAGTACTGCTTTTTGGCCATATAATAATAATTTAGGAACTTGTGTTGATTTACCAGCACCTGTAGCACCAGTAACATACATAACTCTGTTATTTATAAATTTATTGAAAAAATTAATTTGACAAATCCAATCTAAAGCATATGCAACATACCAAGCACCGCAATCAGTCGATCCATTCCAATTAAAGTAATGTGTTTGAACATTACTGCTTCCCTTCATATAATTGATTAAAGGCATTGCTTTGTATGTACTAGATGTTAAAAAATAATATGAATCTGTATAAATTTTATTTGAATCATCTGTCTTAAATACAGTTTTATTTAATTGAGGAGGATATTGCGATGGTCTTTTATCTGTTGGAATATTTTGTGTATTTGTTAAATGCAATGAAGGTACTAATTTTGATAATATACCTCTAGATATAAAAGATTCAAACATTATTTCAATCATATTTGATTTTAAATAGGCAAATAAATTATCATGATAATATTTTAGATTTTTAATATTAAAGTCTTTTAAATTACGTGAGATGTTAAACCAACTCATAACATCTAAAGTTGTATTATATATACGTTGTTCTATTATATTTTTTTGTTGGTCTGTTAAAGATTGCCAAAATCTAGGTAATGGTGTAAATTTACTATTATGGTCAATATGACAGAGCGATTTAGAAAAATTATAAATATTTTTAATAGTAACTTTTGTAACTGCATCATAAGGATAAATACTTGTATAATCTTTTAAATTAACTAATTTTTCTTTATCTTTATCAAATAATTTAATAGAGTACCAAGATAATTTTAATAGTTCAAGTGAATCTCTAATAAATTTATATATGTGTTCTAATTTAATATTACTTAATGTGTTTCTTAATTGACTAAATTTAATATTTTCTAATAAATCTTCTTCTGCTTCTTCTATATCTTCTTGACTTAATTCAAATGATAATAATTTATATTCTCCTCTTTCAACTAATCTTTCAATATCTTTATAATGATTATTGAAAAAGATAGCAATTGATTTCAAGACTTTTTTTAAATTGAATGAATTAATTGTAAATATACCAATATCATAATTGCTATTAGTTTTTGCTAAATTTAAAATATTGTTCCATCTTTCTGCAAATAATTCACGTCCTTCTAATGGTAAATTTTCCCAATCAACATTAATATTTTGTATAAGAGTATTTCTAAGCATTTGATTTAAAGCTAGTACTAATGGAATTGGTTGTTTCAAATTATCAACATAAATATCATAAATTAACCATTTTATTTTTTTTACCTGATAAAATAATTCGTTGGTAAATGTTTCATATAAATCACCTATACTTAAACATTGTAAATTTTCTATATATTGTTCATCAATAGATATATCTGCCTTTTCTAAATAATCGTAATTTTTTAATCTAGATTCTGTAAATAATTTTTTGGTATTTTTAAATAATTTGTCATTTTGATATTCCACCATGTTATATGGTATTACATCAAACCAATTAATATATAATTTATTTGACATTTGTTTAATAGTATTTATTAAAAAATAATAATTATGTTTCAAATAATCTTCTTCAAAATTGATTTCTGATATTGTCTTTCTATCACATCTATGATATTGAAAATTTGTATATACGTATTTTGGTGTTATTTCTTTAATATTAATATCTTTGTACTTTTTTTTAACCATATCATTAAAACTTGTTATTTCATTAGTATCTTCGCTAGAATTAATAAATGGTAATAATAAGAGTAAAATTGCAACTGAATCGCTAAAATTATTTTGAGACATTTTTTCTTTGAATACTTCTAAATTTGTATTATTTGCAAAAAAAGCAAAATAAATTGTTATTAAAAGGTTTTTATAATATTTTTTTAATATATCTTTATCAAAAGTATTTAGTTTTTTAAAGTATGATTCAAAGGAATTAATGTATATATCTTTTTCTATAAAATTATTTAAGTCAGTTAATATTTCCATATATATATAATAATAAAAATATTATTTTATTTAAATATAATATATATAAATAATGGCAGGTGCATCTCCAGTAAATTCAGCATATTTACTTTTATTTAAAAGAGATAGTAAGGGTAGACTATTATATTTTACACTTGATAATTATGCAGGTATAAGAATTAATTCCAATGAAGTACAAGTTGCGTGTGGAAATCATGGAGTATTAAAAAAGCCACAACAAATAATTACTGAAATTAGAGCAAGAATAGCAGATATTAGTAATGCATATCCAAATTTTAACTTTGGTTATTTAAATCCTAAAATTATGAATGATCATGCTACACCAGAAAATACAAAGTTTTATTTTGTATCACCCAGAAATCCTTCTGGTACTAATTTTATTAATTTACCAGGAGGAGGTGCAAATAGTGGCGAAACTCCTGAACAAACTGTTATAAGAGAAGTATCAGAAGAATTAAATATTGATATAACTCATATTATTGCTGGTAATGTACTACTTAAAACTATAACTTCTGCAGGAAAAGCTATATTTATAGTTGATTATGATACATTACAACAATCTGATAAAGATTTATTTCGCAATGGAAATGTAGCATCAAATAGAAAAACAATTTGTGGTGTAACTAATATTGAAACAAGTGAAGCTTATTATGTAAGTTGGAGATATTATAACCAATTAAGATTACATCCAAGAGATAATAAGTTTTTAAATAAGTTTCAAGAAGGATTAAATCGAATTACTCCAGGTGGTAATCAAGATATATATTATAAGAAATATCTTAAATACAAGGCAAAATATTTAAAATTAAAAGCATCAATGAAAATTTAATATGTATATAAATATATATGGAAAATAGTGAATTCCCTGTAAGTATAAATAATAGACAATGTATAGGTCCCTGTTATGAAAAAAATAAATATATAATGCATCCAATTAATTTAACATTTGTAACAAATGACAAACCATTTTGTCCAACTAATGTTTATGAAAGTAAAGATAAAACTGGTAAAAAATATACATCTTTTACAGATGAATGTTTTAAAGCAACAGCAAATGATTCTGAAAATGATCAAATGGATTTTTTAAATCCAAATATTAATTTTAATCCAGAACAATTTTTAATACTTTATTATAAAATAGATAATTATGACAGAACTTTAGAATGGTTAAAAAATAATAATCATTTACCACTTCGTACAAAATTACGTGTAATTGAATGTACAATAGTAAAATATTACAATAATATTTATATAATTGATGATTTAATTATAAATAATTATTATTTACTACTTCTCGAAAATATTAATAAAATTTATGAAAAAATATATAAATATGTTGATATTGATTCTGATAAAAAAAAAATATTATTTAAAGAAACCAAATTAGATATAAATGATTTTATTGTTGAAAGAATTAATTTTATTAAAGATAAATTAATAAACCAAGATGAAATAGGAAAATTTATTAATAAATATTTAGAAAAAAGTAAAAAAGATTCTGAAAATATAGAAAAAGAATTTCAAAAAAATGAATTAATTAAAAATTTTATAATTTATATTGAAAATAAAATATTAAAATCTATAATAAATATATAATATAATGAGTTTTATTCTACCATTAGATACATCTAAACTATTAATTTTAGACTCTGATTCAAAACTAGTTTTACCAACAACATCAATATTAACTACACCATATACAAGCCCTGTATTAGCAATTACAACTACAACTAATAATCCTAATATGAAATCTATTTATACTTATCCTCTTGCACCATATCTTGATTTAAATAAAGACCCTGATGTTCACGAAACTGTTACTAATAGTATTTATAGACATACTTTTAATTCATGGATATATAAAAGTGATTTTAATGAATTATTTGATTACATTAAAATTGTTAATGGAGAAGCAAAATTAATTTCTAATTTAAAAGATAAAGATAATAAAAATGATGATTCATCAATAGAAAGAAAAATTAGATTTATAAAAGATAATGTTCTTAGTAAACATAGAGTAAGAAAACTTATTGAGGAATTCGTTGAAGGAACTAAAACAAATTGGTATGATATTGAAAAAAATACATATTTTCTTAAAGAACTTATTTTTAAATATATGAAGAAAAAGTTAAAAGCTCTTATTGAAAGAAAGTAAATAATAAATTTATTGTTTACTTTGTTAAAAACACAGAATATCTTCCACTTATTTCTTTAACTGGTATATTAATTATTTTTCTATTTGATACATTAAATCTTGACCAAAATGATTTTGGTATTATAATACTAAATGATTTTAATGTTTCATAATTATTTGTAATTACACATATACTAATTTGACCACCTGGTTTAGTTATTCTTATTAATTCATTTACTGTTGATTCAACCTCATTTAAACTGAATAAATATGAAATTGTAGATATTATAGCAATAAAATCAAAAAAATTACTTTCATATATATTTAAGTTTGTAATACTATTTAAAATTACCTTTGATTCTGGAAATAATTGTTGACATTTAATAACAGCATTTTCATTAATATCGCATGCATATAAATCAATTTTATTATTTTTTTTTTTAATAAAATCTAAAAATGCACCAACACCGCAACCTGCATCAAGTAATTTAGTTATATTATTTAAACATATATCTTGAATTACATGATAACATAAATCATTCCAATTTTTCTCCGTTAAATAACTCCATCCAGACATTTGATGTAAAGATAAACCATTAATATTTGCTTTTTCACTAAACCATTGTTGAGTTTTTTTATGATATAAATCCTTAAATACAATTGGATAATATGGTGCCGGATTAATTGGGTCAATTGGTCCTTCGTGACAATTTTGTTCATTTATTGGAGGCATTGGAGGAGGAAACCCGCCATATGAATATGTACATATTTTTTCTACATTTTGTGGTATATATACTTCAATATTTTCAAATTTAGTTAATTGAACTGGAAATATATCATCATATAAATATTTATCTTCTCTAAAATGATGTAAAAAGTTTACTATTGCATTTAAATATTTATTATTATCAATATTTTTCTTTCTGTATAAAAAAATATCTAATTGTAAACCACAATGATTTTTATCATCTAGATCTTCTTTATATACAGAATATAAATCTCTTATTTTCATCATACCATTATGTATATCTTCCTTAAAATAATGCATAGTTGATGGTAATTCATCATCTAAATGAGTTTCTAATATTTTATAATCATCTTCTAACATTGCAACATCAACATCACCATCCCAAGGGATCCATCCTTTATGACGAACTGCACCAATTAATGTACCTCCTAAACACCAATATTTTAAATTATATTTGCAACATAAATTATGAAATACATTTAACATATTTGTCATTTTTTTTTGAGCAATTATTAAATTTTTATCCATTATATATATATTTATATAAAAAAAATATATAAAAAACACATTTAAAACAACATTATTATAAAATATTAGAGGTAATATGTCTAATATTTTAGATGAATATTTATTATATCACGATAATTTTGTAAGCAAATATGGTAAAAAAACATTAGTATTAATGCAAGTCGGTTCATTTTATGAATGTTATGGTATTGTTAAAAATAAAGAAGAACAATGGAAAGGACCTAATTTAAGTAATATATCAGAAGTATTAAATATCGTATGTACGAGAAAAGATAAAAGTGTGAGTGAAATTTCTGAAAAAAATCCATATATGCTTGGATTTCCTTTAGTTGCTGGTACAAAATTTATTAATATTTTAGTAGATAATGGATATACAGTTATTACTGTTGATCAAGTTACACCTCCTCCTAAACCAAAAAGAGAAGTAACTAATATATATTCGCCAGGAACTTATTTAGAAGGTCAACAAAAACCAGATACTAATTTTATAGTATGTATTTATCTTGAAGAAGAAATTCAAAAAGGTTCGCCATCTTTAATTTGTTCTGGTATGAGCGGTGTAGATTTAACTACTGGTAAAGTAATTATTAATGAAGTACATTCTAATAATCAAGATGATAAAATAGCATTAGACGAAACAATTAGATTTATTGCAAATTTAAATCCCAAAGAACTTATTATTTATCATAAATCAAAAGGTAGTAAAATATATTCAGATGATTTTATTAAATCATATCTTGAATTAGATAATAAATATTACCATTATAAAAAAGATATTGATCCAAAATATTATAAATTAACTTATCAAAATGAATTTTTAAAAAAAATCTATAAAAATACTGGTCAAATTAGTCCAATTGAATATCTTGATTTAGATAAATTTATTTATGCAACTATTAGTTTTATCTTATTATTAGATTTTTCTTATGACCATAATGAAAAAATTATTTTTAATTTAGAAAAACCAGAATATTATTCAGATTCTAAGCATCTTATTCTAGGTAATAATGCTATTTTTCAATTAAATATTGTTAGTTCAGATATGTATGAATACAATAGTAATAAATTCAAGAGTCTTTTTGATGTTGTTAATAATACTTCAACACCAATGGGACGTCGTTTATTAAAAGATAGATTATTATATCCACTTGTTTCAACAAAAGATATTCAACTAGATTATAATTTAACAGAAAGCCTAATTGATAATGATATGTATCTATCTATTGAAAAATTATTAAGAGAAATGTCTGATATTGAAAGACTTGAGAGAAAAATTTCACTTAATATGATTCAACCATATGAATTATATGAATTTATTCATTCTATTAAATTAACTCTTAAAATCACAGAAACACTTGATAAAGAATTATTTGAAAAAATAATCCCAGATAATGCAAATATTAAATTAATTAATAAATTTTTAAAAAAATGCGAAAAACTTTTTAATTATGCTGAATTACAAAAACAAAATTTAACTGATATTACTTGTAACTTTTTTAATGATAATATTTATAAAGAAATTGATGATTTAATGATAGAAAAAACATTAACAAATGATTTTATGTCAAATTTATGCAAAGTTTTATCTGGTTATATTGATGATAAAAAGAAGTCATCAGATGATAAAATATCAATTAAGAAAAATGACAGAGATGGACATTATTTATACTTAACTAAATTAAGATGTGAACAATTAAAAAAGAAATTAGATGGAATTAAAGAAATTGATGTTTCTGGATATAAATTAGACCCCAAAAAACTAGTTTTTAAAGAACAAAATAATAATACTAAAATTTGTTTTCCAGATTTAGAAAAAAAATCAGACCAAATTGATGAATTACAATTAAAAATAAATAAAATTGTTAAAGCAAAATTCATCGAAGTACAAACTGAATTATATCTAAATTATAGAGAAATTTTTAGAGTTGTTATTAACTTTGTTTCACATATTGATTTCCTAAAATCATCTGCTAAAACTGCTAGACTTTATAATTATATCAAACCAGAAATTGTAAAAGAAAAGGAATCATTTATTCAATGTCAAAATCTTAGACACCCAATTATAGAAAGAATTATTGATTATGAATATGTACCACACGATTTTAGTTTAGGTAAAGGGGAATTAAAAGGTATGTTAATTTTTGGTATTAATTCATCTGGTAAATCCAGTTTAATGAAATCAGCTGGTCTTTCAATTGTTATGGCACAAGCTGGTCTTTATGTACCAGC